>Ga0187788_10000209_pt1 | contig 15913 bp, 17 predicted proteins | sample 1015_BV01_MP10_2_FD_133008 | JGI IMG/M metagenome (GOLD analysis project Ga0187788, IMG submission 133008) | Tropical peat soil microbial communities from peatlands in Department of Meta, Colombia - 1015_BV01_MP10_20_MG | ecosystem: Environmental > Terrestrial > Soil > Wetlands > Peat | place...
ACGGCCAGCGGCACCGCGAGGAGCAGCCACGGATCGGCCCAGGCGGTGGAAAGCCAGAGCGCGGCCGCCGTGGCGGCCGCGCTCCAGCGGAGGGCCCGCTGCTCGCGGGCTGTCAGGTTCGAGTACAGGTCGCTGAACATCACTACGGGAGGATGTTCGCGACGCTCTCGATGGCGCTGCGAACGTTGTCGGAGAGCAGTGTGATCGCTGCGAGCACCGCCAGCGTGATGACGGCAAGAACGACACCGTACTCGGCCATCGTCTGCCCCTCCTCGCGGCGGCTGAGAGCGTCGGCCACGTCAGTGGCAAACACCTGCGTGAAGGCAAAAAGCTTGAGCACGAGTTCACCTCCCTTCGCGTTGACGGGGAGGGCCGACTGCTCGGTTGTGAAGGTAGGACGGTTCGTTCGCTCCACTCCGCGATCCCTCCGAAGAGACCAGTCTCGGCGGGGCCGCTCCGCCCGTTTTCCTATTACAAGCTGATAATCGGCGGCTCGAGCGGCTTCCGTCTATCCCTCACAGGGGCGATTTGCACCGAGTGGCATAAAGTCGCCGAACCGTGACGCAGATTGCCTAGCTGGCTCGAGATCCTGATCCTCGCCGTGGGTTCGGCCTTCTGGCCCATCCTGATCCTGATCGTCGTGCTCGCGCTTCGGCTCGCGCACCCGATCAGGGTGCTCGTCTGGTTTCTCGCCGGCGCCTTGCTGACGACGGTGACCCTCGGGATCGTGATCGTCTTCGCCCTCCAGGACACGAGCTTCGTCACGGGCTCGCACCCGGCGGCCAACCCGACCTTCGCACTCGTGGCGGGCCTGCTCTCGCTGCTCGCGGCCTACGCCCTGCTCCGGAGCAGCCGGAAAGCTCGGCCGCACGATTCCGCGCCGGCGAAGGGGCCGTCCAGGACCGAGCGGGCCGTCGAGCGCGGCGGGCCGGTGGCGTTCGCGGCCGGCGTGGTGCTGAACATCGTGCCCGGCGCGCTCCCGTTCGTGGCTCTCAAGGACATCGCCCAGCTCGACGCGAGCAACGGTGCGAAGGTCGCCGCGATCGTCGCCTTCTACGTGGTCATGTTCGCGTTCGTCGAGGTCCCGATCGTCGCGTTCGCCATCGCCCCCGAACGGACGGCGGTGGTGGTCAGCCGCTTCAACGCCTGGCTCGGCCGCAACGCGCGCCGAGTCGCTGCCTACGTGCTCGCCGCCGTAGGCCTCTACCTGACGATCCGCGGGCTCGTCCAGCTGTGAAGGAGGGTTGACCGGGGTGCAGATCGCGCTCGCGTTGGTGCTCACGCTCGTCTCGGCCTGCGCGCTCAATCTCGGGTACCTGTTCCAGCACGACGTCGCAGCGAGCGTGCCGCAGCTCTCGCTTCGCCGGCCGGTCGCTTCTCTGCGCTCGCTGCTCGTCGAGCGGCGCTGGCTGATCGGCTCCGGCATCCAGGCCGGCGGCTTCGTTCTCTACGTCGTCGCGCTCGCGCTCGCACCGCTCTCGCTCGTCCAGGCGACCGCCGCGGGCGGGATCGGGATCCTCGCGATCATGGTCTCGCAGATCACGCACGTCCGGCTGACCGGGCTCGAGCAGGTCGGCGCCGCTGTCTCGGTCGTCGGCCTGGCGCTGCTCGGCGTCTCGCTCTTCTCCAGCCACGGCGAGGGAAGCGGCGCGACCTATGTGTGGGCCGGGATCTGGCTCGGAGCCTCGGCGGCGGGTGCGGTCCTGTGCGTGATGCTGCTCGCGCGGGCGATCGGGCGCGGGCCGGCGTGGGGCCTCGCCTCCGGCATCCTCTTCGCCGCCGGGGACGTGGCGACCAAGATGGCCGTCTCGGGGGGCGTCCAGAACGCCGTCTTCCTCGTCTGCCTGATCGTCTTCTACAGCGCCGGTTCGGCCGTACTCCAGGCCGCCTTCCAGCACGGCGGCGCGCTGACGACGGCCGGCCTCTCGACCCTGATGACGAACGCGCTCCCGATCGCCGCGGGCATGGTGCTCTTCCACGAGCCGCTCCCCTCCGGGTGGATCGGCGCCGTCCGCGTCACGGCGTTCGCAGCAGTCGTCGCGGGGGCCGTGCTCCTCGCGGCGCGCGGAAAGGAAGCCGAAGCGCTCAGCGAAGCAGGCGGCCGAGCCTCTGCGGGAACGAGTCGGCCGGTACGAGCAGCCCACGGCTCGCAAGCCCCACCATCCGGTCCAGCGTGAGCAGAAACTGCGAGGCGAGCCCTGGTTGATCGCGAAGAGCCCAGAGCGCCTGTCCGTTCGTCCACGCGGCATCACGGGCGCGCGCGACATCCCACATCGCGATCACGTCGTCGATCCGCCGAAGGCGATGGACAAGCCGGTCGACCCACGCGAGCCATCCCGTCAGATAGGCACGCTTGAGGTGTGCTTCCACCTGGCTGAGCAAAGCGTTGATGCGCTCGAAGTCGCCGTGCTCAGGTGACCGCTCGCTCAGCTCGACGTGAAGACCCTCGGACGTCGTGACCAGCGCGACCGGCAGGTCACGGTTGATGTGCGCGTTCATCCCCGCGAGCGCGAACTGCAGGGGGGCGATTCCACGACGCGAGCGCTGCGTGAACAGGGGCTTCCACGCGGAGGGTGCGCTCGCCGGGTCGCGCTCGTACGACTCCAGCGCCGAGAAGAACAGGCCCGCGAAGGAGACGTCGAGCCGCTCCATGAACGGAGCGTCCGAAAAGCCTCGCCTCTTCAGCTCCGCGTCGACGTCCTGGGTCACCTGGCGGTAGAGGCGGGCGAAGCAGACAACGCCGTCCGTGTGTGGCGCGGAGGCTTCGATCGCCTGGAGCCGCTGGATCACCTCCGGCACGGAGGACGGCGCCGAGCTCATCGGCCAACCGTACGCCAATCAGTAGTTTCGGCCGCTCGGCTGCGCAGAGACACTGATGGCAGCCTCGCCTCCGCTGGTCAGACTGGATGCCTACACGAAGGGAGAGGCTGTGGCCACACTCTTCACCATCCTGACGTTTCTGGTTGTCCTTGCGGGGGCGGCGGTCGTTGCGTACGCGCTCTTCGAGATGAGCCCGTTCGCCCGGCACAGCGATCACTTCCGCGATCCACGAACCGGGAAGGTGCGAGGAAGCAGCCCGCACCTGTAGGTCCCACGGCGCGCTTTCAAGAGGGGCGCCCCGCCGCCGTTGATCTGATCGGCGACGGCGACGCCCCGCGGCCGCGAACGACGTGTGACAGTGCCGGTCGCCATGAGCGGACCCGACGATCGGCCGCACAGCCGGCGTGTCCTCCGGCTGATCGCCGTCGAGCGAATCGCGCGCGGGGCGCTGCTGCTCGCCGCCGGCGTCTATCTGCTCTTCCATCTCAACAAGGACTTCGGCCGGCTGGGCGAGCGGGTGATGCGGGCGATCGAGCTCGACCCGCGGAAGCCGTTCCTGCACCACATCGTGGCGTACCTCCACCATCTGCACGCTTCCGAGATTCGGATCGCCGCGATCATCGCGCTCGGCTACGGCCTGCTCGAGCTGGTCGAAGGGACCGGGCTCTGGCTCGAACAGCTGTGGGCGGAGTACCTGACGGTGATCGCGACCTCGCTCCTGATCCCCTTCGAGCTCTACGAGCTCGTCCGCCGCCCGAGCGTCTGGAAGGCGGGCGGGATCGTCGTGAACGTCGCGATCGTCGTGTACCTCGCCCACCTGCTGCGACGGCGGTCGAGAAGGCCGCGCACGATTGAAGAGCCGCAGCAGCCGTCTTTGAAACAGCAGTAGTTTCGAGCAGCCCGAGCCCGAGAGCTCGCGGATGTCTCCAGATGCCGTTGGAGAGACACTGTCCCTTGTGGGGCTCTAGGCCATGCCCCCAAAAAGTGAGGTGGCTATGTTCACCTATGTCGGGTTCTTCAGGCTCGCGCCGATCGCGCGGGAGCACCTCGAGAAGACCCCCAAGTACTTCGACGAGATCTACAAGATCGTCGAGGAGGAGGGTGGAACCGTCGAGCGCTTCCTCGCGGTGATGGGCCCGTGGGAGTATCTCGGCATCTTCGAGTATCCCGATCTCGAGGCCGCGTTCCGTGTCCTCGGCAAGATCGCGAAGCTCGAGGTCTTCGAGACCGAGACCTTCCCCGCAGAGGAGGTCAAGACGTTCTGGAAGGCGCTCGTCTAGCGCCGGCCTCCAACCGAAAGCGGAACGACGAAAGCCGCCGGCGAGGCGGCTTTCGTCTGCCGGCGCTGCGGCGAAGTTGACGCATCTGGGTCAGCGCCGAGGTGCCTTCGCGAACGTCTCTAGAGAGTGAGCCGGGCGACGTTGTGCTCGCAGGCGGCGTGGGGGGTAAAGCCGTTCGGGGTCTCTGCGAGCCCAAAGCGCCCGGCTCGGTGGAGCCGGAGCACCTCAACCCCTCCGAGAGGGCTGCGTTCCTCGGCCGCAAGGGAACGGAGCCGCGCTCCGGCTCCATCTAGTAAGTGTCGAGGATGTCGTCGCCCGCGTAGGTAATCCCTGTGGAGTGTCTGCGCTCGAGGACGGCGCGACGAAGATTCAGAACGCCTCACGCCGCTTGGCCGCGCTGGCAGCATGCGCGGCGACGTCGCCGAAGAAGGCGAGGACGACGAAGATCCATTCCCAGCCGGTAACGCCTCGCCCGCCGGTGTTCCAGAGGATCACGTAGAGAAGCGTGGTCAGGGGCAGAAAGATGATCCCGAGGATCGGCCAGATGAGCGGACCGAAGGCGCGGTCGACCCAGGGCGTGAAGATCCACGTCAACGCAAGCGCGAGCCGCGGCGAGAAGAACGCGATCAAGACGAGGAGGCAGCCCAACGAGTCGATTCAAGCGTCCGCTGCGGACGGAGCGAGAGAGGAGAAGAAAGCTCAGGAACCGGCCCCGTGGGTCGCCAGAGCGGAGCAGGGGCAGGCGGGAGACGCAATCATTGCCCGCGTGGCCACCCCGGCCGAGACCAAGGTCCTCATAGCTGGTGGGAGTTTCGCCGGCCTCGAGGCGATGCTCGCTGTGCGGGCGCTCGCGAAGGAACTTGTCACCGTCGAGCTGATGGCGCCCGATCCCGAATTTCTGTATCGGCCACTGGCCGTCGCGGAGCCGTTCGGGCTCAGTGAGGTCCGGCGGTTCCCGCTCGGCCCGCTCGCTGAGCGGTGCGGCGCTCGCTACCGCCCGGCCGCTCTGACCGCGGTCGACGCGCCGGCGCGTCTGGCTCGGACTTCGGACGACGAGTCGGTCTCGTACGACGCGCTCGTCGTTGCGTGCGGCGCGCGAACGCAGGAGGCGATTCCAGGCGCTCTCACTTTCCAAGGCCCGCAGGACATCGCCCGGCTCGCAGAGCTCGTCGACCACGTCGAGTCGGGAACGGTCGAGCGGGTCGCTTTCGCCGTCCCTGCGGGCGTCTCATGGCCGTTACCGCTCTATGAGCTCACGCTTCTCACTGCCCGCCTCGCCCGCTCCTCGGCTCCTCGGGCGGAGATCATCCTGGTGACCCCGGAGCGGGCGCCGCTCGCCCTCTTCGGAACGAGCGCGAGCAACCTCGCCCGCGAACTCCTTGAGCGGCAGCGGGTCCGCCTTGCACTCGAACGCCACCCGGTGCGCTACCGGGAGGGCAGCCTGGAGCTGGCCGGCGGGGAGACGATGGCGGTCGACGCGGTGATCTCGCTGCCGCTCCTCCGCGGGCCGTACCTCGAGGGCCTCCCGCATGACGACGAGGGCTTTCTGAAAGTGGACCATCACGGCCGCGTCGAACGCGTGCCCGCCGTCTACGCCGCCGGCGACGTGACGGCCTTCCCGGTGAAGCAAGGGGGCCTCGCGACGCAACAGGGAGACGTGGTCGCGGAGACGATTGCCGCGGAGGCCGGCGTGCCGGTCCAACCGACGCCTCTCGACCCGGTGCTGCGTGCTCTGCTGCTCACCGGCGATCGCCCGGCGTACGTGCGCGCTGCCCTGGGTGGACATCACGGCGATCCCGGGGTCGTGGACTGGGAACCGCTCTGGTGGCCGCCGGCCAAGGTCGCGGGCCTCCACCTCGCTCCGTTCCTCCGCGAGAACATCGCCCTCTCCGGCACACACCGCTGACGGTGCCCGCTCCCGCTGATCTTGGTGCGATGGAGGCGGTGATCTTCGATCTCGATGGCGTCGTGACCCGCACCGCCGAAGTGCACGCGGAGGCATGGAAGCAGCTCTTCGATGAGTACCTAGCGGCACGGGGTCGACGGCTCGGCGAGCCCTTCGAGCCGTTCGACCGCCGGTCGGACTACCTTCGATTCGTCGACGGCAAGCCTCGCTACGAAGGCGTGGTGAGCTTCCTCGCGTCGCGAGGCATCGAGCTTCCGCTCGGCTCGCCGGACGACGCCGAGGAGCGCGAGACCGTGTGCGGTCTCGGCAACCGGAAGAACCGGTACTTCCACGATGCGCTCAAGCGAACAGGCGCCGCTCCCTACCCGACGACGATCGAGCTGATCGCAAGGCTGCGCGAGCGCGGCGTGCGTACTGCGATCGTCTCTTCCAGCCGCAACTGCGTGGCCGTGCTCGAGGCCGCCGGGATCCGGGGGCTCTTCGAGGTGAAGGTGGACGGCGTGGACGCCGCCGAGCTCGGGCTCGCAGGCAAGCCCGATCCCGCGCTCTTCCTCGAGGCCGCGCGCCGCCTGGGAGTTGAGCCGGCTCACGCGGCAGTGGTCGAGGACGCGATCTCGGGCGTCGAGGCTGGCCGGCGCGGGCGCTTCGGGCTCGTGATCGGGGTCGACCGGGCGAGACAGCACGAGGTGCTCGCGGCCGCGGGCGCGGATCTTGTCGTCGCCGACCTGGGTGAGATCACGGCATGAGCACCTGGATCCTCGAATACGACGGCTTCGACGCAGAGACCGAAGGCCTGCGGGAAGCGCTCTGCACCCTCGGCAACGGCTTCCTCGGCACCAGGGGCGCCGCGCCGGAGGCGCGGGCCGACGGGATTCACTACCCGGCGACCTACGCCGCGGGCGTCTACAACCGGCTGCCCACCACCATCGCGGGCCAGACGCTCGAGGACGAAAGCATCGTGAACCTCCCCAACTGGCTCCCCCTGACGTTCCGCGCCGAGGACGGCTGCTGGCTGGAGGCGGCCGAGTTCCTCGAGCATCGGGTCGAGCTCGACCTCCGCCGCGGGGTGCTCACGCGGTTCACCCGCGCCCGCGACGACGCCGGCCGCGTGACGCAGGTGACGCAACGGCGCATCGTCTCGATGGACGACCCGCACCTGGCCGCACTCGAGACGACCGTCGTCCCCGAGAACTGGTCGGGTCGCCTGGAGGTTCGCTCGCTCCTCGACGGAAACGTCGCCAACTCCGGGGTCGAGCGCTACCGGACGCTGGCCGGAGACCATCTCACGGCAGTCGAGACCACGACACTGGACGAGGACGCGGTCCTCCTCCGCGCGCTGACGAAGACCTCGCGGATCCTCGTTGCAGAGGCGGCCCGGACGCGAGTCGAGCGGGACGGCGCCGGGGTCGTGGTCGCGCGGACGCTCGTGCAGGAGCAGGGCGTGATCGGGCACGAGCTCGCGGCCGAGGTCGCCGCGGAGGAGCCGGTGACGATCGAGAAGGTCGTCGCGGTGTTCACGTCGCGGGACCCGGCACTGTCCGAGCCCGGCCACGCGGCAGGCCGCGAGATCGCCGGTGCGCCGGGGTTCAGCGAGCTGCTCGAGAGGCATGTCCTCAACTGGCACGAGCTCTGGCGTCGGTTCGGGATCTCGCTGGAGGAGGGCGAGGAACGAACGCACCGCACCGTCAACCTCCATGTCTTCCACCTCCTGCAGACGCTCTCCCGTCACACGGCGGCGATCGACGTGGGGGTGCCCGCCCGGGGTCTCCACGGCGAGGCGTACCGCGGCCACGTCTTCTGGGACGAGCTCTTCGTGTTCCCGTTCGTCAGCCTCCGCCTGCCAAGGCTCGCCCGTTCATTGCTTCGCTATCGCTACCGGCGGCTGCGAGAAGCGCGCCGGGCAGCACAGGCTGCGGGCTTCGCGGGAGCGATGTTCCCGTGGCAAAGCGGAAGCGACGGCCGTGAAGAAACGCAGCAGCGCCACCTGAACCCGCGCTCAGGCCGCTGGAGCCCCGACAACTCCTCGCTGCAGCGACACATCAACGCCGCCATCGCCTACAACGTCTGGCAGTACTACCAGGTCACCGGAGACGATGGGTTCCTCGGCGGCTACGGCGCGGAGCTGATCATCGAGATCGCGCGCTTCTGGAGCTCGATCGCCTCCTACAACCGCGCAATCGACCGCCACGAGATCCGCGGCGTGATGGGCCCCGACGAGTACCACGACGCCTATCCGGGCGCTTCGACAGCGGGCCTCGACAACAACGCGTACACGAACGTCATGGCGGTCTGGGTGTTCTGCCGCGCCCTCGACGTGCTCGAGCTGCTCCCGTCCGACCGAAGCGACGAGCTTCGGCAGCGCCTCTCCCTCACCGCGGAGGAGGTCGAGCGGTGGGAAGACCTGAGCCGCAAGATGCGCCTCGTCTTCCACGAGGACGGGATCCTCAGTCAGTTTGAAGGCTACGAGCAGCTCGAGGAGTTCGACTGGGGGGGCTACCGCTCCCGTTACGGCGACATCAGTCGGCTCGATCGGATCCTCGAGAGCGAGGGCGACACGCCGAATCGCTACAAGGTCTCCAAGCAGGCCGACGTCCTGATGCTCTTCTACCTCTTCTCGGCCGAAGAACTGGGCGAGATCTTCGAGCGCCTGGGCTACGACTTCGACGAAGAGACTATTCCGAAGGCGATCGACTACTACCTCGACCGCACCTCTCACGGCTCGACTCTCAGCCGCATAGTGCACGCGTGGGTGCTCGCACGCTCGGACCGAAGCCGCTCTTGGGATTTCTACCTCGAGGCGCTCGAAAGCGACGTCTCCGACAGCCAGGGCGGGACGACCGCCGAGGGAATCCACCTGGGCGCGATGGTCGGGACCCTAGACCTCCTGCAACGCTGCTACACGGGCCTCGAGATCCGCGAGGAGGTCCTCAGGCTCAACCCACAGCTGCCGACCGGGCTGCGGCGGCTTGCGTTTACCGTCCTCTACCGCGGACAGCTGGTCGAGCTGGACTTCGAGGGGGAAAACGTCACGGTCGCATCGCAGACCTCGAAAGGTGCACCAATCTCGGTCGGGATCCGCGGAACGGTGACCGAGCTTCAGGCGGGCGGCCGGCTCGAGCTCTCCGCCTCCGCCCCACCCGCCTCGTGAGTCGATTCGGCCATGCGGTTCGAGGGTGCGAACCCTGCTCCAGGTCGGGTTCCTCCGGAAACAGAAGCCCCGCGCTCGCGGCGGCAGCTGCCATCTGTCCAGACGACAGTCTTCACTCCCGACTCGCTCCTCTCCCGCTGTCCCTGAAAGCCATCCCTATCTTCACGCATCGCCCTCGTTTTCCAGAAGTGAGCCCCAAGCTGGTGGGCGCGCGAACGGGGCGCGGCCTGCCGGGCGAGCGGTTGGCCGAGCGCGAACGGCTGGAGTGAGCGCCGAGATCGACAACAGCCGGCTCTGGCTCCGCCTGCGGCGGTACGTCGACGGCGCCGAGAGCCCCGAGGTCGTGCTCGCGCGCCTGCTTGACGGCGAGCTAGAGGTCGAGAGCGAGCCGTGTCGCTGGAAGCCACTTTACGCTCCGGCTACCTGTGGCAGAACTGTCACACGCCCGTGACGGAGGCGTTACCTAGCGAGCGTAGGCTGGTGGTGCATAGAGAGAAAGGAGGCCACCATGAAGCGCTCACTGGTCATCCTCGCCGCCGGCATCATCGCCGTCGCTGCGGCCGGCTCGACGATTGCGGCGCTGTCGTCCTCCGCGCCGGCTGGCAAGCCGAAGCAGATGGCGCTCTACGGCCACGTCACGTCGATCGCCCCCCACGGGCGCCGACTCGAGCTGCGGTTCGACCCGGCGCTCTGGCTGACCGGCGTCGCGGCCGAGCGCGCGTGCAACTGCGGCCCCGGCCGCGTGGCGAACGACTACTTCATCGTCGACGAGACCCACCGGCTGCTGACGTTCGTCGTGCGGCGCGACGCAACGGTCACGATCGTCACCGCGCACGATTACGCGGTGCCGATCACGGTTCGCGAGCTCGCGCAGATCGTCGCCGGAAAGAACCCGAAGCACCGTGATCTGCTCGAGCCGAAGGCCGGCTTCTGGATCCGGATCGGCGCTAAGTACCCGAACCCGATCGTCGCGCTCGGGCAGCAGTACCAGCCGTGATTCGGCCGGACGAGCTCACTCCCCGCGCGAAGCCGCCTCGGGCGGCTTCGCGCTGAGACGAAGCCGTTAGCACGCGTAGCAGGCTCGTTGCGTCGCTACCCGACGAATACCTCCAGACTCGCAGCGCCGTCCGGCCCCGGAGAGGAGGCGCGTCGACCTCGCAGGGCCGGCCATTACCGGTGGCATCGGGGGGAGATGCTGAGCACAGGCGCGGAAAGTACGGATCGAACCGGCAATCCGCTCGGCGCCTCGTTCCCTTCAGAGGTGGCCTCTCGCGATGGCCGCGAGCACGCGGGCCGTGGAGAGAAAGACCAGCGTTCCGGACGGGTGGTGGCCGCCGTAGTTCTTGTAGCTGTTGGCCGCGTAGACGATGCCGAGTGACCCGACGGTGGCATCGTTCCAGAAGGAGCGAGGATGCTGAGGAAGGGGGATCCACGTACCGGTTCTCAAATCGAGGATCCGCACACTCCGGCGCGAGCTGCGCCCAATCGAGACGAGGGCGATGCGTCCGTAGACCTGCAGGTGCCCGAGCTGTGCGGGAGCAGCCTTGGTCTTGACGGGCCAGCTGTGGACGAGCTTCCCGTTCCCGGGTCCGTAGACCTCGAGCCTCTTCGTCTGCGTCAGCACGACTAGCCGACCACCGCCCATGGCGATCTCCTGTGCCGAGCTCGGTGTGATCTGCCTTTGAAGAGCTCCGGCTCCTGAGTAGATGGCGACGGTGCCGTCATGGCGGAGCACCGCTACGCGGCCCGCATCGACGGAGCTCGACACGACCGACTGCACACCCGTGACCAGCGGGTGGAGCCGGCCTCCCGCGGGGCTGATGATGCTGAGGCTGCCGCTCACGATCTCCTCGAAGCTCGGACCGCCCGGAGTCGGCCTCGTCGTCCAGCGACTGACGACGAGCAGCTTGCCCGAGCCGGCCAGGCCGCCGATCCAGTCGCCGTCCCAGCGCTTCAGCCCATCGAGGCCAAACTCGTGGACTCGATAGGCGTGGGCGAGCTCCTTGGCGCCGCGCCCGCTCGAGGAAGCGGTGTAGAGATCCTCATTGGTCTCCTCCGAGTTCCCTTCCACGGTGCGCTTGATCCAGGCGACCCGCTGGCCGGCGATCGCCACCTGACCGATGAGCGGGTAGTAGCTCGGAGACGTGTCTGCGACCCGCGATCTCACGCCCGAGCGAAGGTTCCAGACGTAGACGCCGTTGCTGTCGGTGCTGTAGACGACACGTGGCCCGTCCATGGCGAGGGCCGTGATCGGGCCGCTTGCGTGCACGAGCTTCCGCGTCGGCTTCTTCGTCGCGCCCACCGGGAGCACGGCGATCAGGAGTACCGAGAGCACGAAAAACACGCCCTGCAGCCAACGCCGCTTCATGAGTCCTACCTCTAAACAAATGCTCGCGCCGGCGGCGCTTGGCGTCATCGGGGGCGCCACGTATCCAAGTGCCGAAAGTACGGAGCCTGAGAGCAGGCGTTCCAGACTTCCGTACGCCGTCTCGGCCCCGGGAGGAGGACACTCGACCTCGCGGCGCCGGCCATACGGCGCCGGGGGTCAATGTGCAAACCCGCGGCGCCGTCACCGCTCATGGCAACCGCGTACGTGCTCGGCGCAGGCAGCCCAGATCTCCCGGCTGACCGTGCGGTTGCCTTCCTCCGCAATCCGGGCGAGGTCACGCGCGAGCGCAACCGGTATTCGCGCGCTGATCGTGCTCTTCGGCTGGTCTGCGTCGTCCACGCCATTCCAGAGAAGGTCGGCTACGGATACTTCGACCCGTGGCTGGCGCGATCGACCTGTACTGGCTGCCGCTCGGCGCCGGCGGGCAGTCGGTGCGCCTGAACGGGCTCGTCTTTGAAGCGATCGCGGCACGCCTGCAACATCGAGGCCGCGCCGACCTCTACCACTCAGCACTCGAGGTACAGGTGCCCGAGGCTCGCTTCGTGATCGAGCAGGCGCCGGCATGGGGCACGAGGGGAGAACGAGGCGTGGTAGCCGAAGGCCCGGTCGGGTCCCGCGCAGCCAGCCGTCTCCGTCTCTTCCGCTACGAGGTGCGCCGCTGGCGCGAGGGCGTCATCCCTGACCTCGCGGAGGCGGTCGAAAGCCCGCAGCGCCTGAGCGACGACATCGAACAGGCGCGGCGGCTGCTCGAACTCGTACCAAAGATGCCGACGCCCGTCTGGGGCCGGGACGAATTGAAGACCGGGGAGATGTGGAACTCGAACTCGTTCATCTCCTGGCTGATCACGCGAAGCGGCCTCGAAGTCGACTCCATTCGGCTCCCGCAGGGCGGGCGCGCCCCCGGCTGGCACGCCGGCATCGTGCTGGCGAAGCGACAAATGACTCGACCGACAACGTCTGCGGAGCCCGGCGCCCCCTCGTGAGGACCGGGCAAGCTCAGCGTTCGAACAGCGCCTTGATCGAGCCGAGGTTGCGCGCGCCTGCTGTTCGAGCGAGCAGCAGGCTTCGTCAGCAGCCCCAAGGCTGACTAGGAGCTGACTCAACCGAGCGTTTGTAGCGTCGTGCAAAATCGGCTCCAACAAAAAACCCCGCCTGAGCGGGGCTTTCCTGAGAGGAGAGAAGAAGAAGCGGATGATGGGATTCGAACCCACGACCTTCTGCATGGCAAGCAGACGCTCTAGCCAACTGAGCTACATCCGCGTAGCGCGGCCAGTATAGCCGCCCTCGAAAGCGCCTCAGGCCGAGTCCAAGGCGTCGTTCACGAGGCGGTCGGCGAGGTCGTTGTGCTCGCGTCGAACAGCCGTGTAGCGGACCTTTCGCAGCCGGTCGGCGAGCGCAGTGGCCTCGGCGACCAGCTCGCGCAGGGTCTCGTTCTTGACCTTGTAGTCGCCGCGCATCTGATTGACGAGCAGCTCCGAGTCGGAGACGACCTCCAGTTCGTCGACGCCGACCTCGACCGCCTTCTCGAGGCCCGCGATCAGGCCGCGGTACTCGGCGACGTTGTTGGTCGCGACGCCGATCGTCTCGCCGCGCGCGTCGAGCACGTGGCCGTCCTCGGTTTCGAGCACGTACCCGTACGCGGCCGGGCCCGGGTTGCCGCGGGAGCCCCCGTCGGTCGAGAGCCGCGCCTTCACAGGAGCGGATAGACGTCGAAGGCCGGCTCCTCGTACGGGTGCGCACGCCGCAGCGCCTCGACGACTTCCGGCTGCCGCTCCTCGGGGAAGACCGTCTCGAGGCGCAACTCCGCGACGCGCTGCTCGCGGCCGGCCTGGCCGACGTTCGGGTCGCTGCCCTCGCCACCGAGGAACGTCCCCGTGCCCTCCGTGTAGAAGGAGCAGCGCTCGTAGTTCCCGATCCGGCCGGCGCCTGCTGCGAACAGCGCCTCCCGCACGGGGTCGAGCGCCTCGCGCGGAACGAAGACGACGAGCTTCCGGTTCACGCGCCGGACCCTACTCGGGCTCGAGCGGCGAGGCTTCAGCGGCCGCTGCTGATCACGACGCTGACCTTCGAGCCGGCGGGCAAGTTGGCGCCCCGGGCCGGATGCTGAGCGATCACGCGGCCCTTCGCGACACGAGAATGCCGCGTCCTCGTCCGGCCGACCGAGCAATGCGCGCGCCGGATCGCCCTCCTCGCACCCGCCACTCGCTTTCCTTTCAGCCGTGGAACGAGGCAGCGGGAGAACTTCACGCCGACGCTCCGAGCGGCCTGCTGCATCCTCACCCTGCAGACTCGCCCACTGCCCTTACAGGCGCCGGTCCAGGAAATGGCGGATCCTTCAGTGGAGTGAACGGTGAGGGTGACGACGCTTTGATCTGCGAACTGAGCGCTGTCGTGCGTGCAGATGTTCAAGCACACGATCCCGAACGGCTGCGACGTGATCAAGCCGTATCCGGTACCGGAGGCCCTCCTCAGGCTGAGTAGGTGGCTGTCCTGGACCAGGTAGCGCGCGAGCGCCAATGAGATCTTGGTACCCGGCAGACTCGCCTCAACTGCGCCGACGCCCAGGATCTTGCCATCAGGCTGAAGCGCTCCGGCGGTGAGGAAGAACGGGGCCGTCACTTCGCCGCTCACGCCGAAGCTCGGGTCGACCGAGCCGTCTGGCAGGTAGCGCGCGATCTCGCCTCCGACGACGGCGACCTTCCCGTCGGGCTGCAGCAAGACCGAGCCCGAAGTCACACCCGTGTCCCTCACGATTCCGTGATCGCCGAAGGTTGGATCGAGCGCACCGGTCGGTTGGAACCGCACCAGCAGGTCGAAGTTCTGCGCACCGGAACGAGAATCTTCCCGTCGGGCTGGAGGGCGAGGGCGTTTGCGGAACCCCACATGCCGATGTTCAAGGTTGCAGCTCCTCCAGAGCCGAAGCCGGAGTCCGGAGAACCATCGGGGTTGAGCCGCAAGACGAGAAGGCTCGTGTCTCCCTCCGTCGAGCTGTTCGCCTTGCTCCCGGCGACGACGATCTTGCCGTCCGGGGCAAGCGCCACTGCGTCGCCGAGCTCGACACCGCCGGAAAACTGCACGACACCCGCTGTCCCGAAGCTCGTGTCCAGCGAGCCGTTGGTGTTGAAGCGTGCGACCGCGGCTTGGGATGGACAGCAGCGACTCGCCGAGACGACGATCTTCCCATCGGGCTGGAGAGCCACTGCGCTGAGCCCTCCGATCGCATTGTCTACGACAGTGCCCGGCATCGGCCCTGTGCCGAAGCTCGGGTCGAGGGAGCCATCTGGGTCGTACCGAACGAGCACGAGCGCCTCGTCCGCCACTCCGACGGCAACGATCTTGCCGTCCGGCTGAATGGCGAGCCCCTGCACTGCTTCGAACTCGGCGCCGAATTTGGTCGTGACCAAACCACCCGTCCCGAACGTCGGATCGAGCGAACCGTCGGCCTGGTAGCGCATGACTGCAAACGCGCTCGTCTGGCTGTTGAGAGGGAGCTTGCCGCCCGCCACGATCTTGCCGTCGGACTGCAGGGCAACCGCGTACAGGCCCATGCTGTAGGGCTCCGAGCTCGGCGGCGCCGTCGTGGTGACAACCCCACCGGTGCCGAAAGCCGGATCGAGCGCGCCGCCGTCGGCCTGAGCCGAGGCCAGCTGGGTCGTCAGCAGCACAAGCCCGAGCCCTACAAAGGTGAGCCCTCTCAGGGGCGACATGACTAACGTCAGCATAAACCCGCTTGCCGGGTTTCCCGGCCCGGGCTATTCGGCCGTATCGATTTGAGCGCGCTGCAACTTCCCCGAGTAGTCGACGTAGATCGACTTCCACTCGGTGAAGACGTCGAGCGCGGCCTGGCCCGCCTCGCGGTGGCCGTTGCCCGTGCCCTTGACGCCGCCGAAGGGCAGGTGCACCTCGGCGCCGATCGTGCCGGCGTTGATGTAGGTGATCCCGGCCTCGAGGTCGCGCATCGCTCGAAAGGCGACGTTCACGTCGCGGGTGAAGATCGAGGACGACAGCCCGTAGCGCACCGAGTTCGCCGCAGCGACGGCTTCGTCGAAGCCGCCGACCGGGATCAGCGCGGTCGTCGGGCCGAAGATCTCCTCCTGCGCGATCCGCATCCCGGGCTCCGCGTCGGCGAAGACGGTCGGGCGGTAGAAGAAGCCGCCGCCGTTCGGGGCCGGCTCGCCCCCGGTGAGGAGCCTCGCGCCCTCCCTCTTCCCGATCTCGGTGTACGAGTGGACCTTCTCGAGCGCGGCGCGGTTGATCAGCGGGCCGACGTCGGTGTCGTCCTCCCAGCCCGGCCCGAGCCGGAGCCGCTCCGCCGCCGCGACGAGCTTCGACTGGAGCTCCCCGTACACGGCCTCGTGGACGATCACCCG
>Ga0187788_10000210_pt1 | contig 15881 bp, 13 predicted proteins | sample 1015_BV01_MP10_2_FD_133008 | JGI IMG/M metagenome (GOLD analysis project Ga0187788, IMG submission 133008) | Tropical peat soil microbial communities from peatlands in Department of Meta, Colombia - 1015_BV01_MP10_20_MG | ecosystem: Environmental > Terrestrial > Soil > Wetlands > Peat | place...
GCCGTCCACCCGGGCCGGACCATGCCGTCAGGCCGTCCACCCGGGCCGGACCATGCCGTCAGGCCGTCCACCCGGGCCGGACCATGCCGGACTCGTAGGCGGCGACGACGAGTTGCGCGCGGTCCCTCGCGCCCACCTTGGTCATGATCCGGCTGACGTGGGTCTTCGCGGTCAGCGGCGAGACCACCAGCCGGGCCGCGATCTCCTCGTTGGTCAGGCCGGCGGCGACCAGCGCGAGCACCTCGCGCTCCCGGTCGGTGAGCCCGTTCAGGGAGGGCAGCGCCCGTGCCGGGTCCGGCTGGGCGGCGAAGTGCTCGATCAGCCGGCGGGTCACGCCGGGGGACAGCAGGGCCTCACCCGCCGCGACCGCACGCACCGCGCGCACCAGGTCGGCCGGGTCGGTGTCCTTGACCAGGAACCCGGAGGCGCCCGCCCGGATCGCCTCGAAGACGTACTCGTCGAGCTCGAACGTGGTGAGGACGACCACGCGGACCTCGGCCAGGGCGGGGTCGGTGAGGATCCGCCGGGTCGCGGTCAGACCGTCCGTGCCGGGCATCCTGATGTCCATCAGGACGACGTCCGGCCGGGTCCGCAGCGCCTCCCGGACCGCCTCGTCGCCGTCGCCGGCCTCGGCCACGACCTCGACGTCGGCCTCCGCGGCCAGCAGGGCGCGGAAGCCCGCGCGGACCAGGGCCTGGTCGTCGACCAGCAGCACGCGGATCACCGAACCCCCTCGGACGACTCGGGTGACCCGGCTGCCGCCACCGAGGCCAGCGGCAGCACGGCCCGCACGCGCCAGCCCGCGCCCTCGGGCCCGGCGACCAGCCGCCCGCCGAAGGCCGCCACCCGTTCGCGCATCCCGGGCAGCCCCTGGCCCTCCGCCCGGCCGCCGGGCCCTGAGCCGGCGCCGTCCGCGGTCGCGGGTCTGGCCGGGCCCGGGTCGGCGACCGCGACGGTCAGCGCGCCGTCCTCGCGGCTCACGCTGACCTCGGCGTGATCGGCCAGGGAGTGCCGCGACACGTTGGTCAGCGCCTCCTGCACGATCCGGAAGGCGGCCCCCTCGATCGGCGCGGGCAACGCGTCCGGCGTGAGGTCCAGCCGGACGTCCAGCCCGGCGGCCGACCAGCGTGCGGCGAGCTCGGGCAGCGCGGCCAGCCCGGGGGCCGGGTGCCGGGGCGGGGCCTCACCCTGCCCCCGCAGCAGCCCGAGGGCGGAGCGCAGCTCCCCCAGCGCCTCCCCGCTGGCCTGCCGGATCGCCACCAGCGCCGCCCGGGTCTCCTCGTCGGCCTGCTCGCCGCCGCGTTCCAGCAGGTGCAGCGCGACGCCCGCGCGCACCCGGATCAGCGAGATGTGGTGGGCCACGCCGTCGTGCAGATCGCGGGCGATCTGCAGCCGCTCCTCGCTGACCACCCTGCGCCGTTGCTCCCTGCCGGCGCGGGCCCACGCCGCGGCGCGCTCGCGCCGAGCGCGCACGACGTCGGCCAGCACGAGGACGACGACGATCGAGACGGCGACGAGGCAGCCCGCCTGCTCCCGGCGCCGTAGCGCCGGGCCGACCACCGTGCTCGCTCAACGCCGCCTTACTCGGTGAACACCGTCGGCAAACGTGTGCAGCCGGGTCAGGAGCGGCACCCAGCGAGCAAGGCGGCGTTCAGTGAGTAAGCCCGCCCGGTGCGTGAACGGCGCCCGTGAGTACGGCGGGGTCAGAGCCGGGCGACGTCCGCGGCCTTGGCCCTGACGGCGGCCGCTGCCTCGCGCAGCCCGGCCAGCTCGGAGTCGGTGAGGTCACGCTCGACCACCCGCCGGACGCCGCCGGCGCCGATCTCCGCCTCGACCCCGAGGTAGACGTCCTCGATGCCGTACTGGCCCTCGACCCAGGCGCAGACCGGCAGCACCGCACCGGAGTCCTCGGCGACCGCGCGGGCCATCCGGGCGGCGGCGGCCGACGGTGCGTAGAACGCCGACCCGGACTTCAGCAGCGCCACGACCTCCGCGCCGCCGTTGCGGGTGCGCACCACGAGCTCCTCGATCGTGGCGGCGTCCAGCAGGTCGGTCAGCGGCTTGCCCTCGACGGTGCAGGCGCTGGGCACCGGCACCATGGTGTCCCCGTGCGAGCCGAGGGTCAGCGTGCGGACCGCGCCGACCTCGACCCCGAGCCGCTCGGCGACGAAGTAGGAGAACCGGGCGGTGTCCAGCATCCCGGCCTGCCCGATCACCCGGGGCGCCGGGAACCCGGTCACCAGCCGGGTCAGGGTGGTCATCTCGTCCAGCGGGTTGGACACGACGATCACCACGGCGTCCGGCGCGTGGCGGGCGATGTTCTCCGACACCCCGCGCACGATCGCGGCGTTGGCCTCGAGCAGGTCCATCCGGCTCATCCCCGGCTTGCGCGGCAGGCCCGCGGTGACCACCACGATCCCGGACCCCTCGAGCACCTCGTAGCCCGCGCCGTCCGGGCCCGTGGTCCTGCCCACCACCTGCGTCTCGAAGCCTTCGATCGGGCGGGACTGGTTCAGGTCCAGCGCCAGGCCCTCGGCCCAGCCGTCCCGGATGTCGGTGAGCACGACCTTCTCGAAGAGGTCGTACTCGGCCAGCCGCTGCGCCGTGGTCGAGCCGTAGTATCCGGCACCGACGACGGCCACCGTTCCCTTGCGCGCCATTGCCTCGGGGTCCCCTCGGATCTCATGCCCGCGGCTGTGCCGTCCTCGGCCCGGCCGCGGCCGGTCAGGTATGTCAGCGAGACTAGCGACCGCCGGAGGCCTGGTCCTCGGGGGTGGCGCGGCGGATCACGATCCGGGTCCACGCCCCGAGGTAGAGCCGGTCGTCCTCGGCCAGCTCCCGGCGCGCTCCCGGCTGGATCGGCGTGTCCGGCAGGGCGCCGCCGGCCTCGCCGACAAACGTGCCGTTGGACGACTGCAGGTCCTCCACCCACCAGCGCTGGCCGTCCGTGGTCAGCTGCGCGTGCCGCCGGGACACCCCCGAGTCGGCGCTGCAGTCCACGTCCGGGTGGATGTTCCGGCTGACCGAGACCCGGCCGATCAGCAGGCTGCGCCCGGTCAGCGGGACGACCTGCGGCAGCCCGGCGGAGGGGCACGGTTCGTCCGACCCCTGCAGCGCGTACCAGTCCGGGTCGACCCACAGCTCGGCCACCCACTCCACGACCCCGTCGCCGGCCTTCGGGGCGCGGGGGGCGGGTGCGGACGCGGGTGTCACCGGCGGGACGGCGGATCCCACCGGTGGGGTGTCCGGCGAGATGTCCGGCGGGGCCTCCGGTGCGGCCTCCGACGGGGACGGCGGCGGCGACGGCATGGCGCCGGTGGTGAAGTCGTACCCGCAGTCCTCGCAGAACAGCGCGCCGGGCGCGGACTCGTCGCCGCAGTTCGGGCAGGTCTGCGCGGCCGGAGCGGCCGTCGCCACCCCGCCGTCGCCCCCGGGCGGGCCGAGGTCGAGCACGCTCCCGCCAGCCGGGGCCGCGGACCCCGCTCCCCCGCCACCTGCTCCTCCACCGGCTGCTCCTCCACCGGCTGCTCCTCCACCGGCTGCTCCCCCACCGGCCGAGCCGGCGCCGCTGGTCGCCGGCGAGCCGGCCGCGGACGAGGAGGCCGCGCCGATCGGCGCCCCGCAGGTGTCGCAGTAGTCCGGATCGTTCGAGGTGTGCCCCTCGGGGCAGGTGTAGGTGGTCATCGCCGGACCCGGGTGGTCTTGGTCGAGGACACGTCGAGGTCCATCTCGTCGAGTTTGGCCACGTCGCGCTTCAGCCGCACGGTGCCGCCCTCGGCGTCGTCGACCTCGACCACCTTGCGCAGCTTCGCGGTGACCTCGTCGTTCCCGCTCTGGGTGGCGATCTGGACGGCGCGCCCCAGCTTCGCGGTGGCGGTCTCGTCGTCCCCGGCCGCCTTCGCCGCCAGACCCTCCTGGATCACCTGCGCCAGCTCGGCCTGGCCGGTGTAGTGCGCCACCTCCGGGTTGATCCGGGTGGTGAGCTGCTCGTCGTCCGACCACATCGCCTTGATCAGGCCGTTGGCCACGACCTCGTCCCCCACGGCGAGCTGGACCCGCGCGGCCAGCTGCTCGGCCCCGACCGGCTTGGCCGGCAGCCGGACGGCGACCTGGTAGTCCCGGGTCTCGTCCTTCCACGCGCCGGTCGGGTAGGACCCGGTGAGGGGGTTCACCGAGGTCCGCCGGGCGGTCAGGTCCTCCAGCGTCGGTGAGACCTGCTTGACGAACAGGACCTGCGCGCCCTGCGGCGCCCAGACCCGCAGCGCCACGTCCGCGACGCCGCGGTTCATGGCGGCCTGCATCAGCGCCTGGAAGTCCCCGGCCAGCTGACGGGGCTCGCGCAGCAGCTCGAGGCTGCCGAGCAGGTCGGTGGCGATCAGCCTGAGCTCGGCCACGTCCCAGTCCGCGCCCACACCGCGGCAGTCGCACTGGAAGCTGCCCCGGACGGCGGCCACCGCGGACGCCAGCTCGGACCGGGTCTCGTGCTGGTTCTTCCCGTCGGTGAGCAGGATGGCGTGCCGCTGGGTGGCGCTGGGGGCCTTCGCGAACAGCTCGTCCGCCAGGCGGAGCCACGATCCGATCGCCGTGCCGCCGTCGGCCTCCATCATCCCGATCGCGGTCCTCGCGGCGGCCCGGGCTCCCGGCTCCATCCGGACGATCGACAGCTCGGCGTTGGGGAAGGGGAAGGCCCGGGTGGCCACCTCGGTGCCGCCGATCACCGCGAACCAGGTGCCGTCGAGGATCTGGTCGACGGCCACCGCCGCGGCGCGCCGGGCGGCGGAGATCTTCTCGCCCGCCATCGAACCCGAGGTGTCGATGATGATGATCTCCGCGGCGTCGCCGGACCCGGACCGGCCCGCGGAACCCGCGCCGGACACGGTGGTTCTCACCACGGCGTGCACGTCGGTGGCGCCGTCGGCGAGGAACTCGTTCTGGAACACCTCGACGGCGAACTCGGCCATCAGCCGACTCCCTTCCCCTCGGACCCGGCCTGCACCCGGGCCATCGCCACGGTCACGTTGTCGTGCCCTCCCTGACCGTTCGCCCACGCCACCAGCCCCGCCGCGACGTCGGCGGGCACGCTGCCGGTGGCCGCCACGGTCGTCCTGACCAGTTCACGAAGCGCCCCCGCGGGCGAGCAGTAGTTCCACATCCCGTCGGAGCACACCAGCAGCCACCCCGCGCTGTCCAGCGCCACGCTCGCGCACTGCGGCTGGTGGTCGAGGTTGTCCGGGCCCAGCCAGCGGGTGATCGCGTGCGCCTGCGGGGAGCTCTCCGCCTCTTCCCGGTCCATCCCCATGGCGATCCGGACGCCGGCCCAGGAGTCGTCGGCGCTCACCTGCACGGCGTCGCCCTCGTCCGGCAGCCAGTACGCCCGGCTGTCACCGAGCCAGCCGACCATACCGAGGTCGCCGTCGACGACCGCGGCGACGAAGGTGCACGAGGGTGGGCTGCTCGCCGCTGCCTGGGCGGCCGCGCGGCCCTGCGACGGCGCTGGGGCGTCGACCGCGACGATCACGGCACGGTGCGCCGCCTCGGCGGCGGCGGTCAGCGTCCCGGTCCAGGCCTGGATCCTGGCCGCCCGCTCGGCGTCGCCCGGCCGCTGCCCGGTCAGCACATCGCACGCGGCCCGGGCCGCCGCCAGGCTGGCGACATCGGAGTCCCGGGCCGTGGTGACCCCGTCGCAGACCACCAGGACGGCGACGCCGCCGGGCTGCGGGTCGGCGGACAGCGCCATCGCGTCCTCGTTGCGGCGGTGGCGGATCCCGCGGTCGCAGACCCCGCCGACCCACTCCGACGGCTGCTCCACCCAGTGGTCCCGCTCCCGGACCGCGGGGGCACCGCACTGCTCGCAGTACCCGTCCGCGGCGATCGTCCCGCCGCACTGCCCGCACACCTGCGCCACCGATGCACCGGCCTGATCCGCCGTGTCCACCGGCGCCGCGGCCGGGTCGGCCGCATCCTGCCCTTCCTCCTGCTGCGGCAGCACGAAGGTGTGCGTGCGGTCCTCGCCCGCCACGGGCTCGGCCGTCGCCGCCGGGGGGGCGTCGAGCGCCGTCCCGCACGCCTCGCAGAACCGCGACCCGGGGATGGCCGTCTCCCCGCAGGCCGGGCACGCCCGCTCGACCTCGGCCTCCTCGGCTCCTTCGGTATCCGGTGCCTCGGTCTCGGGTGCCTCGGTCTCGGGTGCCTCGGTCTCCGGTGCCCCGATCTCGGGTGCCTCGATCTCGGTCCCCTCGGCCGTGTCAGTCTCCGCGCCGGGGGCGTCCTGACTCACCGCTGACTCACCGCCGGATCACCGCCGGCTCACCGCAGCGTCCAGCGGCGCACCCGGTTGGCCTCGTCCACCAGCCGGATCCGCTCGTCCGCCGGTTCCGTCAGGCCGGCCAACCCGCGGTAGGCGGCCTCGAGGCCGTCCCGCAGGGAGTGCTCCCGCGCCGGGTACCCCGCGACCCGCAGGTTCGGCTGCGGCCCGTCGGCCTCCACCTCGTCCAGCGCGGCGCGCAGCACGTCCACCACCAGTTCGGCCCGCTCCCTCGGGTCGATGGTCACGCCGTCCACGCTGTCGATCGCCGCCGCCAGGGCGGGCAGCCCCCGGCCGGAGGCGGTCAGCAGCGACGCCCGCTGCCGCCGGGCGTCGACGAAGGCCCGGCTGGTCGGCGCCACCAGGTCCAGCGCCGCCAGCGCCCCGTCCAGGTCGCCGCGGGCGGAGCGGATCCGGGCCATCCCGAACGCCGCCGGGGCGGTGTAGTTGGCGTCGGTCCTGACGCAGACCTGGTACAGCGCCTCCGCCACGTCGAACTCGCCGCTGGTCTCGCAGGCCAGGGCCAGCGCCAGCTTCGGCGCCAGCTCCCCGGGCACCTGCCCGTAGACCGCGTTGAAGGCGGCCCGCGCGGTGGTGGGCTCGCCGGCTCGCAGCGCGGCCAGCCCGGAGACCCAGACCGCACGCCATTCCCACGGGTCGTCGTCCAGGATCTGGCCGATCACCCTCTGCGCGACCTCGACCTGCCCGTCCTCGACGGCGGCCTGGGCGCGCGCCAGGCGAACCTCCACGGTCTGCGGGTCGGCCCCGGCCAGAACGTCGACCCGGGCGCCGGGGACGCTCACGCTCACCCCGGCCAGCCACGCCGCCATCGGGTCGGCCGGGTCCACCTTCAGGGCCGGCAGGTCCGCCCAGGTCAGCGTGTCACCCGCGACCACCGGGGCCTCGAACAGTACCGAGGAGGTGGAGTGCGCGCCGAGCCGCTGCTCCGGGCGGTCGGCGGCGACGATCTCGCGCAGCACCCCGAGCAGCTGCACCCGCATCTCGTCGGCGGAGCTGAACCGGTCGTTCGGGTCGCGGGCGCACGCCTTGGCCAGCAGCCGGTACAGCGAGTCGTAGCGCTGGAAGAGCGGCGTCTCCCCCGCCGGGGGCAGTGAGGCGATGTACGTCGACTGGTAGCCGCGGAAGTCCACCGCCAGCACCATCAGCGTGCGGCCGATCGTGTACAGGTCGGAGGCGATCGACGGCCCGGCGTGCGGCACCTCCGGCGCCTGGTAGCCGACGGTGCCGTAGATGGCCGAGGTGGTGTCGCCCATCTCGAGCATCCCGCCCAGGTCGATCAGCTTCAGGGCGTCGCCGGCCTGGATGATGTTGTCCGGTTTGAAGTCGCAGTACAGCAGCTGCTTGTCGTGCAGGTACTGGAAGGCCGGCAGGATCTCGATCATGTAGGCCACCGCCTGGTCGACCGGGATCGGGTCGGCCTTGCCGGCGGCGAGCCGGCGTTCCTTCAGGATCGACTTCAGCGACGTGCCGCCGACGTACTCCATCACGATGTAGCCGGCCTCGTCGTGCATCACGAAGTTGAAGATCTCGACGATCAGCGGGTGCTTCACCCCGGCCAGGAACGTCCGCTCCTTGACCGCGGCCGCGTAGGCGTCGGGGTCCCCGGAGTTCAGCAGGCCCTTGAGGACGACCCAGCGGTCGGAGACGTTCTTGTCCCGGGCCAGGTAGATCCAGCCCAACCCGCCGTGCGCCAGGCACCCCGCCACCTCGTACTGCCCGGCGACCAGGTCCCCCTTGTGCAGCTTGGGGGTGAACGAGAACGGGTTGCGGCAGCGCGGGCAGAACCCCTCGCTCCGGCCCGGATGCCCGTCGCGGGACCGCCCGACCGGGGCGCCGCACGCCGCGCACACCCGGCGGTCCTCCGGGACCTCCGGCAGCGCCATCATCGCCGCGGCCGGGTCACCCACCGGTTGCGGGGGGATGGTGGTGATCCCCGCACCGAGCCGGGCCCCGCGCATCCGGATCGAGCCGGTGCCCAGCTTGCGGGTGACCCGCGATCCGGGCACCACCCGCAGGCTGCCCAGCGGGGACGACGCCAGCCGCTGCGAGGAGGAGTCGGCCCGCGCCGATCCCCGGGAGGTCACGTCCCCTCCGTCCTCGGATGCGCCGGCCTGCGCGGGGCCAGCGGTGGCGGACGCCTGGGCCGGGACAGCCTCCGGCGCCCCGCAGACGTTGCAGTACCCGTCCTCGATCGTCCCGGTGCAACCGGGCTTGGTGCAGTTGCTCATCCTGATCCTCGCGTTTCCGCTCCGCGCTGCTCCGGCGAGGGTTCCTCCGGCGAGGGTTGCTCCGGCGAGGGTTCCTCCGGCGAGGGTTGCTCCGCTGAGGCGCGGACCAGCGACTGGTACCCCGAGACCAGTTGCCTGGCGACCGACAGGTCGCAGGGCGCAGTCCACAGCACCGCCCTCGCGGCCTGGTAGGCGCCGCTCAGCGCCGGGTCCTCGGCCCGGCCCTGGCTTACCGCCATCGCGCGGTAGCCGTCGATCCGGCCGCGCAGCTCGTTGCGCTCGGCCAGCGGCGCGGCGTACGTCGCCTCGGCGAGGTCCATCGCACGGCGCACCTGATCCAGGCGGCCGAGGTAGGCGGTCAGCTGCGCGCGGTCCTCGGGCACCGGCCCGAGCGCCGAGACGTCCGGCACCGCCAGCCGGGGCGGCGCGACGATCCGGTCGGCACAGCGGCGGGCCAGCTCGCGCACCGACTGCCCGCGCTCGAGCAGCCCGTTCACCAGCTCCCGGGCCCGCTCCCGGTCCCGGGCCAGGTTGCGCAGCCCGGCAACCGCCACGATCAGGTCCCGCTCGGCGACGGCCGCCTCACCCTCCAGCTCCCGCAGCGGCCCGGTGATGTCCGCGCCCATCCCGGCGCGCCGGGTCAGCTCGGCGAGCCGGGTGCCGAGCCGGTCCAGCCGGGCCCGCATGGCGGGATCCGCCGCCGGCCCGGCGTCCATCTCCCGGCACCGCTCCAGCTCCGCCCGGACGGCGGCGAGCCGCTCGGGCGCCTCCGCGGCGGCGGGGTCCAGCGCGAGGCGCGCCCGCAGCTGCCCGGTCAGCGCGTCGGACAGCCGGCAGGCCTCGACGAAGGACACCGCAAGGCCGGCGCCGAGACCGGCGTCGAGCCTGCCCCAGATCAGCTGGGCGATCCGGTCACGCCCGGCGCGGTCGGCGCGGCCGGAGTCCCACACCGCCAGGATCGCCTGGGTGCGGTCGCCGGCCGCCTGCCACAGGGACATCGCGAGCACCACGTCCGAGGTGTAGGCCTGCGGGTCGGCGGAGCGCAGCGCGGCGGCGTCCAGCCGGTCCAGCTCGTCCTTCCGGTGGGCCAGCCAGGTCCCCACCGCGTCCAGGTACGGCAGCAGTTCGTCGAAGGACGGCGTGACCCCGATCCGGCCCGGCGCCGCCGGCGCCAGGTCCGCCGCCGGCCCGGCTGTGCCGGACGCCGCGGCCGGGGTCATCGACTCCGGCTGGGTCACGGCAGTGGCCGGCCGTACTGGGCGGCGGGCGGGGTCGAAGGCCCGAGCGCGGGACGCAGCCAGTGATCGTACGACGCCTGCCAGGCCCCGTCGCTCCGTATCTGCGCCAGCACCCCGTTGACGAACTGGGTGAACTTGACGTTCTTCTGGGCGATCCCCAGCCCGTACGGTTCGGAGCTGAATCGTGCGCCGACCACCTTGGCGTACGGGTCCTGCGCGGCAAAGCCCGCAAGGATCGTGTCGTCCCCGGTGATTGCCTCGACCCTGCCCTCCTGGAACAGCGCAAGGCAGTCGGTGTGCAGGTCGACAACGACCGGCACGACCTTGGGATACTCCCTCTTCATCTGGTCCAGCGTGGTGGTCCCCTTGGGCGCGCACACCTTCTTGCCCGACAGGTCGTCCATGCCTGTCACCTTGGTCGGATCTGTCGGGTCGGAGGCGACCAGCACCTTCTGCCCGGCGACGTAGTACACGGTCGAGAAGTTGATCTGTTGCCACCGGCCGCAGTTGACGGTCATCGCGCGCGCCACGATGTCGACAGCGCCGTTCTGCAGGGACGGGATCCGCTGGGCGGCCGTGATCACCCTGAACTCGATCCTCTTGTCGAGGTCCTGCGGGTTGCGCTCATTGAAGATGGCCTGGGCAACCGCACGGACCATGTCGATGTCGAAGCCCTCGATCTGGCCGTTCAGCGGGTTGCGGGCCCCGAGCTTCCAGGTATCCGCGGACACCCCCGCGATCAGCCGGCCTCGAGACTTGATCTTCTGCATGAAGGGGTCGCTGGGCACCGTCCCCGGTGCCGGCATCGGGTTGAGTGGAGCGAAGGATCGCTCCGCGCCCTTCGGATTGCACGTCGCGGTTGGCGCGGGGCTCGCCGCCGCGGACGGCGCGGCCGTCGCGGTCGCGCTGGAACGGGGCAGTTCACCGGCGGTCGTGGAGCAGGCGGTCAGCGCCAGCGCGACCGCGGTGATCGGCAGGGTCAGCAGCAGGATGCGTCTCACCGGTACTCCTCCAACCGCAGCGAGAACCCCCACCACGTGGCGACGGCCGCGGCCATCCCGACGACCAGCACCAGCCACCCGATGATCAGCAACGGCAGGTGCACCGAGTTCAGCCCGTCGGAGACCGCGGCCGCCTCACGGGTCAGCGCCTGCTGCGAGGCGTCGGCGAAGGCCTGGAAGGCGGCGTTCGACGTGCCCGACCCCGAACCGGTGGCCAGCCTGACCGCGGCGTCCCAGTCACCGCCGTCGTCCTTGGTCCGGATCTGCTGGTGCACCTGGATCCAGGCGTTCAGCGGCTCGATCGCGGCGGAGCCGCCGCCGGCCGCCTCCGCCCGCTGCAGCTGGGCCCTGGCCTCGGCCACCGCGGCGAGCCATGCGGTCTGGTAGGCCTGCCCGGAGCCGCGCTGGATCAACGTCAGGCTCTCGTTGGACTTGGCGTCGTAGGCCGCGATCCGCGCCTGGGCCAGCGCGGCCGCGGCCTGGTAGGCGCCGTTCCCGATCCGCTCCGCCGCCGCCTGCTGGCCGGCCAGCACCACCCCACCGCCGACCACGGCGATCAGCATGATCCCGGTGGCCACGACCAGCGGCGGGTTGAGCACCCGGTGGGTGCGCCGGGCGAGCCAGACCTGCCCGGCGACCAGCGCCCCCAGCCCGAGCAGGGCGGCCAGGCCGAGCCGCAGCCAGGCGGCCGCCGCGTCGTCGTAGGCCGAGGCCACCCGGGCCGCGTTGGCGTCGTTGACCCTGGCCAGCGCGGGAAGGATCTGCGTGCGCAGCACCCCGGAGGCCTGGCGCAGGTAGGCGGTGCCGTCCGGGAACCCCTGCCGGTTGTTCGCCCGGGCCGACGCGATCAGGCCGGTGTACTGGGTCAGCGCCTGGTTCACCCGGCCCAGCTCGGCCGCGTCCGCCGGGTTCGCCCGGGAGGCCTCGGTGATCAGGCCGGACGCCGCAGCCACCCCCTGCTCGTAGTTCGCCCGCAGCGCCGACGGCTCCAGGCCGCCGATCAGGAAGGCGTTGGTGGCGCTCGCGTCGGCCTGCACCAGGCTGATCCGGATGCCCTGCACCCGCACCAGCTGCGCGGCATCGGCGCGGGCCTCGGCCAGTGCGTTGCTCCGCGCCTGGAACGCCGAGGCACCGAGCAGGGCGAAGATCAGGCAGGCCAGGACGCATCCCGCGCCGATCAGGCGCAGCCGGCCGGGCGTACCCGCCATCTGGTCGCGCAGCGCGGCCCGGACCACGCCGGCCCGGCGGGTCAGCATGTTCCCGCTCGCGGGCGCGGCCGGGCCGCCGGGCGGCGGCCCGTCGGGCGGGCTCACGCTCGCGCTCGGCGGTAGCACGGTATGGGTCACCGGTGACCTCCTGCGTCCGGGGCGGCCGGAACCTCGTCCTCCAGATCGACCGGCAGCAGCTCGCGCAACTGATCGATCGTGGGGGACTCAACGTCCCGCAACCGCCACGCGTGCCGTCCGATCGCGGCCTCGAGCAGGTTGCGGGCGTAGCGTCCGTTGCCGAAGCCCTCACCGCGAAGGGTGAGCGTGAGCATCTCCCGGAAGCGCTTCAGGCACTCCGGGCTCGGTGTGTAGTCGGCCTCCTCCGCGAGCCGCTCGAAGATCGCGACCAGCTCGTCGTCGGAGTAGTCGTCGAAGGTGATCACCGTGCGGAAGCGGCTGGCCAGCCCGGGGTTGGCCTCGATGAATCCGGCCATCGGCCCGGGGTATCCGGCGACGATCACCACGAGGTCGTCCCGGTGGTCCTCCATCTCCTTGACCAGCGTGTCGATCGCCTCGGTGCCGTACTGGTCACCGACCAGCCCGTAGGCCTCGTCGATGAACAGCACCCCGCCCAGCGCCCCCTTCACCACCTCGACGGTCTTGGTCGCGGTCTGGCCGAGGTAGCCGGCGACCAGCTCGGACCGGTCGACCTCGACCAGCTGACCTTTGGAGAGCAGACTGAGCGCCCGGTAGATACCGGCGATCAGACGGGCGACGGTGGTCTTTCCGGTGCCCGGGTTGCCGACGAAGACCAGATGTCGGGTGATGGTCGCGCTGCGCAGCCCGGCGGCCGCCCGCAGCTGCTCCACCCGCAGCAGCTGGGCCTGGCGGTGCACCTCCGTCTTGACCCGGGTCAGCCCGATCAGCCCGTCCAGGTCGGCGAGCCACTCCTCGACCGTCTTGGCCGGCGGCTCCGGCTTCGCCTGCTCGGCGGCGGCCTGCTCGGCGACCGCAGGCTGTGCCGCCGTCCCGGCCGGGTCGTCGCCCGAGGGCCCGGTCGACCCGGGATGGCGGGCTCCCGGCAGCGTCGTCCCGGGGGGCCCTGTCATCCCCGGAATACCAGGCGTCCCGGGTGTCCCCAACGGCGCGGCCAGGCCGGCGGCGCGCAACTGCGCCGCCGCGGCGACGGAGGCGTTGGCCACCACCCGCATCGTCGGCTCGCCGAGCCCGCAGGAGGCGGCGGCCACCTCGGTCAGCGCCCGGGCGTAGTCCACCGCCCGCGGGGACCCGGCCTCGACCAGGCCGGTCAGGATCGCGGTCGGCGCCGCCCGCCACCGGCGCGCGCTGCTGGCGGCGTCGAAGAACCCGTTCACGGTCGAGGACAGCAGCCCGGCCCACTCCTGCGCGGCGCCGGCGGCCGACTCGGCGATCGCCGCGGCCAGGGCCGCGCCCTCCGCCCGCGCGGCCTCCGGCTCGACGCCCGCCTCCGCCGCCACCGCGGCGAGACCGTCCAGCGCCTCGACCAGCCCGGGCTCGCTCATTGGGCCTCGCCCCGTTGTCCCGACTCGGCCGAGCCCGAGTCGCCCAGGTCGAGACTCCCGGAGCCGAACTTCTCGGCGAGGAACCTGCCGTGCGCGACCAGCGCGTCGGCGTCCGCACGCAGCACCGCGTCCCGGATGTCGTCCATCACCGAGGCCAGCAGGTCCAGCTGGTCGACCAGCACCAGCAGCGAGGACTTCCCGCCCTCCACCGGACGCCGGTCGGCCCAGTCCCGGGGCAGCTTGAGGTAGCCGCCGATCATCTCCGGCAGGTAGCTGGTCGCCGTGGCCACGACGGTGTGCGCCTGCGCGCTGCCCGGCCCGAGCCGGTCCATCCGGGGCACGGTGTCCCGCACGGTGACCCCGATCCGCCGCACCCGGGCCGCGACCACCGAGGGCACCCGACCCTCGATCTGCTGCTCCACCTTGTCCATCGCCGCGAGCACGTCGTCACTCGTCGGCGGGGGCGGCACGACCAGCCGCGGAGGGTTGCGGGCATCGGCCTCGCGGCGCCCGAACAGCGCCGCGAACCTCTCCCTCAACCCGGGCATGTCAGGCCGGCTCGGTCCGCATCCGTCGGGTCAGCGTCGCGGAGCGATGTCCAGGGCACCGGAGGCGGCGCGCTCGTCCCCGGTGGAGACCCGGTCCAGGTAGGAGCGGGCCTTCCCGACCTCGGTCTCCAGGGTGCCGATCGTGGCGGCCATCGTGTCCAGCGCGGCCACCTTGTAGGAGTCGATGGCGTCCATCGTCGCGTAGATGTTGTTGAAGGCCGCCTGCAGCTGGGGCAGGCCGATGGTCGCCGATGCGGCCTGCGACTGGATCGAGGTGGACTGCTCGGCGAGCATCTTCGAGGTCGACTCGATCATCCCGGACGTCGTCGTGTTCAGCGCGGTGATCTGCTCCAGCACCAGCCGCTGGTTGGCCAGCGCCTGCGCCACGATCACGGCGGTGCGCAGCGCGGAGACCGTCGTCGTGGTCGCCCGGTCGACCCCCTTGATCAGCTCAGCGTTGTTCTTCAGCACGATGTCCATCGCGAGGTAGCCCTGGATCGACACCGCCAGCTGGGTGAGCAGGTCCTGGTGCTTCTGGCGGACGTAGAAGAGCACGTCCTCACGCAGGGCCTTGGTCCGCTCCGGATCGGCGACGTCCAGCTCGGCGATCTTGGCGGCCAGCCGCGCGTCGAGCCGCTCGGCGATGTAGACGTACTGGTTGAGCCGCTCCATCGTGTCCCAGAGCCGGTGCTTCTCCTGCTGCACGGAGGCGTTGTCCCGGCGCAGCTCGTCCTGCCCGTCGTAGAGCGCCTGGATGATCGCGTTCAGGTGGCCCTGCGCGGACTCGTAGCGGTGGAAGTAGTCGGCGAGCCGGTCACCGAACGGGATCACCCCGAGGAACTTGCGGCTGCCGCTGGCCCCCTTGGGGTCGAGCTCCTCGACCGTGCGGCGCAGCTCGAGCAGCGTCGAGGACACCTTGGACCCCTCGGCCAGCCCACCCTCGCGCAGCGCCTTGATCGGCGCCTGCAGCAGCCGGTTGGAGGAGTCCGCCGACCTGCGGATGTCCTCGTCCCCCATCAGCCGCACGTCGTTGGTCTTGGCGGCGAACTCGGGGGACTTCGGCTCGGCCGCGAGCAGGGAGTCCACGTAGGTGTCCACCTTGGCGTCGAGCCCGGGCAGCGCCGCGGCGTCCACCGCCGGGGCCAGCTTCGGCGCCTGCGTGGTCGCGATCGTCGGCGCCGGCTCCGGCGGGGTCAGGGTGAGTGTGGCTTCGGCCGCCGCCGGCGGTTGCAGCGGTGAGTCGGTCATCTGGCCCCCTTGGTGACGGATCAGCGTCAGCCTACGCGGTCACCCAGCCGCCGATCGTCGTCACGCAGGGATCCGGCTCGCGCTCTCCTCCGCCGGTCCCCCGGGTCGTCGACGGATCACGCAGCGGTGGGGACGACCCGGGCGAGGACGGCGATCGTCAGGCCCAGCACCAGGGTGACCGTGGCGTCGAAGCGCCGCGATCGCACGAGCAGGCCGAGGCAGTACTCCGGGGGCAGCAGGGCGCGGGCGGCCGAGGCGAGCAGCAGCGCCCCGGCCAGCACGTACCCGCCGAGCCGGAAGTCGACGAAGGCGGTCACCACGACGGAGGCCGCCACGAGGAGCAGGACCACGATGAACACCGCCCGCCGGACGATCAGCGGGGGCCGCAGCGGCGTGGCCGGCGGCGCGGCGACGACCGGCAGCTCTCCGGTCGCGGGATCGGTGAGGATCGGCTCGGTCCGACGGCGGCCGCCGGGAGGCGGTGTCGATCGGCCGCTCGGCGGCGGTGTCGATCGGCCGCTCGGCGGCGGTGTCGATTCACTCA
>Ga0187788_10000211_pt1 | contig 15766 bp, 15 predicted proteins | sample 1015_BV01_MP10_2_FD_133008 | JGI IMG/M metagenome (GOLD analysis project Ga0187788, IMG submission 133008) | Tropical peat soil microbial communities from peatlands in Department of Meta, Colombia - 1015_BV01_MP10_20_MG | ecosystem: Environmental > Terrestrial > Soil > Wetlands > Peat | place...
CCCTCGAGTTCGGCGGGCGCCACGGCCACCGATTTCAGCGACCCGAGCACGTCGGTGAACCACAGCCGGACGAAGCGGATGTCGCGTTCCTCGACCGAGCGGAGCACGAACTCCTGCTGCCTGTCCATCCCGCCCCTTACCTCCGCACCGCCGGCCTCGGCGTGGTGACCGCCCGTCATGTCGTCGTCCATAGTCTCGTGCCCGGTGAGCCTGTCGTGTCGCCGCTCCCCCCGACCGCCCCCACTGTGCTCGGCGCGTGTTACGGCGCGGTTAACCAGGCGTCCTGCAGGCTCGCCCAGGAGCGTCATGCACCGCGCAGCCACCATCAGGACGGCGTGTCGGCCCACTCGATGGTGGCCCCACGGTGCATCGGTCGGCCCGCGGAGCATGGGGGTCGAGCGCGGGTGCCGGCGACGCGGGCGGGGGTGGCGGGTAGCGTCGACGGCGTGCAGGAGCCCTTCTTCCGAGCGGCGCCGGGCGGCGATGGCGCAGGGCAGCAACCCGCGGCTGACGGCGTGCTCGAGGAGTCCTTCGAGGCCACCGAGGCCTGCGTCGGCCCGTGGTCGGCGCAGATGATGCACGGCGGGCCGCCGGCCGCCCTGCTGGTGCGGGCCTGCGAGCGCGCGGCGGGGCGGGAGGACCTGGTGGCGCTGCGCGCGGCGGTGGAGTTCCTGCGGCCGGTCCCGGTCGCCGCGGTACGCGCCGGTGCCCGGGTGGTCCGCCCCGGGCGGCAGGTGACGCTGGTCGAGGCGACCCTCTCGGCGGACGGCGACGACGTCCTGCGCGCGCGGACCTGGCTGGTCCGCCGGCCACCCGGCGAGGCACCGCCGACCCCGGACGTCGGCGCCGAGGACGACGTGGTGCCCGGGCCGGCGGACTGCCCCCCGGTGATGTCCGGCTGGGACTTCGGCTACGCCAGGGCGATGGAGTTCCGGGTCCTCAGCGGCGATCCCGAGGGCGCCGGGGACGCCGCCGTCTGGGGCCGGCCGCTGGTGGCGCTGGTCGGCGGCGAGGAGCCGAGCGGGCTGCAGCGGGCGATGCTGGTCGGCGACTCCGGCAACGGTGTGTCCGCGGCCCTGGACTGGCGGCACTGGTCGTTCGTCAACATCGATCTCGACGTGCACCTGTCCCGGCCGGTGGACGGGGAGTGGCTGCTGCTGGACGCCCGCACCCGCTACCAGCCGACCGGCACCGGGCTGGCCGTCTCCGTGCTGCGGGACCGGCGCGGCGTCGTCGGGTCCGGCGCCCAGACGCTGGTGGTCTCGCCGCGCCCACTCCGCTGAGCCGCCTCCGCCGGTGCAGCCGGCAGCGGCCTTCTAGGCTCGGAGCATGCCGCAGCTGCGACTGGCCCTGGCCCAGGTGAACCCCACGGTGGGTGACCTCCCGGGCAACGCTGCGCTGATCCGCCGCCGGGCCGCGGAGGCCGCGGCCCAGGGCGCGCACCTCGTCGCGTTCCCGGAGATGGTGCTGACCGGCTACCCGGTGGAGGACCTGGCGCTGCGCTCGTCCTTCGTCCACGCCTCCCGGACGGCGCTGCACCGGCTGGCGGCCGACCTGGACGCCGACGGGCTGGGTGACCTGCCGGTGGTCGTCGGCTACCTCGACCGGGCCGGCGGGGACGGCGCCGGGGCGCCCGGGACACCCAGGCCGGGCGTCCCGAAGGGGTCGCCGCAGAACCGGGCGGCGGTGCTGTTCGGCGGCGCGGTGGTCGCCTGGTACGCCAAGCACCACCTGCCGAACTACGGGGTCTTCGACGAGTTCCGGATCTTCGTGCCGGGGCGCGACCTGACCGTGGTGCGGGTGCGCGGGGTGGACGTCGCCCTGGCCATCTGCGAGGACCTCTGGCAGGACGGCGGCCCGGTGGCCGAGGCCCGCCGGGCCGGCGCCGACCTGCTCCTGGTGATCAACGGGTCGCCGTACGAGCAGCACAAGGACGACACGCGACTGGAGCTGGTCACCCGCCGGGCCGCCGAGGCGGGATGCCCCCTGGCCTACGTCAACATGGTCGGCGGGCAGGACGACCTGGTCTTCGACGGCGACTCGATCGTCGTCGACGCCGGGGGTCAGGTGCTGGCCCGGGCCCCGCAGTTCGAGGAGGACCTGCTGGTCACCGACCTCGACCTGGTCGACCGGGCGGCGCTGCCCGGCTCGGCCGGCGGCGTCCCGGCGGCCGACGGGGCGGGCGTCGTCCATGTCGATCTGGGACAGGAGCCGGTGCCCGGCTACCCACCGCGACCCGGCCGGATCGCGGACCCGCTGGACACCGAGGCCGAGGTGTACCGGGCGCTGGTCGTCGGCCTGCGCGACTACGTCGCGAAGAACGGGTTCTCCTCGGTGGTCCTCGGCCTGTCCGGGGGGATCGACTCCGCGCTGGTCGCCACGATCTCCTGCGACGCCGTCGGCCCGGCGAACGTCGTCGCGGTCTCGATGCCCAGCCGCTACTCCAGCGAGCACTCCAAGGACGACGCGGCCGACCTGGCCAAGCGCACCGGCCTGGACTACCGGATCGTGCCGATCGCGCCGATGGTGCAGGCGTTCCTGGACAGCCTGGGGCTGACCGGGGTGGCGGAGGAGAACCTTCAGGCCCGGGTCCGCGGGGTGATCCTGATGGGGCTGGCCAACCAGGAGGGCCACCTGACCCTGACCACGGGGAACAAGTCCGAGCTCGCCGTCGGGTACTCCACCATCTACGGCGACTCGGTCGGCGGCTTCGGCCCGCTGAAGGACGTGCCGAAGACGCTGGTGTGGGCGCTGGCCCGCCGGCGCAACGCCGAGGCCCTCCGCCGGGGGCAGACCCCGCCGATCCCGGAGAGCACGATCACCAAGGCGCCGTCCGCGGAGCTGCGCCCCGGGCAGACCGACCAGGACACCCTGCCGGCCTACCAGCTGCTGGACGACGTCCTCGACGCCTACGTCGCCGGGGCGCAGGGCCGCTCGGAGCTGCTGGCGGCGGGCTTCGATCCCGCCGTCGTCGACGCGGTGGTGCGCATGGTCGACCGCGCCGAGTGGAAGCGCCGCCAGTCCGCGCCCGGCACGAAGATCTCGGGGCTGGCCTTCGGCCGGGACCGCAGGCTGCCGATCACCAGCCGCTGGCGGGAGGACGAGGACCCGGACGCCGCGGATCGGGTGTGACATCCCACTCGCCGTGACCGCGCCGCCGGGATCCGGGCTCGTCCAGAATGGGCGGGATGCGCACCGCGGCGGAGGGGAAGGACCGATGAGCGAAGGACCGGCGACCTACGGGCAGGCCACCTCCGGGGAGGGAACCCCCACGATCTCGGACGGCGGCGCCGCCGCCGAACCGGCCGCCGCGCGCCGGGTGCGGGTGCACCACCTGCGCCAGATGAAGGAGCGCGGCGAGCGGTGGGCGATGCTCACCGCCTACGACCAGTACACCGCACAGATCTTCGAGGAGGCCGGGATCCCGGTCCTCCTGGTCGGTGACTCCGCGGCGAACAACGTCCTCGGCTACCCGACCACGCTGCCGGTCACGGTCGACGAGCTGCTGCCGCTGGTGCGCGCGGTCACGCGCAGCGTGCGGCGCGCTCTGGTGATCGCCGACCTGCCGTTCGGCTCCTACCAGGTCTCGCCGGAGCAGGCGCTGGACACCTCGATCCGGATGATGAAGGAGGGCCTCGCCCACGGGGTCAAGCTCGAGGGCGGCCGCGCCGTCGTCCCGGCGGTGGAGATGGTCACCGCGGCCGGGGTCCCGGTGATGGCCCACCTCGGCTTCACCCCGCAGAGCGAGCACGCGCTGGGCGGGTACCGGGTCCAGGGTCGCGGGGACGACGCCGAGCGGATGGTCGCCGACGCGCTCGCGCTGCAGGAGGCCGGCGCGTTCTCCCTCGTGCTCGAGATGGTGCCCGCGCAGGTGGCCGCGGAGGTGACCAAGGCGCTCGACATCCCCACGATCGGGATCGGCGCGGGGCCGGAGTGCGACGCCCAGGTGCTGGTCTGGCAGGACATGGCCGGCCTCAACCACACCCGCAAGCCGCGCTTCGTCAAGCGCTACGCCGACCTGCACGGCGTGCTGCTGGAGGCGGCCCGCCAGTACGCCGCCGACGTCGGCTCCGGACGGTTCCCCGGCCCGGAGCACACCTTCGAGTAGCGATCCGCGAACCCCGCACCCGCCCTGGCGCGCGCGGGGTTCGCGCGGTCAGTGCCCGCGCAGGCTCAGCCGAACCGGGTCAGGTAGCCCTCGGCCAGGTCGCAACTGGCCCGGGTGTACTCCTCGCCCATCTCCCGGGCCAGATCGGTGTCGGAGTGCGAGCCGATCCAGGCGACCAGCAGCAGCCGGCGCAGCAGCACGAACGTGGGCAGCTCCGCCTCCTCCGCCGCCGACAGCGGGGCCACCCCGCGGTAGCCGCTGACCCAGGCCGCGGTCAGCTCCGGGACCTGCGGGTCGTGCTCGATGAACGACAGCGAGGCGCCCAGGTCGTACATGAACCAGCCGAAGCCGCAGTCGTCGAAGTCGATCACATGCACGGTTCCGGACACCTCGCCGCCGGACACCTCGCCGCCGGACGGGTCGCCGCCGGCGACCAGCAGGTTGGCCAGCCGCATGTCCGCGTGCACCAGGCCGAACCGGTCGGGGCCGGTGCCGAAGCTCGCCAGGCGCCGGCACAGCACGCCGTCCAGCCGCCCGAGCACCTCCCGTTCGGCGGGGCCCACCCCGATGCCGTCCTGCCAGCGGCCCCAGTGGCCGCGCGGCCCGACCGAGGTCTGGTAGTCCCACCGGAACCGGGTGAACCCCGGCGGCCGGGTCCAGGAGCGGGCGTGGGCGTGCAGCCGGGCGGTGATCGCGCCCAGGCTGCGGAAGTCCTCGACCAGCCGGGCACCGGCCGGCGCGACGCCGTCCACGAAGTCGAACCGGACGGCGTGCCGCGCCTCACCGTCCGGGTGCCGGCCCACGACGACGAGCGAGCCGTCGGCGGCGGGCCGCACCGCCGGGGTGCTGACCACACCCTCGGCGCGCAGCGCGCGCACCCACGCCAGCTCGCTCTCGATGGCCGCCCGCGACTGGTACCCGGGGCGGTGCAGCCGCAGCACCGACCGCTCCCCGGTCAGCGGGTCCAGCACCGCGAAGGTGGCGTTCTCGGAGACGGTGAGCAGGGTGAGCCGGGCCCGCGGCCCGACCCGGTGGTGGCGCAGCGCGTCCCGGGCGATCACCTCGAACCGGGCGGGATCGCTGCGGCCGGTCACCGCACCACCGGAGCGGACAGCTGGGCGAGCAGCACCGACGGCGCCTCGGCCAGCGACGGCCCGTACCAGGTCAGGTGCCGGCCGGAGACCAGGGCCACCGCGACCTCGCCGAAGGCCTCCGGCCCGTCGGTGGCGGAGAACGCGTACGGCTCGCTCGGCAGCACCACCAGGTCGTGGGCGGGCAGGTCGTCCGGCCGGATCCGGGGATAGCGATCGGCGTGCCCGCCGAGCACGTTGTCCACCCCGAGCCGGGCCAGCACGTCGCCGGCGAAGGTGTCCCGGCCCAGCGCCATCCAGGGACGCCGCCAGACCGGGACGACGGCGCGCCACCGGGATGCGGCGGGGGCGCGGCCGGCCCAGGCGCGGTGCGCGTCGTCCAGCCAGGCCGGGCGCGGAACCCCGCACGCGGCCAGCATCCGGGCCAGGCCGGTCAGCGCGCCGTCGACGGTGCGCACGTCGGTGACGTAGACGGCCAGCCCGGCCTCGCGCAGCCGGGCCAGGTCGGGTTCGCGGTTCTCCTCGACGGCCGCCAGGACGACGTCCGGCGCGAGCGCGATCACGGCGTCGACGTCCGGGTTCTTGGTCCCGCGCACCCGGACCACGTCCAGGCCCGCCGGGTGGTCGCAGTACCTCGTCGCCCCGACCAGCAGGCCGGGCGCGCTGACCGCGACGGACTCGGTCAGCGAGGGAACCAGCGAGACCACCCGGGCGGGGCGCGCCGGCAGCCGCACCTTCGCGCCGGTGTCGTCGACCACCACGCGGCTCACCGCAGGCACGCCAGCACCGCGGCCAGGCCGGCCGCACCCCAGTCGTGCACCATCCACGAGGTGATGCCCCAGCGCTCCCGCCGCCGCGCCAGCTCCGCCGCACCCTCCTCGGGGCCGGCCGCGAACAGCAGGAACGGGGAGTCCAGGAGGTCCGCGGGGGTGAAGCGACCCTCGAAGGCGGCGGCCAGCTCCGCCGCGGCCTGCTCCGGGGGACGGTCGACGACCACCTGCTGCAGCAGCGCGTCCAGCACCGGGACGGGCCGGGCCGGGTCGCGGTGCTCGGCGATCAACCCGCGCAGCTCGGCGATCCTGTGATCGGTCTCGACGGAGGTCGCCAGGCGGAACGGGCCCGCGGCCTGTCCCGGCACCTGGACCAGCCCGGCGAGGGCGATGACGTCGGCCCGCCGGGCGGCCAGCGCCAGCGCCGCCGTCCCCCAGCCCCCGACCACGACCGGGACCGGCCGCTGGACCGGTGCGGGCGCGTGGTCCGGGTCGGCCAGCCGGCGGACCACCTCGGCCAGCGCCTCCTCCGACCGGGCCACCCGCTCGGGGTACGGCGGGAAGGGCAGGCCGGCGTCCTCGTGCTCGTGCCGCATGTGACCGGCGCCGACGCCCAGCTCGAACCGGCCGCCGGAGATCGCGTCCAGCGTCGCCGCCTCGCGCGCGAGCAGGGCGGGATTGTGGAACCCGAGGTCGAGCACGTAGGTCCGCAACCGGATCCGCTGCGTCACCGCGGCACCCGCCCCCAGCACGGCGAACGGGGAGGCGTTGCCCAGGTGGTCGGCGGCGGTGAGGACGTCGAAGCCCGCCTGCTCCGCCGCCCGCGCCGCCGAGAGCACCTGCTCGCGGGTGCCGGCCCGGCCCACGCTGACCCCGAAGACCATGTCCCGGCCGGCGTCCTCACTGCCCACGGCGACGACTAGTCCTCCGGGTCACCGTCCCGCCAGCGGCGGTCCTCCTCGTCCCACTTCTCGGTGCGCTCACGAGCGGTCTCCAGCGCCCGCTCGGCCTCCGACCGCGTCCGGTAGGGACCCAGCAGGTCCTTGGACTGGCTCTTGTTCTCCGTCTCCTCGACCTGGCCCGTGCGCACGTTGAACCAGAACTCCGGCTCCTCCATGCCCGGAGCGTAAGCGATTCAGGCGTCCGGCACGGCCTCGGCCGCCAGCTCGAAGAGCTCCACGGTCGGGGGCTCGATGAAGAACCGCTGGAACTTCGCCAGCTGCTCGTCGTTCCATCGCACCGTGTCGCGGAAGTCCTCCTCGGTGTCCCACAGCCCCATCGACATCACCCGCCCGGACTCGCGCTGGACGAACACCCGCGCCCCGCGGAATCCGCGCTGCACCCGCACGGACGGCGCGACGACCTCCTGCCACAACCGGATACAGTCCTCGACCTGGTCGGCGGGCACCCGCCCGGTGACCACCCTCGCTCGCACGCCCACCCCCTTCGATCCACACCACCAGGCTCGCAGCGTAGGGCAGCGCCGGGCACCGGGCCGGGCACGGACACGGCCGTCCCGGTGAGGTCCGCGCGCCGCCCCGGACGCGCCGGCCGTAGCGGCCCCCCGCTTAGACTCCTGGCATGGCCACCCCGATCGGCACCTCGGCGCCTGCCGCGGGGTCCACCGCGCCCCTCGGCACGCTCACCCCGGGCTTGATCGGCCCGCGGCGCGCCGTCCCACCGGCCATCCCCCGCCCCGAGTACGTGGGCAAGCCGGCCCCGCAGCCCTACGACGGTCCCGAGGTCAAGGACGCCGCGACGATCGAGCGGATGCGGCTGGCCGGCCGGCTCGCCGCGCAGGCGCTGGTCGAGGTGTCCCGGCACATCGCACCCGGGGTCACCACCGACGAGCTGGACCGGGTCGGCCACGAGTTCCTGCTCGACCACGGCGCCTACCCCTCGACGCTGGGGTACAAGGGCTTCCCGAAGTCCCTGTGCACCAGCCTGAACGAGGTGATCTGCCACGGCATCCCGGACTCGACGGTGCTCGCCGACGGCGACATCGTCAACATCGACATCACCTGCTACCTGACCGTCGACGGGCTCGGAGTGCACGGCGACACCGACGCGACCTACCTGGTCGGGGACGTCGACGAGGAGTCCCGGCTGCTGGTCGAGCGGACCCGCGAGGCGATGATGCGCGGGATCAAGGCGGTGGCGCCCGGGCGGCAGGTCAACGTGATCGGGCGGGTGATCGAGGCGTACGCCCGGCGCTTCGGCTACGGCGTCGTGCGCGACTTCACCGGCCACGGGATCGGCACGGCGTTCCACTCCGGCCTGGTGATCCCGCACTACGACTCGGCGCCGTACCACGCCACCGTGCTGGAGCCCGGGATGACGTTCACCATCGAACCCATGCTGACCCTGGGCACCCACGAGTGGGACATGTGGGACGACGGGTGGACCGTCGTCACCCGCGACCGCCGGCGCAGCGCGCAGTTCGAGCACACCGTGCTGGTCACCGACACCGGTGCGGAGATCCTCACCCTGCCCTGACGGCCGCGCGGTTCGTGCTGCCGCGAATCTGCCCTAGGCTCGATCGGGTGACCATCAGCACGCCGCGCACCGTGCGCACCGGGCGCGGGTTCGGTGTCGACATCGGCGGCTCGGGGATCAAGGCCGCGCCGGTGGATCTGGGCGACGGCCGGCTGGTGGCCGACCGGGTCCGCGTCCCCACCCCCTCGCCGTCCACCCCGAAGGCGGTCGCGGAGGTGGTCGACGAGATCGTGCAGGGGTTCGGCCGCCAGGCAGGCCGGCGACCGATCGGCGTCTGCTTCCCAGCGGTGATCCAGCACGGCGTTGCCCGCACGGCGGCCAACGTCGACCGGTCCTGGATCGACACCGACGTCGACGCCCTGATCACCGCCGAGCTGAACCGGTCGGTGCACGTGGTCAACGACGCGGACGCCGCCGGCCTGGCCGAGGCCCGCTACGGCGCCGCCCGCGGCGTCAGCGGGGTCGTCGTGGTCTGCACGCTCGGCACCGGGATCGGCACCGCCCTGCTGCTGCACGGTCGGCTGCTGCCGAACACCGAGCTGGGGCACCTCGAGGTCAACGGCCAGGACGCCGAGACCCGAGCGGCGGACAGCGTCCGGGAGCGCAAGAACCTGTCGTGGGAGGACTGGGCCAAGCGGCTGGAGAGCTACTTCCGCGCCATGGAGGCCCTGCTGTGGCCCGACCTGTTCGTCGTCGGCGGCGGGGTGAGCAGGAAGGCCGACCGGTTCCTGCCGCTGCTCAGGCTGCGCACCCCGATCGTGCCCGCCGCGCTGCGCAACGAGGCCGGGATCATCGGTGCCGCGCTGGTGGCAGCCGAACTGGGCTGAGCCGGGCCGGCCCGGCGGATCGTCTGCTGATCGGCCGGCCGGCCGCGCGTCACGTGTCGAAGTAGCGGTCGATGTCGTCCGCGTCGTGCAGGGCCGCGCTGTTGCCGGCCACGGTCTGCAGGTAGCTCAGGGCGGCCTCGTGGCCGAAGGCGCGGGCGGCCACCGACCCCGCGATCGACGCCAGCGCGGTCACGAAACCCAGCCGGGCCATCTCGTCCTCGCACGCCTCGGTGAGGACCAGGTGCATGGCCTCGTGGTCACCGACCATCTGGAACCGGATGAACGCCGCGGCGCGCTGGTTGGCCCGCGCCGCCCTGCGACGCTCCACGGTGGACATGCATCCCTCCCCCGTGCGCGGCGGACCCGATGACCCCACCACCGCACCAGACAGCCCCCCGGCCCGCAACCCGTCCCGGCAGCGCTCACCCGGACGGGCCCGGCGGCGGGCGGGGGGACGGGCCGGACTGTAAGCCGGATCCTGTGCCCGGCGCGGGTCGCCCCGGCCGGGCGGCGGCCATCCATCTCGGGACGCCGTCACCGGCGCCCTCCTCGCGCACCCTCGCGGGTGCGGCGGTTGCGGCCTACCCGGGAGCTCGGGCGGGCAGCCCTCGAGCGCTCCCTGTCTGGCCTTGCTCCGAGTGGGGTTTACCGAGCCGCGCCGGTCACCCGGCGCGCTGGTGGTCTCTTACACCACCGTTTCACCCTTACCGGGCGCACAACCCGGAGGTCGTGGCCCCGGCGGTCTGTTTTCTGTGGCACTGTCCCGCGGGTCACCCCGGGTGGGTGTTACCCACCACTCAGCCCTGTGGAGTCCGGACTTTCCTCGGCGGGCGGTTCCCCGCCCGACGCGGCCGCCCGTCCGGCCCGTCCGGTTCCCAGGGTACCGGCCGCGGCCGCCGGCTCCTGCGCCGGCTCGCCCGGCGGCGGGCCGGCCCCGTCCGGGACGAAGCGGACCTTGGCCGCATCGGGGTCGACCGCCTCCAATCGAACCCGGACCTGCTCACCGAGGGGCAGCACCCCCTCGCAGAGGGCCAGCACCGCGGGCTGGAGGATCTGGATGACGGTGCGATCCCGCCCGACCTCGACGGTCACCGCCTCGAAGTCCTCGCCGGCACGCTCGGCCAGCAACGCGGACTCCACCAGGTCCACGCAGCGCCGCTCCAGGGAGTTGGCCAGCCGGTCGGACAGCGCCATCTGCCGGCCCAGGTCGGGCAGCGCCTCGCGCACCCAGTCGGGGATCTCGAAGCCCGCGGTCACCGAGTAGCAGATGATCAGACCGAACCGGTCCACGAGGCGGCGCAGCGGCGCCGTCACGTGCGCGTACGGCGCGGCCACGGCCGCGTGCTCCGGCTGTTCGGGCGGCTCGCCGTCGAACGCGGTGTAGCCGGCACCGCGGAACAGTGTCGCGGCGTCGTACAGCAACGCCAGGTGGGCCGGGCGGTCACGGTCCAGCCCGCGGATGAACTCCCCGTACGTCGCACCCTCCGGCCACGGCACCCCGAGCGCCTCGGCCTGCCGGGCGAACCGGGCCAGGACGTGGTCCGGCGGCTGGGGCAGGGTGCGCAGGACGCCGGTGCCGGCCTCGAGCATGATCTCGGCGGCCACCATCCCGGTCATCAGGGACAGCTGGGCGTTCCAGTCCTGGGCCGGCAGCGCAGGGCGGAAGCGCAGCCGGAACGCGCCGCGGTCGAAGCTGACCTCCTGCTCGGGCAGGGGCAGGCTGGCGCCGCCGCGCCGCTGCTCCAGCACCAGCCGGCGGCGGCCGATCTCGCGCAGCAGCACCGCCTGCCGGGTGAGGTCGTCGGTCGGGTCCAGCACCGTGCGGGGCCGCTGGACGTGGCTGCCGTGGCCGGGGCCCCGGGAGGGCCGGGCGTTGGCGGCCGCCTGGATCGTGGCGTAGTCCAGCCGGTGCCGGCTGCGCACCAGCGCCCGGACCATCGCGACGGCCACCACCTCGCCGTCCGGGTCGAGGTCGAGGCGCCACACGAAGGCCGGGCGGGTCCGGCCGGGCAGCAGGCTCGCGGCGTCCTCGCTGAGCACCGGCGGGTGCAGGGGCACCCGGACGTCCGGCGCGTAGAGCGTCTGCCCGCGCCGCATCGCCTCGACCGCCACCGGGCCCTCCGGGTCGAGGAAGGCGGGCACGTCGGCGATCGCGTAGTCGACGTGGTACCCCTGGCCGCGACGCGTCAGGTACATGGCCTGGTCGAGGTCGACCGATCCGGGCGGGTCCACGGTGACGAACGGGATGTCGGTCAGGTCGGTGTCCGGCTCCTCGGGGGAACGGGCCGCGGCGCGCGCCGCCTCCAGCACCTCGGGCGGGAAGTCCTCCGGGATGTTCAGGTCGGCTCTGACGTGCGCGAACCTGCCCACCAATGCGGCCGAGCCGGCCGCGGCCGGATCCGCCAGACGGATGCTCCGCCGCACCATGAGCCGAAACCCTAGGCCTCGCCGGGAGCGGTGACCATCCCGTGGCCGGCGCACCGCCCACACGGACCACGAGCCGCGGGCGCCTACCGTGTGCCCATGACGCCGGAGGAGTTCCGTGCCGCCGGGCACGACCTGATCGACTGGATCGCCGACTACCGGCAGCGGCTGCCCGACCTGCCGGTGGGCGCCCGGGTGGCGCCGGGAGACGTGGCCCGGGCGCTGCCGGCGGACCCGCCGTCCGCGACCGAGCCCTTCGCGGCGCTGCTGGCCGACCTGGACCGGATCGTCGTCCCCGGGCTGACCCTGCTGCAGCACCCGAGGTACTTCGGCTGGTTCCCGGCCAACGCCGGCCTGGCCTCGGTGCTCGGCGACCTCGCCTCCTCCGGGCTGGGCGCGCTCGGCATCACCTGGCAGTCCGCGCCGGCGCTGACCGAGGTCGAGGAGGTGGTGTGCGCCTGGCTGGCCCGGCTCACCGGGCTGCCCGGCGGCTGGCGCGGCACCATCCACGACACCGCCTCCACCGCGTGCCTGGTCGCGCTGCTGGCCGCCCGGGAGCGGGCCAGCGGCTACTCCTGCGACCGGGGCGGGCTGCAGGCGGAGCCGGCGCCGCTGGTGGTCTACGCCTCCGAGCACGCGCACTCGTGCGTGGCCAAGGCCGCGGTGCTGGCCGGCTTCGGCCGGCAGAACCTGCGCCTGATCGGCGTCGACCCGGTGTCCTTCGCGATGCGGCCGGAGGCGTTGCGGGCCGCGATGGCCGCCGACGTCGCCGCCGGACGCCGTCCCGCCGCGGTGGTGGTCAGCGTGGGCACCACCGGGACCACGGCGATGGACCCGCTGGCCGACGTCCTGCCGCTGGCCGCCGAGCACGGTGCGTGGGTCCACGTCGACGCGGCGATGGCCGGCTCGGCGCTGCTGCTGCCGGAGTGCCGCCACCTGGTCGCCGGCCTCGGCGGCGTGCCCGGCGCCGAGGACGGCGCGGACTCGCTGAGCTGGAACCCGCACAAGTGGATGGGCACCGTGCTGGACTGCTCGCTGCTCTACCTGCGCGACCCGCGGCTGCTGCTGCGGGTGATGTCCACCGATCCCAGCTACCTGCGCTCGGCGGCGGACGGCGAGGTGACCCAGTTCAAGGACTGGGGGATCCCGCTCGGCCGCCGGTTCCGGGCCCTGAAGCTGTGGTTCCAGTTGCGGCTGGACGGCGTGGAGGCGATCCAGGAGCGGCTGCGCCGCGACCTGGCGAACGCGTCCTGGCTGGCCGGGCAGGTGCGGGCGGAGCCGGGCTGGCGGGTCCTGGCGCCGGTCGCCCTGCAGACCGTGTGCCTGCGGCACGAACCGCCCGACCTGGTGGCGGAGGACGGCACCGTGCTGGACGGCGAGGCGCTGGACCGGCACACGCTGGCCTGGGCCGGCGCGGTCAACGCCTCGGGGCAGGCGTTCCTCACCCCGTCGGTGCTGGCCGGGCGGTGGATGGTCCGGATCTCGATCGGTGCGGAGAACACGCAGCGCTCCGACGTGGCCGCCGCCTGGGAGCTGATCCGCCGCACGGCCGCCGACTGTGCGGCGTCACGCTCATCCCCAACGCGCACGGTGTGACACCGTGCTCCTCCTGCGCGCACGGTGTGACACCGTGCGCATCAGGGTGGCCTGGACTGTGCGGCGTCGTGCGCATCCCCTTGGCCCACGGCGTGACACCGTGGTCCACCTACGCGCACGGTGTCACGCCGTGCGCATCAGGGTGGCCTGGACTGTGCGGCGTCGTGCGCATCCCCTTGGCCCACGGCGTGACACCGTGGTCCACCTATGCCCACGGTGTCACGCCGTGGGCATAGGTGGACGGGGGTCAGCGGCAGAGCGCCTGGTCGAGATCGGCGAGCAGGTCCTCGGGGTCCTCCAGGCCGACGGAGAGCCGGATCACCGCGTCGGTGATCCCGGCCGCCGCCCGCGCCTCCGGCGTGAGCCGCCGGTGCGTCGTGGTCGCCGGGTGCGTGACCAGCGACTTGGCGTCGCCGAGGTTGTTGGAGATGTCCGCCAGCCGCAGCCGGTCCAGGACGGCGAACGCCTGCGCCTTGCCCTCCTCGCGCGGGCAGTCCAGCTCGAAGGTGACCACCGTCCCGCCGCCGCTCATCTGCCGCCGGGCCAGGTCGTGCTGGGGGTGGCTGGGCAGGAACGGGTAGCGCACCCCGCGCACCCTCGGGTGGGCCTCCAGCCACTCCGCCACGCGCAGCGCGGCCGCGCACTGCCGGTCCAGCCGCAGCCGCAGCGTCTCCAGGCCCTTGAGCAGCACCCAGGCGTTGAACGGGGAGATCGACGGCCCGGTGTGCCGCATCAGCAGCTGCACCTTCTCGTCGATGTAGTCCTTCGGGCCGAGGATGGCCCCGCCCAGCACCCGGCCCTGCCCGTCGATGTGCTTGGTCGCGGAGTACACGACGATGTCCGCGCCGAGGTCCAGCGGGCGCTGCAGCAGCGGGGTGGCGAAGACGTTGTCCACGACCACCTGCGCCCCGGCCGCGTGCGCCAGCCGGCAGACGGCGGCGACGTCCACCAGGTCCTGCATCGGGTTGGACGGCGACTCGAAGAACACCACGTCGGCGGGGGTGGCCAGCGCCTCCTCCCACTGCGACAGCACGTGGCCGTCGACGAAGTCGGTGCGGATCCCCCAGCGCGGCAGCAGCTCGTCGAGGATGACGAAGCACGACCCGAACAGCGCGCGGGAGGCCACCACGCGGTCGCCGGCCCGCAGGATCGCGGCCAGCGAGGTGAACACCGCGGCCATCCCGGTCGCGGTGGCGAAGCAGGCCGGCGCCCCCTCCATCAGCCGCAGCCGCTCCTCGAAGACCGATACGGTCGGGTTGCCGTAGCGGCTGTAGATGAACCGATCGACGTCACCGGCGAAGGCCGCCTCGGCCTGCGCCGCCGAGGAGTAGACGTACCCCTGGGTGAGGAACAGCGCCTCCGCGGTCTCGTCGAAGTCGGACCGGGCGAGGCCGCCGCGCACCGCCAGGGTGTCCGGCCGCCACCCGGCGGCCGCACCGCCCTGGTCGCCGTGATCGGCTGCGCTCCTGTCTGCGCTCATGTCTGCCGCCAGGGCAACCCGGCCGCCTTCCAGCCGGCGATCGTCCCGCGATGGCCGGCGGGGTCGAGCGGCCCCTCGAACCCGTCGCTGACGTTGTAGGCGGCGCTGAAGCCCTCGGCGGTGGCCGCCTCGGCCGCGAAGCGGGACCGGGCCCCGGAGCGGCAGATGAACGCCACCGGCGCGTCCGGCCGCACCCCGGCGGCGGCCAGGTCGCCGATGAAGCTCGGGTTCGGCCTCCCGTCGGGGAACGACTGCCACTCCACCACGACCACGCCGCGACCGAGCCCGGACAGGTCGGGCACCCCCACGTAGGACCACTCCGCCCGGGTCCGCACGTCGATCAGGACGGCGTCGGGGTCGCGCTCCAGCAGCGCGTAGGTCTCGACGGCGGTCAGCTCGCCTGCGTAGGCCACACCCGCACCTCCCGTGTACCAGCCCCCCGCGTAACCGTCGAGGATGTCAGACGGCGCCCAGCGGCGCCGCAACCAGGTGCCCGGTGGCGTTGGCGGTGACCAGCTGCGCGCCGCCGTCCGGCCAGTAGCGGACCACGGTCAGCGAGCACGGGTCCACCCGGACCCGCCAGACCGCCCGCACGTCGGCCTGCAGCACCTCGCTCACCACCACGGCGACCGGGCCGCCGTGGGTCACCACGAGCACCACCGCGCCGGGGTCGGCCTCCACGGTCCGCTGCCGCTGGGCCAGCACCCGCGTGGCGAGCGCGTCGAGCGACTCCCCGCCCGGGGCGCCGGCATCGGTGGCGCCGTACCACTCCCGCAGGCGTTCCGGCCAGCGCCGGGTCGCCTCCGCGACCGACAGCCCCTCCCACTCCCCCAGAGAGACCTCCCGCCACCCGTCCTCGACCGCCACCTCGCCGAGGCCGGCGCGCTCGGCCACCAGCGCCGCGGTCTGGCGCGCCCGTTGCTGGGGCGAGCTCTCCACCCGGGTCACCGCACCCACCCCCGCGAGCAGCGGGC
>Ga0187788_10000212_pt1 | contig 15754 bp, 19 predicted proteins | sample 1015_BV01_MP10_2_FD_133008 | JGI IMG/M metagenome (GOLD analysis project Ga0187788, IMG submission 133008) | Tropical peat soil microbial communities from peatlands in Department of Meta, Colombia - 1015_BV01_MP10_20_MG | ecosystem: Environmental > Terrestrial > Soil > Wetlands > Peat | place...
ACGCTGGCCGAGCGGCGGCGCTACCTCGGAGCCGGCGTCGTCGCCGGGCTCGCGCTGCTGACCCGGCCCACAGGCGCCGCGCTGCTCCCCGCCCTCGCGCTCCTCGCCTGGCGGGAGCGCGACCGGCTGCGCGCCCTCGCGTCGCTCGCCGTCTCGCTGGTCATGTTCGCCGCCTACCCGCTCTACCTCTGGCAGGCGGAAGGCGACCCCTGGGCCTTTCTCCACGCGCAGCGGATCTGGAGCCGGCATCTCTCGCCGGCCGGGCCGCTGGGCGGGATCTGGGACGGCCTGCGCGCCGGCTGGGCCGGCGTGGAGCAACTGGCGTCCGGCTCGCACACGCACCGCTACTGGACGGAGGTGCAGAACTCGGACCCGATACGCGTTGCGACGCTGAACCTCGAGAACCTCGTCTTTCTCGCCCTCTTCGTCGTGCTGACCGTGATCGCGTGGCGGCGCTTCGGTGCGCCGTACGGCCTGTTTGCGGCACTGAGCCTCGCGATTCCCCTGAGCGTCCCGAGCGACCGCTGGCCGCTCCTCTCGATCCCGCGCTTCGGCCTGACGATCTTCCCGCTCTTCCTGGCGCTGGCGGTCGTCGGCGGCCGGCCGCGCGCCCATACGGTGATCCTCTGCGTGAGCTCCGTCCTGCTCGGGGTGGCGATCGTCCAGTGGGCCCTCTGGCAGTGGGTGGCCTGAGGTGAAGGCCGCCGTCCTGGCCGCCGCCGCCGGGCTCCTCCTCGTGGGCACCGCCTGCGGTGAGCGGAGCGAGCCCACGGGCGCCCTCCGGGTCTACCCGGTCACGGTCCAGGGCGCGGGCGAGCGGCCGGCGGTCGAGCGGGCGGTGCCGCAGCGGATCGTCCCGCTCGGCCCGGGACCGCGGAGCATCCTGCACGCGCTCGGATTAGGCAAGCGCGTGATTCCCGTCGACGACAGCCTCGTCGGCCTGCCGCTCGTCGACCGCATCAGCCGCGCGCGCCCGGACCTGATCGTCGCCTCCGGCGAGGCCGACCCGCTCGACCTGGCGCGGGCGCGGGCCGCAACTCACGCCGCCGTGTACGTCGAGCCCGACAGCTCGCTCGACGACGTCGCCGGGGCGATCGACGACATCGGCCTGCTCACCGGACGTCCGGTCGCGGCGCGCCGGCTGAGCGGCTCCTTGCAGCAGACGCGTCGCCGGGTCGCCGCGCGTCTCGCGGGCTACCCCGCCGTCTCGACCTTCGTCGACCTCGGCGGCTTCACGACCGCACCGTCCCGCAGCCTGGTCGGCGACCTGATCGACAAGGCCGGCGGCACGAGCGTCGCCGGGCCCGCGCCGGAGCAGGGGCCGTTTCCGATCAGGCGCCTCGTCCAGCTCGACCCCGAGACGTACGTCGCGGTCGGCACCGGCGCGGCCACCCTCGCGCGCCTGCGCGCCGGCGCGAGGACGAGGCGGATCCGCGCGGTCCGCACCGGCCGCTTCGGAGTCGTCAAGAGCCGACTGGTCGTCCCCGGCCCGCAGCTCGGCGAGGCGCTCGTGCAGATCGCCCGCATCCTCCATCCGGATGCCTTCCACTGACAGCGGCGTAACGCGCGGCAAGCTGGCGGGGTGGCTCGTCCTCGTCACGCTGCTCGCCGCGCTCGGCTACGGCGGCAGGCTCTCGTCGGGCAAGCCGCCCGCAAACGCCCTCTACCACTACGACCTGGCGGCGGGAACGCTCGTGCTCGAGCTCCTCGTCCTCTCCGCAGTGCTCCTGATCGCCCGCGGGGTCAGCCGGGAGGCCCTCGGGCTGCGGCCGCCCGACTCCTGGTGGCACGCGGCGCGTCTCGCCGCCGGGCTCCTGGTCGCGCTCCTGATCGTCGAGCAGCTGCTCGAGGCCGTCCTGCACGCCGCCCGGGAACAGGGCCTCGAGCCGACTCGCTGGGAGCCCTCGCACGCGGGGGCGTTCGCGGTCAACGCGGTCGTGGTCGTGCTCGTCGCTCCGTTCGTCGAGGAGCTGACCTACCGCGGGCTGGGCATGGCTGTGCTGTCGATCTATGGCTCGGTCGTCGCCGTCGTCGGGACGGCGGTCGCCTTCGCGGCCGCGCACGGGCTGGTCGAGGGCTTCCCCGCCCTGCTCCTCTTCGGGATCGCGATCGCCTTCCTGCGCCTGCGGACCGGAAGCGTCTATCCGGGAATGCTCTTCCACGCGACGTTCAACGCGGTCGCGCTCGGGGCTTCCTTCCTGCACTGACACGACTATTCTGAGGCCCGTGCGCCGGGCTGCGGTCGTCTTCCTCGCTCTTGCCTTCGTGCCTGCGGCGCACGCCTCGGGCCCCGCGGTCTCGATCCAGGCATCCGTGACGAGCGGCCCGGCTCCGCTCAGCGTCACGCTGACCGCGAGCGGCGACCCGGCCGGCTACCACTGGGATTTCGGCGACGGCACCACCGCTGACGGCCCAGTCGTCGAGCACGTCTACCCGGCCGGCCGCTTCACCGCCACGGTGACGGCGACGGGGACCGCTGGAACCTCGCAGGCGCAGGTGACGGTCACCTCGGTAGGGCTGGCGCTCGGTGCGCCCAAGGTCGGGAGCTACCAGCAGCTTCTCCGCTTCCACGGGCACGTGATCCCGGCGCTCAAGGGCGTTCGCGTGGGCCTCTACCGCGGCGAGCAGCGGATCGCCTCGGCCAAGGCGGACAAGAAGGGTCGGATCTCGATCCGCGGCCGGGTCGGCGGGCCCGGCTCCCAGTACACGCTCCGCTACGCGGGAGCCGTCTCGAACGCGGTCGTGCCCGCGGTGCGGCCGGGCCTCGACACCGCGTTCCACGGCACCGGCCAGGTCGGGCAGCCGTTGGCCCTCGTCGCTCGGGAGCGGCCGGCAGGAGCCGGGCCGGTCACCGTCCAGGTGTGGCGCAACCGCCATCTCGTCGGATCGCACACCGGCAACGGTCGGCTCCGGGTCAGGCTCGGCACTGGGCGCTCCACCACCTACCGGATCGTCGTCTCGGTCGCGCCTGCCGCCGGCTACGTCGCCAACAAGCGCGTGCTCGAGGAGGTCGTCTTCGAGCCGAATCTCCGGGTGGGCAGCGGCGGTCCGAGCGTGCTGGCGCTCGAGCAGCGGCTGCACGAGCTCCACTACGCCCTTTCCTCGGTCAACGGCTACTACGGCACCGACACCTCCGACGCGGTCGTCGCGTTCCAGAAGCTGCACGGCCTCCCGCGCACGGGCACGACCGACGCGCGCTTCTGGCGGGAGCTCGAGGTCGCGCATGTCCCGGTCCCGCGCTACCCGGGGACCCACGTCGAGGTCAGCAAGGAGCTCCAGGTTCTCCTGATGGTCCGCGACGGGCAGGTGACGCTCGTCGTACCGGTCTCGACCGGCGCGACCGGCAACACGCCGATCGGGCTCTGGCATGTCTACAGCAAGGTGCCCGGATACAACGCGAAGGAGATGTACTACTCGTCGTTCTTCATCGGCGGCTTCGCGATCCACGGCTACCACGACGTGCCCTACTACCCCGCGAGCCACGGCTGTGTCCGGATCCCGATCTGGGTCGCGACCCGCGTCTACTCGCTGATCCCCTACGGCACCGCGGTCTACGTCTACTAAGGCCGTAGCGGTCGCCGTGCTGGCACTCGCGGCGGCAGGCTGGCTCGCTTACACCCAGGTCTGGGGAACCGGGGACGCGCACGCGATTCCGTGGAAGGACGTGACCGCCCGGGTCCGCGGCCTGCAGCTCGTTCACCGCGAGGTCGTCGTGATCCACTCGCGCCGGACCTTCGTGAAGGTCGCCCGCGCCGCGATGCCCGGGCGTGCGCCCGCTCCGCCGCCGCTCGACTGGAACCGGCAGGAGGCCGTCATGATCGCCGTCGGCCCGCGCTCGGGCACGGGCTACTCGATCGAGGTGCAGCGCGTGGTCGAGCACCGCCGCAGCATCGACGTCTACGCGCGCGAGAAGACGCCGTCGCTCGGCGATCCGGTCACGGCCGAGGTCACGTACCCCTACCGCGTGATCGCAATCCGCCGCAGCCACAAGCCCGTGTACGTCAAGCTAGAAGGACGATGAGCGAGCCCGACCCGCTGATCCGGCAGCTGCGCGAGCAGATCTCCGACAACGACCGCGCGATCGTCGAGGCGATCAACGCACGCCTGAAGCTCGTCGCGCGGCTGAAGGGCTACAAGGAGTCGCGCGGGCTCTCGTTCGTCGACCCCGAGCGCGAGGAGTGGATGCTGCAGTACCTCTCCCGCGCCAACCGCGGCCCGTTGTCGCCGGACGGGCTGAAGGAGTTGTTCGAGGAGATCCTCGTGCTCACCAAGCGCGAGGTAGAGCGGGGCGGCTAAGTCGGCGCCGCCAAGTCGGCGCCTCAGTCCTCTTCGCCGTTCGCCTCGGCGAACTCGTCCGGGGTGACGTTGTCGAGGAACTGCTTGAACTCGCTGACGATCTCCTCCTCGTTCACGTCCTCGCCCTCGAACTCGATCGCAGACTCCTCGATCACCTCTTCGGCGGCGAAGATCGGCGCCTCGGCCCGGACGGCCAGGGCGATCGCGTCGGACGGACGCGAGTCGATCTCGATCTCCGAGCCGTTCTGCTGCACCGTGATGCTCGCGTAGAAGGTGTTCTCCTTCAGCTCGGTGACCGTGATGCGGACGACCTCCGCGCCGAGCTCCCCGAGCATGTCGGTGACGAGGTCGTGGGTCATCGGCCGTGGCGTCGAGGCGCCCTGGAGCTTCATCAGGATCGCCGCCGCCTCGGGATGGCCGATCCAGATCGGGAGGAACTTGTTCCCGTCGGCGGTCTTCAGGAGGACGATCGGCTGCTTGCCGACGAGGTCGAAGCTCACGCCGTAGATGACCATCTCGTGCATCAGGCGTCCCCGGCCCTGTTCATGACCAGAGGGTAGCGGCTCAAACTCCCGCTGTACTCGGATTGCCGTTGGGCGGAGGCGATTCCAGCTCGGCCACCGGCGCGGTGACCTCCTCGCCGGTTTCGGCGTCCTCGAGAATGGCGCGCCGGTCGGGCACGCTCATGGGGTCGAGGCCGCGCAGGTAGTACAGCCGACCCAGGTAGAGGACGAGGTCGCCGATGTTCATAGCCGCAGTGCTCATGACGCTCATCGGCACCGCCCGGCGGGTCCACATCCCTTGATCGTGGCGCTAGACTGGCCGCCCCGGGCGATTAGCTCAGTCGGTTAGAGCGCCGCTCTGATAAGGCGGAGGTCCGTGGTTCGAATCCACGATCGCCCACCTCCCCGGTCAAAGTCCGCCCGCTTCGCGGGCATGACGACTTTGACCGGCTTCACTGCTCTCCGAGAACGCCCCTGGGCCACGCCCGTCACGCCGGTCGCGGCGGCGTGAGGACAAGACCCATGACGGGAATCCTTCGGCCGAGTTGGGTCGGTTCGGCTTGCGATCTCGCGTAGCCGCTCGCCCTCGTCTGCGCGCGGCGGGCGGATCGAGATTCCCTGCTGCACTACACGGTGTGGAACTCCGCCCACAGCGGGCGGTGGTCGGAGATGTGGTAGCGGAGGTAGCTCAGAAACGGTGAGCCGGGGCGCTGCTTCCACAGGTCCGCGAAGAGGGCGCCGTCGAAGTCGAAGACGTTGCTCGCCCCCGTGAAGCGATCCTTGGTCGTGCCTGGGAAGAAGGCGATCTGGTCGTAGTACGAGTCGGAAGCGATCGCCGAGCCGATCTGCGAGCTGTGCGGCGGGACCTGGAGGCCGCGCGAGACGAGCGCCTTGTAGATCGCGTCGCCGGGCTCGGCCTTGGGGAGGTTGAAGTCGCCGAGCGGCACGATCTCCGGAACGTAGGAGCGCTTGTCGCGGTGCTTGCGGTCGGCCCACCAGGCGACGGCAAACGTCTCGAGCGTGCGCCGGTCGACGTCGGTGGGGTCGGGCGACCCGTAGTAGAGGTGGACGTTCAGAAGCGCAAACCTGAACGAGCCACACTCGAAGCTGCCGATGTACGGGCCCCGATCGAAGCCGGGAAACGCGGTCGTCGTGCCCGGGATCTTGATGCTCGCCAGCTCACTCGGCGGCAGCGAGAGCCGCCCCACTTCCTTGAGCCGCTCGACCTTCCTCGTGTCGTAGAGGAACGCCTGCCGCTCCTGATTGCCGGAGGCGTCCGAGAAGAGGAGGTCGTAGCGCGCCGGCAGCTTCGAGTGGATCGCCTCGATGCCGCGCAGATCGTCGTTCACCTCCTGGATGGCGGCCAGGTCGAACCAGCCGATCAGCTCGGCGATCAGCGCGTAGTCGGTATCGAGCCGGTCCTGGACGCCGAGGTTCGCGATGTTCCAGGTCGCCAGCAGGAGCGTGTTTGACGATTTCCGCGGGACCTTCCGGTCCGGCTTCTGCTTGGGATAAGCGCGCAGAGCTGCGAGCTCGTCCGCGAGGTCATAGTCGTAGGCAAAGCGCGGCTTCGGAAACGGCGGCATGGCGCCGTTCGATTCTCGCCTAGTGGGAGATCTCGGTCTACCGCTAGGCGACGAGCCGTTCCAGCGCCTCGGCAAGCTCTTCCAGCTCGGTCTCGTCCAGGAACGAGATCTCGAGCTTGCCTGCGCGGACGCGCGCGGTGAAGCCGGTTGCACGCTCGGCGGCGGCTCGCGCCCGTGCGGCAAGCGCAGGATCGACCTTCGCGACCTTGCGCGGCTTCGTCTTGGCGCCCGCCCAGCGCGCGGCCCGCTCGGCTGCGCGCACCGACATCCCGCGCCGGACGATCTGGCGCGCCAGCCGGCGGCGGCCCTCGTTGTCGGGCACCGCCAGCACCGCCCGGGCGTGGCCCTCGCTCAGCTCGCCACGCTCGACCAGGCCGAGCAGGTCGTCCGGAAGCTCGAGCAGCCGCAGCCGGTTGGAGACGGTCGGCTTCGCCTTGCCGACCCGCTCCCCCAGCTCGCCGAGCGACAGGCCGAACTCGTCCATCAGCAAGGCGTAGGCCCGCGCCTCCTCGACCGCGGAGAGCTCCTCGCGGGCGACGTTCTCGACCAGGCCGAGCAGAAGCGAGTCGCGGTCGTCCGCCTCGCGCACGAGCGCCGGCACCGTCGGCACCCCGGCCTCGCGGGCCGCGCGCCAGCGGCGCTCACCGGCGATCAGCTCGAAGCCGCCCGCGGCGCGGGGCCGCACCACGACCGGCTGGACCAGCCCCTGCGAGCGGATCGAATCGGCCAGCGCGCTCGTCGCCTCGTGGTCGAAGCGCTTCCGCGGCTGGCGCGGGTTTGCGTGAATCGTCTCGACCGGCAGGTGGGCGAGCTCGGAGCCCGCCTCGCCGCCGACCAGCAGCTCGAGGCCGCGGCCGAGGCCGCGTCGTTTCTCAGGAACGGCCGACAAGCTCCATCGCCACCTTCCAGTACGCGTCGGCGCCGGCCGAGTCGCGGTCGTAGGAGGTCACCGGCAGGCCGTGGCTCGGGGCCTCCGCCACGCGCACCGAGCGGGGCACGGCCGTCTTGAAGACGAGCCCGCCGAAGTGCCGGCGAACCTCGTCCGAGACGTCGGCGGCCAGCCGCGTGCGCCGGTCGACCATGGTCAGGATCACGCCGCCGATCGCGAGGCGCGGGTTCAGCCGCGAGCGCACGAGTTCGACGGAGCCGACGAGCTGCGCGAGCCCCTCGAGCGCGTAGTACTCGGCCTGCACCGGGACGAGCACGCGGTCGGCCGCGGCGAGCGCGTTCACCGTCAGCGGCCCGAGCGACGGCGGGCAGTCGACGAACACGAAGGCGTAGTGCTCGCCCGCGCGCGCCAGGGACTCGGCGAGGTAGCGCTCGCCGTCGGCGTGGCGCGCGAGCTCGACCGCAGCGCCGGCAAGCTCCGGCTTCGCCGGGACGAGCTCGAGGCGCGGGAAGCGCGTCGGCTTGACGAGCCGTTCGAGCGGGATCCCGTCCAGCAGGTCGAGCGAAGAGCTCCCGTTCGCGCGCTCGCCGAGCCCGGAGGTCGCGTTCGCCTGCGGGTCGAGATCGACGACCAGCGTGCGCTCGCCGGCCTCGGCGAGGCAGGCCGCGAGGTTGATCGCGGTCGTCGTCTTGCCGACGCCGCCCTTCTGATTGGCAAGCGCGTACACCCGTCCGGGCACACGGCCACGCTAGCTAGGCCAGCGGACGTTTCCTGGCGATGCCTGTGCGGCGCGGGAAGCCCTCCGGGGTCGGCCCGAGCTTCCGCACGACGAGCAGCCCTGGCGGCGACTCGGCGAGCTCGCCCCCCAACTGCTGGGCGACGCGCGCGACCCGTTCGACGTCGGCCTTCGGACCGGCGAAGAGGATCGCCGCTCCTCCCGGCGCGACCAGCGGCAGGCACCACTCCGCGGCGACGGGCGGCGGCGCCAGCGCCTTCGCGACCGCGACTCCCCAGGCATCCACCGGCTGCTCCTCGGCCCGGCCGCACACGACCTGAACGTTCGGCAGCTCGCGGGCCCAGCGCTCGAGGAAGTCGCACTTCCGCCGGCTCGACTCGAGCAGCGTCACCTGGCGCTCCGGCAGCTCGACCGCGAGCGGGATCCCCGGCGCGCCACCGCCGGAGCCGACGTCCACGATCGGCCCTTCGAACCTGCGCACGAGTTCGACCGCGCGCAGGCTGTCGGCCACCAGCACCCGGCGCGCCTCGTCACCACGTAATGACGTCAGGCCCGGCGTTTCGGTAACCGCTGCGAGCCAGCGCTCGATCACTCAGGCTCGATCACGACGAAGCGGTTGGGCTCGGTGCCCTCGCTGCGCGTGGTCACGCCCGGGAAGTCCTTCAGGCGCACGTGCACGATCTTCCGCTCGACGGCCGTCATCGGGTCGAGCTCGACCTCCCGCCCAGACAATGCCGCCCGCTCGGCGCTCCGCACCGCCAGCGAGTCGAGCGTCGCCTCCCGCCGGGCCCGGTAGCCGGCGGCGTCGATGACCACCTGCTTCCGGTCGTCGCCCTGCCCGCGCCAGACGATCGCGTTGATCAGGTACTGGATCGCGTCGATCGTCTGCCCGTGCTTGCCGATCACGAGGCCGAGCTCGCCGCCGGCGATCGTGGCCGTCAGGGTCTCGTCGTCCTCCCGGATCTCGATCCGCGCACGGATGCCGATCGCCTCCAGGATCCGGTCGAGGATCTCGCGAACCTCGCCGCCGAGCTCGCTGTCGTCCCCGGCGCGCGGAGCCTCGGCGACCACGGCGCCCGGGTCGACGGTCGCGATGACGCGTGCCGGCGCGAAGCCGACGCCGAGCAACCCGCGCTCGCCCTCGGTCAGCACCTGGAACCGAACCGCGGCCTTGTCGATCCCAGGCTGGAGCTTCTCCAGCTCGCGCAGCGCCGTCCACTTCGCCTCGCCGACGGTCTCGCCGCTCGCCTCGACCTGCAGCGCCTCGGTCACAGCGTCATCTCCTTGCGCCGCCCTTCTTCTTCTTGCGCCGCACCTTGCGCGGCGCGGACGAGACGGCCGCGGGCGCCGGAGCCGGCGAGCGGGCGGGGGCGCCGTCCTGCGCAGGGCTCTCCTCTTTGGGCGGCGTGCGCGACGTGCGCTTCGGCGGCGGCTGGGCCTTCGGCATCATCCTCCGGGTGATCAGCCCCTGGCCGACGGTCCAGAGGTTCGTCGTCACCCAGTAGAGGACGAGGCCGGTCGGGAAGTTGATGAACAGGAAGACGAACGCGAGCGGCAGGACCAGGAACATGACTCGCTGGGACTTGTCCATCGTCGCGGACATGAGCAGCGTCGAGACGACCTGCGTGACCACGTAGAGCGCGAGCAGCACGTAGCCGGACCAGTGCGAGCTCGCGGGCGCAGCGATGTTCGGCACGAAGTTGTGCAGCCACGAGAAGTCGCCGCGGTCGACGCAGTACTGCGGGTTCAGCGGGTGGCTCGGGCAGGGCGGGTGGTGGGAGAACTTCCGCAGCACCAGGTAGAGCGAGATGAAGACCGGGAACTGCGCCAGCAGCGGGAAGCAGGACGCTGCCGGGTTGATGTGGTTCTCCTTGTAGAACTTCATCAGCTCTTCCTGCTTGCGCTGCTTGTCGTCCTTGTACTTGCGCTGGATCTCCTTCATCTGCGGCGCATGCCGCTGCAGGTTCTGCATCGAGTGGATCTGCTTGACCATCAGGGGGACGAGCAGCAGCCGGACGATCACCGTCAGCGCGACGATCGACCAGGCCCAGGTCAGGCTCGGGAAATGGGTGGGCGCGTGCAGCCAGTCGAGGACCGAGCGGAGGATGTTCTCGAGCGGCGAGAGCGGCGAGGCAAGGATCATCGGAACAGCCTCTGGTTCTCTGCATAGTCGACCCCGCCCAGGCTCCAGGGATTGCAGCGAAGGAGGCGCCAGCCTGCGAGGATCGCGCCGCGGACGAGCCCATAGTGTCGCAGCGCGTCCAGCGCGTACTGCGATCAGCTCGGGTGGTACTTGCAGCGGCCGCCCCAGAAGACCCCGAGCGTCCAGCGGTAGAGATAGATCAGCCCCAGGCCGGCGTAGGTGGGGACCCTCAACGCGTGCCTCATGCAGCGGCCTTTCCGAGGATCTCCTCGACGCGCTCGGTCAGCCAGTCGAAGCCGCGGTTCTCGGCCGCCTCCGCGAGCCCGGGCCGGACGACGAGCACGTAATCCTGGTCCTGCGGCAGCCCCTCCGAGCGGGCGCTGAAGATCTCGCGCAGCCGGCGCTTGATCCGGTTGCGGACGACCGCCGTGCCGACCGCCTTCGGCACCGCCAGGCCGAGCCGGGCCCCTTCTCCGCCGTCCTCGCGGGCGAACCAGTAGAGGACGAGAAAGCGGGTCGAGACCGACCGGCCGTGCCGGTAGACAGCGTCGAAGTCGCGCGAGCGCGAGAGGCGGTGGCGACGGTGCACGCGCGCGTCCAGGGGAGCTACGCGGACAGGCGTTTGCGGCCTCGCGCCCGCCGGCGCTTGAGAATGGCCCGGCCGGCGCGCGTGGACATGCGGGCACGGAAACCGTGCTTCCGCTTTCGCCTGCGCACGTTGGGCTGATAGGTCCGTTTCACGAGTCGGAGAAGGAAGAAGAGCCGCCCGGACGGAGGGCGGCGTCGGGCAAGTATAGACAAGGTGCAAGAGGTGACTTCTCCACAGAGAAACGAGCGCGCAGGCGACCCCCGAAAGAGGCTCTGAGCAGGGGTTGCTCGGGGGTGTGCGTCGCCAGGTTCGGCAAGACCGTCCACACCTGTGGAGAGCAGTGTGGAGCATGCTGTTCTCCCTGGAAATCGACCACTTTTCGCGCAGCGGAAGGCCTCCGGAGAGCGCCGAGAGAGGCCGTTGAGCGGAAGCCGAAGCGCTGCTATGCTCGGTCGCTTGCCCGACCCCACCAGAAGGAGCCTGCCGGCGGCGTGGAGCCCCCAATCGAGCTGACTGCGGAAGGCCTGTGGAGCGAGGTTTCTAGTCGGCTCAGGGGCGCCCTCAACGAGACGACCTACCGCACGTGGTTCGACCACGTGGGGGGCCTCGAGCTGACCGACGATGAGTTCGTTCTCTCGGTTCCGAACGACTTCACGCGCAACTGGATCGAGGGCCATTTCCTCGGCCTGATCCGCGCCGCCGTCGGCGATGCGACCGGCCGTGAGCGCCAGGTGCAGCTTGCGATCGTGGCCTCGAAGGAGGAGCGAGTCGCGACTCCGCCCGAGGAGCAGCGGCGCGAGATGCTCGCCGCCGGCCTCAATCCCAAGTACACCTTCGACTCGTTCGTGATCGGCTCCTCGAACCGCTTCGCCCACGCGGCCGCGCTCGCCGTCGCCGAGGCCGTCGCGCAGGCTTACAACCCGCTCTTCATCTACGGCAGCACCGGGCTCGGGAAGACGCACCTCCTGCAGGCAGTTGCCCAGTACGTCGGCGAGCACCAGAGCGAGCTCTCCGTGCGCTACGTGACGAGCGAGACGTTCATGAACGACTTCATCAACGCCCTTCGGGACAAGCGGATCGAGGGCTTCAAGCAGCGGTATCGCGCCTACGACCTCCTTCTGATCGACGACATCCAGTTCTTCGAGCACAAGGAGCGGATCCAGGAGGAGTTCTTCCACACCTTCAACTCGATCTACGAGGCGGGCGGCCAGCTCGTGATCTCGTCCGACCGGCCTCCGAAGGAGATCTCGACGCTCGAGGAGCGGCTGCGCTCGCGCTTCGAGTGGGGCCTGATCACGGACATCCAGCCGCCCGACCTCGAGACGCGCATCGCGATCCTGCGCAAGAAGGTCAAGACCGACGGGATTCACATCCCCGACCCCAAGGTGCTCGAGTTCATCGCAGGCCGCATCTCGTCCAACATCCGCGAGCTCGAAGGCGCGCTGACGCGCGTGGTCGCGTTCTCGTCGCTGACCGGCCGGCCGATGACCGAGGACCTGGCACAGGACGTGCTCAAGGACGTCTTCCCGCAGGGCGAGGTGCCGCAGGTGACGATCGAGAGCATCCAGGAGCTCGTCTCCGACCGCTTCGGCCTCTCGCTCGCGGAGCTCTGCGGCGACAAGCGCTCGCAGAACATCGTCTACCCGCGGCAGGTGGCGATGTATCTGTCACGCGAGCTGACCGACTCGTCGCTGCCGAAGATCGGGAAGCAATTCGGCGGGCGCGACCACACCACGGTGATCCACGCGACCTCGAAGATCGCTCGCATGATTCGCGAGGACCGCTCTGTGTACAACCTGGTGCAAGAGTTGACCGCGAGGGTCAAGCAGGCGCGCTGAGCTGTGGGTCGATCTGCCGTCACCATGCGACCCTGTCGAAGACCCGGCTTTCTCCCCAGCTCAGGCCCACAGCCCGAAGCCGCTCCAGGAGCCGTTTCGGGACGTCTTCCCCGTCGTCCACACTCCCTACGTACTACGACAAAGGAATTTCATAGATGATCGAAGCAGAAGCTGTGGTCGCCCAACAAACCCTCATGCTGACCTGCTCACGTGACGAGCTCCTGCGCGGGCTCGGGATCGTCTCGCGTGGAGTCTCGACGCGAACGACCGTACAGATTCTGTCGGGAATCCTGCTCCGCGCAGGCGATGGGAAGCTCGAGCTGTCCGCGACCGACATGGAGGTCTCGCTGCGCACGGCGGTCGAGGCGAAGGTGGAGACGGAGGGCTCGGTGGTCGTGCCCGGCCGCTTGTTGCTCGAGCTCGCGCGGCTGCTGCCCGAGGCGGAGGTCGCGGTCGAGCACAAGCTGGAAGAGGCCGCGGTGGAGATCCGCTGCGGCACCGCCAGCTACCGCTTGCACACGTACAACGCGGAGGACTTCCCGCGGCTGCCCGACACTCAGATCGAGTTGCACGCGATCGACCGCGAGACGGTGCTGGGCACCATCGGCCGTGTCAGCCGCTCGGCCTCGCGAGACGAGTCGCGGCCGGTCCTGACCGGCGTCTTGATGCGCTTCGAGCCCGGGAAGCTGGTGATGGCCGCAACCGACTCGTACCGGCTCTCCGTCAAGGAGACGGCTCTCGAGGGCTCAGTGCCCGAGCTCGAGGCGATTGTGCCGGCACGGGCGCTCGGCGAGCTGGCCCGGATCGCGGTCGAAGGCGAGCAGCTGTCGCTCGGCGTGCACGAGAACCAGGTCGTCTTCGGCACCGCCGACGCCTGGCTGACAACCCGTCGCATCGACGGACAGTTCCCGAACTACAAGCAGCTCGTTCCCGAGACCTTCGAGCACGAGGTGTCTCTGCCGCGCGAAGAGCTGCTCGACGTCGTCCGCCGCGTCTCGGTGATGGCTCAGCGGAACTCGCCGCTGCGCCTGCGCTTTGCCGAGGGCGAGCTGACGGTCTCTGCGCAGACGCAGGACGTCGGCGAGGCGCACGAGTCGCTGCCCGCCTCCTTCGGCGGCGAGGCGCTGGAGATCGGCTTCAACGCCGAGTTCCTGCGCGATGGCATCGAGTCGGTCGCCGGCGAGCAGGTGCGGCTGAAGCTGATCAGCCCGCTGCGCCCGGCCGTGCTCCAGGGCGAGGGTGACGACTTCCTGTACCTGATCATGCCGATCCGATTGGCCGGATAGGCCGCGGGCTAGCTGATCGTCGGCGCAGTCACGCTCAGGGACTTCCGCTCCTACGCCAAGCTCGACCTCGAGCTGGCGCCGGGGCTCGTGCTCGTGACGGGGCCGAACGGGGCCGGGAAGACGAATCTGCTCGAGTCGCTGCACGTCGGCACCCAGGGCTTCTCGCCGCGGACGCGGGCCGACGCTCAGCTCGTCCGGTTCGGGCGGGACGCGGCCAGGATCGCGCTGCGAGGCGACCGCGCCGGCGCGCCGGTCGAGCTGGAGGTGACGCTCGAGCTCGGGAGCGGGAAGCGAGCCAGCCTGAACGGCGCCCGCCTGCGGGCTGCCGAGCAGCTGCGGGGCGAGGTGGCGACTCTCGTCTTCACGCCCGACCGGCTCGTCGTCGTCAAGGGCGGGCCGGCCGCACGGCGGGCCTACTTCGACCGCGTGCTGGGCCGGCTCTCACCGGCTCGTGCAGGGCTCCCGGCCGAGTACGGCGCGGCGGTCGGCCAGCGCAACGCCGCGCTTCGGCGTGTGGCGCAGGGGCTCTCCTCGCGCGATGCGCTTGCTCCCTGGGACGAGCAGGTCAGCCGTCTGGGCGCCGATCTCGTCGAAGCGAGGACGGAGACCGCCGAGCTGCTGCGGCCGGGCTTCCGTGAGCGGGCCGGAGAGCTCGGCCTTGCCGGCGGTGAGCTCGTCTACGAGGGGACCGCGCCGACTGCCGCTGACCTGGAGGCGCGCACGGATCGCGACCTCGAGCGCGGCGCGACCGGCCTTGGGCCGCATCTCGACGACGTCGGCATCCTCGCCGGCGCCCGCGACTTGCGGGCGTTCGGATCGCAGGGCGAGCAGCGCCTGGCGGTGCTGGCGCTCCTGCTCGGCGAGGCAGAGCTCCTCGAGGAACGGCGCGGTGTGCGGCCGCTGCTGCTTCTGGACGACGTGCTCTCCGAGCTCGATCCCGAGCGGCGGCGGATCCTGGCCGACCGGCTGCGCGCGCGGGGCCAGGCGCTCGTTACCAGTGCGAGTGCCAACGCGTTGCCGGGCGAGCCGGCGCAGACGGTGACGGTGGAGCAGGCCGGCGACGGGACCTCGAGGGCCGCGTGATGGAGCGGATCGGCGAGACCGTCAGGCACGAGCTCGGCCGCTTCGGGACCGCGGGGGCGATGGCCGATACGGTCACCTGCTGGCCCGACACCGTCGGCGAGCAGGTGGCGGCGAACGCCTGGCCGGCGCGGTTCGCCCGCGACGGGACGCTGCTCGTCTCGACCAGCTCCTCGGCGTGGGCGTTCGAGCTCGGCCAGCTCGAAGGACACATCCTGCCGCGGCTGCGCGCGGCCCTCGGCAAGGACGCTCCGAAGAGGCTTCGCTTCGCTCCGGGACCTCTCCCGGACCGCCGTGAGCCGGCCTCCGCGAGGCCCCGGCCGGTGCCTCCGGAGCCCACCCCGGAGCAGGCGCGCGAGGCGCGCGAGCTGGCGGCCGCGATCGGCTCCGAAGAACTTCGCAAATCAGTGGAAAAAGCTGCGCGCGCAAGCCTCGCGAGCAGCGGTTACGGCCGCTCCATCTGATAGACTTACTTCAGCCCAAAAGTACGGCACTTGCAGGGCTTTTTTCATGACTAAAACTTCCTATACCGCAAAAGACATCACCGTTCTGGAGGGCCTGGAGCCCGTCCGTCTCCGGCCGGGCATGTACATCGGCTCCACGGGTGCGCGCGGCCTCCACCAGCTCGCCTTCGAGCTGGTCGACAACGCCGTCGACGAGGCCCTCGCGGGCCGCGCCGACACGATCTCGTTCACGATCCACCCGGACGGCTCGGTGACCGTCACCGACAACGGCTCGGGGATCCCGGTCGACACGATGGCCGACCAGGGCCAGTCCGCGCTGACGGTCGTGCTCACGAAGCTCCACG
>Ga0187788_10000213_pt1 | contig 15721 bp, 17 predicted proteins | sample 1015_BV01_MP10_2_FD_133008 | JGI IMG/M metagenome (GOLD analysis project Ga0187788, IMG submission 133008) | Tropical peat soil microbial communities from peatlands in Department of Meta, Colombia - 1015_BV01_MP10_20_MG | ecosystem: Environmental > Terrestrial > Soil > Wetlands > Peat | place...
CAACAACTCCTCGCCCGGCTGCCGGCTCTCAGCGGGCATTCGGGTGTGGTGGCCCTGGCCGGGGAGATCTGGTCGGCGCGCAAGGTTCTGCGGCGCGCCCTGTGGCACGAGCGCGACCAGACTCAGCATCTCCTCGACTTGCGCGCTCGCCTGCGCTGAGCGCCGCCCGAAACGTGATGAGCAACAACCTCTTGGAAGACTACCGCCGGCGACTGCTGGAGCGCTACCGACGTCAGGTGACGCGCTTTGCCGAGCACCCGGCGCTGCGCGACGCGCAGAGGTCCCGGGTGGCGATCAAGCCGGGCGAGTGGTCGGCGCACCAAGTTCTGTTCCACACCTGCCTGGTGGACGAGAAGTCCTACGGGCCGCGGCTGGGGCGGGTCCTGCGGGAGGACCGGCCCATGCTGGAGGATTTCGACGCGGACCGCTGGATGGATGAACACTATGATCCGGCGGAAGCGGTGGCGGCGATCCTGGACCGCTGGCGCCGGGTGCGCGACGAAGTCGCCGCCGAAGCCGAGGCGGCACCCCCTGAAGACTGGAGCCGGACCGGGCGGCAACCATTCTGGGGCGAGCGCACCGCGCAGTGGTGGATCGAGCGCGCCGTCGCCCATGCCGACGACCACTGGCGGCAACTCAACGGTGAATGACATCTGTCCGGGCCTCGCGGCGCCGGGCGGTGGGAGACACAGATGAGCGACACGATCATCCGCACCGAAGTGCACGATCGGACCGGCCTGGTCCGGCTCAATCGGCCCGAAGTGATGAACGCCCTCAACGGCCAGGTGATGGAGGAGTTGACTCAGGCGCTGGAAACGTTCGACCGCGACCCGGCGATCGGGGCCATGGTCATCACCGGTGACGAGCGGGCCTTCGCCGCCGGCGCCGACATCAAGGAGATGGCCGAGGCCACCTCGGTCGATATGCTTCTCTCCGATCGCATCGGGCGCTGGGACCGGTTGCGCCGGATCCACAAGCCGGTCATCGCCGCGGTCTCGGGCTGGTGTCTCGGCGGCGGCCATGAGCTGGCTATGGCCTGCGACATGATCATCGCTTCCGAGACGGCCAAATTCGGCCAGCCTGAGATCAACCTGGGGGTCATCCCGGGCGCCGGCGGGACGCAGCGCCTGACCCGCGCTGTTGGCAAGGCCGTGGCCATGGAGGTCGTCCTCAACAATCGCACCCTATCGGCCGAGGAGGCCTTGACGCTGGGCCTGGTCAACCGCGTCGTCCCTGTCGAGGCGTACCTGGAGGAGGCGCTGCGACTGGCGAACGAAATCGCCGCACGCGCCCCGCTGGCGGTCCGGCTGGGCAAGGAGGCGGTCAACCACGCCTTCGAATCGTTTCTGGCCGATGGGGTCGCCGACGAACGCCGTGCCTTCTACTTCCTGTTCAGCACCAGGGACCAGAAGGAAGGCATGCAGGCCTTCGTCGCCAAGCGCAAGGCCGAATGGAGCGGGACGTGAAGTTGCGATTTCGGTTGAAGGATCGTTCGACCTCGCCCCCTCGCCCCCTCTCCGCAGCCCGCGCTGCGGCAAGGGAGGGGTCGGGGGTGGGGGTAAATGAGCGCCGTGGGCTCAAGGGAGCCTCGAGGTTCGCACCTCGCTAACTATGCCCTCCTACCGCGAATGGATCTCCGGCTTTCGGGAACTCGGCCTCGGGCCACACAGCCGTGTCTTGGTGCACGCGTCGCTGGCTCCCTTTCAGCCGGATGCTGGCGGCCCGGAGGCACTGCTGGGGGCTCTGACAGCGACGTGCGAGATCATCCTCACCCCGGCCTTTACCTCCGAGACCCTCGTCGTGCCGCCCTTCGGCCCGGCCTACAACGGTCTGCGCTACGGCGATCATCCGGCCAATCGTGACGCTGTGATCTTTCACAGCGACCTTCCGGTCGATCCCTTGCTGGCCGATTTGGCGGAGCCGATGCGCCGCTACCCGCAGGCCAGCCGGTCGGGCCATCCGGCGTTGTCGTTCTGCGGTCTGCGCGCGGCCCAAGCCCTGGCGGCGCAATCGCTCGAGGAGCCGCTCGGCCCGGTGCGCTGGATGGCCGAAGCCGATGCCGACGTGCTGCTGATCGGCGCCGATCACCGCCGCAACATCGGGATCCACCACGCCGAACACCTGGCCGGCCGACGCCAATTCGTGCGCTGGGCGCTGACCGAACGCGGGGCGGTCACCTGCGCCCAGTTCCCCGGCTGCCCCGACGGCTTCAACGCGATCAGCCCGCGCCTGGAGGGAATCGCCCGCCAGGCGACGGTCTCCGGTCAGGAGATCACGGCGATTCCGCTGCGCGACCTGGTCCATGTCGCCGCCGGCTGGATTCGCGAGGACCCGCGTGCGCTCTTGTGCGACCGGCCGGGCTGCGAGCGTTGCGCCGACGTTCGCCAGTCGGTGCGGGCCGATGCCGGCTCTCGCTGAACCGCACCCGGCGCGCGGGTCACATGGCCGCTTCTGTTTCATCCGTCCCGACGAGAATCGTCTCTTGAAGGTACACTGTCCAACGCCCCCTGACCCCTGACACATGCGCGCCATCTACATCGACAAGAACATTCCGCGGGCCCTGATGGTCAAGGCTCTCCGCCGCGCCTGGCCCGGCGTCGTCTGGTCGCCGCTGTCACATGCCCATTTCGTCGACCTCCCCGAGCCGCCCCTGCCCGGCCCGCGCTGGCTGCGCGTGCGCAATCGCCAGTGTGGCATCTGCGCCAGTGACCTGTCGCTGCTGTTGGTGCGGGCCGACCCGGCGGCGGCGCCGGTGGCGCTCCCTGGCAATGAGCGTTTCTACCTCGGCCACGAGGTCGTCGGTGAGGTCACCGAGGTGGGTCCAGGGGTGAAGAGTCTGCGCCCCGGGCAACGTGTGGTGATGGAGTCGCGCTTCACCGGCCCGACTTGCTTTTCGCAAGAGATCGACCCGCCGTGCCGACAGTGCGCCGCCGGAGCCGCTCGCCTGTGCGAGAACGCTTCCCTCGGCCGCGGCCCGAGCGGGGTGGGGGGAGGCTGGGGCGACGGCTACACGGCGCACGAAAGCGAAGTCCGTCCCGTGCCGGATGGTCTGAGCGACGACCAGGCGTCGCTGGTCGAACCGTCGGCCGTGGCCTTGCACGCTGTGTTGCGTCATCCGCCCCACCGTGGGGAGCAGGTGCTGGTGGTCGGGGCCGGGATCATCGGGCTGCTGACGGCGCAGTGCGTCAAGCTGATCGCCCCCGGCTGCCGCCTGACGGTTCTGGCACGCTACCCACATCAAGCCCAGGCGGCGCAGCGGTTCGGGGCCGACGTCATCTTGAGCCACGGCGATCTCTACCAGCAGGTGGCGGACCAGACGGGGGGACGTCTGTACCGCGCCATGATGAATCGCGGCATGATCCTGGGCGGCTACGACGTCATCTACGATTGCGTGGGGCACCGCGACACGATCATCGACTCGCTGCGCTGGGCGCGCGCCCGCGGCGCCGTGGTCCTGGTCGGCATCGATTTCTCCCTGCTCAAGGTCGATCTGAATCCGGTGTGGTACCAGGAGGTCGACCTGATCGGATCGCACACTTTCGGCCGAGAAGAGGCGGACGGCCGCCGGCGCCACACCTTCCCATTGGTGATGGATCACCTGCGCGCCGGGCGCCTGCAGACGGACGGCCTGATCACGCACCGCTTCCCTCTGGCCGAGTATCGCCGCGCCATCGACGCCGCCCTGCACAAGGAGAGCGGAGCGATCAAGGTCACGTTCGTCCCCTAGGGCGGTACCGCCGCTCCCTCCGAGAGCCTCGACATTTCAGCCTGGCGGCCGCCCCGAGAGACGGGGCTCAGCAGTCCGCGCCTGGCCCTGACGGCGAGGACCGAAGTCCGCCGCGCCAGGCAGGGATGCGCGGCGCATGCGACAAGTGCCAAAAGGGAGTCAGCAATTTCGACAAATGCGGTCGTCAAACGTGCAGCGACGAGCGACCATCCACGGCCTCGCGCCTGACAGGGTTCACGTCCGATTGTGATGACACTCACTAAGCCTTGTGCGTCTCTTCACTTATCCTGGTCTTGAGAAATCCGGGTATGCGAAGGCCCGGATTGGGGGTAGCCATGCCAGCCTTGCCAACGCCACTCGAGAACGAGCTCCACGAGCTGCATGCCGGTCTGTGCAGCGCCCTGGCCGACCCGAAACGACTGATGATCCTGTACGCCCTCGACGAGGCCCCACAGAGCGTCGGCGACCTGACGACCCAGCTGGGTTTGCATCAATCCACGACTTCGCGCCACCTCAAGATCCTGCGCGACCACGGCCTGGTGACGACACAGCGCTTGGGACCCAATGTCATCTACTCCCTCAACGACCCCCGCCTGATCGACGCCCTCGACCTGCTGCGCATGGTCATGCGCGATGTGTACGACCGCGCCGCCGCGGTCGTCAACCGCTCCGCCTGACGGCGCGCCGGGAGACGCCCATGACCGCATCTTGGAAAACCCTGATCCTCGCCTCGGCCGGAGTGCTGGCCTTGACCGGTGCCGTGCTCCTTCTGACCCCATCCCCCGCCGAGGCCCAGTGCGGTTCGCAGGCTTCGTCGTGCAAGGATTGTCACGAAGCCCAGGCGCAGCATCCGGTCAACACCAGCGGCGATTGGCACATCTCGCACGCCTTCGGGGACTTCTGTGAGTTCTGCCACGGTGGGAACGTTCAGGCGACCGACGCCACGGCGGCCCACCTGGGAATGGTCGAGCCCCTCGCCAACCCGCAGACCTCCTGTGGATCCTGTCATCCCAATGACGCGCACGATCTGGCGGTCACCTATGGCGTCGCCCTCGGTGTTGCCGTGGGCGCCGGCCCGGCCCTGCCGTCTTCTTCGGCCGCCGCTCCAACGGCTGCCCCTGCCGTGCCGACGACGACCGCCCTGCCGGCTGGCGACCTGGTCGACTACAACGCAATCTACGCCGAGACGGCCGAGGGACACCGCGCGGTCAACGGGAATGTGATCCTCGGCCTGCTGATCGGAGCCCTGGTGCTCGGTGGCGGCGGCTATGTCATCTGGAACGAGCGACGTCGTCGAGCCCGGCTCTCCGGCACGCCAGAACCCGTCCTGGCACCTCAGGCAGCCGAGGTCGCACCGGCGGCCGAGCCCGGCTCCCTCGCGCAGGCGATTGCCGCCCTCGATGCTGATGGCCGCCGTGCCCTGGAGCAGCTCCTGCGGGATCCGCAGACGGCGTCGGATTTGCTGCGCCGACTGGCGCGACTCGACCCGGACCTGATTCGTGCGCTGCGCGGCCTCGACCGGGAGGCGCGAGCCCTGCTGCTGGCGTTGACCAGCGAGTGAGAAGGGAGGGAATGATGAATCGAATTCGTCAGCTGTTCGCCCAGGAGATGTGGTCGCCCTATCTGGCGGGCGCGCTGCTGGGAGTCGTCGGCTTGCTGGCCGTCGGGCTCAGCAACCACCTGCTGGGAGCTTCCGGCGGGTTTGAGAACGTGGCTGGCATCCTGGGAAAGACCGTGGCCCCGGCCGCCTTTGGCAACATGTACTTCAACTTCGTCATGCCCGCCGCGATCACCTGGAACGTGATTCTTCTGGTCGGCATACTCTTCGGTGGTGCGTTGGGTGCCCTGAGCTCCCGCACCTGGCGCTGGCGGTCGATGCCCGACAAGCAGTGGATCGAGGCGTTCGGCCCATCGCGCGCCAAGCGCTGGGGCATTGCGTTCTTCGGCGGGGCGGTGTTGCAGTATGCCGCCGGCATCGCCGGCGGTTGCACCAGCGGCCTGGCGATCTCCGGCGGCATGCTCCTGGCCCCAGCCGCCTTTCTCTTCATCGCCGGCATGTTCGCCTCCGGCATACTGACGGCGTGGGTCATCTACCGAGCGAGGTACTGAGATGAGCAACCTGTGGATCGCACTCGTTCTGGGCGTCGTCTTCGGCTTCCTGCTCAACAAGGCTGGCCTGACCAAGTACCACAAGATCGTCAACGTCTTCCGCCTGACGGATATGGCGGTGCTCAAGTTCATGATGAGCGGCCTGGCCGTCGCCATGATCGGCCTGTACGCCATGCGCGGGCTTGGCTGGATCACATTCCCCGTTATTCCGGCGACCTATGTGGCTGGGAACCTGGTCGGCGGGTTGGTCTTCGGCGTGGGCATGGCGCTGGCCGGCTTCTGCCCGGGCACGTGCGTGGCGGGAGCCGGTGAAGGCCGCCTCGACTACTTGATCCCCGGTCTCTTGGGCTTCCTGACCGGGGCGGCGGTCTGGGGGTTGACCTACGAATCGGTGTTCCCTCAGATCTCGCGCCTGGCGGCCTACGGCAATGTCACCCTGGGCCAAATGTGGAACGTCAATCCCTGGCTGTTGATCACCGTGTTCACCGTGATGGCCGTGTTGCTGTTCTACCTGATTGACCGTGGCCTGATTCGCAAGGATCGGCTGTCCTCGACGGAGTGAGCCGAGGGCCGGCCCGGGCCGGCCCTCCCTTGAGGAGTCCATGAGCGAAACGCGCCCCTCGGTTTCCCGACGCGGCTTTCTCAAGCTGGGCGCGGCCTCCGGCGGCGCACTGGCGGCGGGGGCGCTGCTCCCGCCGGCCGTGGCGGAGGCGGCCCGCCGCCGTGGGTTGCTCAACGCTCGCGGCGACGGCGTCATCCCGACGCTGTGCGAGATGTGCGTGTGGCGTTGCGGCATCCTGGCGCGCGTCCAGGAAGGCCGGGTCGTGAAGCTCGACGGCAACCCGGACCATCCGCACTCGCTCGGCAAGATGTGCGCCCGCGGCCAATCCGGGCTGATGACCACCTACGATCGGGACCGCGTGCTGCATCCGCTGATTCGAGTCGGAGAGCGCGGCAGCGGCCTGTTCCGGAGGGCGTCCTGGGAGGAAGCCCTCGATCACACCGCCGAAAAGATGCTCGCCCTCCGCGACCAGTACGGGCCCGAGGCGATGGTCTTTTCCAGCACGCACAATCTTTCGCAGACGCAATTCGAGAATCTGCTCGGCGCCTTCGGCTCGCCGAACTACGGCACGCAGCGCAGCTTGTGTTTCAACTCGATGGTGACAGCTTTCCTGCTGACCTATGGCATCGAGGAACCGGCCCGCAACTACGCCGCCGCCGACTACATTCTGCTGGTCGGCCGCAACCTGGCGGAGGCGATTTCGACCTCGGAGACCGGAGCGCTGATCGAAGCGGTGGCCCGGGGGGCCAAGTTGGTCTACCTGGATCCGCGCTTCACCAAGACGGCCGCCAAAGCCAGCGAGTGGATCCCCATCCGGCCCGGCACGGACGCCGCGTTTCTGCTGGCGATGATCCAGGTCATCGTGAGCGAGCACCTGGGGGACTGCGACTTCGCCAAGCAGTACATCGTGGGCTGCGAGGACTTGCCGGCGGCCATGGCCGGCTACACGCCGGAGTGGGCGGAAGCGAAGACCGGGGTGCCGGCCGACACCATCCGCCGCATCGCCCGCGAGTTCGCCGCCGCCAAGCGCCGCGCCCTGGCCCATCCAGGATGGCGCACCTCGAATTTCGTGAACTCCTTCCAGACCGAACGTGCCATCGCCACGCTCAACGCCATCGTCGGGAATGTCTTTGAGTCGAACGGCTGCCTCACCGCGGAGAGTCCCGAAGCTGGCGGCGTGTCTCTGGGGAAGCCGCCGCAACCGGCCTATCCGCGCGTGGCGGCCGCCCGCCTCGACGGCGTCCCGTGGAAGTACCCTCTGGTTCCGCTGAAGCTGGGCGTCTTCCAGGAACTGCGCGATGCGATTCTGGCCGGCACGCCCTACCAGGCGCACGGCTGGTTCATCGCCCGGCAGAATCCGGTGATGTCCTTGCCGGACCGCCACCGGACTCTCCAGGCGATGGCTAAGCTCGACTTCATCGTCAACGTCGACGTCCTGCTCAACGACACCGGCTGGTACGCCGACGTGGTGCTGCCCGAGGCCTCCTACCTCGAACGCTACGACCCCTTGAGCGTCGTCGAGGGCAAAGTCTTCCTGCGTCAGCCGGCCGTCCAACCCCAGGGGGAGGCCCGCTCAGCCTTGTGGATCTACCAGCAGCTCGGGCAGCGTTTGGGTCTCGGCGACTACTTCCAGTACGCCGACGAGGAAGACTACCTCCGCCAGCAATTGGCCCCGCTCGGTGTCCAGCTCGAGGATCTGCAGAAGACGGGCTACTACGAGCCGCCGGCTGAAGCGCCAACCACGGGGTATACCTTCCACACGCCGAGCGGGAAGATCGAGGTCTATTCCGAGACTCTGGCGAAGGCCGGCTTCTCGCCTTGGCCCACTTGGGAGGAGCCTCCGGTGCCCCCGGCCGGGCAGTACTACTTGCTGACCGGAAAGGTCGGCCAGCACACGCAGTTCGCCACTCAGAACAACGCCTACCTGCACAAGTACCAAGACGAACCACGGCTGTGGATGAATGAGGACGTGGCGCACCGGCTGGGCCTGACCGACGGCGAGAAGGTCGAGGTCGCCAGCCCGGTGGGGCGCGTGACGGTCCCTCTACTGGCGACCCAGGCGATCCGCCCCGACTGTGTCTACCTGCCGCCCGGTTTCGGCCATCGCTCGAAGGGCTTGCGGACGGCCTACGGCGTCGGCGCCAGTGACTCCGACCTGCATGTTAGTTACGTCGATCCGATCAGTGGCGGCCAGGCCCTGAGCCAGACGTTCGTGTCGGTGCGACGGGCCTAGAGGCGACCATGTCTGAGACCACCCCGCTGGCGATCCTGTTCGACGCCACCCGCTGCATCGACTGCCGGGCGTGCATGGTGGCGTGCAGTGCCGAGAACGAAGTTGCGATGGACGACACCCGTATCTGGCTGACCGGGGCGGGCGTCATCGGCCGTTTCCCGCAGCTCAACCGGGCGACGATGCCCTATCACTGCATGCATTGCCTGGAACCGGCGTGCGCTTCGGCCTGTCCGGTGGGCGCGTGGACGAAGCGCGACGACGGCCCGGTCGTCTACGACAGCGCTCGCTGTATCGGCTGCCGCTACTGCATGAACGCTTGCCCCTTCGGCGTGCCCCACTTCGAGTGGAACAAGGGCATCGTGGAGCAGCCGCTGATCACGAAGTGCAGCTTGTGCGCCCATCGCCTGGATGCCGGGCAGCCACCGGCATGTGTCCAGACGTGCCTGACCGGGGCCCTGCGCTTTGGGCCACGGTCGGAGATGCTGGCCGAGGCTAAGAAGCGCATCGCCGATCACCCGGGGAAGTACGTCGGGCGCGTCTACGGTGAGATGGAAAACGGCGGCACTTCCTACCTGATCCTGTCGCACGTCCCGTTCGAGCAACTCGGGTTGCCCGCGGTGCCGCCGGTGCCGGTCAACCAGGCCACCGAGGCGGTCATGCGCGGCACGATCCCGTTTGCCATCGGCTGGGCGATCGCCCTGTCGGCGGTGGCGGGAGGGGTGCGCCTCTACAAGCGCGAGGCCCGCAAGCCGACTGCGCCGGACGACGCGCCATCCGCAGACGCCTCGTCCACACAGGAGAAGACAGGTCATGACGGCTGATGCCTGGAGGACCCAGTTGCGCCGCCTCCACCCGACCCCCTTCGGGCTGGTCTTGGCTGTTCTTGTCGCCATCGGCGCGCTCGTCGCCCTGGTGCGCTACGCCTCGGGCATCGGAGCCATCAGCCACCTAAGCAATACCTACTCATGGGGTTTGTGGATCAGCCTCGACCTGCTGTGTGGCGTGGCGCTGGGCGCAGGCGCTTTTACCATGGCCGCCATCGTCTACATTCTGGACCTGGCGCAGTTTCGGCCCATCCTGAGGCCGGCGATCCTCACCGGCTTCCTGGGCTACCTGATGGTCATCGTCGCCCTGCTGGTCGACCTCGGCCGGCCTGAGCGGATCTGGCACCTGATGATCTATCAGAACGTGCATTCGGTGCTCTTCGAGGTCGGGGTGTGCGTGATGCTGTACACGACCGTGCTGGCCATCGAGTTTCTCCCCGTGCTGCTCGGCCCGACCCACTGGGAGAAGCCGTTGCGAATCCTGCACGCCACGACCTTGCCGCTCGTCATCGCCGGCGTGGTGCTATCGACCCTCCATCAGTCGTCGCTGGGATCGTTGTTCCTGATCATGCCGTCGAAGGTCGACCCGCTCTGGTATTCGCCCCTGCTGCCGTTGTTCTTCTTCCTGACGGCGGTGGCCGTCGGGTTGTCGATGGTCATCGTCGAGTCATCGGCCAGTGCCCGCGCTTTCCACCGAGGGCTCGAATTGGACTTGCTGGACCGACTGGCCAAGGCGGTGCCCTACGTCCTCGGCCTCTACCTCGTGCTGCGCCTCGGGGACCTGGTGCTGCGGGGGAATCTGCCTCGGCTCTTCTCAGAGCCGGTGGCGTTGCTGTTGTGGCTGGAATTGATCGTTGGCGTGGCAGCCCCGATGGTCTTCTTCTCGCGCAAGGAGAACCGCCGGTCGCCCAAGGGGCTCTTGATCGGCTCGCTGCTGGTGATCGCCGGCGTGGTGTTGAACCGATTCGACGTCAGCCTCCTGGCCCAGCATCACCTGGGAGGGCAGGCCTATCTCCCGAGCCTGGGTGAGCTCGCCATCAGCCTCGGCATCATCTCCGCGGGAATCCTGGCTTTTGCTTTCGTTGCCCGCTTCTTCCCCCTGTTCGAGAGCGAGACGCACGACCCCGAATCTGCCGCGGCGCCCGCCCCCGCCTCATTGATTGGGACATGACCGCCGAGCGGCCGCCTGCTGCCACGACACCCGGCGTCCGTGGGGCGAAGCGGCCCAGCTTTTTTGAACATCTCCACCCGCCCTCGATTCCCGAAGCCCAGGCGCGCTTTCGCTACACGCTGGGGCTCGGCGGGCTGAGCGTCTTCTTCCTGGTCATGACGGCCGTCACCGGGGCGCTGCTGCTCTTCTACTATGAGCCTTCGTCTGCGCGAGCCAACGCCTCGGTACAGCTCCTGCAGTATCACGTGCCGTTCGGCTGGTTGGTGCGCGGTGTGCATTTCTGGTCGGCGCAGGCTCTGGTCGTGACGGCCGCCCTGCACCTGCTGCGAGTCGCCCTGACGGGCGGCTTTCGCAGCGGGCGCCGCTTCAACTGGCTTCTCGGTCTGTCGCTGTTCGTCCTCGCCCTGGGATTGGACTTCACCGGCTATGGCCTGCGCTGGGATGCCTCGATTGGCTGGGCGCTCCTGATCGGCACGAACCTGCTCCGCTTGGTGCCCCTGGCCGGGGGAACGCTCTACCGGTGGCTGGTCGGCTCGGCGGAGCTCGGCGAGGCGACGGTGCTGCGGCTCTTCGGCTGGCATGTCTTCGGGCTGATGTTGCCCGCCCTGGGGCTGGCGGTCTGGCATCTCTTTCGTGTCCGGCGCGACGGCGGTATCGCGACCGACACGGCGGCGCCCCGCCTGCCTCGCCGCGAGCTCGTGCGCCGCGAAATCCTGGCGATGCTTCTGGCGGCGGCGACGCTGCTCGGGCTGACCACGTTGGCGGGGCCGGGGCTGGCGGGCCCGCTCGAGCCCTCATCGCTCAGCCTCGAAGCGCACGCCCCCTGGTTCTTCCTGGCGATCCAGGAACTACTGCGGCTGGGCAACCCGTTGTGGTTCGGCGTGATCCTTCCGCTTGCCGTCGTCCTTCTGTTGGCGGCCATCCCCTATGCCATCGACCGGGGGGCGAGGCTGGGGCGTTGGTTCCCGCGCGACGGGCGGCTGGTTCAGGTCATCGTGCTGGGACTGGCGCTCGGCATCGGATGGCTCACCCTTCGCGGGGCTCTTCGATGACGGCTTGGTCGCGCTCCCTGTTCGTGGCGGCCCTCGTCCTCCTGGGCGCCGTCGCCCTCGTCGGCGTGCGCGGTCAGGCAAGCGCCTTCTCCGCCTACGGCTCCCGAACTCCGGTCGCCCTTGTCCCCTCGCTGACCGGCCAGCCCGAATACTGCCTGACGTGTCACGGCGGCATCGAAGAGATCAGCGCCGCCCATCCGACGGACGTCTTCGGTTGCGTCCGCTGCCACGGTGGACAGCCCCTGGCGCTGGATGCTGAAACGGCTCACGCCGGCCTGCGGGGCGGCCGCAACCCGTCGGACTTCGCCGTGGTGGAGGTGTCCTGCGGCGGCGAGGATTGCCACGGCGGGCCGGCCGACCAGGCCCTGGACCATATTCATCGCTCGGAGGTCAGCCTCCAGTCGACCTACGCCGGTCCGATCGCCGCCGTCCGCCAAGCCTTTGGCGCCCAGAATAACAAGCGCGCCCACTACGCCATCGCGGCCATCGAGGATCGGCAGATCACCAGCGAGACCGGCCTGCCCTTTCTCGAAGCCCTGCTCCCCGTGGCCGCCTCGGAGCCGCCTCAGGTCCGCATGCTTGCCGAACGCTGCCTGGCCTGCCATCTCGGAGGGCCAGCTGTCGATCAACCGGGCTACCAACGGTTGACCGGCTGCGCCGCATGCCATGCCGTGACCAACTGGCAAGGCACATACACCGGGGGCGACGAGACCATCGCCGGCGAGGAATCCGGCCACGCCGCCATCCATCGTCTGACTACGGTCATTCCGTACACCCAATGCGACACGTGCCACAACCGCGGCAACTACAGCCTCGTCGACATGAGCTTCCACGCCCGGACGGACCTTCCGGCGGATGGGAACGCCAGTCGGCTGCAAGCCTACTACCAGCCGATCGCGCGGTTCACCGCCTGCGAATACCAGCTCGACTGCATCGATTGCCACCCGTCCGGCGAGGTCATGGGCGACGGTGACCTGCATAGCCAGATGGATGAGGTGCGCGCCCTCGAATGCCGCACCTGCCACGGAACGCCGACGCAGGGCCCCCAGACGCGCGAGATTGCCAAGCCCGACGACCCGGCCCTGCGGCAGGCGCGGCTCAACCCGGCGTCGGACCTGCAGGTCGGCGACACCGTCGTCGTGACAGCGCGTGGCGACACGCTGTGGAATGTGCGCCGGTTGCTGGGTGGGACCTTCCAGTTGACGGCAAAGGGGACGGGGAAGACCTATGCCGTCCCCCAGGTCACGGGCTCGGGATGCGAGCAAGATCCTGCCAACCAGGCTTCGAGCGCCTGCCATGAGTGCCATGCCGTCGACCGACCCTGATGGCCGCCCGCCGATGGTACGCCGCGGCTTCCTGTCGGTGGCGGCGCGCGGCCTGTTGTGGTTGACCGGAGGCGTGGCCGCGGCAGGGCTGGTGCGTTATCTGTCCTATGAGCCTCCCGCGGCGCGGCCGTCGCGGTTCACGCTCGAGGATCCGGTGGCGTATCCGGTCGGCACGCGGGACGTGGTGGCGGAAGCCGGCGCGGCCGTGTACCGCGACACGGCCGGTTTCTACGCGCGATCGCTCATATGCAGCCACCTCGGCTGCCGTGTGCGGCCATCCGACGACGGCGGGTTTGCCTGCCCGTGCCATGGCAGCCGGTTCTCCCGCGACGGCGCCTGTGTTCATGGCCCGGCGGCGCGCGATCTGGCGGCCGTCGCCCTGGCGCTGGATGATCAGGGCCGGCTGGTGGTGGACACGTCCACCCGGGTTGACCCCGCCTGGCGGCTGTCCCCGGGGACGGGCTTGGGTCGGCTGGCGGGACGGTCGAAAGGGAGTCGGAGTTGACGATGGATGAAAAGGTCGCTCTGGATCGGTTGCTGCAGCAGACCGCGGCGTTGCACCGCCATCTTTGCCCACGGCAGGTTCTAGGCGTGCGCATGGGGATGCTCGCCGGACGCCGCCTGGGAGTCGATCTGCCTCAGGCCGACAAGCGTGTGTTTGTGTTCATGGAGACGGACGGATGCGCGGCCGATGGGGTATCCGTCGCCACCGGCGCCTGGGTCGGGCGGCGGACGATGCGGATCGTGGATTTTGGCAAGGTGGCGGCGACCTTTGTCGACCGTCACCGCGGTGCGGCGGTGCGCATCTACCCGCATCCGGAGTCGCGCCAGCGGGCGCGGGCGGCTGCGCCGGAGGCAGCCGATCGCTGGCACGCCCAGCTGCTGGGCTATCAGCGACTGGGGGAGGACCAGATGCTGGTTGCCGAACCGGTGGCGCTGAGGATCGATCTGGAGGCTCTCCTCAGCCGACCTGGTGTGCGCGCCTTGTGCTCCGTGTGCGGAGAAGAGATCATCAACGAGCGCGAAGTGCACTGTGGCGAGGATATTCTGTGTCGGAGTTGCGCGGGTGAGGCGTACTACGCGGCGGCCTCGCTGGCGAGCTCCGAGTTCCAGGCCGAAGCGATGGCCGTTCAGGGTCACTCGAGTCCGGTCCCATGACACCAGCGAGGGACGACGCGCGCCGGCGACCTGGGCCAGGAGGCGGTGGTTCATGGATCTCCTACGACTGGAATGTTTCCTGCGGGCCTCGGATCATCTGAGCTTTTCCGAAGCCGCCAAGCAGCTTCATATCACCCAGCCGACCATCAGCCATCACATCAAGACGCTCGAGTCCGAGCTCGGCGTGAAACTGTTTGATCGCTCCGCTCCTCGCCTGCAACTGACCGAGGCGGGCCGTTCGTTGCTTCCCTGGGCGCGCAAACTGATCCAGGATTCCAACGAACTCCAGGAAATGGCCTCTTCGTTGCAGGACGGCGTGCTGGGACACCTGCGGATTGCCTGCAGCACCACGGCCGGCAAGTACATCCTGCCCCAGCTGGCGGCGCGCTTCTGCAAGCGACATCCGGGCGTCCGGGTGAGCATCCTGGCCTGCACGCCCGATCAGGCCACCCCCCAGGTGCGGGCCGGTGAGGCGAATCTGGCCGTGGTCAGCTTCGAGCCGCAGGACGATTCGTTGGATCGGCAGGTGTTTTTCGAGGATTCGGTGACGCTCATCGTCCCCGCCAACCATCCGTGGGCCTTTCGCCGCGTCGTCGAGCCGGAGGATCTCCTCAAGGAGAACATCATCCTTCGGGAAAGCTCCTCCGGGACGCGGCGAGTGATGCTGTCGGAGTTGGCCAAGTTCGACATCGGCCTGGATGACCTGAATGTGTTCCTTGAACTGGGCAACGCCGAGGCCATCGTGCGGACCGTGGCCGCCGGCTACGGCATCTCCTTCGTTTCTACCTTGGCTTCGGCCTGCCCGTTGGATCGCGGCAGCATCGTTGACGTGGAAGTCAAGGGCTTGAGCATGCGGCGGACGATCTACATGGTGCGCAGCCGGGTGGAGAGTGTCAATCGGCCGCAGGAAGCCTTCTGGAGTTTCGTTCATGAAGACGCCAACGCCGACCTGCTGCGGCTTCCGGAAAGTCTGCGCGCCTAAACCCGCTGGCCGGCGGTCCCCTCCGATCACAACAAGCTCCCCGAAGGGAGCTTGTTGTTTCGTTGTTCGGTTGTTGGGGCCCGGGCCCACGCGGCGTTGGTCAGAAGGTGTAGGTCATCTCGGCGCCTTCGGCGGCCATCAGGAAGGGGGGAGCCTTCTCGATGAGGATCCGCGAATCTCGCAGATCCGCCGGCGTGACGCCCTTGTTCTCCAGGGCCAGCTCGCACAGGACGACCTTGCCGCCCAGCTGGAGAATGTCGTTGAAGAGCTTGACGGGGTTCGGAAGGCCTTTGGGCGTCCCCAGTTTTTCAAGCTCGTCCTTGAGGGTCCACTTGGTTCCGGCCGGGCAGAAGAAAACATGGACCTTGTAGTCGAGGGCCAGACCGGACGAGGCGAAGATCAGCGTTGGCATGATGTTCTTCGTCTCGTCTCCGTTGCACACAACCACCATCTTCTTGTCCATCTTGTTCCTCCTTGAAGAGTCCTGGCTCGTTCCCGTCGGGACGACCCGACAGGGTTGTCCTCGTGTCGTCAGGCAGCGCCTGCGGCGGAGACCTCCTTTCGGGCGACCGGCCTCA
>Ga0187788_10000214_pt1 | contig 15716 bp, 8 predicted proteins | sample 1015_BV01_MP10_2_FD_133008 | JGI IMG/M metagenome (GOLD analysis project Ga0187788, IMG submission 133008) | Tropical peat soil microbial communities from peatlands in Department of Meta, Colombia - 1015_BV01_MP10_20_MG | ecosystem: Environmental > Terrestrial > Soil > Wetlands > Peat | place...
GCGCACCTGCGCGGCGTAGTCCGGGTTGATGTAGCCGGCCGCCCCGGCGAACGGGTTGGCCGCGTGCGCGGCGGACGGCGCGCCGGGCGGGCCGGCTTGAGGGGGCACCGCGGTGCCGGTCGGGGTGCCGGTCGCGGACGGCACCGCGGTGCCCGTCGGGGGGTCGCTCGGGGTCGGCACCGGCGTGGGGTTCGGACTCCCGGCCGGAGCCGTCGGGCCGGGTGCCGGTACCGCCGTCCCGGTGCAGGGCACGCCGTTGAGGGTGAACGACGTGGGGACCGCGTTGACCCCCGTGTAGCTGCCGAGGATGCCGGGGTAGGCCGAGGCGTTCGGCTCGAGGACGGCGTTCCACGCCGCGTTCCTCAGCGTGACGTGGGTGCCGGACTGGGTCGGGACGCCGTTCCAGGCCTGCGTGATCCGCTGGTCCCCGGCGAAGTCCCACTCCAGCCTCCAGCCGTCGACCCGCTCGCCGACGTCGGTGACCGCAAGGTTCGCGACGAACCCGCCGCCCCAGGAGTTCCCCTGGTAGGACACCGAGCAGCCGGTCGCGGCCGAGGCGGACTGCAGCGGGGCGGAGGCCACCACCCCGATGCCGACCGCCACCACGCACGCGACGGCGACGGCGCCGCGCCGGCCCGGCGCGGCCAGGCGCTCACGGAGCTTGATCGCTGTCACGGGTCCTCCTGTCGTGCGTCTCGCGCTTCTCGTGCGTCTCGTGCGAACCAGCGCCGGTCAGAGCACCGCACAGGGCATCCCGTCGAGGGTGAATCCCGCGGGTGGCGGCGAGACCGACCCGGAGCCGAGGTAGCCGACGACCGCGGACATCCCGGGGGCCAGCGAGGTGGCCCAGGCCGGCGCGTCGACGGTGACCACCGCACCGGACTGCCGGAACGTGCCGCTCCAGCCGACCACCAGCCCGGCCCCGGCGCGGTTGGTCCAGGCCAGCCGCCAGAGGGCGTGTGGCACCGGCCCGGTGTTGGAGACCGCCACGGTGGCGGTGAAGCCGCCCGGCCACGCGCTGTCCACGTGGAAGATCACCGTGCAGCCGGAGCCCTGTGCCGGCCCGGCCGGGGTCGTGGTCGGCGGTCCCGGCTGCGAGGGGCCCGGCTGCGTGGTCGGCGGCGGCGCCGGCACGGTCGATGCCGGCGGGGTGGTGGCGGTCGGCGCCGGCGGGGTGGTGGCCGTCGGCGTGGCGGTGCCGGTGGCCGGCGGCGACGAGCCGCCGCCGGCCAGGATCGGGGCGAGGATCGACTGCTTGGCCTGGTTGACCGTCGTCCAGTCGTCGTTGAGGATCCCGCCGGTGTCCCCGGAGTTGGGGTTCCACGACCAGAAGGTGAAGGACATCCCGCCGGTCCCGCTGCCCAGGTAGGTGACCAGCGACCTCATCCAGGTGACGTCCCTGGGGTCGGCCAGCGTGGAACCGAACTCGCCGATCAGCACCGGGGCGATCTGCTGCTTGACCAGGTAGCCCCAGAAGTGGTCCCACTGGCCCGGCAGGTTGGCCGGGAACGAGGGGTCGTCGAACCAGGGCTGGTGGAAGACCGACAGCGCGTACTCGTGGGCGGAGTACACCAGCTTCGACTCATCGGACAGCCGCACCGGGAACCGGCCGGCGGCGGACAGGTTGCCGCCCCACCAGTCGCACTCGCTCACGCAGTCGACGCCCTCGACGACGATCAGCCAGTCCGGGTTCACGGTCAGGATGGCGTTGCCCGCCCGCTCGGCGGCCAGCCGCCAGTCCCGCGCGACGTCGCCGCAGCCCCAGCAGGAGCCGCCGGTGCCGCCGGAGTTGTGCGGCTCGTTGTGCAGGTCGGCGCCGACCACGGTGGGGTTGCCGCGGTACCGGGCGGCCAGCGCCTTCCAGTCCGCGATCCAGGTGCTCTCCGGGACGGCGGGGGTGTACCACAGCGCGGACTGCCCGCCGGCGTCCGGCCGGTGCCGGTCGAGGAGGACCCGCATCCCCCGGCTGCCGGCGTACCCGATCACCTTGTCCAGGATCTGCAGCGGGGTCAGCCCCTGCAGGTCCGGGTTCCTGGTGAGGTCGATGCCGTTGGCCGCCACGCCGGGGGAGAAGATGTCGTCGGAGTAGGGGATCCGCAGGGTGTTGTACCCCAGGGCGACCATCTGGTCGATCATGCTCTGGTAGCCGCGGGTCCACAGGCCGTGGACGACGTTGTTCGAGGTCTCGAACCCGAACCAGTTCACGCCCGTCATCCGGACCGGGTTCCCGCCGGCGTCCACCAGGCGGGATCCCTCGGCGTGCCAGAACCCTGTGCCGGTGCCGCCCGCCGCGGTGACCGCGACCGGGGCGGCGGCGACCGCGACGCCCAGCGAAGGCGCAGCGGTACCGATCGCCAGCCCGAGCAGGGCGGCTCCGGCCGCGGTCTGCCAGCTCCTCCAGCTCGGCAGCATGCTCACACCCCCTGGCAGGGCACGCCGTCGAGGCGTACGTCCCCGGGCGCAGGGACTGCCGGGCCCGCGGCGACGAAGCCGATCGACACCTGCTCGCCCACGTCGAGGCTGGGGTTCCACGCGGGGGCTGCGGCGGTGACCACCTGGCCGCGCAGCGTCGTGGTGGCGTTCCAGCCGGTGTACAGGCTCACCCCAGGCGCCACCTGGAACGTCACCGTCCACGGGCCGGCCGCCGCGCCGGTGTTGGCCACCACGACCGTGCCGAGGTAGCCGCCCGGCCAGCTCTGCACGTTCACCATCGCCGAGCACGACCCGGGGCTGCCGCCGGGCGGCACCGCCGTGGTGCCGGTCGTGCCGCCCGGTGCGGGCGTCGTCCCGCCGGGGACCGGCGCGGTGCCGCCCGGTGCGGTGGTGGTGGTGCCCGGTGCGGTGGTGGTCGTCGTGGCGCCCGGAGCGGTCGTCGTGGTCGTGGTCGGGCCCGGCGCGGTCGCCGTGGTGGTCGGCGCGGTGCCCGCGGCGGGGAAGCCGGTCACCTCGCCGTTCCCGCCGTCGAAGACGACGTCCGAGCAGTTGTAGAAGGTCTCCTGGCTGTCGGAGCGGGCCCAGACCGCGTAGATGATGTGGCGGCCCGTCTTGCCGGCGGGCAGGGTGACGTCCCAGACGTACTCACCGGTGCCGTCGGGCGTCGTCTCGCTCCAGGTGGAGAACGGCTCCGGCTCCAGCGAGTCCCAGGTCAGCGGCTGGGTCGGGTCGTAGCCGTCCCTGGTGACGAACAGCCGGAAGGTGCCCGGGTGCGGCGCCCACGCGTTGTGGTGATAGGTCCAGGTGGCGCCCGCGGTCAGGTGGGTGACCGGCCAGTCGTCCCGCGCGACGTCGTAGGCGGCGTACTTGGGGTTGCCGCCGCTGCACAGCTGGCCGTCCGGGATGAACCCGCGGGTGCGGCCCGCGCCGTCCGAGCGGAGCACCGCGAACCAGTCCCACAGCGGCTGCTTCCCGCCGATCACGATGGCGTTCTGGCAGGCCGGATTGCGCGGCTCGAGGTCGCCGCCGGTCCAGTGCCCGTCGGTGTAGCACAGGAACGTGCGGCTTCCCGGCGCGGTCGGGGCGCCGTGCGCCTGCGCCACACCCGCGGACATCACGGTCAGGCCGGCCCCGGCGAGCAGACCGAGGACCGCCGTCGTCACCAGTCTCCGCATCCTGCTCATCGACGGTCTGCTCCCCTCCGGCGTACTGGCTGCCATCGGCTCGGTTCCCTTCTCGCGTTCGCCCGCTCGTCTCGCACTCATCGCCGGATCACCCGTCGCACGCGGCGCCGTTGAGCGTGAACCCGCCCGGGACGGCGTTGGCCCCGCTCCAGGTCCCGAGGAACCCGAAGGTCACCGAACCGGCGGCGGAGATCGTGGAGTTCCAGCCCACGTTCCGGGCGTCCACCCGCGCCCCGGAGCGGGCCACCTCCGCGCCCCACACGTGCGTCACCTGCTGGCCGTCCGGGAAGCTCCAGCCCAGCCGCCACCCGGTGATCGCCGCCGTCCCGCTGTTGGTGATCGTGATCTCGCCGAGGAACCCGCCGGGCCACTGGGTCATCACCGCGTACCGCACCCGGCAGGTCGAGCGCCCGGACGGCGGCGCGGCGGTGGTCGGCACCGGTGCGGCGGACGTCGTGGCGGCCTGGGTCGCCGTTGGAGCCGGGTCGGCGGACGCCGTCGGCGCGGCGGTGGCCGTCGGTGGGGTGCTGCCGTTCGAGGCCGGCGGCGCCGAGGTGGCGGGAGGCGCAGGGGTGGTGACCGGTGACGCCGGCACGGGAGCGCCCGATCCGCCGGCCGGGTCTCCGACCACCACCCCCCGCCCGTTCGTGCCGACGTACACCCGGCCGTACACCCGGGGGTCGCCGGTGATCGCCGATCCGGTCCACCCCCACTGGTGGGCGTCGTCGTTGATCCGCACCCAGGTGGCGCCGGCGTCGTCGGACCGGAAGATGCCGCGCACGCCCTGCACGCTCGCGCTGGTGTACAGCGCCGGGTACGTCCGGCCGGGCGCCGCCCGGCCGAACCCGATGGTGTCGGCCGCGTCGAGCCCGGGCAGCCGGGTGAAGCTGGTCCCGGCGTCGGTGGAGTGCCACAGCCCGTAGCCGCCCGCCGCGCTCCCCCCGGCGAGCCAGACGTCCCCCTCGATCCCGGGCACCGCCTTGAACCGGACCGGCCCGTCCGCGGGCAGGCCGGTGGCCGCGGTGGCGGCGAAGCTCGCGCCGCCGTCGGTGCTGCGGTAGAACCTGCCGCCGGAGAAGGCGTAGAACGTGCGCGGGTTCACCCGGTCGGACTCCACGACCGCCCCCTGCGGCACGCCGAGCGACGCCGACCAGGAGTTGCCGAACCCGACCGAGACGCTGACCGGCCCGCCGGTCGGGCTCCACACGAACCGGGTCCCGTCCGCGGCCGCCGCCACCGTCCCGCCGCCGGTCACCCCGCCGGGCTCGGAGCTCGCCTGGAACCAGGTGCTCCCGCCGTCGGTGGAGAACCCGACCCGGTTCACCGACGGGTTGGCGGTGCGGTCGAGCGTGCCCGACCGGACCATGACCGCCGGGTTGGTCTCGGCGTAGTCGAGGCTGGTCGTCGTGGAGAAGGTGGGCTGGGTGAACATCAGGCTCGGGACGGCGTCCAGGTCGTCGTGCCGGAAGCCGCCGACGTCCCCCAGCGCCGACAGCAGCGGCGCGCCGCTCGGCGGGCTGATCAGGTCGTTGACCGAGGTCTCCTCGATCCCCCGGGCGGCGACCGCGATGTGCACGGTCCCGCCGCGGTCCCAGGCGGTGAGGTCGGTGGTGCCGAAGACCGTGGCGCCCGTGCCGTAGAGCATCCGGTCGGAGTCGAACGGGTCGATCTCCAGGGCCTCGGTCATCCAGCCCAGCTTCGGGGTCACCTCGGGGGGCGCCGGGTGGGCGCCGAAGGTCAGCCAGGGGGACGCCGCGACGTCCATCGAGTACCGGAAGGTGCGGTTCGGGTAGCCGTTCCAGTCCCACGCCCGGGTCCAGGTGGCGCCGGCGTCGGTGCTGCGGAAGATCTGGGTGTCCGGCCACCACGAGCTGTACCCGGTGACCATGAGGGTGCCGGGGTGCTGCCGGTCCACGCTCAGCCCGGAGTAGCCGAAGTAGTCGTTCGCGGCGTCGCTGGAGGGGATCGGGCTGACCCGGGTCCAGGCGCCGGTCGCGGTGTCGTACTTCCAGACGTCGCCGTGCCCGCCGTCGTACGGCCCGCCCTTGTCGCTGGTCGCGATGTAGAGCAGCCCGGCACCGCTGTCCAGCACGCCCTTGTGCGCGATGAAGCCGGTCGGCTGGCCGGCCAGCCGGGACCAGGTGGCGCCGCTGTCCACGGACCGGTAGACGGTGTTCTCCGGGTCGGCCACCCCGACGTAGATGGTCCGGGTCGCCCGGCCGGGCTCGGACGAGCGCTCGTCGAAGGTCACCCAGACTACGCCCTGGTTGTCGCTGGCGTAGCCGGTGGCGTCCCCGGGGTCCTGGACGTAGCTACCGGGGTTGCTGAAGGAGGTGACCTTCGCCCAGGTCACCCCGGCGTCGGTGCTGCGCCACAGGCCGTTGCCGCTGGGCGCGCCGAGGTAGAGGACGCTGTCCAGGTTGGGGTCGACGGCCAGGCGCTCGCCCATCCCGCGGCCCGGCATGTTGCCGCCGAGCTTGAACGGCAGCCGGCTGATCTGCCAGGTGGCGCCCCGGTCGGCCGAGCGCAGGACGGCGCCGGGCTGCGGGTCCCAGCTGTTGGTGTAGGTCCCGGCGGCCGCGAACACCCGGTCGGTGTGCACCGGGTCGGCGGCCAGGCTGACCACCCCGGTGAGCCCCCACCGGTCCCAGCCCACCCAGTCCAGCAGCGGCGTCCAGCGGTCGCTGCCCGGGTCCCGGCGGTAGGCGCCGCCGATGTCGGTGCGCGCGTAGACCAGGCCGGGCTCGCCCCGGTTGAAGACGATCCCCGGGACGAACCCGCCGCCGACGATCTGCGCGTTCCGCCACGTGTAGGTGGCGACCTCGCCGGCCGTCGCCCGCAGCCGGTCCGGGAGCGGCCCGGCGGCGACCGCCGAGGTCGCCGCCACCGCGATCGCGACGCTCGTGGCCAAGCCGGTCAGCCGGCGTCGCCGGCGCCGGTCCGCCGGGTCACCGGCTCCCGGGGAGCCGGGGACGGCGCGCCGGGCGCGAGCGGGGCTGCCGAGGTCCACGCCCCCTCAGTCGGTCCCGGTCCCGGTTTGGTTGCCCGGGCCGCGGGCATCGGCCAGCTGGGCGGACGGCTGGGCGAGCTCCTGGTCGGACGGTCGATCGGACGGGCCGGCTCCCGGTGGGCGGCCCGCGCCGGGTCCACCCGGGCCCGGCGGCCGTGACCGGGGCGGCGCGCGCCGCGCATGCCGCGCGGGCCGCGCGGGCCGCGCGGCCGGCGTCCGGTCACCGTGAGCAGCCCCGCCACCAGCGCGGCCGCCAGCGCCAGCGCACCGGCGCCGAGCCAGACGCCGTGCCGGGACGTCGGTGCGCCGGTCCAGCTCAGCGTGCCGAGCACGGTCACCGGCTGGTCCCCGACGGTCAGGCCGATCGCCCAGTCGAAGACCCGGTGCGGGTGCGTCGGGTCGGCGGCGACCACGGGCGGGCGCTGCTGGGTCATCCAGTGGATCCGGTGGTCGTGCCAGGTGAAGCTCGGCACGTCGGCGGCGTGCCGCCACAGCGGCGGGCCGCGCCGGGCGGTGTCCGCCGCCTTCGGCGGCAGGCCCGCGATCGCGAGGTCGTCGTTGAGCAGCGAGGACAGCGAGTTCATGTTCTCCACCACCCCGTCGCGGGTGATCCTCAGGTAGGCCTCGCCGGTGTAGCTGAGCACGGTCACGGTCCGGCCGGTGCGGTTGGTCAGGGTCAGCGACTCCCCGCCGTCGTGGACGACGATCTGCAGCCCCGGCACCGGCGGCTCGATCGCGGTCACGCTCGAGCGGTAGTACCTCTGGTCGCCGAAGGCGCCGCCGTGGGCCGCCGCCGCGCCGGCCGTCATCCAGGTCAGGACCGCGGCCAGGGCGAACCCGGCCGCCGCGCGCAGGCGCGCCGAGGCGCTGGTCATCGTTCCTCCGGTCAGCCGCGGGGGGACCGAACGCGGCCTGCCTCCCCACCGCGCTCAGACGCCGCCGGCGGCTCTGGGGTTGCCCGCCCCGCGCGGCCCGGCCCGGTCGGCGGCCTGCGGCCCCAGCGCGGCCACCGGCAGGCCGAGCTCGCGGGCGGCGTGCTCGGCCGCCCAGCGGGCGGCCTGCGACCGCGGCAGGCTGCGCCGCACCTGGGTGGCGACGGCCAGGCCGTCCAGCATGGCCGCGATCCGCTGCGCGGACTGGCGCGGGTCCTCCGCCCGGAACTCCCCGCCCTGCGCGCCGTCCGCGATGATCCGCTCGATCCCCGCCCGCCACTGCCGGTCCAGCCGGCGGGACGCCTCCCGGATCTCCGGGGAGCGCAGCGCCTCCGCCCACGCCTCGATGTCCAGCGTCCAGCCCGGGGCCAGACCGGACGGCGCGTACAGCCGCAGCACCGCGCGCAGCCGCGAGACGCTCGAGCCTGGGCCGCTGACCGCGCGCTCCAGCCGCTGCATGTCCCGCTCCGCGGCGAAGGTGAACGCCTCGGACAGCAACCGGTCCTTGGTCTCGAAGTGGTAGAAGACCAGGGCCGGGCTGATCCCCAGCTCGGCGGCGACGTCTGCCACCCGGGTGCGTGCGAAGCCCAGGCGCGCCACGGCGTCCGAGGCGGCCCGCAGGATCTCCTCGCGGCGCACGTCCGCCCTGCGTCGGGCCATGGATCGCGACTCTAGTGGCGCGAGGTCATCGGCGAGGGCGCTCCGGCAGCACCGGCGGGGTGCGATCCGGTCTGGTCGCCGGATCCGGGGCCGGCAGCGACTCCGCGGTCTGCAGCCGCGCCACCGCCAGCCGCACCGCGACGTCCAGCTGGGGGTCGGCGCCGGCCGCCCAGTCCTGCGGCGGGAACGCCACCTCGACGTCCGGGTCGACGCCGTAGTTCTCCACGCCCCAGCCGGGACCCTCGAACCAGAAGGAGTACCGCGGCTGGGTCACCGCGGTCCCGTCGACGAGGCGGTAGCGCACGTCGATGCCGATCACCCCGCCCCAGGTGCGCACCCCGACCACCGGCCCCAGCGCCATCCGCTGGAACATCGCGGTGACGATGTCCCCGTCGGAGCCGGCCCACTGGTTGGTCACCGCCACCAGCGGGCCGCGTACCGCGTTCGTCGGGTACACCTCCGGCGTCATGTGCCGGATCACGGCCCAGCCCCGCACGGTGCGGGCCAGCTTCTCCAGCACCAGCTCCGAGATGTGCCCGCCGCGGTTGTTCCGGACGTCGACCACCAGCGCCTCGCGGGCCACCTCCAGGTGCAGGTCGCGGTGCAGCTGCGCCCACCCCTCGGCCATCATGTCCGGGATGTGCAGGTAGCCGACCCGCCCGGCGCTGGCCGCGTGCACGGCGGCGCGCCGGTCGGCGACCCAGGCGTGGTAGCGCAGCGGCCGCTCGTCCGGCAGCGGCCGGACCACGACGGTCCGCCGCTCGCCCTCGCCGGCCGGCTGCACGGTCAGCGCCACCGGGATCCCGGCCCGGCCGACGAGCAGCGGGCCGGGCCCGGTCACCGGGTCCACCGCCCGGCCGTCGACCGCGACCAGCGCATCGCCCGGCCGGACGGCGACGCCGGGGGCCAGCAGCGGCGAGCGCGCGGCCGGGGCCGACGGCTCGCCGGGCACGATCCGCTCCACCCGCCAGCCGCCCGCCGCGTCCGGGGCCAGGTCGGCGCCGAGGTGGCCGAGCCGGCGGGACGCCTGCTCCGGCGGCGGCGGCAGCATCTCGTAGGCGTGCGAGGCCCCCAGCTCGCCGATCACCTCCCAGATCAGCTCGGACAGGTCGTCGCGGGAGCCGAGCCGCTCCAGCAGCGGCCGGTAACGGGCCAGCACCCCGTCCCAGTCCACGCCGGCGAAGTCGGCGATCCAGAAGTGGTCGCGCATCAGCCGGCCGTTCTCCTCGTACATCTGCCGCCACTGCGCCGCCGGGTCGACGAGCAGGCGCAGCCGGGCCAGGTCCACCTGCACCCGCGACTCGTCGTCGCGCGTCCCGGCGGGGTCGGGTTCCACCCGCCGGTCCGCGGGCAGCACGGTCAGCGTCGACCGGCTCCGGACGACGACCCGCCGCCCGTCGCCGGTGACCCAGACCCGGTCGACCTCGTCGGCGAGCGTCAGCAGCCGGCGGCGGCCCAGGTGGAACAGCCGCAGCACGGGTCGCTCCGCCTCCTCCGGGCCCGGGTGGTCGGGACCGAGCACGCCGAGCATCGGGCGGTCCAGCCAGATCAGGCCGCCCCGGACCGCCCGCAGGGCGGAGTACCGGCCGGCGGGCACCGGCAGCGGGACCGCCCGCTGGTCCAGCCCCTCGGCGTCGACCGGCACCTGCACCTCCGCCGGCTGCTCCGCCGCCGTCTCGCCGTCCTGCGCCCCCGGCACCTCCCGGCCCTCCAGCTCCGGGTCCAGCGGCGAGGGGGTGGCGGCGGCCAGCGGCAGCAGCTGCGGCCGGATCGCCGCGGCGAACGACATGTCGAAGACCTGCTCGTCGTAGACCGGATTGAAGGTCCGGGCGGAGAGGAAGGCCAGGTGCCTGCCGTCCGGGGTGAACACCGGCTCGGTGTCGATGAAGCGCAGCTGCGTGGCCTCCAGCACCGCCCCGGCGCCCGCACCGTCCCCGATCGGCGCCATCCGGATCTGCCGCAGCGGCGGCGGTCCAGGGTGCGACCAGGCCAGCCAGCGCGAGTCCGGGGAAAAGGCCAGGCCGGAGACGTCGCCGTGCCGGGAGGCGTCGAGGAGCTCGACCGCACCGGCCTCGGTGTCGACGAGCAGCACCCGGCCGTCGTGGGTGGCCACCGCCGGCACCGAGCCGTCCGGCGCGGCGGCCAGGTCGAGCACCCGGCCCAGGGCGCCCGCAGCCATCCGGCGGCGCTCGCCGGAATCCAGCCGGACCACCTCCAGCGCATCGTCCCCCTCGGCGTCGGTGACCCAGGCCACCCGGGTGGCCTCGGGCTGCGGGCCGCCGAGCACGCGCGGCAGCCGGGCGCGGACGCCCGCCGCGTCGCTCAGCGCGCGCACCGGCCCGTCCCGGTGCGGCAGCCAGTGCACGGTCCCCCGCAGCTCCACCGCGCTGGCCCGGCCGGTGCGGTCCGGTGCCACCTCACCGAGCTCGCCGGCGGCCTCCACCTGCCGCGGCTGGCGCGCCGTCCGGGGCCCGCCGAGCTGGACCTCGAGCCGGCGCGGGACCGCGCCGGCCGCCAGGTCGTCGACCAGCCAGAGATCACCGAGGCACTGGTAGACCACCCGGGCGCCGTCGGAGGCGGCGGCACGGGCGTAGCCGTCGCCGTGGTCGGTGTGCCGGCGCAGGTCGGAACCGTCGGGCAGGCAGGAGTAGAGGTTCCCCCAGCCCTCGTGGTCGGACAGCAGCACCACCCGCTCGCCGATCCACGCCGGGTCCTCCAGCTGCCCGGCGAGGTCGCCCAGCAGCCGGACGAAGTGGCCGCCGCCGTCCCGGTCGATCCACAACGCCCCCGCCTGGCCCCCCCGGTACCGCTTCCATGCCGCCGCGCTGCGCGGCGACTGGTCCACCCCGACCACGGTCCCGCCCAGCGGGCCGAAGGCGAGGCCGGTGACCGGGCCGTGGGGCAGCCGCTCGGCGGGACCGCCGTCCAGCGGCACGGCGTAGGCCCAGGTGTGGTTCCGGAACGGCGCGCCGACCGCGGAGGCGGCCAGCACCCGGCCGTCAGCGGTCCAGCCGAGCACCCGGGTGCACTCGTCCCCCCAGTGGGTGAGCCGGCGCGAGGGCCCGCCGTCCGAGGGGACGACGTGCACCTCGGGCAGCCCGTCGCGGTGACTGACGAACGCGACCGCGGACCCGTCCGGAGACAGCCGGGTCCAGGCCACGGGAGCCGCGTCGGCCGTGGCGCGCCAGGCCCGGCCGCCCTCCACGGGGGCCAGCCAGACGTCGTCCTCGGCGACGAAGGACACACGATCGGAACGGATGCTCGGGAAGCGGAGGAAGGCGTGATCGGGGGTCACCACGCGACCCTACTGGGGCGGGCAAGCCCGCCAGATGGGCCGAACGTCACGCCCGTCCCGCATGATGCAGGGATGTGATCGGCGGGTTCGCGGGTTGCAGGGGCGGAGGTGCAGGACGGACGACGACATGACCGAGAGCGTGACCTACCGCGAGCTCTTCCGCGGCGAGGCCGGGCGGCTGGCCGTCGGCCTGCTGCTGCTGGAGTTCGTCGCCGCGGTGCAGGTCTTCGTCACCGCCACCCTGCTCCCCCTGGTGTCCTCGCAGTTGCACGGCCAGCGGTACTACGGGCTGGCCCTGTCCGCGGCCACGGTCGCCCTGTTCGTCTCCACCCCGCTGGCCACGCCGATCGCCCAGCGGATCGGGTCCCGCACCGTGCTGCTCGCCGCCGGCGTGCTGTACGTCGCCGGCACCGTGCTGTCCGCCGTGGCGATGTCGATGCCGGTGTTCGCCGCCGGCCGGGTGGTGCAGGGCCTGGGCGGCGGCGCGATGTTCGCGCTCGGCTACGCGATCGTCGCCGAGGACTTCCCCTCCCGGCTGCGCTCCCGGATGATCGCCCTGCTCACCTCGATGTGGCTGCTGCCGTCGCTGCTCGGGCCGGCCGGCGCCGCGGTGCTGGCCGCCCTGGTCGGATGGCGCTGGGCGCTGCTGGCGGTGCTGCCGCCGCTGGTGGCCGCGGTGGCCCTGGTGGCCCGGCGGGTGTCCGACCGGACCCCGGTGGAGCAGGCCCGCGGGCTGCCGCTGATGGCGGTCGCGGTGATGAGCGTGGGTGCGGTGGCGATCTCCTTCGCCGGCAGCAGGTCCGGGGGCGTCGCGCTCGGGCTGATGGCGATCGGGCTGGTGCTCGTGCTCGGCGGCGCGATGCGGGTGCTCCCCGACGGGACCTTCTCCGGGGGACCGCCCCCGGCGGCGGCGGTCGGCGGGCTGCTGCTGGCCCTGTTCGTGTTCTTCGGCGCGGACGGGCTGATCACCCTTTACGTCACCGACGGCCTCGGCGCCTCGATCGGCTGGGCGGCGGCGGCGCTGTCGGCCGGCAGCGTCGCCTGGAGCCTGACCACCCTGGCCCAGCCGCGGCTGCTCGACCGCACCGGCCAGCGCGGGTTCGGGATCGTGGCCGGCGGGTCGCTGATGATCACACTCGGGCTGGCCGCCCTCCTCCTGGTGCTCCTGCTGATCCCCTCCGGCAGCGGCCCGGCGGCGGAACTGATGGTGATCGCGGCCTGGACCGCGGGCGGCGCCGGGATGGGCCTGGTCTACCCCACGCTGGCCCTGGGCGCCCTGCTCGTGCCGGCCGCGCGGGCCGGGACGGCGGCCGCGGCGGTGGTGCTGACCGAGGCGCTCGGCGGGACCCTGTCGCTGGCGATCTCGGGCAGCCTGGTCTCCCTGTCGACGACCCTGACCGGCGCGTACCGCACCGGGCTGCTGCTGTCCTACGCGATGTTCACGCTGATCAGCGCCGCGGTGCTGTACTACGCCCGGCGGGCGCCGACCCGCCTCGTCGAGGGCTGACCCGGGCGCCGTCCCGCCACTCCCCGCCGCTCCCCCGCGCCGGTGCGGGCTACGCCAGGTGGCGGGGGATGCGCCGCTGCCAGCGACGGGTGGCCAGGACGGCGCCGCCGTCCTCGACGTCCAGCTCCACCCGGACGTCGAACGCCTCGGCGTCCACGTCCAGGTCCAGTCGGGCCTCGCTGGCCACCCGGGCCTGCGGCCATTCGATCTCGAAGCGGCTGCGCGCCACCGCCCGCTGCCGGCCGGTGGCCGCCTCGATCTCCACCCGGCCGGTGTAGTGCTCGATGCAGCGTGACCCGAACCCCGCCCGGTAGCTGCTGCCGTGGTCCACCTCGGCCCAGCGCACCCCGGTGAGCACCTCGCGGCCGTGCCGCCAGTGCACGTGCCGCTCGCCCGGTTCCTCGTCCGAGCCGCCGGACGCCGGCGCCGGCAGGTCGGGCACCGGCAGCCCGCTCGGCGCGCAGACCGGCAGCACCAGCACGGAGGCGGCCAGGTCCAGGCCCGACCAGGTGCCCGGCGGGGCCACGGTGTTCGGCCAGTCCGCGCAGGCCAGCGCCAGCCGGAGCCGGTGGCAGCCGCCACCGTCCCGTCCGTGGTCCGGCTGCGGCAGCTCGAACCCGGTGGCCTCCAGTTCCAGCTCCACGTCCAGCCACTCGCCGGGCGGGCAGGGGCGCGGCGCGCTCGGCTCGCCGCCGGCGTAGGCCAGGTTGAGCAGGCCGCGGCTGAGCAGCAGGCTCGGCCGGCCGGACGTCGGCACCATGGACAGCTTCGCCGAGACGAACGTCACCGGGTGATCGGGCCGGACCCGCAGCCGCAGCCGGGGATGCCCGAGCACGACCGTGCCGGGCTCGACGTCGAACTCCAGGCAGAGCGAGCGGGCGTCGTCCGGGGTCTGGTCCTCCGGCTGCCCCCACGGCAGGGCGGCGGCGCAGGAGTTCCAGGCCGTGACGCCGACGTCGAGCACCGGCTGGTAGCCGGCCACCGTCCCGTCCAGCGACGCCCCGCCGAGCCGAGCGGCCTCCAGCGGCAGCGCCAGGTCGCCGCCCGCGTCCAGGGACGCCACGTCGTGCGCCTGCCAGCGGCCGGGCCAGGTCTCGGCGTCCGGATCGGGCGGCGCGTAGCCGCGGATGAAGACGGTCACCGGCGGCTCGGCGTCCACCCCGTTCGGCAGCCCGCGCAGCCACCGGTCCCACCAGCGGGCCATCACCGGCACGTGGTCCACGTTCGGGCCCGGGTGGGCGGTCGCCGGGCTGGTGTGGCTCCACGGCCCGAGCAGCAGCTTCACCGGCGTGCCGTGGGCGCTCAGCGCGCGGACGGTGCGCAGGGTGTTGTTCCGGTAGCCGTCCGCCCAGCCGGCGATCAGCATCGTGGGGCAGTCGATCCGCTGGTAGGACGGCGCCCCCGGCGTCTCCCGGCGGGCCGAGGGGCTCCCCACCGGCGAGGCCCGCACCGAGCCCTGCCGCCAGTACGGGCCGTCGGTCTGGTGCTCCAGCCAGGTGATCAGCCACGGCGGGGAGTCCTCCACCCGGCGGGCCCACTCCTGCCGCCACGCCTGCGGCGACTCGGGTGAGAACAGCGCGGGGACCGGCGGCAGCCCGTTCATCGCGACCATGTAGAGCGGGTAGTCGACCAGGTCGAGCAGCCGCAGCGCGCCCCCCATGTAGTGCACGTCGTCGGTCCACCGGTCGTCGCTGGCGTAGGTGGCGACCACGGCCCGCAGCGCGGGTGGTCCCTCGCAGGCCATCTGCAGCGCGTTGAACCCGCTCCAGCTGGTGCCGAACATGCCGACCGCGCCGGTGCACCACGGCCGGGCGGCCAGCCAGGCGATCGCCCGGTGCAGGTCGGACTGCTCCTGCGGGTGGTACTCGTCCAGCGCGATGCCGGCGCTGGAGCCGGTGCCGCGCAGGTCGAGCCGGGCCACGGCGTAGCCGTGCTCGCCGGCGAACCTGAGGTACTCCGGCGCGTACCCGGCGGTGAGGTCGTCCTTGCGGTAGGGCAGGGCCTCGAGCAGGCAGGGCACCGGCGAGGCGGGGCTCGCGCCGGGCGGCAGGTAGAGGGTCGCGGCCAGCCGCACGCCGTCCGGCATCGGGACCGACACCTGGTCCACGACCGGCTCAGCCACCGCGGGACCCCGTCGCCGCCGCGTCCATCGCCGCCAGGACGTCGTCCACCCGCAGCGCCCGGAGGGTGCGCCCGCCGCGTCCGGTGGTCGTGGTGGCGGCCAGCAGCGAGGTGAGCACGGCCTCCTCGGTGGCCTCCACCGCGGCCGCGAAGTACGGGTCGAGGTGCGGGCCGCTGATCGGCGTGCCGAGCCGCCGTCCGGCCCGGTCCCCGCGCAGCCCGGTGGCCAGCGCGAGGAAGATCTCTCCCGAGCCGTGGTGCCCGGTCGAGCCGGTCCGGGCCAGGCCCAGCCCGGCCCGCCGGGCCACCCGGGTGCAGCCGTGGGTGTCCAGCGGCGCGTCGGTGACCAGCACGACGATGCACGAGCCGGCGGCGTCGCGGGACGGCGCACCGGCCGCGCCGGCCTCCTCCAGGACCCGCCCGACCGGCACCCCCGCCACGGTCAGCCGCGGCCGCTCGCCGAAGTTGGTCAGCACCACGGCACCGAGCACGTGGCCGTCGGGCAGCACCCGGGACGCCGTGCCCACCCCGCCCTTGAAGCCCAGGCACTCCATCCCGGTACCGGCGCCGACGC
>Ga0187788_10000215_pt1 | contig 15715 bp, 14 predicted proteins | sample 1015_BV01_MP10_2_FD_133008 | JGI IMG/M metagenome (GOLD analysis project Ga0187788, IMG submission 133008) | Tropical peat soil microbial communities from peatlands in Department of Meta, Colombia - 1015_BV01_MP10_20_MG | ecosystem: Environmental > Terrestrial > Soil > Wetlands > Peat | place...
ATCGGCACCTGGATGCAGCAGATTGCCATGAGCTGGCTGGTCTATCGAATGACCAACTCAGCTTTCCTCCTTGGTATAATTGGGTTTTCAAGTCAAATCTGCAGTTTCTTTTTCTCACCTTTTGCCGGTGTTATTTCTGACCGATGGAACCGTCACCACATCCTAATTGTCACTCAATCACTGGCCATGATACAGGCCTTTATTTTAGCCTCTCTGATTCTGATGGGTATCATCGCTGTTCCCCACCTCATCATTCTATCCATTTTCCTCGGCTTGGTGAATGCTTTTGACATGCCCACGCGTCAGGCATTTGTCGTGGAGATGGTAGGAAAGAGGGAGGATTTAGGAAATGCCATCGCGTTAAACTCATTCCTCTTCAATGGGGCAAGATTAGTGGGGCCCTCTATCGCAGGCGTCCTTATTTCCATTTTGGGAGAAGGGATGTGCTTTCTCCTCAATGGGGTCAGTTTTCTTGCTGTCATCGTCGCTCTATTGGCTATGAAGATGGCCCCAAGTGAAAAAGATTCCGAGAAGACCCAGGTTTTGCCAGAGCTTAAAGAAGGGTTCATCTATGCTTTTGGCTTTCCTCCCATCCGGTCAATTCTTTTCTTTATTGGATGGATCAGTTTGGTCGGAACGGCTAACACAACCCTCATGCCTGTTTTTGCCAGAGACATCCTCCATGGCGACTCAAAAACTTATGGTTTTCTTATGGGAGCGATTGGTGTGGGCGCCATCATCGGAGCCATTTTCCTTGCCTCCCGGAAGAGTGTGGTTGGGTTGGGAAGAATCATTGTGATCGCTTCCACAATTTTTGGAATTGGACTGATCTTCTTCTCCCTGTCTCATATCTTGTGGCTCTCATTTCTTCTTCTGTTGCTCGTTGGATTTGGCATGATGGTTCACATGGCGTCGAGTAACACCATTCTCCAAACCATCGTGGATGATGATAAGAGGGGCCGGGTGATGAGCCTCTATGCCACGGCATTCATGGGGATGGCTCCTTTGGGAAGCCTTGTGGGAGGTAGTCTGGCGGGTTGGATCGGAGCACCCACAACCTTAAGCATTGTCGGAACCTCGTGTGTTGTGGGTTCCTTCCTGTTTAGAAAAATTCTTCCCACATTGAGAACAATGATTCGCCCGATCTACGTACGAAAAGGGCTCCTGTCAGAAAAATCAGAGATAGAAATACAAACCAAAGGTTGAAAACCAGGCTCAGAGCTTCCGCTAATAGAGGGTAAGTACTGGATTCTTGAGAAAGGCTTGGTATAATGGATGGGATGCCTGAACCGACTATCCTTGTCGAGCATTTTCCATACGTCGGGATCTTTATTCTCTTGATTCTTGGAGAAATTGGCTTCCCCTTCCCGGAGGATGCGACGCTGATATTAAGCGGATTTTTGATTGCTCAAAGTGTGACGAAGCCACTACCCACGATCATGGTCGTCTATTCTAGTCTCCTCTTGACTGATTTTTCGCTCTATTGGGTTGGCAAAAAGTACGGTCGAAAGGTGATTGAGCATAAAAGATTCTGCCGAATCCTTTCCACTGAAAGGTTTTTGACCTTAGAGGAAAAGTTTAGAAAGTGGGGCATTTATGTCATCTTCGTCGGAAGGCATCTTTGGGGAATAAGGGCACAGATCTTCCTCGCGGCAGGAGTGATGAGAATGTCACCTCTGAAGTTCATCATGGCCGACGGCGCTTCAGCGATCCTTACGATGACTTTAATGGTTGGAATAGGCTTTCTCGGAGGCAGTAGCGTCGAGATTCTGCAAAAGGATGTGAAAAGAATTGAGCATATCGGAATTCTTTTTCTCGCAATTTTGTTCACCGGCTGGATGATTTATAATTACTTTAAGAACAAGAAAGTTTGATGATGAAGTCGAAATCGCCTTGGGCAGACCCCAAAATAGAGTCTTTTCTTTTACAAAATACAGAGTTTAGCCCATTTATTCTGCTTAGCTTTTTGGTGATTTTTATATTAAGAATAGACAGTTCCCGATGGGGATGCCGATAGAAAAATGGAGGGTTACAATATGCGAAAAAGAAGGGTTTCTCGAGCAACGTTTTTACTACTATCCTTGTTCATTCTGATCCTCGTGTTGCCAGCCTGGAATCTGAACGCTGCCGAGAGAACCACGGCGAAGGATTGGAGAAAAGGCTTTGTGGAGGTAGCGAAGAAAGTGAAGCCGTCCGTGGTTGCCATTCGATCTGAACGGACAGTGACGGTCGGACCAGGAGTTGGAGAAGACTTCTTTAAGGGAACACCTTTTGAAGACTTTTTCAAAGAGCATGGAGGGCCTCCCGTGAAACGAAAGCAGACGGGCGAGGGTTCAGGAGTCATTGTGGACGCACAAGGCTATATCCTTACAAATTATCATGTTGTTGCAGGAGCGGACAAGATTTCGATCCATCTTTTTGACGGCCGGGAGTTGAAGGGAACGGTTCGAGGAACCGATCCCAGGACCGACCTTGCGGTCGTGCATGTAGACGCCGCCAAGCTTCCCATCGCCACGCTCGGCGATTCGGACAAGCTACAGGTGGGGGAATGGGCCATTGCCGTTGGTTCGCCTTTCGGCCTCGAGGAAACAGTAACGGTGGGGGTGATTAGCGCCAAAGGCCGCTCAGGGCTTGGGACAGGCAACTATGAAGACTTTCTTCAAACGGATGCCTCGATCAATCCTGGGAATAGCGGCGGTCCCCTTGTGAACATCGATGGCGAAGTGATCGGAATCAATGCGATGATCATCCAGCCGGGCCAGGGGATTGGTTTTGCCATTCCGATCAACCTTGCCAAGACGATTATGGTGGAGTTGATCAAAGCAGGGAAGGTCATTCGTCCATGGGTGGGAATTGGCCTTCAGGATATCACCCCGGACCTCATGAAATTCTTCAATCTTAAGGAGAAGGCAGGAGTATTGATCAGTCAGGTCTATGCAGGAAGTCCAGCAGAAACGGCCGGTCTTAAGGTGGGAGATGTTGTGATCGAAGTCGATGGAGTGAAGACCCAAAAAAGTCAGGATGTAGTCCGTGAAGTTTTGAAGAAACAAGTAGGCCAGAGGGTGAATTTTGTGGTCCTCAGGGAGGGAAAACGAACCGAAATCTCTGTGACGACCGCTCAGATGCCGGAGAAAATAGGAGAGCGAGGACCCCTGCAGCCCACAAAAGAATGGTTTGGTCTTCGGGTATCCAATATCACTCCGGATCTTGCCAGACAACTGGGCCTCAAAAAGGCTGAGGGGGTTGTCATTGCTGGAGTGGAACCCAACTCCGTTGCCCAGACAGCGGGTTTGAAGGTCGGGGATATTATCTTGGAGGTGAACCGCCAGAAGGTTTTGAGTGAGGACGACTACCGCAGTGTCATGGAAAAAGCAAAACCGGACCAAGGCATTCTGATCCTGATCGATCGCGCAGGCTCAACGTTCTTTGTTACACTGACGGAAGAGAAATAAGAACGGAGGTTTAAATTGAAGCGTTTATCGCGAACAAGAACGGTTGTCCTTTCCCTCTTTCTCTCTTTTCTTTTCATCACGATTTCAGAAGCGGGATTGAAGGAGAACGTCTTTGAAACCGTTCTGCCCAATGGCCTAAAGGTGATCCTTCTTGAAAATCACAAAGCCCCCCTCGTCACGTTTCAGGTCTGGTATCGTGTGGGATCTCGAAACGAAGCATGGGGGAAGACGGGTCTCTCTCACATGCTGGAACACATGATGTTCAAAGGGACAGAGAGGGTCGGTCCCGAGGAGTTTTCAAAAATCATTCAAGAAAACGGGGGAAATGACAATGCCTTCACATCCTACGACTACACTGCCTACTTCGAGAATCTCAATGCGGATCGAGTTCAAGTGGCGATCGATTTGGAGGCGGACAGAATGCAGAACCTCCTCCTCCGGGAGCAAGACTTCCAAACCGAGCGAATGGTGGTGATGGAGGAGCGGAGGCTTCGCACCGACGATAACCCGCAAGCCGTTTTGTCAGAGCAAGTCATGGCAACTGCGTTCGAGATGCATCCTTACCATTGGCCCATTATCGGCTGGATGGAGGACATTGCCCGTTTCACCCTCGAAGATTTGAAGGCATACTATAAAACTTACTATAACCCGATCAATGCCATTCTCGTTGTCGTAGGAGATTTTAAGAAGGAAGATCTTCTTCCCAAAATTGAAAAAGCCTTTGGTTCCTACCCGAAAGGAGCGGCCCCCGCGCAAGAAAAGGATATCGATCCCCCGCAGATTGGGGAGAGAAGAGTCTTTGTGAAGAAAGAAGCTCAACTTCCATCCCTGGTGATGGGATATCATGTCCCGAACCTTCGAGGGCAGGATAGCTATGTGTTGGAAGTAATCGCCACGGTTCTTTCGGGAGGGAAAAGTTCCAGACTCTACCAAAGTCTCGTGCGGGAAACCGACTTGCCCTGAGTGTGGATGCTGACCATTCCCTGACCTCTCGAGACCCAGGCCTCTTCATCTTCTCTGCAGAATTGCTTCCTGGAAAAGAGGTGGCTGAAGCGGAGAAGGCATTCGATCAGGAAGTCGAGCGACTCCAGAAAGAACTGGTGGGGAAGCAGGAATTGGAAAAGGCCAAGAATCAACTCGAAGCCTCTTTTATCTTTGCTCAGGATTCTCTATTCAACCAAGCCATGCTCCTGGCCAGGTATGAGATTGCTATCCGCTGGAGGGCGATTGATGACTATCTTCCCTCCATTCAAAAAGTCTCACGTGAAGATATTCAGCGCGTTGCAAAAAAATATCTGACTCCGGACAATCGAACGGTGGGCATTCTGATCCCCCTCCCACCCAAAGAAGAGAAATCTGCGCCGGCGGGAGGCCCTGTCAAAGAGGACGCGGTGAGGTAACCTGTTGGTTTTCATTCTTGCTTCCTTCGCTGAGGGAGGGGTGGGAAGCGATTTCAAATTGGAGAAAGGGAAAAACATGTTTTCTGTCCAGCATGCCGAGTTCCGAATTCCGAAATGGAAAAATCTTATCGTCCTCGTCGTTTTAATGTTATGCGTGGGTGTGCCAGAGGGAGGGCTTCAGGCCATGCCTCCCGTCCAGAGGATGGTTCTCCCCAATCATCTTGTTCTTCTTGCTTCCGAAGACCACTCTCTCCCGTTTGTGACGCTGCAACTCCTCATCGATTCGGGATCCCGAAGAGACCCTTCTGGAGAAGAAGGGTTATCCTACCTAACGGCGAAAGGAGTTCTTCAGGGAACATCAAAACACACAGTCAATCAGATCAATGAGGAGCTCGATTTTATGGGTGCCTCTCTGAATTCTTCATCCGGAAGGGACTATGCGACACTGACCCTCCGGGTTTTAAAAAAGGATCTGGATAAAGGACTCGACCTTTTCCTGGAAGTATTGACCCAACCCATCTTTCCCGAGGAGGAAATCAAGAGAGAAGCCGAAAAGACGCTGGCTGCCATTCAATCCGGAGAAGATCAGCCCGAAGAGGTTGCTGAAAAGGCGTTCTTAAAGACCCTGTTCCTCAACAGTCCTTACGGTCACCCTTTGCAGGGAACCAGAGAGTCCGTTCCCAAGCTCACACGGGAAGGAATCATCCGCTTTTATCGTTCCTATTATCATCCCAATAATGCCATCCTAACCGTTATCGGGGACATGACGAACGAAGAATTGAAAGGGAAACTCATCCCCCGTCTCGAAAAATGGACGTTGGGCGAGATTCCAAAACAACCTTTCCTTTCCGAATTTGAAAGAGAACAGAAGACGGTCAAGATCAATAGGCCGATCACCCAAGCCAACATCATTCTTGGCCATGCTGGAGTGAGCCGCTCGAATCCTGATTTCTACACCCTCTCAGTAATGAATTACATTCTCGGGGGAGGAGGCTTCACTTCTCGATTGATGGGGGAGATCAGAAACAAGAGGGGATTAGCCTATTCTGTGGCAAGCTTCTTTGATCCAGGAAAATATCCAGGCTCTTTTCAGGTCGTTCTTCAAACGAAAAATCCCTCGGCCCGTGATGCCATCTCACTGTCACTCCAACAGATCGAGCGGATTCAAAAAGAACTCGTTTCAGAGAGAGAGCTGGAAGGAGCAAAAAAATATCTCATTGGAAGTTTTCCCATGCGGTTCGATACTCAGGGAAAACTGGCCAATTTTCTCACCCAGGTGGAGTACTATGGATTGGGTCTCGATTATTCTGAGAAGTACCCTTCCCTCATTCAGTCCGTCACCAGGGAGGAAGTGCTCCGGGTTGCAAAAAAATACCTTCACCCGAAAAAATATGTCCTGGTCATCGTCGCCAATCTGAAAGAAGCGGGCATGGAATAGTTTCTTCCCCCAGCTGCCCCTCTTTCAATGTTTAGGAAATCCCTCCAGCGACTTCTTGATAGATCTAAAGGGCCGGGATAATATAGAAATACAAATGAGAGCAAATTGCCGAATTTCCTTAAATTGTACTTTAATCCTTTCCAATTTTTCGAAGGGTGAAGATATTCGAAGGGAGGAATCATCATGAATGAAAAAGATCGTCTGAATGCCTTAGAGGTAGCTCTTAATAACGAAACGAGGGAGCGAGAATTCTATCTTAAGAATGCTAAAAGGACGAAGAACGCTCTCGGCAAAAAAATGTTCAAGCAAATCGGGGATGATGAACTGGAACACTACGAGCGGCTGAAACAGCTCCATCAGAAGTGGGTGAAACAGGAAAAATGGCCAGAGACCGTCCCTCTTAAGGTGAAAGATACGATCGTAAAGGATATCCTTCTTGAATTCGTCGAAAAAGTCGATCAAACCACCAAAGGAGATTCGGATGACCTCGAGGCTGTGCGCACAGCGATTGATTTCGAGGCCAAGGGAACAAAGTTTTATGCTGAATTGAGGGATAGTGTGACGAACCCTAAAGAAAAGCAATTCTTTGATCTCCTGTCAAAGATGGAAAATGAGCACTATTTATCTCTCAAGGATACAGAGGAATACTTCATCGATCCTGCTTCTTGGTATCGGATGAAGGAGCGCCACACTCTGGACGGAGAGTGACCTTGATTCAAATCTCATCTGAGGAAATGGATCGCGACGGCATCACCCGGTCAAGATCATAATGGCCGAAGGGAAGGGGTTGTCTTGTGGCTATGTTTGTGATTCAGTCCCCGGCTCTTTTGGGGGATCTAAGGGGGTCTCGAATCATCTATTTCCCTGGTTAACCCCGATGATCCGACGGAACCCATCCTTTTTAGTAAGGGAGAAATCTGGACAATATCCAGCTCACGATGCTTATCAAAATTGAGCCGAAGACCGCGCCCCAAAAACCGCTGACATAAAATCCCCTGACCAGGGCTGACACCAGCCAGAGCATCAATCCATTGATGACCAATAAGAAGAGTCCAAGGGTCACCAGTGTAATGGGGAGGGTGAGGAAGACCAGCACGGGTCGAAGGATGGCATTCACGATCCCTAAGAGAAAGGCAGCAACCAGGGCCGCGAGGAAGCCATCTACCCGGATCATCCTTGGAAAAAGATAGGAGATAATCAGAATGGCCACCACATGAATGACTAATCGAAGAATAAAGAACATAGTCCCTCCTATTATGATGAGTGATGATAATTACTTTCTTTCCTAACTTTACCTCTAAAAACCACGTAGCTGTAGACCGTATACCCCAGGACCAAGGGTAAGACGATAATGACTCCCCAGAGTGTGAACCGGAGAGTTTCTTGTTGTGCCGCTGCTTCCTGAAAGGTAATGCTGGGCGGAATGGCATAGGGGTAGATGGAAGCAATGAGACCCAGGTACCCCGCAAAGAAAAAGGTCGCGCTGAAAGCAAAGGGGAGAATTTCATGCCTGGCCTTTAGGCTCTTCATCAGTCCATAGAAGGCCAGCAAGCCCATCAGGGGAAAAGTCCAAATAAAGTAGATTCGGGGTGGATTGACCCAGTTTGTCAGGGCCGAAGGGTAATGGAAAGGCGTCCAGAGGGTGATCAAGATTTGAAATAGCAAAACAACCCACGCCGCCCGGAAGGCGTTGTGGTAAGCGCGTTCCTGGACCGTTCCTTCAGTCTTGATGAGAAGATAAGTGGATCCAAGAAGAATATAGCCTGCGATTAATGCAAGGCCGATCGTCAGCGAAAAAGGGGTTAGCCAATCCAACGGACCCCCTGCAAACGAGTTTCCAAGCACCTTCATTCCAGAAAGAACCCCACCAAGGGTCAGCCCCTGAGCGATCACAGCGACGAGGCTCCCCAAAAAGAAAGCCGTGTTCCAAGTTCCCTTTCGCGTGGCATTCGCCCGAAACTCGAACGTAACACCGCGGAAGATCAAACCGAAAATGAAGGTCAAAAGAGGGATGTAGAGCCCGCTGAAAAGCACCCCATAGATCGTCGGAAAGGCAACAAAAAGGGCTCCTCCGCCAAATACCAACCAGGTTTGATTCGCATCCCAAACCGGGGCGATGCTGTTCATCATTGTATCCCGCTCTTCCTCGTTCCGGGTGGTCGGAAACAACAGGGCTATCCCCAGACTGAAACCATCAAGGACCACATAGAGGAGGATGGCCAGGGCGAGCAGACATGCCCATAACAGGATGAGATCCACTGGTTGACCTCTTTAAGGATAATGTCGAAATCCGAAGCACGGAATTCGAAACAAACATGTTAAACTCGACATCCCAAACTCTAAACAAACTCAAATATCCGAAGCACGGAACTCAAAACGGTATGACTGAGAAAAGATCCGGTTTCATTGTTGAGAAGTCAAAATTGCCTTTTGAGTTTCATATCTTGGATTTGTTTAGAATTTAAACAACTTCGAGTTTCGATATTCGAATTTCGAATTGAGAAGAAATTCTTTCTATCAATTCATGAAGATTCTTTCATTCTATCTGGGCTCCCTCTTGGTCCCCTGAAGGGCCTGCATACCGGCAGGCCGCTCAATCGGCGGGATAGGGCTCGACATGTCTGGGCCGGTCTTTAATGTCTTCAGGACATAATAAAAGTAGCTTGTTCCGACCACGATGAAGATGATCAGAAAGAGGCTCAGCGACCAGATGACATTCCCAGCCGGAATCGGAGAAATGCCTTCGCTCGTCCGCATCAAATTGTAGACGAGCCATGGCTGTCGCCCCACTTCATTGGTCACCCAGCCCAGCTCCGTTGCGACAAAACCGAGGGGATGGAGAACCAACAGAGTTCGTAAGAATAGGCGGTGCTGATAAAGGCGTCCGCGCCGCCAAAGAAATGCAGCCCACACCATTACCAATAAAAGGACGAACCCGATGGTAACCATTAGCCTGAAGCTCCAGAAAAGGATGAAAACATTGGGGCGATCCTTCTTCGGAAATTCCTTAAGCCCCTGGACGCGACCCTCAAACGAATGAGTGACCAGCAGGCTGAGACCATCGGGGATGTTGATTGAAACAAGATTGTTCTCAGCTTCCATGTCCGGAAGAGCGATGATTGCAAAGGGAGCCCCTCCCCGGATATTGGTTTCCCAATGAGCTTCCATAGCGGCCAGTTTTGCCGGTTGGTGATGGAAAACCTGGCGTCCGCTCACATCTCCCTGGTAAACCTGAAGGGGTGCGAAAAGGGCAGCCATCACCAGGGCTATCCCCAAAGACCGTCGGAAGATATCCACGTGCCACCCCCGAAGAAGATAGTAAGCACTGATCCCGGCTACGACAAAAGCAGATGTCTCAAAAGAAGCCAGTGTCATGTGACCCATTCGGGCGAATACAGAGGGGTTGAAGATAGCTGCCGAGAAATCCGTAACCATGAACTTTCCATCGACAAGTTTGCAGCCTGCAGGGGTTTGCATCCAGGAATTTGCGGCAAGAATCCAGAAGGCGGAGAGGATGGCCCCGAAGGATACCAAGCAGGTTGCCAGAAAATGGATGCTTCGGCGGACTCTCTCCCAGCCGAAGAGCATGATGCCCAGAAACCCGGCCTCCAAAAAAAAGGCCGTCATCACCTCGAAAGCCAAGAGGGGCGAAAAGACGTTTCCCACTCTTTGGGAAAAGTGAGAAAAGTTTGTACCGAATTCAAACTCTAAGACGACACCAGAGACCACGCCTATCCCAAAATTGATGGCGAAGATCTTTACCCAGAAACGGTACATGCGATAGTAAATCTCTTGTTTCGTGGTTAACCAGAGAAACTCCACGACGACCAGGTAAGGGGCAAGACCGATCGTCAGTACCGGAAACAGGATGTGGAACATGGTGGTTACAGCAAACTGAATTCGAGAAAGAAAAATGGCATCCATCACCGGCCTCTTGAACTCATGCTTCCCTCAAGTATTGAGCGGTTTCCTCCGGAAAGGAAACATTGATATAAATGCCAGACCCCATCTCGAATCCTGCGGGTGTAGTCAGTCGCGGAATAATTTGAAGATGCCAGTGATAGTAATCCTCCTGCTCATCCTTCACGGGAGCCGTGTGGATGACGTAATTATAGCTAGGGTCATTCAGCTTCGTATGGAGTTTCAACAGAATCGTTTTCAGAACCTTTCCAAATCTTTTTGAATCCTCAATGGAGATTAAACCAAAGGAGGCCTGGTGTTCTTTGGGAATGATCCATGTTTCAAAAGGAAAGCGGGACGCAAAGGGATGAAACACGACAAATTTTTGCGAATCCATTACGATTCTTTTCCCGAAACGGAGTTCCTCTTGAATCAGATCACAATAAACGCATCGACCATGGTCATCGTAATATCGAGCGGCCTCTTCCAGTTTTTTCCGAATATTTGAGGGGACCACTACCGTTCCAGTGATTTGAGAATGGGTATGTTCCAAGGAGGTTCCAGCCGCCTCCCCGTGGTTTTTAAAGATAATGATCAATTTGATCCGAGGATCTTCCCGAAGGGCAAGGTATCTCTCTCGGTAGGCCAGCAGAACCTCTTCCACTTGCCGGTCATCCATCAGAGAAAAGAGTTGATTATGGATAGGACTTCCGATGACCACTTCGTGAATTCCCACTCCATCCATCAATCTGAAAAATCCCTTCTCCTCCTTTCTTTCCAAACTCCCTTGCGGGGAGAGGGCAGGGAACTTATTCGGGACGACCCTGACCCACCATCCTCTGCTATTGGACGGTCCACCACTTCGATAGGCAAGGGTTTCAGGAGGAGTGAGATGTTCATTCCCGGGACAAAATGGGCAATCCTCTTTGTAAGAAGGTTTCTCGAGGATTGGCTTGGTCTTTTTGAAATCGTCAGGCCTCTTCGAACGCTCTGTCGCAATGATGACCCATTCCTTGGTAGCTGGATCCTGTCTCAATTGAGGCATGGGAATCTCCTTCTGCTCCGGATTGTGAATTTCGGAATGGAAAGACCGCAGCCAGGGTTACGGAATAGCACCTTGGTTCCGCAAGCTGCAATCCGAAATCGTTAATTAAGAAGGCCTTAACCTAAGGCCACGAGTAACCCCAGCAGAGCACCCAGCGGGGCGGAGATGTAGGGGTTACAGGTGAGGGCTCAAGAACTTCCGATGCTTCGGGTAAGATAACTCAGAGCAAAACCGGAAGTCCCGCCCAACAGCAAACCGATGAAAACCTTTGCGATCATTCCTTCCTCCTAATTTACGAAAATACCATTCCGGGGGGTCTAAATCAATAAAAAGATAGGTCGATGATTATTCTTATATCATTTAAAGGGAGAATTACTTGACAGGTTGACGTGCGGCGAATAGACTAGGTGTTATGAATTGGGATCGAGGAATTTAGGAATCGGAGTCGTGGAAATGACCATGGAATTTACCCCAGACGAATTATCATATTTCAACGGAAAGGAAGGGAAGGCCGTTTATATCGCCTTTCAAGAAAAAGTCTACGATGTCTCCAAGAGCCCCCTCTGGTCCAAAGGCCTTCATATGAACAGACATCCCTCAGGCAAGGATCTTGCGGGAGAGATCCCCGCGGCCCCCCACGGAACAGAAGTGCTTGAACGATATCCTCAGGTGGGGGTTTTGAAGAAAGAAGCAGCCGGGGAGTTGAAGCACCTTCCTCCCGTGCTTCAGAATCTTCTCCAAGAATTCCCTATGATGAAACGCCACCCTCATCCTATGATTGTTCATTTTCCTATTGCCCTTTTGATAGCCTCCTCCCTCTTCGTCCTCCTCTATTTCATCTTCAAGAATCCTTCGTTTGAAAAAACCAGCTTCTACCTTTTCGTACTAGGCGCGATCGCATCTCCCTTCGCCATGGCCACGGGACTTTTTACCTGGTGGGTAAATTATCGATTGAAGCTCACTCTTTTCATAAAGAGAAAAATTCAGTTTTCTATCCTCCTCCTTATTTTCGAGGTCGTTCTCATCCTCTGGCGCAGTTCTCCGTCTCAGATATCCAATCCGATTTATTTCATCATGGTCCTCACCCTTGCCCCTATTGTTTCTATCCTGGGGTACTACGGCGGGCAGATGACTTTTCCGGCCGAACAATGAAAATGGGGCGTTGATTGATAGGTGGTTCTTCTGGGCCCCCGTTACGATAGGACGGCTTCATTGACTGGGGACCGAGCAGGCGAAATCGTCCTAGCGGTGGCTTCGTGTCTCGGAGGAATGGAACATCCCTTATGGAGACGGACCTCTACGGCGGAAAATGATAAGAAATACAGTATTTTTCTTGGCAAAATACGCTGTTTGCCTTATTCCCTTTTTTTGAGCCTTTTATAAGATGAAGTGCAAGTCCCAAGAAATCTTGAGGAGGCTCAAATGGAATGTCCCAGGTGTAAGGGTGTCATGGCTTTTGAAAAATTCTACGGCCCCCATGAATATTTCTTTGGATGGAGATGCATCTACTGCGGAGAAATTGTCGACCCGGTGATCCTGCATAATCGAGCCTGGAGAAAGTAATCCTTGTAGTGTGCATGCTCTCTACTCAAAGGATGAGGATGATGAACTTCTGATGCCAACAGTGGTGTTTTAGTCAGGAATTGCTGCCAACCTGAAATTGCACAACTGTTTCAGTGTAAAAGTGAAACTCTGCAAAGAAGGAAAACAAAGAGTGCGTCTGAAAGCAGAAATGTTAGAACATTAGAAAAAAAGCCGCACCGGGCGGCTTCATTAAATGAAGAAATGACTTATTCGAATCTATCTCTTAGAAGGTTTTTCAAGGGACCTTTCTTTTTTTCACCCTTTATGCCGGTGCCATCTCCGGAGTAAGAAAGGAAAACAAACCTTCCTTCAAACTCTCCCGCTCAATCTTTCCGAAGGCACACTCCACGGCTGACTTGATCTCTGTCAAATCAACAGGTTTCATCGCCTGATAGAAGATTCCTGCTCCCCGAAGGCGCTTTGCCAATCCGATCGATTCTTCTGACGAGATGACAATAATTTGAATCTTCATATTGATGTTCTTCAGCAAGGGGACGATATCGCAAGCTTTCACCCCTTCGATCTCATCGTCGATGAGGATGACCTGAATATCCCCTTTTCGAATTCTTCGAATCATTTCGCTTACCGCTTTAGTTGTCTCAACCTTATATCCCACACTGTGGAAAAAAGTGGTGAGCGAGCGATTCCAAAGATCATTCTGGTAGGCTATAAGTATGGTCTTCGATTTCATGATTATCTCCCCCTATTCGTTCCTCTCACGCCACAGGGATGGGAATCTCAGACTTCCTCGTAGGAGAGGCAACGGCTCCGATAAAAGAGGAAATGAGGATGCACGCAGGAATCAATTGAGCCAGGACCACAAGGATCCCGAAGGTAAAGAAGAACATGATTCCCACGAGTCCTACTCCCCTGACCCCTCCCTTATAGGCAATCCCAAACGAGAACAAGGTGATCGACATTATTAGAACCAGGCTCAGGATGGCTAAGATCTTTTTCATCTTTAAAGACATGGCGATCATCTCCTTTTCCTTACTTTTTAACAGCCACTGGCTCAGCACCTGGAAGAATGACTTCCTCTTCAACCCTCTTCTCTTTCTTGAGAGCCATCGTGGTTGCTGTACCGACAAAGCTGAAGAAGAGAATCGCTGCCGGGATCAACTGAAGAAGAACGATAATCGCTCCGATGACGACGAAGATCCAAAGAGCTGTCCCGCCTTCCTTCATGCTAATAGACCGTGCAAAAACTGGAGAAGCCATCAAAGTAATCAATCCAATCATCAATCCTACCTTCAACCCCTTCGTTGCTTTTTCCATTTTTGAATCCTCCCTTCTTTGACGTTCAATCTGAATCTTGCATTCTACATGCCAAAGCGGAGCATATTTTATAACTATTTGTTATTATTTAACTTTTATGAATACGAGGGGCCGACAATGAAATGGTTTCCTGGCAAAATGAATATTCTGAATATATATATTGGGGGGCTACCTCTTTTTGCTATTTATAACCATTTAAAATAGTTAATTTTTTCTCATTATAAGAAATTTATACATATGACTATTCTGAATATAAAAAAATCATACACACAACATTAGATAATTCTCAGAGCAAAAGTCTTTGCTTTTGATCTGTTGGTCAAGGATCTATGCTCAAGGCCCACCCTTGGTCTCGGGTCGACGCTCAGGGTTGACCTCCGCTGCGATTGATACACACCTCAAAGGGCTTGCTTTGACACCACCGAATGGGTCAAGACGGGTCATATTAGAGCTGTAATAAGTGCCCGTTCTCTCTTAACCAGTGCCTGTGTTTTCTGTAACCGGGGAAGATGGACTCTAAGTAGTTCCAGAATTTCTTGGAGTGATTTTTCTCTCTGATATGGACAAGTTCATGAATGAGGATGTAATCGATAACGGCCAAGGAGGCCATGATAATTCTCCAGCTAAAAGATAACCGATCATCTCGGGAGCAGGATCCCCATCGGGACTTAGCGCTTGTGATCTTTATTCCTTCTGGAAACAGTTGAAATCGATGGCTGTAATAATAGACCCTCTCCGTTATCCTCTCTTTCGCTTCCCTTTTATACCAATTACAAAAAAGATCCCTTGCTTCCTCAGTATGGTCGTGGTTAAGGATAAATTTGCCATAAGCTAATTTTAGAGGAGGCCCCTGACTGCGAGATTCCTGCATTTCTAATGGATACCATTCGCCTAAATACAAGAATTTCTCTCCCGGTAGAAATGTTTTTTCTGCTGCTTTTATTCTTCTTTCTTTTTCTGATAATTTTTCAACGATCCACGACTGTTTCTCCTTAATGAACCTCTCAATCTCCCATTTCGGCGTGCGATAAGGAGTATAAATGACTATCTTCCCATCGTCTTTGATGTAGAGAGAAATCGTCTTTCTTCTTTTCTTGCTTCTTCTCAAATGGTAACTAAGGGGACGACTGTCCATCGTTTGCCATCATCATCGGATTAGATAGATCCGGTGCTGTCTCGACCTTTTTCTTCTTGCCTAAGACAGAGGCTGCATCGCGAATCAGAACACCACTGACAGAATTTACAGTCCATGCATCGGTGCTTCTTATCTTTATCTTCCTTTAAACAGCAGACAAGTCCATAGGGTGTTACTTCAAACCTCACTCCATCTTCATAGATAAACTTTTTCTTCTTCATCGCCATTGGTCGAACCCGTCATCCCTGCCGCTGATGCCAAAAGTGATCCTAAAAATTATAAGACATTATTTTCCACCGCCATAAAGATTCTTCCGAAGCTCAAAAAGACTGCGGTCGTCTACTCGCGGGCTCCTCCATCTTTACGAGAATGAAGGCGGTGAAGATCAGGAGCAAAACGCTACTGCTCAAACCCAGGAATACCCATTTTAACCCGAAACTCTCGGCGATGAACCCGCAAAAGCTTGAAGCCAGTGAGCCGAAAACA
>Ga0187788_10000216_pt1 | contig 15634 bp, 13 predicted proteins | sample 1015_BV01_MP10_2_FD_133008 | JGI IMG/M metagenome (GOLD analysis project Ga0187788, IMG submission 133008) | Tropical peat soil microbial communities from peatlands in Department of Meta, Colombia - 1015_BV01_MP10_20_MG | ecosystem: Environmental > Terrestrial > Soil > Wetlands > Peat | place...
AGAGCCGCGATCAGTTCGATATTCAATGTTTCGGTGCGGCAGCCGAAGCCACCTCCAACATGCGGCTTGATTACGCGGATGCGCGACATCTCCATGTCGAGGATCTGCGACAGCATTAGATGCACGTAGTAGGGCACTTGCGTTGAGGCGTGCACTGTCATGCGGTCGCGTACCGCATCGTATTCGGCCACCGCGGCGTGCATTTCCATCTGGTTCTGGCAGACCTCGGCGCAACTATAGGTGCCTTCACGCACGAGATCGGCTTCGGCAAAGCCTTGCGCGGTCGAGCCGAGTTCGAACAGCACGTCGCGCTCGATATTGCCCGGCTTTTTCTCGTGCAGAAGCGCCGCATCGGGCGCGAGCGCGTCCTTGGCGGTGTAGTAGGCGGGCAACTCGCGCACAGTGAGCTTGATTAAGCGGATCGCCTCGCGCGCTGCGGTATCATCGACGGCGGCAACGGCGGCGACGGGCTCGCCGCGGTAGCGCACCTTGTCGCGTGCCAGCGGATGCTCGCTGCGCGCGACGGGGAGTACACCGAAGGTCTTGTCGCAATCGGCGCCGGTTACGATCGCCATCACACCGGGAACTTTGAGCGCTTCCGATACATCCACCGCAACGATCTCGCCATGCGAATAAGGGCTGCGGTAAATGCGGCCAGCCAGCATGCCAGGCTGTAAAATGTCGGCGGTGTATTTGGCGCGGCCGGAGACTTTCTCCGGCCCATCGATCATTGGCACGTAGGAACCAATATTGTGCGCCGGAACGACTTTGTTCATGGCGGCACTCCTTGCCCATTTAGCACCACGGCAAATTTCACCGCTTCAATGATTTTCACATAACCGGTACAGCGGCAGATATTACTGCCGAGCGCTTCCAGGATTTCCGCGTCAGTCGGGTTGGGGTTTTTTCTCAGCAGTCCAGCCGAGGCCATAATGAAGCCGGGCGTGCAATAGCCGCATTGCGAGCCAAGCTTCTCGTGAAAACCGCGCTGTACAGCGGACAATTGCCCGTCCACGCCAAGCGACTCGATGGTGTCTACGCGTTTGCCACTCACGGTCGCCGCCAGCGTGAGGCAAGAGAGTGTTGGCCGATCATCGATCAGCACCGTACAGGCGCCGCATTCGCCGCCATCGCAACCGGTCTTTGTACCGGTAAGGCCGGCCTTTTCGCGTAAATAGTCGAGCAATAGGATATTGTCGGCGACCGCGTCGGCGCGGTCACGGCCGTTGAGCCTGCATTCAAGCAGACGGGCCAAGCGCTTCGTCCCCTCGACCGCGCATTACTGCGCGTGTCGTCGTTATTTTTAACGATTCTCTAATACTAGCGTTACAGCGTGCGAGGCCGAAGGGGTTCTGCAGGCCAATTTCCGGGAATGGGTGGAACGATCAGGCCGGGCCGAATTTTGCGATCACGTCATTTGGAATTGCTGTCGCGCCGATCTTTTCCGGATCGTCCTTGCTGCGGGCCGTCCATACGCGGGTTTCACTGCCGTCAACAGCCAGTTCGCCGTTAACCGATAGACGGTGTTCGACGTCAAAGCTGGACCGTCGAAACTCGCTGACCCGCGAGGTGCTATCGACGACGTCGCCGAACTTTATCGGTTTGAGGAAATTAGCGCGCACATCCACGAGCGGGACACCCAGAATGCCGAAGGTTCCAGCGAGCTCGTGCGGCTTTACACCGAGCGCGGCCTCAAACAATTGCCAGGAGCTGGAGTCGAAAATTTCGAAGAAACGGCTATTAAAGACGATTCCCGCCGGGTCGCATTGGCCCCACTCGATGGTCAGCCGTCTGCGGAAGGTGAAAGATGTCACGCGATTGCCTCAACCTCACCGAGCCAATGATACTAACCGGCTCTGCGGTAAATTGTCAGGGGCCGGCGGCCGCACGCTTGCTCTTGCCTTTGCGCTTTCGCTTTGCCCTGCGTGGTTTAGGCCATTCTACCACGTTCTGTGCGAGCAACTCGACTCGTGAAGTGCGGCGGCGGTCCCGCAACGCGTGCCGCGGCGCAATTGGCAGATGCGGCGAGGTATCGAGGTCGACCAGCAACCAGTCGAGATCCTCAGCAGCGACAACCCAGCTGTGTGGCGCATAGCGGGCAAGCGAGAACGGCTTCGAAAACGACAACATCGATTTTTTGCCGCCCGGCAAGCAATACTCGTGCGCATATGTCATCGCGAGCTCGCGTGCGCTCGAGTAGATTGGATCGCGCCAACGCAGGATTGCGTGATTGGTCTTGCTGAGGGCGCCCCACAGTCCTCGTTCACGGAAAAGAGTAATAATGTGGTCCTGATCGCTTGGCAGGGCGCGGATGTCCATCAGCAACGGTGGTCGTCCATGATAGGCGAGCGCGGCGGCGGCGAAGACGGCACCTTCGGCACAATGCGCCATGCGTGCGGTTAGCACGCTGCGCGGTGACATTGCAGTGTCGCCGTCGAGGCTGAAATTAACCGGCAGCCTGTCCAGGAAATCCTGAATCTTTTGCGGCGTGTCCAGGCGCGTGAACACCCGATGCTCGGCTGGAGTCAACAGCGCATGAAGCCTGCGTTGATAGGCGGTCATCAATGGGCAAACGGTGTGGGAGTGCGCATCATCTCCCGTGTTTTGCATACGTTAATCTGGGATTCGAGCGTTACCCGTGTTCTCCACAACAGGGTGGCGGAGGGAAAATGTTACGCGTGTCGGCGGCCAAAAAGACAAATTTCTTCTTATTTTCGGACACTTATTGCGGTGCTGTAGAATAGTCTCCTATTTAAGCAGCTCCCGCCCGTAGCATGGGAGCTGTTCGATGACCGATTTTTCTCATGAACACCGCAGCGTCTCCTGCCGCGCTTTCTCGGGCAAGGAGGCCGTTCGTCCATGAGCACCACAACCTGGTCCGGTGCAACGCCCCCACCCTGCAGTATGGCGATGCTCTTCGCGTCGCCAGGAAATGAGAATGGTAATGTCGCCAATTCCGAAGACCGCGCCTTTCGCTGATGAGGAGATCGATCTCCTGAATCGCGTGGTCGGCACTGCGAGCCCCAATCAGCGGGCGTGGCTTGCCGGGTTCCTGGCAGGTCTCGATGCCGCGGCGGGAGGGGCAGGCGTGGTGCAGCCGGCAGCGGCGGCGCATCCAGCGGAACCTCTGACCATCATCTATGCGAGCGAGTCGGGCAATTCGGAGAAACTGGCCGGCGACATTGCCAAAAGCGCCCGCAAGAGCGGGCTCAAACCGACTATCATCGACATGGCCGACCTCGACCCTGCCGCACTCGCCGGCGCCAAGCGTTTGGTTGTTGTCGCAGCGACCTGGGGCGAGGGTGAACCGCCGGCACGGGCCATCCGCGCCTACAACGAGCTGATGGGTGACGGCGCCCCGCGTCTCGACGGCGTCGAATTCGGTGTACTTGCGCTGGGCGACACGGCCTATGCGGAATTCTGCGCCATCGGCAAAAAAATCGACGAGCGGCTTGCTGCACTTGGCGGCAAGCGCATTATCGACCGCGTGGATTGCGATCTCGACTTTGCCGACTCGGCTGCGCGCTGGATCGGCGATGCAGTAAAGACGCTCACACCGCCCAATGCCGGTGGTCGTGTGATCGAAGTGGATTTCGGCGCCAAGCCGGCTGCGTCGCCAAGTGCCGACATCTTTGAGGCCGAGATCAGCGAACACATAAACCTGAACTCCTCGCGTTCGAACAAGGAAACCATCCACCTCGCGCTCTCGTTCGAAGGCACCGCGCCCGCCTATGAGCCCGGCGACTCGCTCGATCTCTATCCCGAGAACGACCCGGCCTATGTTGATGAACTGCTCAAAGCGGCCGGTCTCTCCGGCGATGATAAGTTGCGGTCCGAGCTCATCAAGTTGCGCGATGTGACAACCCTGTCGATCAAAACGGTCGAGACTTATGCCGCCTCCACCGGTCACCAGTATGTCAAAACGTTGCTTGCAGAGGGGCACGCAAAGGAGTGGATCGCGGGGCGCCAGCTTATCGATCTGATCGCGACGTTTCCGATAGCGCTCGACGCCGAGAAGCTCCATGCGTTGACGCGGCCGCTGGCGCCACGCGCTTATTCCATCGCTTCATCGCGCCGCGATGTCGGAGATGAGGCGCACCTGCTCGTTTCTGCGGTGCGCTATGAGAGTCACGGCCGTGCGCGCAAGGGGGTTGCGTCGAATTACGTGGCTGACCGGCTCAAGCGCGGCGGCCGAGTTCGTGTGAAACTAAAGCCCAATAAACACTTTTCTTTGCCTACCGGCGACCGCGACATCATCATGGTTGGTCCCGGTACAGGCGTTGCGCCGTTCCGCGCCTTCGTGCAGGAGCGACGGGCGACGCAGGCGAAGGGCCGCAGCTGGCTGTTTTTCGGCGACCGGACCTTTACCCATGATTTCCTGTACCAGCTCGACTGGCAGGAAGCGCTCAGGGATGGCGCCCTCACGCGCATGGATGTTGCTTTCTCGCGCGACACGCCAGAGAAGGTTTACGTCCAGCACAGGCTTTGGGACCGCCGCGCCGAGTTGATCAATTGGCTCGACGGCGGCGGTTATTTCTACGTATGCGGTGATGCCAAGGCGATGGCCAAGGACGTTCGCGCCGCGCTGGTGCGCGCCTATGCGGATGTGAAAGCACTGTCTCCCGAGGCGGCCGAACAAGCGGTGGTGACATTGGAGCGCGAAAAGCGTTATTTGCAGGACACTTATTGAGCCTGCGTCGCTTCGCGCTGTATCACATCATCCGGGACTAGAGGCCCTCATGACCGACGACGTCTCGCGCAATGAGCGCATCAAGGAAGCGAGCGACTATTTACGCGGCACGCTCACCGATGGGTTGCGCGAAGAAATCACCGGCGCGATTATCGAAGACGACGCGCAACTCGTAAAGTTTCATGGCATGTATTTGCAGGACGACCGCGATCTGCGGCCGGAACGTACACGCAAAAAAATGGAGAAGGCCTTTGCCTTCATGATCCGCGTACGCATTCCCGGTGGCGTGCTGACACCGCGGCAATGGCTGGCACTCGACGAGGTCGCCCGCATCTATGGCAACGGCACGATGCGACTGACCACGCGGCAGACGGTGCAGCTTCACGGCGTGATCAAATCGAACCTGAAGGCGACACTGAAATCGATTGATGCGGTGTTGCTCAATTCCATCGCGGCCTGTGGCGACATCAACCGCAACGTCATGTGCAACGTGCTTCCAGAGCAGTCGCGGTCGCATGCCGCGGCCATTGAATTGGCCCGATCGATCTCTGATGACTTGCTACCGCGCACACCGGCTTATCGCGAGATTTGGCTCGATGGCGAGCGTATTGCGGGCGGAGAGGGGGAGGTGGTTGAGCCGATCTACGGCAAAACCTATCTGCCGCGGAAATTCAAGATAGTTATAGCGGTCCCGCCGTCGAACGACGTCGACATTTTTGCGCACGATCTCGGCTACATCGCGATTGCCGACGTTGACGGCAATCTCGCCGGCTGGAACGTGACCGTCGGTGGCGGCATGGGCATGACTCATGGCGAGCTCGATACCTATCCGCGCACTGCCGACACCCTTGGATTCTGTCAGAACAAAGACGCCGTCAAAATTGCTGAAGCCGTCGTCACAGTGCAGCGTGACTGGGGCGACCGCAAGAATCGCAAGCACGCGCGGCTCAAATATACGATCGAGGATCGAGGTCTTGACAATTTCCGCGCCGAAGTAGAACACCGCGCCGGTGTCAAGCTTGTGCCGCCCAAGCCCTTCACGTTCACATCGACCGGCGACCGTTACGGCTGGAGCGAGGGCATCGACGGGCGTGCCCATCTGACGCTGTTTGTCCAGAACGGGCGCGTTCACGATGTCGCAGGCGCTGACCAACAGTCTGCCCTGCGCAAGATTGCGCAAATTCATGATGGTGAATTGCGCATTACGCCGAACCAGAATTTGGTCATCGCAAACGTGTCTCTAGATCAACAGGGCGAGATCGAGCGGATCGCGCGCGACTCAGGCCTGGTCGCGCCGTGGTCCGGCCTGCGCCGCAATTCAATGGCTTGTGTTGCACTGCCAACCTGCGGACTCGCTCTTGCCGAGAGCGAACGTTATTTACCGGATTTGCTGACAGCGCTCGAAGGGCGGCTCGCGGCTTACGGGCTTTCCGCTGACGATATCGTCATTCGCATGACGGGCTGCCCGAATGGCTGCGCGCGACCCTATCTCGCCGAGATCGGTTTGGTCGGCAAAGGACCAGGAAGATACAATCTCTATCTTGGCGCGGCCTTCGACGGATCGCGAATGAACAAACTATATGCCGAGGACCTCGATCACGCCGGGATCGTCGCGTCTCTCGATCCAGTGTTCGCGGCTTACGCAACGGAACGTCAAAAAGGCGAGCGGTTCGGTGACTTCACCATCCGCGCCGGCTTCGTTGCCGCCACGGGCAATGGCGCCGATTTTCATGCGAACACCGGCGACCGGCGGCAACAGGGGACACGCTAGTTGCCATACTTCGGAAAAATCAGCCTGCCTAAAATTTCGCCGGATGCTGCCTCCACGCGCAGTGCCGTTTTGTTCCCCCCAAGGTTGGAGGAAAATAGTTTAGCAATATCAATCGTCTCCCCTGTGGCACAATCTTTGCTGCACTGCAGCAAGACAACTGCTGCGGCCTATCCGGAACGCGCACAACTTTCGGCAGCCGCCAAAAAGAGGGAGTCGAAAGATGGATTATGTGAAGCCGGCGGATGTTGCCGCCGCAATGGTGGACACCGGCCGCCGCAAGCTTGGGCTGTCGCCTGCAGATCTGCTCATCCGAGGCGCGCTGGCCGGAAGCGTCCTTGCTGCAGCCACCAGTTTGGCACTGACGGGCATAGTGCAAACCGGTCAGCCGCTGGTTGGCGCGCTGATCTTTCCGGTCGGCCTCATCCTCATTGTGCTTCTTGGTCTCGATCTGGTCACCGGGAGTTTTGGCCTGCTACCGCTGTCTTGGCTCGAACGAGATGCCAGCAGCAGCACCATGCTGGCCAATTGGGGCTTCGTGTTCATTGGCAATCTGATCGGGAGCGTTGCCTATGGTGGTTTGCTCGCAATCGCGCTCACCAATTTTGGCACGGCTGCGCCGGCGGGTGTTGCGGCAAAAATCATCGCTGTCGCCGAAGCGAAGACCGTCGGCTACGCGGCAATCGGCTACGCCGGTCTGATCACGGTCTTCGTAAAAGCAGTGTTGTGCAACTGGATGGTTTGCCTCGCAATTGTTGCAGCCATGACCACGAATTCGACCATTGGCAAGATCGCGACGGCTTACATGCCGGTGTTCATCTTCTTCGCCCAGGGATTCGAACACTCAGTGGTGAATATGTTCATCATTCCGACCGGCATGATGATGGGAGCCAAGGTCACGGTGGCCGATTGGTGGATCTGGAATCAGATTCCCGTCACGCTCGGCAATTTGGTCGGCGGCTCTGTCTTCACAGGGCTTGCGATCTATCTGACGCACAAGCCCCGTGCGACAGCGCCCGCGCCACTGAGGGCACCGACGCAGGTTCCGGCGGAATGAGCGGTATCACAGATGCCAAACTGACCACTGAAGCGCAGGCTGGCGATTTCGAGCCCGAACAGAAGCGATATCTGGAAGGGTTTGTCGCCGGCTTGCAGATTGCCAAGGCGGCAAAGACCGTCGCTGGCGCAGCGGCGACGCCTGGGGGCGCTGCTGCTCCATCTGTCGCCGAAGCGGTTGGTCCAGATGCCGCTGCACTCAAAGCGCAAAACCGAGTGTTGGCTTCAGGCGGAAAACTTTCCGATCCCGAGAAATTCAAACGCGAAGAACATCCATTCGACAGCTATGCACGGTTAAAGACGCACGCCGCGAAAGGCGAATTTCCAAAGCCGCCGGACAATTTCCGGTGGCGCTTTTTCGGCTTGTTTTATGTTGCGCCCAACCAGAATGCCTATATGTGCCGGCTGCGTCTGCCGAACGGTACCCTCAAGGCAGCGCAGTTCGCGGGTGTGGCTGATCTCGCCGAGCGTTTCGGCGGTGGCTATGCGCACATCACGACCCGCGCCAATCTGCAAATCCGCGAAATTCAAGCGGCCAACGCGGTCGCGATGATTGAGGCGATCCAGGATCTCGGCCTCTGCTCACGCGGCTCCGGTGCCGACAATATTCGAAATGTCACCGGGACCCCCACCGCAGGTATCGATCCGCAGGAGCTGATTGATACCCGGCCTTATGCCCGGGAATGGCATTTCCACATCCTTAATGATCGCTCGCTGTATGGGCTGCCGCGCAAATTCAATGTCGCATTCGATGGCGCGGGCACCATTCCGGTACTGGAGGATACCAATGATATCGGCTTCCAGGCTGTCGCAGTTAAAGACGGGGTCGGAATTGATCCCGGTATCTGGTTTCGCCTCTGTCTCGGCGGTCTGACCGGCCACAAGGATTTTGCCCGCGATACCGGCGTCATCGTGAAACCAGCCGATGCCTGTAAAGTTGCTGACGCGGTGGTGCGCGTGTTTATCGACCACGGCAACCGGACCGACCGGACCAAGGCACGCCTGAAATATGTCCTCGACGCCATGGGCGCGGACAAGTTTCTCGGTCTCGTCGAAGAGAAGCTCGGTCGCAAGCTCGACCGCGCGGTGCCGGGTGCGGTAGCGGTGCGCCCGGCGTTCGACCGGACAGCGCATATCGGCGTTCACCCACAGAAGCAGGAAGGGTTGCACTGGATCGGTGTTGTCGTACCGGTTGGCTACCTGAACGTTGCGCAAATACGCGGCCTTGCCGACATCGCGCGCGAAATGGGCGACGGCGACATTCGACTGACGGTTTGGCAAAACCTGCTGATCTCGGGCATTTCGTCGAAAAATTTGAAGGCGGCGCAAGCAACGATCGAGAACCTCGGCCTTGCGATCGAAGCCAATGCAATCCGCTCGGGCCTTGTCGCGTGCACCGGTAACACAGGGTGCAAGTTTGCGGCTTCCGACACGAAGCGCCATGCCGAGGAGATTGCGCGCTGGTGCGAGACGCGGGTTTCGCTCGATACGCCGGTCAACATTCACCTCACTGGCTGCCATCACTCATGTGCTCAGCACTTTGTCAGCGAAATCGGGCTCCTCGCCTGCAAAGTGCAGGAGGGTCCGGACGGCGATGCCCTCGAGGGCTACCACGTATTGGTCGGGGGTGGTTTTGGACCGCAAGCGGCGCTCGGCCGAGAGCTTTATCGTGACGTCAAGGCGGAACATGCGCCGCGAACGATCGAGCGGATTCTGAGAGCTTACCTTAAGAATCGCGCCGCGCGCGAAGAGAGCTTCATTGCGTTTGCTCGCCGCCATGAAATCGATGCGCTCAAGGCTATGGCGGAACAGGAGAATCCATGAGCGTCACGCAGCGGCCGCCAATCCCGTCATTCATTCCAGAATCTGCGCCTTTCTCGGTCGAGCAGCGCACCTGGCTCAATGGGCTATTTGCCGGGCTATTCGGTCTGGAAGAGGGCGCGATGCCGCTTTCGAGTTCGGAAGTCGCCAGGCTTCTGCCCGGCTTCATCGATGTGGGTGCGGCACCCCTCGCCGAGATCGACGACGGCGCGCCATGGCACGACCCGGCTATGATGCTGCCGGACCGCATGAAGCTCGCCGAGGGCAAGCCGTTGCGGCGCCGGATGATGGCGGCGATGGCGCAGCAGGATTGCGGGCAATGCGGCTACAATTGTCATGAATATTCGGAAGCACTTTTTTCCAAAAAAGAAGAGCGCCTGAACCTGTGCGTACCAGGCGGTAAAGATACCGCCCGCATTCTCAAGCAACTTTATGCGGAAATTGGGCAAGCGCCTGCTGTAGCGAAAACCGGTCCCGCACCTGTTGCCGAAACGCTTGAACTGCCACGGTCGATGCGGGGCCGTTCCCGGGACGATCCGGCCTATGCGACGTTCCTGTCACGTCGGCGACTGAACAAGCCAGGGTCACAGAAGGAGACCTGGCACATCGAATTCGACCTTGCCGAATCCGGTCTTGACTATGACGTCGGTGACTCATTCGGAATCTTTCCTGCCAATGAGTCGATGCTGGTCGATGCTGTGATCGCGGCGCTCGATGCACCTCCCGATTTTCCGATCGGCGGCCGCAGTCTGCGCGAGGTGCTCACCGATGGCGTATCGTTATCGCCCGCGCCGGACATGCTGTTTCAGCTCATGTCCTATCTTACGGGTGGCGAGCGCCGGCAAAAAGCCAAGGCCCTGGCCGCGGGTATGGACCCTGATGGCGATGCAGCGGTGCTCGATGTGCTCGCGGCTTTGCAAAAGTTTCCTGGCGTGCGGGCCGACCCTGAAGCATTCATCGAGTCGCTCGATTCGCTACAGCCTCGCGTTTATTCGATTTCGTCGTCCTTTAAGTGCAATCCGGGGCGGGTGTCACTGACGGTTGATGCGGTTCGCTACGAGGTCGAAAGGCGTACGCGACTCGGCGTCGCGTCGACATTCCTCGCAGGTCGTGTGTCTCCGGGGGACAAGATCAAGGTTTACATCCAAAAGGCGCAACATTTTGCGCTGCCAGCCGATCCGAAAACGCCGATCATCATGGTCGGCCCCGGCACCGGGGTTGCGCCATTTCGCGCATTCTTGCAGGAGCGCCAGGCCACCAGCGCGCCAGGTCGCAATTGGCTGTTCTTCGGGCATCAGCACAGCGACTACGATTTCTTCTACGAAGAAGAACTCGTCGCGATGCGTTCGGCGGGCCTCCTCACGCGTCTTACGCTTGCGTGGTCGCGCGATGCGAACGAGAAAATTTACGTCCAGCACCGTATGCGGGACGTCGGCCGCGACCTTTGGGCATGGCTTGCCGAGGGCGCTCATTTCTATATATGCGGGGATGCGATCCGCATGGCCAAAGACGTGGAAAGTGCGCTGGTCGACATCATCGCCGAACATGGCGCGCGCACGCCCGCCGAAGCGGTCAATTTCCTGGCTGAAATGAGGAAGCTTGGCCGCTATCAAACCGATGTCTATTAGAGAGTTATGCCGGTGAAACAGTCTCGCACTCCGTCCGAAGCCAGCACGGCGCGCATGCAGGCGCTCGCCCGGCTTCCGGTTTTTCTGGCTCTCGATGGCAAGCGAGCTGCGCTGGCGGGGGGAAGCCCAGCCGCAGCCTGGAAGGCTGAACTGTTATCAGCTTCCGGTGCGCACGTGGAAGTCTATGCGACCGATCCGTGCGATGAGCTGCTTCAGCTTGCCGCGGATCCGCCGCGTGGTGCGATCAGCATCAACCGGCGCAGCTGGATGGCGGAGGACTTGGAAGGCGTCGCGGTTGCCGTTGGCGCTTTCGAAGATGACGAGGGTGCCGCCAAATTTGCCTCGGCGGCACAAGCAGCTGGTGTGCCCGTCAATGTGATCGATAAACCGGCGTTCTGCGATTTTTCCTTCGGTGCGATCGTCAATCGTTCGCCACTGGTGATCGGAATTTCCACCGATGGCGCTGCGCCGGTGTTTGCGCAGGCAGTTCGCGCCAAGCTTGAGGCCTTGCTGCCCAGCGGCTTCGCCGGTTGGGCTGCTGCCGCTTCGCGCTGGCGCAGCGCGGTCAAGGCGTCAGGGCTGTCGTTTTCCGGCCGCCGCAAGTTCTGGCAGTTGTTCACTGCACAGGCTATCGCCGATCCGGAGCACGAACCCGGTCAGACGGACTTCGACAGTTTCATTGCCGAGGTGAACGGACTTGGGACGGCGGTCGAGAATGGCTCGGTGACGCTCGTTGGGGCCGGACCAGGCGATCCTGAAATGCTGACCCTGCGCGCTGTGCGCGCGCTGCAATCGGCCGATGTGATCTTGTTTGACGATCTGGTTTCCCGCGAGGTGCTCGACTTCGCTCGTCGCGAGGCAAGGAAGATGCTGGTCGGCAAGACCGGTTTCGGGCCTTCATGCAAACAGGAAGACATCAATACCCTGATGGTGGGCCTGGCGAAGCAAGGCAAACGCGTGGTCCGCCTCAAAGGCGGCGACCCGCTGATTTTTGGCCGTGCAGCGGAAGAAATCGACGCATGCCAGGCAGCCGGCATCGCTGTCGATGTTGTCCCCGGCATAACTGCCGCGCAGGGCGCGGCTGCAAGAGTCGGTCTCGCGCTAACCGACCGCAAACGCGCGCGCCGGCTGCAATACGTCACGGGTCATGGCACGGACGGCGCGCTGCCCAAAGATCTCGACTGGCGAAGCCTCGTCGATCCGACAACCACCACTGTGATCTATATGCCTGCCCGCACGCTCGCCGCACTCGTCGAGAGAGCAACTGCGGAAGGTCTCGATCCGCGGACGCCGGCATTGGCAATCGCTCGGGCGACGCGGCCGGACCAGTCCGTTGTCACCGCGCCCGTTAGCGAACTTCCATTGCGGGTGGCGGAGGCGGCGCTGCCCGGGCCGGTGTTGGTCATGTTGGGACAAGTCTTCGGCGGGCACGGCGCCGCTCGCTCAAGCGCGACGCCGGTCGATCAGAAAGCTGGCTGAGGCCGTCTCACCTACCGCATGTTGTAACGAATCGGAACCGAGATTGGAATTTGGCTGCCGGCAATTTCCGGCGGGGGCGGCGGCAGTGGCGCTGCGCGCGCAACCAAGGCCAGCGTTGCCTGGTCGAGCGCGCTTGAGCCTGAGCTGCGCGTGATACGCGCATTGTGGACACCGCCGCTTCGGTCGATGCTGAACGCAAGCTGCGCAATGCCTTGCTCACCGCGCGATTGCGCCTCCGGTGGATAGCGCTTGTTGCGCTCGAGTTGCGCGACGAGCTGCGACTTCCAGTTCGGCAACGCATTCGGGTTTTGCGAATTGGCTCCCGCCATCGGCGCGGCCGCGCGTTCAGCTTTGGTGTCGGCAGAACTCGGCGCACTGGCGACGCTCGCATGTCTCTGCTTGGGCTTTTTATCGGGCTTTTCGGCCACTTTCGGCGGTGGCATCACGGCCTGCAACGGCTGGGCTTTCGGATCCGGCGGGAGCTCCAATTTCTTTTCGAGCGGCTTCTCAGGCTCCGGTTCGGGCTGCGCGGCCTGCTGTTGCGGACCAGGCGGTATTTCATTGGGTGTGGTTTCCGGCGCAACCGGCAACGCCGCGAGCTCGATCGTAATGACCGGCGCGTTCGCAACCAGATCATCGTCATTCCAGCGAGCCAGCAAGGCGGCAGCGCCGGCACCATGGAATGCGACCGCCAGCGCGAAACAGGCGGCCCAGCGCGCGCCCTCTGGCCAGTGGCGCATAGCTGGAGTGTCGCCGATCGCATTCATTGTTTGTCCGCTTCAAGACCGACCAAAGCGACGTGCAAATATCCAGCGCTGCGCAGATCGTTCATCAGGCCCATCAGCTCGCCGTAGGGTACGGTCTTGTCGGCGCGCAGAAAGACGCGTTGCTGCTTGTCACCGGACGTTGCCTGGTCGAGGGCGCCGGCAAGCGCGGTGCGCTGTACCGAGTTCTCGTCAAGCGAAACGCTCAGATCGGACTTCAGGGTCAGAAATAGCGGTTTATCGGGTCGCGGTGTACGTTCGGCATTGGCTGCAGGCAAGTCGACCGATATGTCCACAGTCGCAAGCGGCGCCGCAATCATGAAGATAATCAGCAGCACCAATATCACGTCGATAAACGGCGTCACATTGATCTCGTGAATCTCGTTTAAAGTTTCATCGCCGTGATCGAGACGTACGCTCATCGGGGATTTACTCCGCTGCTACGGCGCGGCGGCGATCTGATGACCGATGTTCAAAAGCGCCGCGGTCCAAATCACGGCTGACAATCCGCAGGATCTCGGCGGCGGCATCGGCGTGCAGCGCACGATAGCCGGCGATCCAGCGCGAAAACAGGTTGTACATCACCACGGCCGGGATCGCTGCCACCAGGCCAAGTGCGGTGGCAAGCAGTGCTTCGGCGATGCCGGGTGCGACCACGGCGAGATTGGTGGTGTGCTGCTTTGAGATACCGATGAAGCTGTTCATGATGCCCCAGACGGTCCCGAACAAACCGACAAAAGGTGCAGTGGCTCCGATCGTGGCGAGAATGCCGGTGCCTCGGATCATTTGTCGGCCGGCGGCCGCTTCGATGCGCTCGAGGCGTGAGGCAATGCGTTCCTTGACTCCGGATGGCGACATCACGTCCGCGGACAGGCGCAATTCAGTGTCGGTCGCACGTACGAGGGCGGCCGACCCGTCATCAAGTCCCTTCATTTGCGCGGACGCTTCACTCCAGGAACGCGCTTGACTGAGTGCGGCGATCGTAGCCTGCATGCGCCGGCGTACCATCATAAGTTCAATCGCCTTGGCGAACCATATTGTCCAAGTCAGAACAGACGCGAAGGCGAGGCCGACCATGACGGCTTTAACGACGATATCGGCCGCCATGAACATGCCCCACGGCGACAAGTCACGCGGCAAGGTGAGCGCGACCCCGGGTGAAGACGGAACTGGAGTGGCCACGGCGTCCGATGCTAAAGGAACGGCGGGCAAACTGACCGGCGGCCCACTAATAGCTGGCGCCGACGGGGCGACGATAGTCGGCGGCGTCTCGGCGGCCGGCTGTGTTTGTGCAAACGCGGTGATTGGCAAAATGAGGCTAACGGCGAGGAGTGCCGCCGAGCACGCTCGCCGATCAAAGCGAAATTTCGTTGCACCAATCATATCTGCCTCTCATTGCCCAGGAGCTATATCAGCAATACGAGGCTTCCTGAAAACAAAAGACCCGTGAAACCGCAGATTTGAGCCATTCCAAACAACCACTGGGTTACAGCCATGTTCTTTCAAGATCGTACATCAAATGCGGCAACAAGGCGTTCTTGCATCAGAACTTGGCAGTTGCCGAGAATCTGATAGTACGTGTCGCGCCTGGCGAAAGATTGTTGTTGCCATCCGCCGATGCCCAATAGCCTTTGTCGAAGATGTTTTCGACATTGAGTTGTGCTCGCCAGGTTTCGTTGATTTTTAGATAGAGTGCCGCATCAAAGCGAACCCAGCCAGGCAATAGTACTGTGTCATCCGATGAGGCAAAGGAATCAGAGAAATAGATGACGCCGAGGGCCGCACCCCAAACCGGAGTGAATTGATACTTATTCCACCACGAGAATTGATTGAGCGGCACCAGCTGTATTCGATTGCCGGGAACGATCGTCGCGGATGTCGCGCTTGTTACGCGCGCGTCCGTATAGGCGTAACCGAGCGTCGACTGCCATTCATTGGTAATGTAACCGTTCAAAGAGGTCTCGAAGCCACGGACCCTGTTGCTGCCTGACAGGATGAAAAACCCTGGATTGTTTGGGTCCGGCAAGGGGATGTTCGTTCGTTCGAGGTCATACACTGCTGCAGCGAACTGCAGCCGCGGCTGGATATTCCATTTGACGCCTACCTCTTTGTTCACAAACTTCTGCGGCGCGAGGATTATGTTGCCGTTGTTCAGCGCGCTGAACTGATCGCCCGAGGCGGGCAGATAAGAGACGCTGTAGGCGCCATAGACTGACACGTTGTCAGCAGGCTTCACGATCACGGCAGCATGCGGCGACACATTGTTGTTGATCAGACTTCGATTTGTATTCGTATTCATGTCCAGCGCGGACTCATCGAAACGATCAAATCGGACCCCGCCAATCAATTGCAGCCAGCGGGTAATGTCGATTGTGTCGCGGACGTAGGCCGACGCTGTGTAGAGGAGATAGTTGCTGTTAGAGTCAGG
>Ga0187788_10000217_pt1 | contig 15634 bp, 15 predicted proteins | sample 1015_BV01_MP10_2_FD_133008 | JGI IMG/M metagenome (GOLD analysis project Ga0187788, IMG submission 133008) | Tropical peat soil microbial communities from peatlands in Department of Meta, Colombia - 1015_BV01_MP10_20_MG | ecosystem: Environmental > Terrestrial > Soil > Wetlands > Peat | place...
CAGCGCGCGTTATGCGACATTATCGCTCGTTACCTCGCGACTCATATGTCGGCATGCGTGATTGATTTAACTCAAGCTATCCGAATGTTCTTGGACAAAAGCGCAAATAAATTGGTCTAAAGCGCAGGGCTTCTTTACCGACCCAAATCAAACTGTGCGACGGCGAGTTGGACTGAAAGTCATCGTCTGACGACGAGTTCGCCTCAGTACATGCCGTCCTTTGACCTGTGCTCGGTGCCAATCTCAAGCAACGCTTCGCGTGGCGATCGCGACGCGGTGGTGGCGAACGCGATCTTCATCGACATCGACGCCAAGACCTGGCCGGTCGAGACTCTCGACGGCGCCTTTGGTGGTCGGGATCGGCGAAGCGCCGACATCTTCCGCAAGCCCCGTATGCGTAAGCGTCAATCCCCAGGCAATATTGGGAATGACGGAGGCGGCGTGGAGCGCTGCGGCACAGGCAATGCTCGATTCCCCCGTCTTGCATGAAATATTGACGCTCATGCCGAGGCGGTCGCACAGGCATGCGGCCTCGGTTACGGCGCGGATGCCGCCCAGCTTTATCGCCTTCAGGCTGACGCCGCGCGCGGCCTTGCACTCATGATGGCGGCGGATGTCCTCGAGTGAATGAATGCCTTCGTCGGCGCCGAGCGCAATATCGGTTGCCGCCGCTACGGCGGCCATGCCGGCAAGATCATCGGCCGCGACAGGCTGCTCAAGGAAATCGAGTCCCGTTCCCTTGACCGCCGATACATAGGCAAGCGCCTGGTCAGTGCTGTAGCCCTGATTGGCATCGGCGGAAATCAGCATGCCGCTGCCCAGAATCTTGCAGATGTCGCGCGTACGCGCAGCATCGTTTTCCGGCGTATCGATGCCGACCTTGATCTTGTAGGCGGTGACGCCGGCAGCCTTTTTCTCCTCCGCGTCGCGCAAGTCGCCTTGGCAATCGCCGCCGCCAATGACACCGACCAAAGGCATGCGGCTGCGCATTTTCGCGCCAAGCAACGCATGCACCGGCTTTCCGCTTGCACGGCCGGCAAGATCATGCAGGGCAATTTCGATTGCGGCCTTGGCGCCGTGATTGCCGTACATGCGGACATCCATGGCGGAAAGCGCACCGGCAATGTCGGCGGCATCGCGGCCGCGCAGTGCAGCGCCGAGATAATGGACGCCAGCGACGATGCTCTCCAGCGTATCGCCGGTCATGACCGGTGCAGACGCCGCTTCACCCCAGCCGACCAGGCCGTTATCGGCTTCGATCCGCACCAATACATTGTCGGCGCGCCGAACTTCCTCGCCCGCCATGATAACGGCCTTGAGCATCGGCAGGCTGACGGGGATCGGCTCGATGGTTTTGATGTGCATGTCAGGTATCAGCAATCAGTGGTCGATAATCGAGCCGCGGGTCCCCGCGGAAGCGGGGACCCAGCAGCGCCAATCTCGATCTCATTTTTCTGGATTCCCGCTTTTGCGGGAATGAGCGGAAGCTGATCATTGAGTGCTATGTCCTGCAGCTACCCGATTTCCGCCTGGAGCTACAACTTCTGGATCCCCGCCTGTTCGATGATGCTCCGGAACAAATCGATTTCCTTGGTCACACGCGTCCAGGCCGCGTCCGCTCCCTTGGGCCGTACCTGGAAACCGGACGCGTACAGTTTCTCCTTCATTTCCTGAGTACCAAGTACCTTGAGCGTTTCGGTTTCCAGCCACTTGATGATTTCCGGCGGCGTCTTGGCAGGTGCAAGCAGCACAGTGTCGGTCGCGAAGACAAAATCCTTGTAGCCAGACTCGATCATGGTCGGGACGTTAGGCAAGTCCGGCCAGCGAGTTTCACCGGTCACCGCGAGGCAGCGCAGTGTACCCGCCTTGATATGAGGGGCTGCCGGCGGCAGCGAACCGGAACTCAACTGCGCCGTTCCGCTCAGCAGAGCCTGAATGGCATCGCCTCCGCCCTTGTAGACCACGTCTTCCAGCTTGGACAGCTTCTCGCGGATCTTCAGGACCTCGAGCTGAATTTGCGGCGTGGTTCCGATCGGTGGCGTCGCGCAGTTGAATTTTTCGGGGTTGGCGCGGGCCAGCGTGACAAACTCCTTCATCGACTTCGCCGGCAGGTCGGCCTTGACGACAAATGTGTTGGGCGATGTCGCCAATTCGCTGACGCCCACGAAATCCTTGAGCGGGTCGTAGGGAATCTTGTTGTAAAGGCTGGCATTGATCGACCACGCGTTGGTCGCGAGAAGGATCGTATAGCCGTCGGGTTCGGCACGCGCGGCATTGCCAAATCCGATATTGCCGCCGGCACCGCCGATGTTTTCGATGATAAAGGTCTTGCCGGTCGCCTGCTGGAGTGCGGCGGCCGTGATGCGCCCGACGATATCGGATGGTCCACCGGGCGTGTTGGCTACGACGATTTTCACCGGCCGGTCCGGGTAGGTGGCATAGGCCGAGCGCGCGCGTAAGACTATCGGCGCGGCTACGCTCGCAGCCAGCGCACCTTTGATGATGCTGCGCCGTGACGGCGCCAAGCGTCCGTTGAAGTTCGTCATCGTCCTCCCCCTAGTTTCGGCAGTATTTTCTGATTAGCGCCGTAATTTGTCTTAGGCTAAGCTTTTGCGATTATTGGAGCAATGGTCTCGGATACATGCGGCCGTTCTGTCTGGTTCGAAAACACCAATTTCACAATGTTCAAATGCAAGCGGCACGGTCTTTCCAGCCATGACAGATAGTCAAACGCGAGCAACCACCTGGCATGAGATTGTGCTTGCAACCCTGAAGGCGAACGACGTCAAGCTTGTCGTTTACGTCCCCGACCGGGTGTTCACGCCGCTGATCAAAGCCATTCACGCCGACCAGTTTTTCACCGCTTTCGCCGCGACGCGCGAAGAAGAAGCAATTGGCATCGTGACCGGCGCATGGATGGGTGGGTTGCGCGGCGCCGTGCTGATGCAGACCAGCGGCTTTGCCACGATTCCGAATGCGCTCGCGTCGCTGGTGGTGCCATGCCAGATTCCGGCTCTGATATTCGTGTCGGAACGCGGTACGCTCGGCGAATTCAATCTCGGTCAGGCGCTTGTGTGCAAGACTATGCGCCCGGTACTCAATTCGCTTGCGGTCGAGAACATCACCATTACGCGCCAGGACGAGCTTGCGTTCACCATTGACCGGTCCATCAAACAGGCCGTGGCAACGCAGGCCCCCGTCGCCTTCATCCTTTCGCCGCTGCTGACCGGCGGCAAAGTATTCGGAGCGTGAGGCCGCATGACAGCCAAACCAGCCGGTGCCATCGGCGCGCACAACGCCAAAGTGATGAACCGTTTCGAATTGACCAAGCGGTTGGTAGCGCAGCTCAAGCGCGACGAAGCGGTCATTGGCGGCATCGGCAATGCCAATTTCGACCTGTGGGCGAGCGGGCAACGCCCGCAAAATTTTTACATGCTCGGCAGCATGGGTCTCGCCATTCCGATCGCGCTCGGTGTGGCCCTCGCGCAGCCGCGCCGCCATGTCATTGCGCTGGAAGGCGACGGATCGCTGCTGATGCAGCTTGGCTGCCTTGCCACCGTCGCGGAGCGCGCGCCGAAGAATCTCACGATCGTCGTGTGGGATAACGGCATCTATCAGATCACCGGGTCGCAGCCGACGGCGAGCGCGTCTGCCGCCGACCTTGTGGCCATCGCTCGCGGCGCCGGCATCGCAAACAGCGCCTGGGCCGCCGACGAAGCGGATTTCGATCGCCTGGCGGCATCTGCGCTCAAGGCCCAGGCGCCGAGCCTGATTGCCGTGCGCATCGATGATAAACCCGCGGTGGCAACCACCGATCGCGATCCGGTGCAGATTCGCGAACGTTTCATGCGCGGGCTTGGTGTCAAGGGCGACGTCGTTTCCTGAGGAGTATGAATGCAAACTGTCGGCCTCGTTGGCGTCGGAAAGATCGGCTTGCCGATCGCGGAAAACCTCATCAAAAGCGGCTATCGTGTGCTGGGTTACCGGCGCAGTTCGCTTGCAGATTTCGAAAAGATCGGCGGCATTCCGGCGCGTTCACCGGCAGACATCGGCGCGCAAACCGGTATCGTGCTGACCTGTCTGCCGTCGGCGGAAGCACTCGACGAGGTAGTGCAGGGAAAGCATGGCTTGGTGCATTCGGCGCGGCCAGGGCAGGTCGTGGTTGAGCTCGGTTCGCACCTCATCCCCGACAAGGAACGGCAGATCGCTCCACTCGCCGCCAAAGGAGCCGTCTTCATCGATGGCGAGGTCGGCGGCACGCCGGGCATGGTCCGCGCCCGAAAAGCCGTGGTCTATCTTGCCGGCGACGCCGAGGCGGCGAACATGGCGGAACCGGTCGCGCGCGGCTTCAGCGACATCGTGCATTATTTCGGCCCGTTCGGGTCTGCCAGCAAGGTCAAGCTGGTCAATAACCTGCTCGTGGCTGTTCATATTGCGGCCACCGCCGAGGCCATGGCGCTGGGGCTGAAAGCCGGAGTCGACGTCGATTTGATGATCAAGGCAGTTGCCGCCGGCAGTGGTGGTTCGACCCAGTTCGGCATTCGCGCGCCCTGGATGGCGCAGCGCCGTTTCCTGCCGGCGCAGGGCGATGCCGTCGGCCTGTCTCACTATTTCGAGCTCATCGGCGATCTGGCGAAGCGCGTTGGTGTGGCGACTCCGCTGCTCGATCGCGCAACCGAACTATACGAACGCTGCATCGAAATGGGGCTTGGTGGGCACGACAACGCAGTCATGGTCGACGTCATCGCCAGCCTGCCGCGCGGGAAGGCCGCCAAAAGGTCCGGGCGCGCGAAAAAGAAACGACCAACGAAAGTGAGGAAGGTCCGGAAAAAGATCGCCAAAAAATCAAAGCGAAGGAGATAAGTATGATCCGCGTCCGCAAAATCGCGCATGCCAGCTACGAGATGCCAGATCTCGACAAGCAGACCGCATATTACACCGACATTCTCGGGCTCAACCTGATCGCCAAGGAAAAAGATACGGTCTACCTCGCCAATACAGTCGATCACCATTCCGTCGTGCTGCGCAAAGGCGATCAGGCGAGGTGCACGCGCGTCGGCTTTCAGATCGGCCCGCAGGAGGATCTCAATGAGTTCGACAAACAGACCCAGAAGCAGGGCGTGAAGACTTCACGCAAGAAGGACCCCGAGCCGTCGATCTCCGATATGCTTGTTTTCGAAGATCCAAAGGGTACCACGATCGAGGTCTTCAAACGCCCGGATTTTGCGCATCAAAAGTTTCCTACGAAGGGCGTGGTGCCGCACAAGCTCGGTCACGTTGCATTCCATTGCGAGGACGTGAAGAAGGTCGCGCAGTTCTATATCGACGTGCTCGGCTTTCGCGAATCCGACTGGATGGCGGATTTTTTCGTGTTCCTGCGCTGCGGCCCCGACCACCACACCATCAATCTGATGGGCACCGGCTCCAATCGGCATTTCCACACCGCGTTCGAGGTGCGCAATTGGGGTCAGCTGCAGGAGGCATGCGATTTCCTCAGCCTCAACGGCTTCAAGACGCTCTGGGGACCTGGCCGCCACGGCATAGGCCACAATCTCTTTGCCTATCACCGTAGCCCCAATGGCTTGATTACGGAACTATTCTGCGAGCTCGATCTGATGAAGGATGAAGAACTTGGCTATTTCGAGCCACGACCCTGGCACCGCGACAACCCGCAGCGCCCGAAAGTATGGGCCAAGGATCCTTCCGCCTCGAATCTGTGGGGCCCCGGACCGCCCGAAGAGATGATGAAATAAGTTTGCGCTCGGGGCCTTTACCGGGCACCGATTTTTGTGACAGTCACGGTTCTGCACCCGGACACTTCATCCGTAAAACAACTTTGGCAGCCAAAGCGCGATGCCGGGAAACATGAACAGCAACACGATCAGGATGAAAGGCGCGATCAGGAACGGCACGATGCCGCGATAGATAGCGCCGATCTTCACGTCCGGCGCCTGTGCCTGGATGACGAACAGATTCATTCCGACGGGAGGATGGATAAGGCCAACCTCGACCATGATAACGACTATGATCGCGAACCAGATCGGATCGTAGCCGAACTTGACGATAATCGGCTGGAACACCGGCACCGTGATGAGCACCATGCCGATGCCCTCGAGGAAGCACCCGAGGACGATGTAGCCGAAGATGATCATCAGCATCACGGCGACACCCGACAAATTAAAATTGCGCGCCGTATCGAGCAGCAGTTCCGGTAAATGGGTTTGCACGATGAAGAACGAAAACAGGTTGGCGCCCATGACAATGACGAGCAGGATGCCACTGACCACGACCGAATTCTCGATTGCCCGCAGGATATCCTTGATGCCGAGACGGCGGCCGACAACGCCAAGCAAGATCGCGCCGAATGCGCCGATCGAAGCAGCCTCGGTCGGGCTGAATACACCGGCATAGATACCGCCAATGGTCACAACGAACAGCGCCATGAACTGCCAGGGCTCGCGCAGCGCGGCGATCCGCTCGCGCAAGGAATAGTTTTCGAAGTCCGGCGCGTATTGCGGTTTGACGTAAGCGACGATCAGCGCAACGCCCATGTAGAGTGCGGTCAGCACCAGGCCGGGGACAAGGCCGGCGGCCAGCAATTTCGGCAAGGAGAGTTCGGCGATCGCCGCGTAGATCACCAGGATGATCGACGGCGGGATCAGGATGTCGGTGCTGCCGCCCGCGGCGATGCAGCCCGTTGCGAAGCCGTCGTCATAACCGGCCTTTCGCAATTCAGGCAACGCCATGCGCGTCATGGTCGCCGCATTTGCGAGGGACGAACCGGAGACGGCACCGAACAGGGCAGAGGCGGCCAGCGTCGCGACGGCCAATCCGCCGCGGAAGCCCGACAGGATGATCCGCGCGCCTTTAAACAACTCTCCCGACAGACGCGATTCCGAAGCCACTTCGCCCATCAACACAAATAGCGGCACGACCGACAGGGTGTAGGCGGAACCAACGTCGAACGGCACGGTGCCGGCAAGGGCGAAGGTCGGCTGCAGTCCTGACAAAACTGCATTGCCGATGAATCCGACAAGAGTCAGTGCGATCCAGACCGGCACGCGCAGGAAAAGCATCACGAATAGCGCGAGTACACCGACGGCGCCGAGTGTCGAGGAACTCATTCGACTGACTCGTCGTGGTGTGCGGTAGTTGGCATCAGGAAGGCGCCCACCGCGCACAAGGCCGCGCCGGCTATGCCGATCAGCGCCGCGACCCACTCGATATAGATTGGCAGCCCCAACTCAAGCTTGCGCTCGCCGTAGCCGTAAGATTGCAGGGCTGGAGTGAGCATCGCGTATATGAACAGCGCCAGCACGGCAACGGTGAGCAGGTCTGACAGACGGATCAGTGCCTTGACGACGTTGCGTCCTGCAAAGGAGTCGACGAGATCTATGACGATGTTGCGCCGCTGGAGAAAGGACGTGGACATGCCGTTGAACACGAACAGCACCATCGCCCCCTCGACCATCTCGTATGAGCTGCGAATCGGGTTGTTGAACACATAGCGAAAGAACACGTCGACGACCGTAACGCACATCATCACGACCAGCGCGACCGCGGCGAGTCGAAGCTGCGCGACACGCAATCTTTCAAGGAGCGCCAGGGTCTGGTCGCGATTCATGCGGTTCTGAGGAAACAGGCGCGCCGCGCTAACCGCCGCGCGCCCGTAAGATCAGTTACTTGGTGTAGGCCGCGAAAAATTCGCGCGCCGGATGGCCAGCCTTTTCCTCTCGTCCAATGCCTTCTCGACGATCGGCTTGGACAGCTCTTTGATCTTGGCAACGTCGGCTGGCGAAAGCGCTGTGATTTGCAGGCCCTTTTTGACTTCGGTCTCCCGCGCAAATTTCTCGAAATCCTGCCAGGCCTTGCCGAAGCTCATGGCGCCCGCCACCCCAGCTTCCTTGTCGAGGATGGCGCGCAGGTCGGGCGGGAGGGAGTTGTATTTGGCCGGGTTCATCACGAAGGCAAAGGTGGCAGAAGCGAGCGGGGGGTCGACCGAGTAAGGCGTGACCGAGACGAGGTCGTAGGCAAAGCCCGCTTCATGCGGAAACCCAGCGCCGTCAACGACGCCCTTGGCCAACGCGTCCTGCGCTTCCTGCGGCGGCACAAGCAACGGAGCGGCGCCGAGCGCTTCGAGCAGGAACTTGTTGGTGATCGAGGCATAGCGGATTTTTTTGCCCTTGAAATCATCGAGCGTCTTGATCGGGGTCTTTGAATAAATGACGACGGGATTTGCCATCGACATGAAAAGGATGTGCAGGCCCTGGTGCTCGGCCGCGAGATACTTTGGCGCGAGCTCGGTCATGCGCTTTGCCATTTCCGGCAGATCGACGCCGCTTGAAGGCCAGGTGAACGGCAAATTGGCCAGTTCGGTCATCGGGTAACGGCCGGGTGTGACCCCATGCAGGCAAAAGGCGATATCAGTAATGCCGTTGCGCGCAGCATCGAATTGCCGGTTCGGCGGCCCGACGAGTTGGCCGTTCGGATAGATCTCAAATTTCAGCCGGCCACCGGATTCCTTTTCGATCTTCTCGGTCCAACCCACCACCCATTTGTGAAACGCGTGTTGCGGCGGAACGAAATGCGAGAGCTTGAGTGTAATGACGTCTTGAGCTTGCGCCGATCCCGCGCCGAGCGCGACAGCGGCAGCCAAGGCAAATGCCCTGACGAATTTTTGCAATGACATGACTTTCCTCCCTCAGCCGTCCAGCTTCTTGATGAGCCGTTCCCCGTCATTTTTTAACGGAAAAAACATCCTCTGTCACTTGCGCCTCACCGGACGCAGCTATCCGGCGATCATCGTATTGGAAAGCTCGCCGCAACCGTCGATTTGAATGCGCACTTCGTCGCCGGCTTTAAGGAACTCGCCGCGAGGCATGCCGACGCCAGCCGGCGTGCCGGTCGCGATTACATCGCCCGGGTAGAGCGTGACGTGGCGCGATAGATAGGCGATCTGCTCGGCGATATTGTGCACGAGCCGCGCGGTATTCGAGTTTTGCTTGAGGACACCGTTGACCCACAACTTGATGGCCAGGTTATTGGGGTCGGGGATGTAGGCAGCGGGAGTAAGCCACGGGCCCATCGGCGCAGCGTCCTCGAAACATTTCTGCCCGACCCAATCCATGCCGAACGGCGAGCCCTCGCGCTTCATCAGATCGCGGGCGGAGAGATCGTTGACGATCAGATAGCCGGCAACCGCACTCAGCGCCTGTTGCTCCGAGATATTCCGGGTTGGGCGCGCGATCACCGCGCCTAACTCCGCCTCCCAATCCACTTGTTGCGAAAAAGGAGGCAACCGCGCCGGCGTGCCGGGGCCGATAATCGAGCCAGCTGTCGTCTTCATAAAGAAATAAGGGTCTTTGCCCTTCGTCATCGACGGCGCTTTGCCGGTCACGCGCCTGGCAATTTCGGCCATTTCCTCCAGGTGGTCCCAGTAATTGGCGCCGGCGCAGAACAGCGCGCCGGGATAGAGAACCGGTGCGAGGACCTTTGCTTGCGTAAGCAGAATTCCATCATCTGCTTTTGAGTTCTGCGCTGCATCGTGCAGGCGTGGGTGCACGGTGTCCCAGGCACGGAGCAGGCCGAGCACCGAGGTGGCGTCGACGTCCGCAATTTTCAGCAGCTTTGTTGCCGGCACGATTCGTTCGCCGATCAACACACCAGCCTTGGGTTTGCCGCCGTCCGCATAGCTCAACAGCCGATATCCCAACGCCATGCATCACCTCGTGACTCTGCAGCCGACGCGCGCACTCGACCATCGCGTCTGCGGATTGGCAAGTGTTGTGCGGGTCTGTGCAGCCATTGCCGGGACCTTTTCATCATGGCGAAAGCCAGCGGGGACAATTTCTGCGTCGTTGTTCGGGCCATCACCAACCGCTACGCTTGGACAAGCCGTCGGCAGGGGGGCAGCATGGCGAGTTTCGAAGGAGTTGTGATTGGTGCAGGACACAACGGCCTGACGCTTGCCGCTTACCTGTCGCGCGCCGGCATGCGCATCGCCGTTCTCGAACGCAACGGCCGCATCGGCGGCGGTTCAAGCACCGAAGAACGCATTCTTCCCGGCTACAGGCTCAACCTGCATGCCAATTTCTACATGGGAATGGGGCTTTGTCCCTTGCTCCAGGACCTCGAGCTCTATCGATTCGGGTTTTCCTATATCGAGCCGCCGGTGCAGCAGGCGGCGGTCTTCCGCGACGGTACCGGCATCGTCATCTACAAGGATCTCGACAAGACCTGTGCCTCGCTGGCGCGGTTCTCCAAGCAGGATGCCGAAACGTTCCGCGCGCTCTGGCATACCTATTGCGAAGAGATGCGGCCGCTGCTGGTGTCGCTCCTGTACAACGCGCCGATGCCGCGCGAGCAGCTTGTCGAACGGCTGAGCGGGTCCAAAGCAAAAGAGCTGCTGTCGCACGCCCAGCACGATCTTTTCAGCGTCGTGCGCAAGCATTTTGTCGATGAGCGCATCCGCACTTTATTCACATCGTATATGCACGTGATCACGACGGAAAACGTGCCCGGCGCCGGCATCGTATTCCCGGCGATCTTCGCCAATATCGCGAGTTTCACGCTGCCGGTCGGCGGCGCCGCGGCGTTGCCGCTTGCGCTGGCGCGAATTGTCGAGGCCGGCGGCGGTGAGATTGTCACCGGCGCCGACGTGAAGGAAATAATCGTCAAAGGTAACCGCGCCACCGGCGTGAAGCTTGCCGACGGCCGCGCGATCGACGGCAGTAAATTCGTTGCCAGCGCGATTGATTTTCCAACGACGGTGCAAATGACCGGTGAGGAGCTTTTTCCGGAGCCGGTGCGCGAGAAGGCGAAATCCTGGCACTGGGGCAACCACAGTCTGGTCACCTTGCACCTGGCACTCAAGGATCCGCCCGCCTATCGCGCCGCCGCCTTCGATCCCGATGTTGCGCGCGCCTACAATATCTTTTTTGGCATGGACCATATCGACGACGTCGCCAGCTGCTTCGATGATTGCGCGGCGAAGAAATTCCCCAGGGTTCTGATGGGCAACGGCGCCTGCAACAGCCTGTTCGACCCGAGTTACGCTCCAGCCGGCAAGCACGTCGCGTTCTGGTGGCCGTTCGCGCCCTATTCGGTCGATGGCGGGCCGCAGCAATGGGAGCGCAACCGTGCCGATTACACCCAACGCGTCCTCGATTACTGGCGCATATATGCCTCGAATCTTGAAGGCGACAATCTGCTGGGCACCTATCTGTTCACGCCACTCGACGTGGAAAAGCTCAACGCCAACATGCGTCAGGGTGCCGTGCGCGTCGGTGCTTATGTGCCCAATCAACTCGGCATCAACCGGCCGCATCCGCTGCTGCCCGGTTCTCGCACGCCGGTCGAAGCGCTCTATCTGTGCGGTTCGTCGTCGGGCAACGGCGGCGGCATCAATGGCGCGGCGGGCTATATCGCGGCCAATGCCATTGCCGATGATCTACGGCTCAAGCGCGCGTGGAAACCAGTCGCCGCACCGGAATGGAAGCATTGACTTTCAACCGCTCATTCCCGCGCAAGCGGGAATCCAGAGCCACACTATTGCCCTGGATCCCCGCTTTCACGGGGGCGAACGGTTTCAGTTGCCATACTCACACCAGCGTCACCGTCTCGAACTCTGCCGGCAGTACGATTTCCAACAATTCACAATCGTCGGAATAGCCAAGCACGGTGTGCTTGATCTTCGGCGGCTGGATCCAGCACGAACCGGCATGGAACGTGTGCGCGCCCTGGCCCTCGAACTCGCTCCGGAACCAGCCTTTGAGCACGTAAACCATCTGGAAGTCGACGTCGTGATAATGCGGGATCGCTACTTCATCCGCGCTGAACGGCTTGGTCATGCGGATGACATGCGCCTGTACCATTCCGCCGGTTGCCGGCGCGATGCCGAGATCGCGATAGCTCGAGTAGGGGCGCAAGCCCTGATCGAAATCTTCCTCGCGATGATGGCTGACGGTGAAGCGCTGCGGGTTGCGCGCTTTGGCGCGCTTGGCGGATTTGGCGCCGAGCTTTCTTCTTTTCTTTGTCTTGGTTGCCTTCTTCTTGCGTTTTGCTTTCGCCATGACAGGCCTCCTGTGCCACAAGTAAAGCAAGACGCGGATGGCCGGGACAAGCCCACAATATTGTATCGGCGATGGGGCGCATGTCCCGGACACATTCTCAACGGCTGCGGCACCTGATACCATCAATGCGCGACAGAACGAAAGAGCGCAAAAACTTTGGGGGGATTCATGAGAAGACTCGTTGTTGCGATGGCGCTGACGGCATTTTCCGGCATTGCCTGCGTACAGGCGCAGACCTATCCATCGCGCCAGATCACGCTCGTGGTTCCATTCCCTCCGGGCGGGTCAACCGACGTTGCCGCGCGCATCATGGCCGAGCGCATGCGCGCCCCGCTCGGGCAGACCGTCATCGTCGAAAACATCGGCGGTGCCGGTGGCAGCATTGGCGTCGGCCGCGTCGCGCGTGCGGCGCCTGACGGCTATACGATCGACATCGGCCAGTGGGACACCCACGTCGGCAGCATCATCTACAAGCTGGACTACGATCTACAGAAGGATTTCGAGCCGATCGGCCTGGTGTCGAACAATCCGCAGCTCATGGTCGCCAAGAAAGATCTTCCGGCCGATAATTTGAAGGATCTGATTGCCTGGATGAAGGCAAACCCGGGCAAGATCAACTTCGTCAACCAGAACGCGGCGGCGAATGTGACCGGCGTCTTGTTCGAAAAACTCACCGGGCAGAAGGTGCAGTTCATTCCCTATCGGGGCGCCGGCCCCGCCATGACCGATCTGGTTTCGGGCCAGGTCGATCTGCTGGTGGTGCAGGGCGCGGTGGCGCTACCGCAAATTCGCGGCGGCAAGATCAAGGCGATCGCAAATCTGTCGCCGCAGCGCTCGGCATCGATGCCGGACATTCCGACCTCGGACGAGACCGGGGTAAAGGGTCTCTACATGTCGGGATGGTTCGGGTTCTGGGCGCCGAAGGGAACTCCTAAGGACATCATCGCCAAGCTCAATGCCGCGATGGCAGAGGCGCTCGCTGATCCGGCCGTGAAGGCGCGTTTTACCGAGCTCGGGCTGGACGTCGCTGCGCGCGAGCAGCAGACGCCGGAAGGCCTTGCGGCGTTCCAGAAGGCCGAGATCGAAAAGTGGTGGCCGATCATCAAGGAAGCCGGCATCAGCGCGCAGTGAAAGTGCTTGCGGCGCACGTCCAGCAAGCACTCCGCTCATTCCCGCATAAGCGGGAATCCAGGGCCATAATGCACGGCCAAAATCGTTACTTTGGATGCCCGCTCTCGCGGGGCTGAGCAGAGGAGAAGGAGGCCAACGCTACTCCGCAGCCTCCGCCGCGCCGCCATGTGCTTTCGACCAGCCGGCCGGGTCGCCGATGAATTTCTCGACCTCGGCCAGCATTTTGGTCTCGAACTTGCCGCTCGCCCTGGCGACCGCCAACACATCCTTCCAGGTCGTCAGCGCGTGCAGCGTGACGCCGAGATTGTCGAGGATTTTCTTGCCCTGCGGGTAGATGTCGTAAAAGAAAATCACGAAGCAATGGTCGCACTTGCCGCCGGCCTCGCGCAGCGCCTGGATGAAATTGACCTTGCTTTTGCCGTCGGTGGCGAGATCCTCCACCAGCAGCACGCGCTGGCCGGGAATCAGCTGCCCCTCGATTTGCGCGCCGCGCCCGAAGCCCTTCGGTTTCTTGCGCACATATTGCATCGGTAAATGCAGTCGGTCGGCCACCCAGGCGGCGAACGGAATGCCGGCAGTCTCGCCGCCAGCCACTGTGTCGATCTTGTCGCGGCCGATGTCGCGGTCGATGGTGTGAACCGCGAAATCCATCAGTGTCGAGCGAACGTCCGGAAACGAGATCAGCCAGCGTGAATCATTGTAGACCGGGCTCGCCCAGCCGCTCGTGAAAATGAAGGGCTTGTCGGTCATGAAGCGAACGGCGCCCACGTCGAGATACATCCGTGCCGTCAGCTCGGCGATGGTCTTTTTGTCGAGGAATTGGGTTTTGGAAGTCATGCCCTCACTCTCGGTCGTCGTGGCCGGGCTCGGCCCGGCTTGATGCTTAAAAGACGTGGATGCCCGGCACAAGGCCGTCGTGTGGACGTCTGCACCACAAAACATTCAGATGTCGTCCCGGGCGACCAAGCGCAGCGTGGGAGACCCGGGACCCATACTCCGCAGTCTCTCGATAGCCTGGGTCGTATGGGTCCCCGCCTTCGCGGGGACGACAGCCCGGCGAGAGCACTAAACCGCCTTTGGCCCAACCCTCATGTACCAATCCGCGATCTGCGCGCCGGTCCAGAACAGCACGTCTTTTTTCCTGCGGATCTTCTCGTAGATCTTGCGGAAATATTTCGCCCGATGCGGGGCACCCATGATGTAAGGGTGCACGGAAATCGCCATCACGCGCGCCGAACCTTTCGCGTCTTTATAGATCTGCTCGAACTGGTCCATCGCCCGTTCGTAGAATTCCGATGCCTTGTGATGCTGGATCAGCATCATGGCGACGTCGTTGCATTCTTGCGTGTAGGGGATGTTGAGAATCGGCTTGCCGCGCGTCTTCATCCATACCGGCTGGTCGTCGAGCACCCAGTCAGCGACATAGTCGTAGCCTTCCTCCACCAGAATGTCGGGCGTCTCCCAGGTTTCGGTGAGGCCGGGCCCGAGCCAGCCGCGCGGGCGTTTTCCCGTTACCTGTTCCAGCACCTCGGCGCTCTTGCGGATGTCGGCACGCTCGTTCTCCACTTTCTGCATGTTGCGCTGGGTGTAGCCGTGGCCGATGAATTCCCAGTTGCGCTCGACGCAAGCCTTGACGATGTCCGGATAGGCCTGCACCGCGACGCCGTTGATGTTCATGACGCCAGGAATCTTGAAATCGTCATAGACCTGCAAAAGCCGCCAGAAGCCGACGCGATTGCCGTATTCGTGCCAGCACCAGTTCGGAATGTCGGGCATCGGCGAGCCGCCGGCCGGCGGTGTCAGCACGGTGCGCGGCATGGTTTGCGTCGGGTCCCATTCCTCGACGTTGGTGATGGTCCACACCACCATGCGCGCTCCCTTGGGCAGCTTGAGCGGCTTGCGCGTTGGTATCGCGGAATAGGAGAGGCGGTCGTTCGGCAGCATGCCGACGGCGGGCTTGGGGAAATTCATAGCGTGCCTCGGATTATTGTTTGGCTGGCAGTTTTGCAGTTGCCCCGGTTATTGTACAGCTCATGAAGCTTGTCCGTTACCGCTCTGCAACCGGCGAGAAGCCGGGCCTCGTGCTTGACGGCGAGGTGTTCGATCTCTCCGGCAGCATCACGGCGCTCACGCCGCGCGCGCCGACATTCGATGACATCGAAGCTATCGCCGCGGTGCCGGTAAAGGCCTTGTCGAAGGTGAATAAGGGCGCCGTTCTCGGACCGCCCTTGCGCGGCATCGGCAAAATCATTGGCGTCGGGCTCAATTACCGCGACCATGCCGAGGAAACAGGTCTGCCTTTGCCGAAGGAGCCGACGCTGTTCCTGAAAGCCACCAGCGCACTGTGCGGGCCCACCGACGATCTCGTGATGCCGCGCGAGGCGAAGAGCGTGGATTGGGAAGTCGAGCTCGGCGTGGTGATCGGCAAGGCG
>Ga0187788_10000218_pt1 | contig 15633 bp, 9 predicted proteins | sample 1015_BV01_MP10_2_FD_133008 | JGI IMG/M metagenome (GOLD analysis project Ga0187788, IMG submission 133008) | Tropical peat soil microbial communities from peatlands in Department of Meta, Colombia - 1015_BV01_MP10_20_MG | ecosystem: Environmental > Terrestrial > Soil > Wetlands > Peat | place...
CTCGGGGTGAACATCTTCCACACCGCCCCCACCACCATCCGGATGCTGCGCAAGCTCGGTCCCGACGAACCGTTGAAGTACAACTACCACTTCAAGCACATGACGACCGTGGGCGAGCCGATCGAGCCGGACGTGTGGCGCTGGTACCACAGCGTCGTGGGGAAGGGGCAGGCGGTCATCGTCGATACGTGGTGGCAGACCGAGAACGGCGGTTTCCTCGGCAGCACGCTGCCCGCCGTGCAGCCGATGAAACCGGGCAGTTGCGGCCCGGGGGTGCTCGGCGTCTACCCGGTGATCTACGACGACATGGGCAATGTCGTGGAGGCCGGAAGCGGGCGGGCCGGCAACATCTGCATCCGCAACCCGTGGCCCGGCATCTTCCAGACCGTGTGGGGGCAGCCCGAGCGGTTCGTGGAGATCTACTACTCGAAGTACTGCCGGGACCCGCAGAGCAAGGACTGGCACGACTGGCCCTACCTCGCTGGTGACGGCGCGGTCCAGGCGGCCGACGGGTACTTCCGGATCCTCGGCCGGATCGACGACGTGATCAACGTCGCCGGGCACCGGCTGGGCACCAAGGAACTGGAGTCGGCGAGCCTCACCGTCGAGGAGGTCGCGGAGGCCGCGGCGGTGCCCGTGATCGACCAGCTGCGCGGGCGGGTCGTCGAGATGTACGTCGCGCTCAAGCCGGGCTATGCCCCGAGTGCGGAGATCGAGCAGAAGGTGGCCAAGGCGATCGAGACGGAGATCGGCAGGATCGCACGACCCGCGAACGTCTGGATCGTCCCCGACATGCCGAAGACCCGGTCCGGAAAGATCATGCGTCGGGTCATCGCGGGGATCTCGAACTTCGCAGGGGTCGGCGACATCACCACCCTGGCGAACCCGGAGATCGTCGAGGAGATCCGGCACCGCGTCCAGGCGGAGAAGCTCACCCGGGGGCAGGTGCCACGCGAACTGTCGCCCGAGGAGTTGGAGGAGATCGAGGCGTTCGGGCAGGCCGACTAACCACGGGTGGGATCGGTCGTCCTGCCCCGGACCGAGCCGCTGGGACGGGATCGGGTCGTCCCGCCCCGGTGCGCGGTCCGGGTCAGGTCCCGAAGATTTCCACCGGGACCCGGGAGACGACGTGCCGGACGGGGACGGAGAACCTCCTCCTCGCCTGCTCGACGATGTCCTGGCGCAACCAGGCCGATCGCTCCTCGGGATGGGTGGAGATCACGATGACGTCGGGGTGGAACTCCGCGACGGCCTCGTCCATCGCGTGCAGCGGCCGGTAGTCCCCGATCTCGCCGCGCACGTGGAAGCCCTCGCCGCGGAGGATCTCCAGCGTGCGGTTGAGCCGGTGTTGTGCCGCGCCGACGGCGGTGTCGGGGGCCCAGACGGCGCCCTGACCGGAGTGCAGCGGGCTGGCCGGCACGCACACGAGGTACTCCGCATCCTGCGTGGCGTGGATCGCGCGCAGCTCGTTGAACAGGGCATCCGCCTGCACGGTCTCGTTGGCGACCACGAGCACCCGTGAGATCGGGCCGAGATCCGCCGCCGCGGGCTCCGGCGCCGGGGCGGCGGCTGCGGCGGCCGGGACCGCGACCACCCGCGGCCGGCGGCGGGTGAGGACGTAGAACCCGAGCACGACCGCCCAGGCGAGCAGGCTGAGGAGCAGCTGCGACCGGGTGTCGCTGCGCGCCCCCATCGAGACCAGGACGGCGAGCATCGCGGCGATGGTGAGCAGGGTGAGCACCGGGTACCACCACATCTTGACCTTCAGCCGCTCCGCCGGCATGGAGCGGCGCATGACCAGCTGGGACACGCAGATCAGCAGGTAGACGAACAGGATGATGGCGCCGGAGGAGTTCAGCAGGAACAGGAAGACGGTGTCCGGCGAGACGTAGGCGGCGATCACGCAGGCGTACCCGACGATGGTCGAGGAGAGGATGGCGGCCATCGGCACCCCTCGGCGGTTGACGTCGAGCAGCCGCCGGGGGGCGTCGCCCTGGTCGGCCAGCACGAAGAGCATCCGGGAGGCGGTGTAGAGCCCGGAGTTCAGGCAGGACAGGACGGCGGTGAGCACCACCGCGTTCATGATGTCCGCGACACCGGGGATGCCCATGTCCTGGAAGGCGCTGACGTAGGGCGAGTCCCCGAGCCTCGTCGAGTTCCACGGCAGGATCACGGCCAGCAGGAAGATCGAGCCGACGAAGAAGATCGAGATCCTGATCACCACCGAGTTCGTCGCCTTGACGATGGCCCGCTCGGGTTCGGCCGACTCCGCCGCGGCGATCGTGGCGATCTCCGCGCCGACCATCGAGAAGATCACGATGACGATGCCGGAGAAGATCGCGCCGACGCCGTTCGGGAAGAACCCGCCGTGCGCGGTGAGGTTCGAGAAGTCCAGGGACTGTCCGGGCCACAGGCCGAGGACGAACAGCGTGCCGCAGACCAGGAAGGCGACGATGGCCAAGACCTTGATGGAGGCGAACCAGAACTCGAACTCCCCGTAGGAGCGGACCGAGAACAGGTTCGTGACGGTCATCAGCAGCAGCAGGATGAGCGACATCAGCCAGAGCGGGACGTCGGGCAGCCAGCGCTGCAGGATGCCGGCCCCCGCCACGGCCTCGAAGCCGATGACGATCACCCAGAAGTACCAGTAGAGCCAGGCGACCGAGAACCCGGCCCAGCCGCCGAGGGCCTGGCGGGAGTACTCGGCGAAGGAACCGGTCGCCGGGTTGGCCGTCGCCATCTCGCCCAGCATGCGCATGACCATGACGATGAGGACGCCGGTGAGCGCGTAGGTGAGGAACGCCGCCGGGCCGACGGTATTGATCACCACACCCGACCCGACGAACAGACCGGCGCCGATCACACCGCCGATCGCGATCATGCTCAGATGGCGCTGCTTGAGCGACTTGCTCAGCTGGGTGTCCGAAGTCTCTGCCACGGCGGCCTCCGCACGGTGTCTCACCGCTGACATGCCCGACCCCGCGCGAGCTGAGACGTACCTTCGAATGCCGGTGTCACACCGGTGGCCCACCCGTCGTGCCATCGGCTGCCGGACCGGGCAGATGTCCTAACGGTACGTGTATCGCTGTGATCAGACCAGTGACAACGGGGCTCACTTCACGTACGACAGCGGCACCGGAGCAGGGGGGTGCTCGATCGGCTCGCAGACGTACTGCGACCGGATCCCACGGATGTAGCGCCGGCACCGCTCGGTGAGCCCGGCGTCGGTCTGCATGCGGTCCTTGGCGACCAGGATGCCGAGATCGGCCGCCTTGAACCGGTAGTCACCCGGCGGGTAGACCCGCATGAAGAAGCACTCCTCCTCGTGGGCCAACTGGTGCCAGTCGTGCGATGCCCGCAGGAAGGTCAGCGTCCCGTCCCTGCCGAGCTGGTAGGTTCCGGTGCGCGGGGCGGCGAGGATGCGCTCGACCGAGTCGTTCGGCTCCTTCATGATCAGCTGGGACCAGACGTCGCCCGCCGCCAGTTCACGCCACCGCTCGTTGATCTCTTGCACGTCGATCACGTAGTCGACGTCCATGTACTCGAGCAGGTGGAAGAGGAACAGCGGCATGTCGGTGTACGCCCCGGCGGTGACGTTGGTCATCGAGGACGCGCCGGAGATCCGGGGGTTCATCTCTCCGAGGTAGACCTCGTCGGTGTCCAGGTCGATCAGGACGTCGACCTCGAAGAAGCCCTGGTACCCCTCCTGCCTCAGCCGGCCGCCGAGCCGCTGGACGAGATCGATCGCCCGCGCGCGCTGCCCGTCCGACAGTGCCTCGGGGAACAGGTCGTTGCCGCACCACCCTCCCTGGTACGGGGTGAGCTCGGGATACCCGGTGAGGTCGGTCATGAAGGGCCCGACCACCGTCCCGTACCGGGTCAGCGCGGCCTCCACGGCGAGCGCCTTGTTCCTGATCCGCTTCATCACCTTCGCCTGCTGGCCGACGATGTCGGCGGCGTGGGAGTCCCAGTCGGACTCCGAGGCGACGAAGAAGGTGGTCTTCCCGGAGTCGCCGTAGGGGGTCTGCAGGACGAGGTCGGTACCCAGTCCCGCCTGCGACGCCACCCGGACCAGCCTGTCCCAGGAGTCGACCTCCGCGATCACGTTCGGCACGCTCGGAGCGTCGGCCTCGTTGCCGAGCCTGGTCGTCACGATCTTGGAGTCGAGGCGCCGGCGCAGCGCGTCGGAGGGGAGGATCAGCTGGTACCCCAGGTCGCTGCAGATCTGCTCGGTCTCCTCGTCGAAGAAGACCATCGCCACCTTCGGGCGGCCCCCCCGGGAGGCGACGAAGGCCTGCACCTCCGGGTCCCGGAGCAGGTAGTTGTTGATCTCCTCGCTGCTGTCGAACTCCACGTAGGGCTTGCGCTTCGGGCTGAACACCCGTGGATGGGCGCCGTCCCAGGAGTCGTAGTAGGCCACGTAGCTGAAGTTGCGCACCCAGCGGTCGATGCCCAGCAGGTTGAACGCGGTCGGGCCGAAGAAGTACACGGGTGAGGTGTTCATCCTGAAGAAGCCGCGGATCTCGGAGATCCCGTTCAGGCGGCGGTGGGCCGAGGCGCGCTGGGACGACTCGCTCATGAGGTCCTCCGGCACGAGACAGGTCGTACCGCGAGCCTAACCTCGTTCCCGGCCACCCATCACCGGCGCTTGCCGCTGATCCGTCCGCGGGAGAGGCCCGCCACCACCCCCGGGAGGCCCTGCCGCCGGGTGGTCTCGTCGGCAGGAAGATCGGCGAGGGCCGCGCCGATGGCGTCGAAGGCGCGCAGCGTGTCATGCAGCATGGCGGGCGACTGGGCGTCCGGCCAGCTGGACAGCTTGGCCACCACCGTGCCGGTGGCGGGGCTGACGTACAGCATCTGCCCGTTGATCCCCAGGCAGAGCAGGACGTCGCCGTGCGGCCGGGGCAGGAACCAGAACTTGTTGCGGTACCACCCGCCCGGCAGGTACGGCCCGGACGCGGACCGGGCGAACGCATCGCGGAGGTCGGGTGTCACGGACCAGGACTCGCGCAGCCAGTCGCCCGGGACGATGCGGCGACCGGCCAGCTCACCTCCGGCCAGGAGCATCACGCCGAAGCGGGCGAGGTCGCGCGCGGTGGCGCACATCCCTCCGTCGTGGACCGCGGTGCCCAGGGAGTCGCAGGTGATCTCGGCGTCCCGCTCGGCACCCAGCGGCGACCACAGGAACTCGCTGATCAGGTCGGCCATCCGGGTCCTGGCCGCACGCTCGCAGACCCAGCCGAGGACGTCGGTCTCGCAGGACCGGTAGGCGAAGACGCCGCCGTGCTCGCCGGATCTGCCCAGCGTCGTCAGGTAGCTGTACAGGGAGGTGGGAACCTCCGGGTGGGACGCCGGCCGCCAGCCCATGGCCTCCTCGATGACGCGGACCTCGGCGTCCAGGTCGGTGTAGTCCTCGCTGAACTCCACGCCGGAGCGCATGTCCAGGACGTCGCGCACGCCGGCTCCCTGGTACCCGCTGCTCCCGAGCTCCGGCACGTAGTCGGTGACCAGGTGCGTGGGGGAGAGCAGGCCGCGCTGGACGAGGTTGCCCGCGACGCAGCTCACCACGGACTTGGAGATCGACATGAGCAGGTGCGGGGTGTCGACAGCCGTCTCCCCGGAGTACCGCTCGAGCACCACCCGCCCCCCGTGCACCACCACGACGGCGTCGGTGTAGGTGTCCTCCAGCACGTCATCCACGATCGCCTCGGTGCCGCTGACCCGGTGCAGTGCGACCTTGCCCAGCGGCTGAGGGTCCGCGGGCAGCGGTGTCACCGCTCCGATGCCCCGGGAGATGCGCTGCGTGGGCATGATCTCTCGGATGTGCGAGAACGACCATCGGTTGTACGGCGGCACCTGCCAGTTCGCCAGGGTGACCTGGGCGGCCGCCGGCGGGGGAGATCCTTTCATCAGCACCGTCCGAGACTAGTCGACGGCCCCGAGGGCTCCGGACGCCGTGCCCCGCCGGCCGAAGCGCTCCGTCCCGCCGTTCGCACCGGCCCCACGCGTCACCGACGGTGGACCGCTGCCGCCGGCCGGCCCCTGCCTCCGCCGTGCAGACGGCATCGGAGACGGCAACGCAGACGGCAACGGCCGGATCACGTTCCGGGAACGTGATCCGGCCGTTCGGCACGGTCACCCTCGTGCGGTGCCGTGCCCGCCGGGTCAGGCGGTGACCAGCACCGGCACGGGGCTCACCACGGGTGCGCGGCGTCCCACGGGTGCGGGGCTGTCGACCACCGGCGCGGGGGTGTCGACCACCGCCACAGGGGTGTCCGCCACGGGCGCGGCCGGGGCGTCGTCCATCGCCATGTCGGACAGCTTGCGGCCGGTGACCCTGCTGAGCACGACGGCGTAGATCACGCCGATGGCGGCCCAGACCAGCCCCGCGATCAGGGCGTCCTTGTGCAGGAAGCTCCACAGCACGCCGGTCATGGCGGTGCCGAGCAGGGGCAGCGCGATGTTGTTGGCAACCTGCCTCAGGGTGCGGTACTCACGCCGCCGGACCACGAACCAGGCGATCACCGAGAGGTTGACGAAGGTGAAGGCGACCAGCGCACCGAAGTTGATCATCGACGAGATGAGCTCCAGGCTGGGCGTGATCGCCAGCAGGGAGATCACGCCGACCACGACGATCGCGTACACCGGGGTGTGCCGGCGCGGGTGGACGTAGGCGAACAGACGCATCGGCCGCAGGACGCCGTTGCGGCCCATCACGTGCAGCAGGCGGGAGACGCTGGCGTGCGAGGCCAGGGCGGAGGCGACGGTGGCTGCGAACGCGGCGGACATGAACAGCGCCTGGAAGAGCTTGCCGCCGACCTTCAGCGCCATCTCCGGCAGCGTGTCATCGGTGAGCTGGAAGCCGGAGACGTCCGGGAACACCGACTGGGCGATGTGGCCGGTGACCAGGAAGATCAGGCCGCCGATCATCAGGGTGATGAGGATCGCCTTGGACACGTGCGACTTGTCGCGGGCCTCCTCGGCGTACATGGTGATCGCGTCGAAGCCGATGAAGGAGAAGCAGACGACGGTCGCACCGGTGAGCACCGCTGGGAGCTGGACGCCGGAGTGGAAGAACGGCTGGCCGGTGAGCAGGGTGCCCTGCCCCATGCCATGCGAGAGCTGGACCACCGCGAGCACGATGAACGCGCCGATCATGACGACGGCGAACACGACCAGCGCGAAGTTCACCTTCGAGGTCGAGTTGAGGCTCCACACGTTGAGCGCGGTGATCGCGGCGACGAACGTCACCACCCAGATCCACCCGGGCACCGCCGGGAACAGGGAGGTCATGTACAGCCGGATGATCAGGGCGTTGACCAGCGGCAGCAGGAGGTAGTCCAGCAGTGCGGCCCAGCCGACCAGGAAGCCCATCCGGGGGTGGATGGCTTCACGGGTGTAGGTGTAGGACGACCCGGCGGTCGGGAAGATCTTCGCCATCCGACCGTAGCTGATCGCGGTGAAGAGCATGACCACCAGGGCCATCAGGTAGGCCAGGGGGACGACGCCGTGGGTCTCCTTGGTCACGATGCCGAAGGTGTCGAACAGGACCGTGGGTGTCATGTACCCCAGGCCGAGGCCGACGATCGCCCACAGGCCCAGGGACCTCCTCAGTCCGCCGCTTTGCTGAGACATGGTGTTCCTTTCAGAACTCGGTAGGGCCAGCACGCGCCTGAGGCGCGCGCGGTCCGGTGACCGTTGAACGGGAGGTCCTTGCCGTAGCCCGATTGCTTGACCCTCCGTGGAACATCTCGGCGGCCAGAGGCTGTGGGTGCTGATCCACACCCGCCGAGGTCCTGGAGGTTGGGGGCGGAGTTGGGCTTTCGTTGGGGGTCTGCCGCTGGGGACAGGCCTCACGTTTGACTGTGATTCGAGGATAAGGTTGGCGGCGTCGTCCACCCGATGGACACATCGTCGAACTTCCCGAGCCGTGGCTGGACGAAGTGGTGGGCGTCGGAGGGTCCGATGACGGTGAGCCTGGAATGGTTGCTGGCTCAGCCCGAGCTGGACCTGCGACTCGTCACCGGCGAACCGGCCGCGGCGGCGTTGACCTGGGCGCACGCCGTCGACGTCGGCGACCCCACGCCGTGGCTGACCGGCGGCGAGTTCGTCCTCACCACCGGGCAGCAGCTGTCGCGGTCGGCCCGCCATCAGCGCGCCTACGTCGACCGGCTCGCCGACGCCGGGATCGCGGGGCTCGGCTTCGGCGTCGGCGTGCGCCACCGCGAGATCCCCGCGGCGATCATCGAGGCCTGCTCGGAGCGGGGGCTGCCGCTGGTCGAGATCCCGCTGCCCACTCCCTTCATCGCGATCACCCAGGCGGTAGCGCGGCGGCTGTCCGAGCAGGAGCTGCAGACCCTGCAGGGGGCGCTGGCCCACCAGCGGCGGATGACCCGCTCGGCGGTGCGCGGCGGCCTGGAGAGCCTCGTCCTCGTGCTCGGCCGGGACCTGCGGTGCGAGGCCGTCGTGCTCGACGAGTACGGCGTCGTGATGGCCTCGTCGACCAGGGACGACCGGCTGATCGGGCTGGTCAACGAGCAGTGGCGACTCGCCTCGCAGGCCCGCCGGGGCGCGGTGGGCGTGGCGACCGATCACGGCACGCTCGAGTTCCAGACCCTGCGGGGCAGATCCGCGGTGGTGGGCTGGCTCGCCGTCCTGCGTCGCGGGCCGCATTCGACCACCGAGCGACTGCTGCTCAACCAGGCGGCCGGCCTGATCACTCTGCTGCTGGACTGGCCGGCGGAGCTGATCGCCGCCTACCACGCCCTCGGCGGCACCCTGCTGGACCTGCTGCTGGACCCCGGCCAGGACGCCGCGTCGCTGGTGCACCACCTGCACCACTTCGGTTTCAAGCGCTCCGACCCGGTGATGCTGGTCGTGCTCACCGCGCCCCGGGGCCACGTCCGGCTGCTCCAGGTCGTCAACGCCACGCTGGAGGCGACGGCCCGTCCGCACGTGATCTGCGCGGTGGGTGGCGGAGTCGCCGCACTGCTCCTCGCGGGCGACGCCCCGGCACTCGTGGATCTGCTGGACCGGGCGGTCCGGGACGCCGGGGTCAGCAAGGTCGTCATCGGGGTCAGCGGATCCCTGCCGCAGACGGCGGTGGCGACCGGCCTGGGCCCGGCCGAGCAGGCAGGGTTCGCGGCGCGGCTGGATCAGCGCGGGATCGGCTGGTTCGACGAGCTGAGCCTGGGCGTGGTGGTCGCCGACGAGGAGGTCCGGTCACGGATCTGGATGCTCACCCAGCCGGTGATCGACGTGCTGGTCGGCGACACCACGCGGGAGACCGACCTGCTGCCCTCACTGGAGGCCTTCCTGCACCACAACGGGTCGTGGGAGAGCGCGGCGCGGGCCATCGGCGTGCACCGGCACACGCTGCGAGCCCGGATGGCCAGGGTCGAGGAGCTCACCGGGCTGCCGCTCGACGTCGCCGAGAACCGGGTGCTGATGCTGCTGGCCCTGAGGAGCCGCCCCCGCGGGCGGGACAGGTGACGCCTGATCAGGAGCTGAGCCGGACGTCGTCCCGGCCGTATCATCGGATTTCTCCCGCGACGGCACAGAAGGGGTGACTTTCATGGCGGCAGGCACCACCGGGACCGGGACGCGAGACGCATCGACGCAGGCACGGCACCCGCTCGACCCGCTGTCCGAAGAGGAGTTCCGGCAGGCCGCGGCCATCCTGCGTCGGGACCGGGGTGTGGACCAGCGGTGGCGTTTCGCGTCCATCGAGCTGCGGGAGCCGGCCAAGCAGGCGGTTCGGGAGTTCGTCCCGGGGGCGGCCATCGGCCGCGAGGCGCGCGTGGTGTGCTTCAACCGCGAGGACGGCCAGGTGTACAAGGCCCTCGTCTCGCTCACCGGGGACCGCGTCGTCGCGTGGGAGCACCAGCCGGGCGTGCAGCCGAACATCACGGTCGACGAATGGCGTGAGGTCGACGCCTCACTGCGCGCGAACCCGCAGATGCTCGAGGCGCTGGCCCGCCGTGGGATCACCGACACGTCCCTGGCCCTCCTGGACCCGTGGGCCTATCGCGGCGCCTTGATCCCGGAGAAGTACCGGGGCCGGCGGGTCGCCTGGGGCGACGTCTGGTACCGGGACTCCGAGCACGGCAACCCGTACGCGAACCCGGTCAGCGGGCTGCACTTCGTGGTCGACCTCAACACCATGGAGCTCCTGGAGATAGAGGACTCCTTCGAGGTGGAGCCCGCCGACGTGATGGGCGAGTACATCCCGACGCTGGTGCCCGGGATGGCGGTGCGCACCGACCTGAAGCCCCTGGAGATCGTGCAGCCGGAGGGGGTGTCCTTCACCGTCGAGGGGTACCAGCTGAGCTGGCAGCGATGGTCGATGAGGCTGGGCTTCAACTACCGTGAGGGCCCGGTCATCCATTGCGTCGGCTACCAGGACGGCGGGCAGGTTCGTCCGATCGCCCACCGGCTCTCCTTCGCCGAGATGGTCGTCCCCTACCGCGACCCCACGGTCGACCACTACCGGCGGACCGCGTACGACACGGGGGAGTGGGGCCTCGGATTCATGACGACCTCGCTCGAGCTCGGCTGCGACTGCCTGGGTGAGATCGTCTATGTCGACGCGACCCTCCATGACTCGAAGGGCGAGCCCTACACGGTCCCCAACGCGATCTGCATCCACGAGGAGGACAACGCCGTCCTGTGGAAGCACGTCGACGCGAGCGTTCAGATCGCCGAGGTGCGCCGGATGCGGCGGCTGGTGGTCTCGGCGCACCTCACCGTCGCCAACTACGAGTACCTCGTCTACTGGCGCTTCTACCAGGACGGCAGCATCGAGTGCGAGGTGCGCGCCTCCGGAATCATGGTGACCACGCACTTCGCCGAGGGTGCTCAGCCGCCGTACGGCACCCTGGTGGACCGGCGGACGTACGCGCCCTTCCACCAGCACTTCATCGTGGCCCGCCTCGACCTGGACGTGGACGGCGAGGACAACACCGTGCTGATGTCGGAGTCCGAGGCCCTGCCCACCGGTCCGGACAACCCCTACGGGCTCGCCATGGTGCAGCACAACACGCCGTTGCGCACCGAGGAGGAGGGCAAGCAGGACTTCTCCTGGGCGACCCAGCGCTACTGGAAGGTGCAGAACTCGAACCGCCGGAACGTCTTGGGAAGCCCGGTGGCCTACAAGCTGGTTCCGACCGCCGCCATCCCTCACCTGATGGATCCGGGGTCGCCGGTCTTCCAGGTCGCCCAGGTCATCGGTCACACGCTGTGGGTGACTCCGTTCGACGCCGAGGAGCGGTGGCCGTGCGGCGAGTTCGTGAACCAGAGCGTCACCGACCTGGGCCTGCCGAGCTGGACCGCCGCGAACCGGCCGATCGAGAACACCGACGTGGTGCTGTGGTACGTCTTCGGGATCCACCACATCACCAGGGTCGAGGACTGGCCGGTCATGCCGGTGGACACGGCCTCGTTCTGGCTGAAGCCGTTCGGCTTCTTCGACCGCAATCCCGCGCTCGACGTGGCGCCCAGCCCGCCGGCCGCGTGCCATCAGGAACACCACGCGATCGGTGGCATCGGCTGACGCGTCAGCCCTGCGGGCCGGGTGCGTTCCCGACCCGCAGGGCCTCAGACGGCCGATCCGAGAACCGATCAGACGGCCGATCGGACGGCCGATCAGACGGCCGGGCTGACGGGGGTCAGAAGGCCGAGGACGTCAGGTAGCTGACCGGGGGCGGGTGGATCTCCTCGCCGACCGGCGCGCTGATGTACTGCGATCTGATCCCGTGGATGAACCGGCGGGCGCGTTCGGTGAGCTCCTTGGGCTCGTCGGTCTGCAGCCTCCCCTTGGTCACCAGGATGCCGAGGTCGGCGCCCTTGAAGCGGTAGTCACCCGGCCCGTACACCCGCAGGTAGAAGCATTCGGTCTCGTCCTGGAGCTGGTGCCAGTCCAGCGCCGCGCGGCGGAACGTGAGCGACCCGTCGTCGTGCATGTGCCACTGGCCGGTGCGGGGGGCGGCCTCGATCCGCTCCACCCGGTCCGTCGGCTCCTTCATGATCAGCTGGCTCCAGACGTCGACCGCGGCGAGCTCCTGCCACCGCTCGTTGATCTCGTCCACGTCGATGTCGTAGTCGACGTCCATGTACTCCAGGACGTGGAACAGGAACAGCGGCAGGTCGGCGTAGGCGCCGGCCGTCACGTTGGTGATCGAGGAGGCTCCGGAGATCCGCGGGTTCAGCTCACCGAGGTACACCTCGTCGGTGTCGAGGTCCACCAGCACGTCGACCTCGAAGAATCCCTTGTAGCCCTCCTGGGTGAGCCGCGAGCCGAGCCGGCGGACCAGCTCGACGCCGCGGGCGCGGTGCGCGTCGGACAGCGCGTCGGGGAACAGGTCGTTGCCGCACCAGCCGCCCGGGTAGGGGGTCAGCTCGGGGTAGCCGGTGAGGTCGGTCATGAACGGGCCGACGATCGTGCCGTGCCGGGTGAGCACGGCCTCGACCGCCGCGGCCTTGTTGTTGATCCGCTTCATCACCTTGAGGTCCTCGCCGACGATGTCGGCCGAGTGCTTCTCCCAGTCCTTCACCGACTTGATGAAGAACGTCGTCTTGCCCGAGTCCCCGTAGGGCGTCTGGATGACGAGGTCGGTGCCGAGGTCATGGCCGGTGGCCAGGCTCACCAGCTCGTCGTAGCTGTCCGCGGTACCGAGCACGTTCGGCACGCTGGGGGCGCCCGCCTCGTTGCCCAGCCTGGTCGTTGTGATCTTGGAGTCGAGGTGCTGGCGCAGCCGGTGCCGGGGAAGGATCAGCTCGTAGCCGAGCTCCTCGCAGATCTCCTCGGTCTCCTCGTCGAAGAAGACCATCGCGACCTTCGGCGAGGACCCGCGGCGGGCGATGTACTGCTGCACGTCGGGGTGTCGCAGCAGGTAGTTGTTGATCTCCTCGGCGCTCTGGAACTCGACGTACTGGTCGTGCCGGGGGGAGAAGACGCGGGGGTGTGCGCCCTCCCATGAGTCGTAGTAGGCGACGTAGGAGAAGTTGCGCGCCCACCGGTCGAGGCCCAGCAGGTTGAACGCCGTGGGACCCACGAAGACGATCGGCGTCTCGTTGGTCCGGAAGAAGGTCCTGATCTCGGGAATGTTCCGCAACCGGCGGCGGGCTCCACCCGCGGGCTGGCTCACGGCCGGCTCAGTCCTCGATGTAGGACATCACGTGCTTGACGCGCGTGTAGTCCTCGAACCCGTACATGGACAGGTCCTTGCCGTAACCGGAGCGCTTGAAGCCGCCGTGCGGCATCTCGGCGACCAGCGGGATGTGGCAGTTGATCCACACACAGCCGAAGTCCAGCCCCCGGGCCATCCGCAGGGCCCGTTTGTGGTCTCTGGTCCACACGCTCGAGGCCAGCGCGTACTCCACGCCGTTCGCCCAGCGCAACGCCTCGCCCTCGTCGGAGAACTGCTGGACCGTGATCACCGGGCCGAAGATCTCGCTCTGCACCATCTCGTCGTCCTGGTGCAGCCCGTCGACCACCGTGGGCGCGAAGTAGTAGCCCCGTTCGCCGGCGCGCTCGCCACCGGTCACCACCCTGGCGTGCGACGGCGCCCGCTCCACCATCCCGGAGACGTGCGCGAGCTGGTTCGAGTTGTTGATCGGGGGGATGTAGAGGGCGTCGTCGTCCTGCTCGTCCCGGGAGAACCTGGTGGCCTCAGCCTGCTCGGTGAGGGCCGCGACGAAATCGTCGTGGACGCCGGGCGCGGTGAGCACCCGGGTCGCGGCGGTGCAGTCCTGGCCGGCGTTGAAGTAGCCGGCGATCGCGATGCCCTCCGCCGCCGAGCCGAGGTCGGCGTCGTCGAACACGATCACCGGAGCCTTGCCGCCCAGCTCGAGGTGGACCCGCTTGACGGTGTCGGCCGCGGCCCTGGCCACGGCCATGCCGGCGCGCGTGCTGCCGGTGATCGACACCAACCCGGGGGTCGGATGGCTGACCAGGGCGGTGCCGGTGTCACGGTCGCCGCAGACCACGTTGAAGACCCCGGGCGGGAGGATCTCCGCGAAGAGCTCGGCCATCTTCACCGTGCTGGCGGGGGTCGTGTCCGAGGGCTTGAGCACGAGCGTGTTGCCTGCCGCCAGCGCAGGAGCGAACTTCCAGACGCCCATCATCATCGGGTAGTTCCAGGGAGCGACCGCGCCCACGACGCCGATCGGCTCGCGCCGGATCCACGAAGAGTAGCCGCGCATGTACTCCCCGCCGGACTTGCCCTCGAGCATCCGTGCCGCGCCCGCGAAGAAGCGCACCTGGTCGACCATCGGCGGGATCTCCTCGCTGGTGGTCAGGCCGCGAGGCTTGCCGGTGTTCTCGCTCTCCACGGCCACCAGGTCGGCGGCGTTGGCCTCCATCGCGTCTGCCATCTTCAGCAGGTAGCCCATCCGCTCGCTGGGGGTGGTGTCCTGCCACACCTCGTCGAACGCGCGCTGAGCTGCCTGGAACGCCGCATCGACATCCGCCGGGCCGGACTGCGGTGCGGTGGCGAAGACCTCTCCGGTGGCGGGGTTCACGATGTCGGTCGTGGCGCCGTCACGGGCGTCGACGAAGGCTCCGTTGATGAAGTTCTGCAGCACGCGCTTGTCCGTCATCGCGCGACACCTCCCTGTGCTCCGCGACTGGTCTGTCCACCCTAGACCGTAGACAGGGCAACGAAGGATGACCGCGGACGCCGAGCTCGGGTCAGGCGCGGGTGATGGTGATCGGCCGCCCTGCGTGGTCGGCGAGTGCGCCGAGGTCCTTGGGATCCGTGGTGAGGATGATCGGGTCGGGGCAGGTCGAGGCGAAGGCCGCGACGATCGCATCGGTCGCCGAGATCCTTCCCGCACGCCCGGTGGCGGTTCGCAGGCGGACGGCCTCCCGGCCTGCAGTTCGGTCGCGTTCCGGATCTGGCAGGCGCGCAACAGCCGGTTGGCACGGACGTCGCGCCGGTTCTCCGGTCAACCCCGGCCCGTTGCTCGACGGATCCGCCGGGGATGTTGTTGTCTGGATCGGGACATCACCTACCCGAAGGGATCGGTCGGATGGGATTACGGCGCCGGGGACATGACGAGCCACCGCCGCGGCGGTACCAGATGCGCGAGAAGCTGCTCAGCATCGGGGACGACTACTGGATCGAGGACGAATCGGGCAACCGCGCGTTCAAGGTGAACGGCAAGGCGCTCCACATCCGCCAGACGTTCGTGCTCGAGGATCCGTCCGGGCACGAGGTCGCGAAGATCCAGGAACGCAAGCTGGCCGTCCGGGACAAGATGAACATCGACCTCGACGGCCGCGACATCACGGTGCACAAGGCTCTCGTCGGCATCCGCGGCCGTTACAAGATCGACGTCGAGGGCGGACCGGATCTGAGCGCCCACGGCAACTTCGTCGATCACGAGTACGAGATCGAGCAGGACGGCGACACCGTCGCGACCGTGTCGAAGCGCTGGTTCCGGATCCGGGAGACCTACGGCGTGGAGATCGACCCGGACCAGAACGCCGCGCTGATGCTGGCGATCACGGTCTGCCTCGACGCCATGAACCGCGACTGAGCGTGACCGACTGAGGGTGACCGCTGCTGGGGAGCCCGAGCCGGCCCGGACGGTCGAGGAGAGCCGGACGGTCGAGGAGAGCCGGACGGTCGA
>Ga0187788_10000220_pt1 | contig 15560 bp, 13 predicted proteins | sample 1015_BV01_MP10_2_FD_133008 | JGI IMG/M metagenome (GOLD analysis project Ga0187788, IMG submission 133008) | Tropical peat soil microbial communities from peatlands in Department of Meta, Colombia - 1015_BV01_MP10_20_MG | ecosystem: Environmental > Terrestrial > Soil > Wetlands > Peat | place...
CGAGCTCGGCGAGCTGGTCGACTACCTCGATGCCGCCTGACATCGAGGCGATCGCCGAACAGGTCTTCATCGCCCTGGCCGACCCGAGCCGGCGCGGCATCCTGGCCGCGCTGGCGTCGGGCGGTCCGGCCACGGCCACGGACCTGGCCGATCGCCTCCCGATCACGCGCCAGGCCATCGCCAAGCACCTGGCCCTGCTGGCCGAGGCCGGACTGGTGACGGCCGAGCACGGGGAGCGACGACGGGTGCGGTACCGGCTCCGCTCCGCCCCCATGCAGGTGGCGCAACAGTTCCTGGCCGCGCTGGCCCGCGACTGGGACGGCCGGCTCGACGCGTTGCAGGACCACCTCAACGGTTGAGCACCTGTTTCGGATCAGGATGATCAGCTCTGGAGGTAGGTGAGCACAGCCAGCACCCGGCGATGCTGCTCCGGCGACTGCCGCAATCCAAGTTTGTCGAAAATGCTGGTCACGTGGCGCTCCACGGCGGCCACAGTGACGACCAGATCCTCAGCCACGCCCGCGTTCGACCTGCCCTGGGCGATCAATGCCAGAACCTGGCGCTCGCGGGAGGTGAGCCGGTCCAGAGGTCCGCTCTGCCGGCTGCGTCCGATCAGGCGTTCGACGACGTCCGGGTCGAGCGCGGAGCCGCCGTCCGCGACCCTGCGGACCGCTTCGGTGAACATGCGCAGGTCCCCGACCTTCTCCTTCAGCAGGTAACCGACACCCTGGGCGCCGTCAGCAACCAGGTCCAGGGCGTATCTGTCCTCGAGGAACTGCGAGAGCACCAGGACCCCGACCCGGTGGTCCGCCCGACGGATCTCGAGGGCGGCTCGCAGCCCGTCGTCGGTGGAGTCCGGTGGCATCTGGATGTCGGTGACCACGACGTCGGGTCGGTGCACCGCAGCCTTGAGCACGAGGTCCTGCGCGTTCCCGGTGGTGTCCACGACGTCGAATCCGTTCACTTCGAGGACACGGGAGATCCCTTCACGGAGCAGTGGCTGATCCTCTCCCACGAGGACGCGCACCGGCGATCCGGCCACCATCCCACGGTACGGACCAGCCCCGTGCCACGACCAGGGTCAGACACCTGCGAGGCAGACCTTCCCAAGCCGGCGGGAAGGGGGGGAGCATCGGGTGAGGACGGGCGACACGGGGAGCCCGGGAGGGGCCGTGAGCCAGCGAGACGGGCTCGATCGGGATCGCGAGCCGAGGCACGCCAGCCTCGACGCGTTGCGAGTTGTCGCCGATGAGCAGGCAGCGTTGCGCCGGGTCGCCACGCTGGTGGCTCAGGGTGGCCTGCCGCAGGCGGTCTTCGACGCCGTGTGCGAGGAGACGGGCCGCCTGATCGGAGCGACCACGGTCAACCTGGCGCACTTCACCGCTGATCATGTCAATGTCACGATGTCCGGCTGGAGCTTGCGCGGTGTGCACGTGCCTACCGGGACGCGGCTGCCGTTGGAGGGTGAGTCGATCAACTCCCTGGTCCGGCGCACCGGCCGACCGGGGCGGGTCGACAGCTACGAAGATCTCACTGGACCACTCGCGGCACGTCTGCGCGAGCTCGGCGTGAGGTCGGAGGTCGGTGCGCCCGTGGTCGTGGACGGGCGGATCTGGGGGGTGTTGATCGCCGGAACCGACAAGCCCGTCCCGCTGCCGCCCGGGGCTGAGTGGCGCGTGGCCAGCTTCGCCGAGTTGATCGCAACCGCGGTGGCGAATGCGGCCGCCCGCGGCGAACTCCTGGCGAGCCGAGCGCGCATCGTCACCGCTAGCCAGGAGGCGCGCCGCAGGCTGGCCCGGGACCTGCACGACGGGGCCCAACAGCGGCTCGTGGCGGCTCTGATCGCCCTGCAGCTCGCTGACGAACGGTTCGAGACAGATCCGGCAGGCAGCCATGACCTGGTGCGCGAGGCCACGAGCCATGCCCAGGGGGCACTCGCCGATCTGCGGGAACTCGCTGCCGGAATGCACCCGAGCCTGTTGACGAATCGCGGCCTCGAGGCCGCCGTCAAGGCTCTGGCGGAGCGCAGCCCGCTCCCGGTCGAGGTGGACATCGCCCAGGGCCGGCACCCGCGACACGTGGAGGCCGCCGCCTACTTCGTGGTGGCGGAGGCGTTGACGAACGTGGTCAAGCACGCAGGGGCGATCCGCGCGCAGGTCCGGATCCGTGAGAGCGACGGCATGCTGGACGTCGAGGTCCACGATGACGGGAAGGGCGGTGCGGACTTCAGCGGCGGCGGCGTGCAGGGCATCAAGGACCGGGTCGAAGCGCTGGGCGGGGCTCTGGACCTGGACAGCCCTGACGGTGCCGGCACGCGTCTGCGCGCGCTGATCTCACTGACGATCCCGGACGAGCGGACGGCGCCTCAATCGTGACATCGCGTCGGGTGGCAGTGGCCCACCTCGGACTGTGGGGTTTACTCCATTGGCCGGTCCGGCCCCGCCCATGACCGTGAAGTCGTGCCCGGACGCATCCTGGTGGTCGACGACAGCGCCTCCTTCCGGCGGAGCGCAGAGCGCCTGCTGACGTTGCGCGGCTTCCAGGTGGTCTCCTGCGTCCCCGACGGAGCCTCCGCTGTTCGCCATGTGGGGCGGGACTGCCCGGACGGTGTGCTCCTCGACGTCAACCTCCCGGACGTCGACGGGTTCGCTGTGGCCACACTCCTGTCAACCCTCTGCCCGGCCGCCCGGATCCTGCTGACCTCTGCCGAAGTCGGCGCCGTGCCACGGGACGTGCTGGACGAATGCCACGCGATCGCCTTCGTGCCGAAGGACGAGCTCGCCGTTGCAGACCTGGAGCACCTGTTCTGGGGATAGCCCTACCTCTGGTGGTCGGATCACCCCGCAGCACCTGGGGGTGGCCCGCGACAGGACTGCAGTGTCCCCCATGGGATCCGATCCCCGCGGAGCCGAACCTCTTCGGTGTGGTCCTCGGATGGCCGCCCTCGCGGCGTGCCACCTCACCAGGGAGATTCGATGACTTACCGCCCGAATCGCGAGAGCGTCCTGCGCGCCGTGAACCATCTGAACTCCGTTGACCCGGCCACCCCCGTGCGGCCGGCCTCCCGAACGGTGCGGGCCTGGCTCTACGCCCAGGCAGCGGTGTACGCCCTGGCGGCCTGGGCCGTGTTCAAGGATGCCTTCATCACGACACAGCCCGGTCCGGCGGTGGAGCTGGACTCGCGGACATCCTTCCCGGGGATCCGCTTCCTCGTCCTCACGGTGGGACTGCTCTGCGCCGATCTCGGCGCACTCATGATCTACCGTGGGATCGGCCACCGGCGCAGCCGGGACCTGTTGGCCGCGCCCTCGCCCCTGCGTCCGGCGCTGCATCGTCTCGGCCATGTGGGAGCGGTGGCCCGCGGGGTCATGTTCCTGGTGCCCGGCGCCATCCTTGTCGTCGAGGCCTGGATCTACCGGCACGGATCGTTCCCGACCGAGGGCCTTCACCACGCGGTCCAGACGCCGTACGGCCGGGTGGTACTGGTGATCCTCTCGATCGGTCTTGCGGCCTTCGCCGTCTACGAACTGGCCGCCGCGGTCTACCGCCGGGAGCCCGACGACCACGCCGGCACGGGTCCCGCGTCCCTCCTTGGCGTCGTGCGGTGGAGGGCGGCAGCCGTCCTGATCGCCGGCGCCGCACTGCTGTGGGCGGTTCTGGTGGTCGTCGGCCGTGGGGTCGTCTCACTCACCCCGGCCGCAGGACGTGGTGGCGAGCAGGCCGTTGACGCATGGCTCGCCGCTCATCGCACTGCCCCGCTGACTCGGCTCTCGGCGTTCGGCAGCGGGATGGCGAACACCATGACCGTCATCACCGTCACCGGGGTTGTCGCGGTCGTCCTGGTCATCTGGCTCGGCCGCTGGCGCGAGACGGCGACCCTGGTCGTCGCCATCACCGGCGAACTGGTCGTATTCGTTCTGGTGACCGCCGTCGTCCACCGGGCGCGGCCGCTCGCTCCCCACCTGGACCCGGCACCACCCACGTCGAGCTTCCCGTCCGGGCACACCGGCGCTGCGGTCGCCGTGTACGGGTGCATTGCATTGGTCATGCTGCGTGAGCTGCGGCGACGAGGACGACGAGCGTCGGCGGTCGTGGCCGCCACGGGGCTCTTCCTGGTCCCCCTCATCGTCGCCGTCTGCCGGGTGTACCGCGGGATGCACTTCCCCAGTGACGTGCTCGCCGGTGCGGCGGCGGGTGGCGCCTGGCTCGCCCTGGTGTTCCGCGTCATGCTGCCTCTCCCGCGGCACCTGGCCGCCTCTCCCGCCGCCGCGACGGACCGAGACTCGGCGCAGGCCCGAACGTGAGCGGCATCGATGGCGGATCCGCGCCCGACAGGCCACGCCGGGGTGTCCGCGCCGCCGTGGTCGCGAACCCGAGCAAGATGCGGCACCCGGAGGCGATCCGGGCGCAGATCACTCGGTCCCTGCAGGCCCACGGTTGGGCAGCGCCGGTCTGGTTCGAGACCACCCCTGAAGATCCCGGGAGTGGGCAGACCCTTGCCGCGATCCGGATGGGGATGGACGTCGTCTTCGCCGCCGGGGGAGACGGCACGGTCCGCAGCTGTGCCGAGCAACTCGCCGGGACGGACACCGCTCTGGCCGTGCTGCCCTACGGCACTGGGAACCTGCTGGCCGGCAACCTGGGCGTCCCGGCACGCATCCCCGACGCCGTCGCCGTGGTGGCCTCCGGCCGCCGTCGCCGGGTGGACGTCGGCGTCCTCGACGGCCGGTGCTTCGCGGTGATGGCGGGTATGGGTCTGGACGCCTATATGCTGCACGACGCGCCGGAGGCGCTGAAGGCGCGCCTGGGCTGGCCCGCCTACGTCCTGGCGGCGGCCCGGCACCTGTGTGAGGCGCCGATGACATTGACCCTGAGCATCGACTCAGGCCCACCCATCACCCGTCGAGCCAGGATGCTCCTGATCGGCAACGTCGGCCGGCTGCAGGGCGGACTCCGCGTGTTCCCGCAGGCCCGGCCGGACGACGGAGTGCTGGACGTCGCAGTGCTGATGCCGCCCCGGCGGCGCAGCTGGATGCCCCTGGCCTGGGCGTTGATGCTGCGACGGCCTACCCCGCCCATGATGGAGGTCTTCCGAGCCGAGGCGATCGAGGTCTCCAGCGACCGGCGGTATCCGCGCGAGCTGGACGGCGACCTGTTGGACGCCACCGACCGCGTGAGCGTGACGATCCGACCAGGTGCACTGTGGCTCTGCGCCCCCTGACGGTCGACGCTGGCGTCATGATGGCGGACTGGTTCCTTTCGGCCGACGAACGCGGCAACACGGCCACCGGCATCGACTCCCACCGCGACCCGCGCGAGGGACCGCACGCGGCCTGGAGCACCGGCAACCTGGTTCGTCCACTGGTTCACGGCGCCACCTACTTCGCCGAGCTGCTGGCCGCGGTGCAGGCCCTACGCTCCGGCGATCACCTGTTCTTCACCGACTGGCGCGGGGATCCCGACGAGAGGCTCGCCGGCCCGGGCACCGAAGTCGCGGCCGTCCTGGCCGCGGCGGCGGCCCGCGGAGTGGTGGTTCGAGGCCTGCTGTGGCGTTCCCACCTGGATCGCTTCCGGTACCACGAGCACGAGAACCGGGAACTCGGAGAGCAGATCCAAGCCGCCGGCGGCGAGTGCCTCCTGGACATGCGGGTCCGCCCCGGGGGGTCGCACCACCAGAAGCTGGCCATCCTCCGCCACCCAGGACGCCCGGAGCGCGACGTGGCCTACCTGGGCGGCATCGACCTGTGCCACGGGCGAAAGGACGACCACACCCATGCAGGGGACGATCAGCCCTGCCCGCTGGGAGCGGCGTACGGGCCACGCCCGGCATGGCACGACGTCCAGGTGGCCGTCCACGGTCCGGCCGTCAGGGACCTGGAGATCACATTCAGGGAACGCTGGGAGGACCCGGCCCCCCTCACCCGGAACCCCTACCGGCGCTGGCGTGACCGAACACTCCGGCCGACGGGACCGCTCCCCTGCCCGGCACCCCTGCCCGCGCCGCCGCCGGCCGGCACGGACGCCGTCCAGGTTCTGCGAACGTTCCCATTCCGCCGGCCCGGTTACCGCTTCGCGCCTGACGGCGAACGCAGTATCGCCCGGGCCCACCTGAAGGCTCTCACCCGCGCGCGACATCTGATCTATCTCGAGGACCAGTACATCTGGTCCCCCCACGTCGTCCAGGCCTTCGCGGATGCCCTGGCAGCACGGCGCTGGCTGCGGCTGATCGCCGTCCTGCCGCACCATCCCGACCGGGACAGCGCCCTCTACAACGCGCCACAACTCCTTGCTCGGGCGCAGGTGATGGATCTGCTGTGCCGAGCCGGCGGGAGTCGGGTCGCCTTCTACGGGATCGAGAACCACGCCGGAACGCCGGTCTACGTGCATGCGAAGGTCACGATCATCGACGACGTGTGGTGCACCATCGGCTCGGACAATCTGAATCTGCGTTCCTGGACCTACGACTCGGAGATCAGTTGCGCGGTGGTGGACCAAACCGGCTCCCCGGACTGCCTGGCCCGGCGACTGCGCCTGATGCTGTGTCGGGAGCACCTTGATCGTGACCCCGGGGACGACGCTGCTCTGCAGGACATGAGCCAGGCGTTCGACGTCCTGGCCTCGAGTGCCCGACAACTCCAGGCCTGGCATGACTCCGGCCGCCGCGGACGGCGCCCGCCCGGCCGGCTGCGACCCTATGTCCTCCCCGGTCTGTCGCGATTTACGACCACATGGGCCGGCGCGGCCCTCCGTCACATGTACGACCCGGACGGGCGACCTCCGACGCTGCGCGGAACCGACTTCTTCTGATCTTCGTCTGGATGACCTCTCAGCGAAGGCGGACCTCGTCGCCGACGCGAACCGTGCCAGGTGATCGGACCGAGGCGTACACGCCGAGGCAGCCCTGATGGGTGTCTGCCATGCGGCGCAACACGCGACGATCGTGGGGCAGCCCCTCCTGGGCCAGGGTCGAGGTCACGCACCAGAGCGTGGGGGCGAACTCGTCAAGCAGCACCGTCGGTCCCGCCGCCAAAGCGTGGCCGATCCACTCGTCCTCGACGAAGCGGCCTTGATCCGGCCCGGTGTCCACGTACACGTTCGGGCGGAACCGGCGGAGATCGATGGCCGCATCGGCGTCGCTCAGCGCCCCGCAAGTGGTCAACCGATCCGCTCGTCAGCAGGTGGACCGCGCCGATCTCGAAGAAGCTGCCGCTCTTGAGTTGGAAGAAGTCGGGCATCGTCGCCGGCGTCCAGTCCGGCTTCATCGTGGCGATGGGGACGTCACCGAAGACGGTGTTCCTGTCGATGCCGGTCCTCTCATCCGGTTGCGGCCGGTCAACCAGAACCAGTGTGCGGCCGACGATCTCAGAGACAACCTCCGAGGCGCCCGGTTCTCCGGCGTACACCACCCGACCGTCCGGCACCTCGATCCGGACCCGGCCGGGCCGGCCGGCGGTCGGCTCTTCCTCGTACGACGCGCGGAACTCGAGCAGGCGGGGAAACCGCTTGGCGCTCGCGATCCTTCCGTTGTTCGGGTCGCGCAGAGCCCAAGCCCGATCCCCGACACTGCCGCCGGTGGTCACCTGTAGCTCCGGCACCGGGCTGCCGCGCATCGACTTGACCGGGTAACGCCACAGCCTACGAATGGTGCCGACGGGATCTGCGGGTGGCAGCTCACTCGGGTGTGGCGGGGCCGCGTGGTCATTTCCGCCGTGCGGCTGTTCCATCACCCCGCCCACCTTCCAGTCCAGGACGCCGCAACGGCGACGGTCCGGGGACTGCCCGCGGACGGCACGGGCGTCGCGTGGATGGCCCCGTGCGAGAGCAGCGTGCCGTAGGCCGAGGCCACCAGCGCTCCGATCCGGTCCTGGGTGGATTGGCTGTTGAGGCCCACGGCGATGATGACCCCCGAGTTCGGGACGTACATGTGGAGAGTGCGGAACCCGAACGTGCCGCCCTCGTAGGTCCAGATCATGCCGAGTGTGCTGTTGAAGACCTGCTGGACGCCGAGGCCGAACCCGGCCGGATCGGAAGGCGACGCCTCCCTGATCGGCTGCCCGGTGGTCTCCGAGACCAGGCTCATCAACTCCGCCTGCTGGCTCGCCGGCAGCAGGCGCCCCCCGTACAGGGCCCGCTCCCAGACGGTCATGTCGTGGGTCGTGGCGAGGATGCCGCCGGCGCCGCGCGCGTACGACAGGGTGTACCGGCTGACATCGCGCCCGACCAAGTCGGCGAAGGGCGGCGGCGGCTGGTCGACGAAGAAGTAGCCGGCGGGTTCGCGGGCGGTTACCCAGGCGGGGTAGAGGTGCGGGGAGTAGTACAGGTTGTGCAGACCGAGCGGCTGGATGATGCGGCTGTACAGCTGATGCTCGTAGCTGTCCCGGGTCGCCTTCTCGATCACCATTTCGGCGAGGATGTAACCGGTGTTCGAGTAGCTGTACCCGGTCGTCGGCGCCGCGGGCATCGCATAGGAGACCAGTCGCTCGTCCGAGAAGTACCGGCGAGGGTCGGCCGCGTAGTCGGTCAGGAAGGCCGGTTGCTCTTCGTAGGTCGGGATACCGCTGGTCATGTTCAGCAGCCTCTTGATGGTGATGTCGCTCCACTGTGGGTACTGCGGCAACCACTTCTGGACGGTGTCGTCGATCGACAGCCGGTGCTCCGCCTCGAGCTGCAGCAGCAGCACCGACGTGAAGGCCTTCGTGTTGCTGCCGATCTGCCAGAGGCTGCTCGCGAGCACCGGCGGCGAGGCACCGAACCGCATGGTGCCGGCGCTCACGTCGATGGTGGACCGGCGATCGGGAAGGCTCACGCTCAGCCCTGCCGCGGACACGTGCTCCGTCGGCCCCTGCGTCCGCAGGTATGCATCCAGATCCGCGCGCAACGCGATGGTCAAGGCAGAGCTGCCGGGCTCCGCCGTCGTCGAGTTCGACGGACCGGGCTGCTGGGCACTCGCCGGCCCGAGCTGCACCGCGACGGCTGCGACAGCGCCGATCGCGACCAAGCCGCCGACAAGGGCCCGGGCCACCCATACGCGACGCCGCGGGATCGGACCCGCCGGCCCCTTCGATTCGGCCATGATGGTTCCCTTCGAGCCAAGGCAATCCCTTGGGACGACCCTGACAACCCAGATGCCGGACGGCCATCGAGCACGCCCCACAAGGGCGTAGGGCCAACCCCACACAAGGCTTGAGCCCGCATCAGACGCACCTCGGGCTACGGCTGCGCTGCACATCAGATCCCCCGGGGCCGGACCAGCCAACTCTTTATATATAGAGTTATCGCGTGACGCGTTCCCGTCGGCCTTCGGCGCAGGCCACGGCCGTCCTGCTGGCCCTGGCGGAGACCCCGACGACCTGGCACTACGGCTACCAGCTGTGCCGGCCACTCGACCTCAAGGCCGGCTCCATGTACCCGATCCTGATCCGGCTGGCCGATCGTGGATTGCTGGAGACCGCCTGGGAGAGCGAGGTGCCGCGGGGTCGGCCGCCACGACACCTGTACCGGCTGACCGGCAACGGCCTGGCCCTCGCGGCCGAACTCGCGGCCCGGCCCAGGGCCCGGGTCGACGCGCCGACCGAGCTGCGACCCGGATGGGAGAGCCCATGAACCGGGCCGGACGGCGCGGCGCCCTGCTGGTGGGCTTCGCGGTCCTGATCCCATGGGTGGCGATCGTCGCGCTCGCGTTCGCCACGACCGGGCCTCCCTCGCCCGAGGAGAAGTGGCGGACGACGATCGTGATCCTGGCGGTTCTGGCGACGCCGTCGATGATCGCCGTCCAGCTGCTCTGGCGCGCCTGGTGGCGTGGCACGTCCGAACGGTCGGCCGCTGCGGATGCACCCGAGTGGCTGGTGGCCCGGGCTCTGCTGTTCGGTGTGATGGGAGCCGCGCTGGGTGCCAAGCTCCACCGTGCAGTCTCCCGCCCCGCGCAGACCGGCCCATCGCCCCGGGCCGTCGGCACGGACTCACCGCAAGAGCCCTCGGCGGGACGTCGGCGCTGGAGACGGTCGGGACGGCGCAGGTCCTCGACCACCATGTCGCAGCCGTGGCATGCATGCAGCGCCGAGGCGCCCGTGGAGCCGCGTCAGGTGAGGAGCAACGCGACGTCGATGTTGCCCGACGTCGCCTTCGAGTAGGGACAGATCGTGTGGGTCCGCTCCATCACCGCCAGCGCCTGCTCGGCGGTGAGCCGCGGCGCGTGAAAGACCAGTTCGACGGCGAGCCCGAAGTCGGCCGGAAGTCGCCGCAGGAAGTGCACCCGCGCGGTGACGTGGGAGTCCTGCAGGGCGTCGCGGGGCAGCTCGAGCTCGCGCACGGCGTGACGCATCGCGCTGTGGAAGCAGGCGGCGTACCCGGCCGCGAAGAGCTGTTCCGGGTTGGTGCCCGGTCCGTCGTCACCACCCATCGCCGCGGGGCGGGACAGCTGCAGGTCGAGCCGCTCGTCGGAGGAGACCACAGCCCCCACCCCCGCGCCCGGTACGCCGTGGCCTCCGCCGTGTAGACCCGTTCCACCAGTAACCTCCGGTCGCCGCGGTCGCCGACACCCGTCGTCTACCCCAGCAAGCCCTACGGCGCAAGGCGGACACCGCGCCGCGGTGATCAGGCGACCAGCCACTGCAGGAACTCGCGCAAGCCTGACGGGCCCTCCACGATCAGGTCGGCAGTGTCGAGCAGCTCCGCCGGAGCCTCCGCCGAGCGCACCGCAACCCTCAGCCCGTCGGCGCCTTCCGCCGTGAGGCGGGCCACCACGTCGAACGCGGGCAGGTCGCCGAGGTCGTCGCCGACCACAACCACCGCGCCAGCCCCGGACTCGGCCACCACCCGCTCGACCGCGTCGCCCTTGTGGCTGCGCACCGCCGGCCGCAGTTCCCAGACCATCTTGCCGGCGACCACCTCCAACCCGTGGCGGTCCGCGATCTGCCGGGCGGCTCGGTCGATGGGAGCGCTCCAGCGGCCGGGGTCGGCGACCCGCCGGGTATGGACGGCCACCGCATACTCCTTGTCCTCCAGGTAGGCGCCGCTGTCCCGGACCGGGGCGCAGTCGCGCAGGTCCTGCCTGGCGGCTACCACGGCCGGCAGCGCCGCCTCCAGCCGCGGATCGACCCACACCTGCTGGTCGCGGATCTCCTGCAACCCGTACAGACCCAGGTACCGCACGCCCGGCGCAGCGGCATGCTGGAGCAGGAAGGTGACCGGGCGGCCCGACACCAGCGCGACGGCGGCGAACCGGTCGGCCAGCGGACCGAGCAGCTCGACGATTCCGGGCAGAGGCCTCGCCTCGTCCGGGTCGTGGACGATCGGCGAGAGCGTGCCGTCGAAGTCCAGGCAGAGCGCGATCGTGCCCGCTCGCGCTGCCACCCGGGCCGCGTGGAGGGCGAGCACGGCGCGGGCATCACCGGCCTCGGTCACGGTCGCTGCCCGAACGAGAACGTGTGCCGGGCACCCGGATGCAGCTGCGCGGTCTCCCCGCGGACGTGCAGGGTGATGGCCGCCGCCCAGCCGGGGCGCGAACTGATCTGTAACCGGTCATCGCCGAACGCGACATCGATGCGGTGGCCCCGGTAGTGGATGCTGAAGCGCAGATGCTTGACCTGCGGTGGCAGGATCGGGTCGAACTCCAGCACCGTTCCGCGGGCGCGCAGTCCGGTCAGGCGCCGCAGCACGAGGTCGACCGTGCCGGCCATCGCCCCGAGGTGGATGCCCTCAGCGGTGGATCCGCCCTGGACGTCGGCGATATCGCCTTCCAGCGCCTGCCGCAGGAACTGCCACGCCCGCTCCGGGTCGTAGCGCGCCAGCACCCAGGTGCTCACCACCCCGCTGAGGGTCGAGCCGTGCGATGTGCGCTTCAGGTAGTAGTCCACGGTCCGGGCCAGCTGCTCCTCGGTCACCTCGTAGTCGAGGCCGGCCAGCAGTCCGCACAGCTCCTCCCGCGACAGCAGGAACAGCAACATCAGTACGTCGGCCTGCTTCGACACCTTGTAGCAGTTGGTGCTGTCGCCTTCGGCCTCGAGCAACCGGTCCAGCCGCTGGATGTCGCCGTACTTCTGCCGGTAGCCCTCCCAGTCGAACTCGCGCAACTGCTCGTAGCCTTCGAACTGACTCAGCACCCCGTCGGCGTGGAACACGACGATCATCTTGCGGGTGATGTCTCGCCACCGGTCCAGCTCCTCGTCGCGGATCGTCAGCTCCTCGACCAGCTCGTGGCGGTAGTGCGACGGCAACTCCTCCAGCGCCTCCAGCACCCGCTGCAGCACCCAGACCACCATGACGTTCGTGTAGGTGTTGTTGCGGAGTCCCGCCTCGCCGGAGTCCGGGTATGCGTCGTGGTACTCGTCCGGGCCCATCACGCCGTGGATCTCGTAGCGGTCCAGGTCGGGGTTGTGCGTGGCGATGCTGCTCCAGAACCGGGCGATCTCGATCAGCAGCTCTGCGCCGGTGAAGCGCAGGAACGGAATGCTCGCGGTGACCATGTAGTGCTGCCAGACGTTGTACGCGATCGCGATGTTGACGTGGCGCTGCAGGTGCGAGTGATCGGGCAGCCAGCGCCCGGACTTCGGGTTGAGGTGGAGCCGCTGCGTCTCCTCCCGCCCGTTGGAGCCGCTCTGCCACGGGAACATCGCGCCGGCGAATCCGGCCGCTCGTGCCGCCGACCGTGCCGCCCCGATGCGGGCGTGCCGGTACTCGAGCAACCTGCCGGCCAGCGCCGGACCCTGGAGGTTGATGAACGGGAAGACGAACAGCTCGTCCCAGAAGATGTGGCCCCGATAGGCCTCCCCGTTCCAGCCCCGGGCCGGTATCCCGACATCCAAGAGAGCCGTGTGCGGCGAGACGACCTGCAGCACGTGGAAGAGGTGCAGGTGCAGGACTGTCTCGGTCCACTCGTTGGTGCTGTCCGTCGTGATGTCGTAGCGTCTCCAGGCGCTGAGCCAGGCCGCCTCGTGGCGGGCGAGCAGCCCGGCGAACCCGTCCGCGTCCGTCACCGCCAGCCGCGCGTCGCCCCGGCTCTCGGAGATGCCGCGGTCACGGGAGGTGTAGAGGGCGACGACCTTCTCCACCGTCGCTGGTTGCCCCCGCTCCAGCCGGAACGTGAGCTGGTGGGCGACAAACCCCGGCTCGTCCACCGTCATCCGCTCGGCCTCGGCGACCTCACCCTCGCGCAGCAGCCTGGTGCGGGCCGCAAGCGCGACCCCCACACGCGACTGGGTGGTCTCGACGTGCAGATCGACCGTCTCCGGGTCGACCTGGTCCTGCCCCAGGATCCTCAGGTGGCGGCCCTTCAGGTCGCGGTACCGCTTGACCCCAGCGTTGATCACGGTACCGTCCAGCCCCGAGCGGACCTCGATGACCCCCGACCAGTTCTCGGCGGTGAACTCCGTCTCCAGGCCGGCCAGGTGCTGGTCCCTGCGGCTGACGAACCGGCGCTGGACCACGCTGGTCCGCCGGCCGTCGGCGTCCTGCCAGGTCAGCCGACGGATCAGCGTCCCCAGCCGCATGTCCAGCTCCATGCGGTGGTCTTCGAGGCCGGGCTGCCCGACGTCGAACCAGGGACCACCGGCGATCCGGAACCGCAGCGGCAGCCAGTTGGGAACGTTGACCAGGTCCTCGTTCTCGACCTCGCGCCCGGCGACGTCGCTGACCATCCGGTTGTACAGGCCGGCGACATAGGTGCCCGGGTAGTTGACCCCATCAGCCTCGGCCTCGGGCAGGGCGCCCCGGGTGACGAAATACCCGTTCCCCAGCGAGCAGAGCGACTCGCGCAGCCCCTGGCGCTCGGGGTCGAAGCCGTCGTAGACCAGCGTCCAGACGTCCGGGGGCCGCTCCGTGCGCCGGCGTCGGACCTCTTCCACGGCCCGCACCTCCTGCAGCCGACCATCCGCCAGGGCCGGCATGCTGACGTCATCCAGGGTGGTCACCACCAGGTCAGCGCCCGCCTTGGCCAGCAGATCCTGATCGCCGTGCCGGGCCACGCCGATCGCGGCCATCCCCCCCGCCTTGGCCGCCTGGACCCCGCTTGCGGCGTCCTCGATCACGAAGCAGGCGCCTGGGGACAGGCCGAGCTCCTCGGCGGCGGTCAGGAAGATCATCGGGTCGGGCTTGCCGCGCGGCAGGTCCCGCCCGGAGACATCCGCGTCGAACAGCGCTTCCAGAGTCATTCCCTCGTGGACGAACGCGTAGTCGAGGCGCTGCTCGGCGGCGAAGATGTCCAGCCGGATCTGGTCCAGGAAGAGCCTGGAATTCTTCGACGAGGACGCCGCCGCCACTCGGATCCCGCTGTCCTTGACGGTCAGGATGCATCGCAGGGCGTCAGGGAAGGCCATGAACCGGCCCTCCCTGATCAGCCGGACGACGCGCTCCTGCTTGACCGCGGCGTACCGCTCGGCCCGGCAGTCCAGATCGGGGACACCGAAGAACTCGAGCGCTGCCCGTGCCCCGGCCAGCCGCGGCTTCCCCGCCACCACCTGCTGGTACACCGCCGACGTGAAACGTTCAGGGGTCCAGGTGGTCTGACGGCGGACGTCGCGCCACTCCCCCTCCATGAGCTGCTCGAGGGCCTCGCGCCAGGCCAGCTCGTGCGGCGAGTCGACCAGGACGCCGTCCACGTCGAAGATCGCCCCACGGAAGCCCATGAGCCCACCGGACCCTTCGTTCACGATCTGCAGCGTCACCGTGGTCGCTTTCGACCTGAGACGAACCTCTCGCACGCGGAGTCGACCCACGCGGAGGCCACCCTCTGCCGCTGCGGGCCGGCTGCGCCCGGTGCTCGACCATTGTCCGACCATCGAGTAGCGGTGGCGAGAGACCGATGAGCTGACACAGCAGAAGAGGCTCGTTCGTGGAGAAACCGGACGTCGTCATCCCGAGGGACCACGCCCGCACCCACAATGGCAACGCGGCTGCCTCACGTCGCCGGCCGAGCATGGCCTCTGACCACGAGGCGTGAGCAAGTGAGCGCTTTGGGTACGTGACCTGCGGATGAGCGGGACGCACATCTCGGCGGATGACCGCCCCAGGCTTGTGGATCAGCCCTTGGTCCAGCGCTGCCGTGCGCTGACGTGCGCGACGACCAGGGTGGCGAGCCACGGTTGCGGGTCGGTCCCCAACGCCTCACGCTCCAGCGGCGGCACGTCGTTGATGACGGCCCATGCGGGCCTGGGTCATCGGCCCGGCCAGGGCGGGACCTTCGGCACGTGTTGCCTCGCTCGATGGCGTCGACGCTCGGAGGGAGGGGCAGATCTTGTACGTGCCTGAACCAGGTGGTGGCAGGTATGGTGCAGATCGGCGTGGACAAGGGATCATGTCGGATACGCCGCCGCTCCAGTTTCCTGAATCGCTACTGGCCGCTCGGGCTCGGACTGGCCGCAGTCGTCAGTGCCGGGCTGGGCCGCATGATCCGGCCTGGTGACCCCGCTGGACGCGGTCACCTGGTCGGCCGATTCGTCCAAGCCGTCAGCGAAGCGGGGTTGCTGATCGTGCTCCCGGTCGCTGCAATCTGGCAGGGGGCCACCCGGCTGGGCTGGACCGAGCCTGCCGCCGGGCATGCGACCGTCGTCGCCGTCGCCGTGATC
>Ga0187788_10000222_pt1 | contig 15504 bp, 16 predicted proteins | sample 1015_BV01_MP10_2_FD_133008 | JGI IMG/M metagenome (GOLD analysis project Ga0187788, IMG submission 133008) | Tropical peat soil microbial communities from peatlands in Department of Meta, Colombia - 1015_BV01_MP10_20_MG | ecosystem: Environmental > Terrestrial > Soil > Wetlands > Peat | place...
CCCGTGATCCACACACCAGGGCGTCGTGCACGGGGCGGAGACGACGTCCGCGACCGCGCTGGTAAGGCTCATGGCCCCACCTCATCACTACACGTCACTGATCGCACACGTAACGGCGTCAAATCGGGTGAACGGGCGACTCCGCCCGGCCCGTCGCAAAGCCGGACGCCGGGACGCCGGCGAGCGGGTGGACCGGGCGGGTTCAACCGGGCCGATCCGGTTTCGTCGCGGCCGGGCCCGCCCGTCCGGATCGTCGTCGGATGTGGCGGCTTGCCATCGCACGAATCGCTGAAGCCCGCCGGCGCCGTCGCTCCGGGGCCGATCTCTAGCCTCGTCGGAAGACGATCAACGGGGGTTCTTCATGCACGGTCGACGCGGGGACGCCGGCAGCGGCTCGGTGGAGCACGCGCTGCTCACGGCACTGATCGCCATCGCGATCATCGCCGTCGCCGCCCTCGGGCACTCCGTCGCCACCCGGTCGGTGAACGGCCTGTTCGACGTCACGGTGCCGACCAGCAGCATGCTCGAGCCGACGCAGGCGAGCACGGGACCCTGACCCCGGCGGACCCGGCTCAGTCCCGGTACGGCTCACTCCTGGTAGGAGTAGCGCTCCTCGTACCAGGGGTCCCCGTGGGTGTGGTAGCCCCGCTCCTCCCAGAAGCCGCGCCGCTCACCGACCAGGTACTCCACCGCCCGCAGCCACTTCGGGCCCTTCCAGGCGTACAGGTGCGGCACCACCAGCCGCAGCGGGTAGCCGTGCTCCGGGGTGAGCGCGGCGGAGTTCAGGTGCGTGGCCAGCACCGCGTCCGGGGAGGCGAAGTCCACCAGCCGCATGTTCGCCGAGTAGCCGTACTCGGCCCACGCCATCACGTGCGTGACGTCGCCGGCGGGAGGGACGAGCTCGAGCAGGGTGGTGGCCGCCACCCCCTCCCAGACGTTGCCCTGCACCGTCCACCGGGTGACGCAGTGCATGTCCCCGCACACGGTCACCCGAGGGAGGTCGGCGAACGCCGCGACGTCGAACCGGTGCTCCCGGCCGTCAGCGGTCGCGCCGGTGACCGTCAGGTGCCAGGTCTGCGGCTTGAACCTCGGCACGGGACCGTAGTGCTGGATCCGCGGGAAGGACGTGAGTCGCTGTCCCGGTGGGATCGCACGCGACAGCGGGTCCCGCGCGGCGTCCGACACGCCGCCCATCCTCCCACCCGGCCCCGGCTGCTCCGACCGTCCCTCCAGGGGTGGGCGGCGGGATGGTCACCGCGCGTGCACGGGTGCGAGCAGTGCGGTGAGAACCGACGCGGCGCGCTGCGCGCCGTCCTCGTCCACGTCGAGATGAGTGACCAACCGCACGGTCGCCGGCCCCAGCACGGAGACCAGGACGCCGTCCTCGGCGGCCCGCCCGGCCAGCTCGGCCGCGGTGAGCGCGGTCCGGGACAGGTCCAGCACGACGATGTTCGTCTGGACCGCCTCGGGGTCGCAGACACCCGGGTGTGCGGCGGCGATCGCCTCGGCGAGCATCCGCGCCCGGGCGTGGTCGTCGGCCAGCCGCCGCAGGTGGTGGGCCAGGGCGTACCGGCCGGCCGCGGCCAGCACCCCGACCTGGCGCATCCCGGCGCCCTGGCGCTTGCGCCAGACCCGGGCGGCCGCGATCCGTTCCCCGGTGGCGACCAGCACCGAACCGATCGGCGCACCCAGCCCCTTGGACAGGCAGACCGACACGGTGTCCGCGCACGCGCCGTACTCGGCCAGCGGGACGCCGGTGGCCACGTGCGCGTTCCACAGCCGGGCGCCGTCGAGGTGGACGGCGATCCCCTCCCGCGCGGCCCCCTCGCGCAGGCGACGCAGCTGCTCCAGGGGCTGCACCGTCCCGCCGCCGAAGTTGTGCGTGTTCTCCACCGCAATCGCGGCCGTGGACACCAGGTACGGGCCGGCCCGGGGAACGGCCATCGTCAGCGGCACCTCGGCGTCGAGCAGCCCGCGCGGCGCCGCCCAGGTCCGGGTGGTGACCCCGGCCAGCGCGGCGTGCCCGCCGAGCTCGGCCCGGACGACGTGGGCCAGGCTGTCGCAGAGCAGCTCCTGACCCGGGGAGACCAGGCTGCGCACCCCGAGCATGTTGGTCATCGACCCGGTCGGGCAGAACAGGCCGGCCTCGTGCCCGAGCAGCGCCGCGACCTCGGCCTCCAGCGCGTTGACCGTCGGGTCCTCGCCGTAGACGTCGTCGCCGACCTCGGCCTCGGCCATCGCCCGGCGCATCGGCGGGGTGGGCCGGCTGACGGTGTCCGAGCGCAGGTCCACCACCGCCGGGGCCGCCGGGCTCATCGCGTGGCCAGCGTCTCGGCGACCAGGAACGCCAGCTCCAGCGACTGCTGGTGGTTCAGCCGCGGGTCGCACAGCGTCTCGTACCGGGTGGCCAGGTCGGCGTGGTCGATCCGCTCCGACCCGCCCAGGCACTCGGTGACGTCGTCACCGGTCAGCTCGACGTGCAGGCCGCCCGGCACCGTGCCCAGCGCCTCGTGCACCTCGAAGAACCCGCGCACCTCCTCCAGCACGTCGTCGAAGCGGCGGGTCTTGAACCCGGCGTCGGACTCGAAGGTGTTGCCGTGCATCGGGTCGCAGACCCACAGCACGGTCCGCCCGGCGGCCCGCACGGCCTCGACCAGCGGCGGCAGGAGGCCGCGGACGGCGGTCGCCCCCATCCGGCTGATGAAGGTCAGCCGTCCCGGCTCGCCGTCCGGGTCCAGCCGGTCGATCAGCGCCAGCAGGTCGGACGGCGTCGCCCCCGGGCCGACCTTGACCCCGATCGGGTTGCGCACCCGGGCCAGCAGGTCGACGTGCGCGCCGTCCAGCTGGCGGGTGCGCTCGCCGATCCACAGCAGGTGCGCGGAGACGTTGTACGGCCGGCCGGTGCGGGAGTCGATCCTGGTCAGGGCCCGCTCGTAGTCCAGCAGCAGCGCCTCGTGGCTGGAGTAGTAGTCCACGGTCCGCAGCGCCTCGGAGTCCCCGCCGCAGGCCGCCATGAAGCGCATCGCCCGGTCGATGTCGCGGGCCATCACCTCGTACCGCGCGTTCGCGGGGCTGGCCACGAAACCCCGGTTCCACTCGTGCACCTGGCGCAGGTCGGCGTACCCGCCCTTGGTGAAGGCCCGGACCAGGTTCAGCGTGGCGCTGCTGGTGTGGTACGCCCGCAGCAGCCGCCGCGGGTCCGGGGTGCGGGCCGCCGGGTCGAAGGCGTAGTCGTTGACCGCGTCGCCCCGGTAGGCCGGCAGCTCGACGCCGTCCCGGATCTCGGTCGGCGTGGTGCGCGGCTTGCTGAACTGCCCGGCCATCCGGCCGACCTTGACCACCGGCAGGCTCGCGCCGTAGGTGAGCACGACGGCCATCTGCAGGATCGTCTTGATCTTGTTCCGGATCCGGTCCGCGGTCGCCTCGGCGAAGGTCTCCGCGCAGTCCCCGCCCTGCAGCAGGAACGCCTCGCCGCGCGCCGCCGCGGCCAGCCGCTCCTTCAGCTCGTCGCACTCCCCGGCGAAGACCAGCGGCGGGTATCCGGCCAGCTCGGCCGCCACCTCGGCGAGGGCCGCGGGGTCGGGCCACTCGGGCTGCTGGGCGGCGGGCAGTTCGCGCCAGGCGTCGAGCCCGGCCGCGGCGCCGTCGGGCGCGCTGGTCCGCACGGTGGGCTGCACGGTCGTCGTCACGCCCGACAGCGTAGGCGCCCGCCCCGCGGCGCCACCCGCGTTCCCCCCACCCGCGGGGTTCGGCCGGGCGGAGGTCACGGTGTCGCGCGGTCGGCTGCGTCGTCCGTGGGCGCGCCGGGCACGCCGTCCAGCCCGTTGTCGGCGGCGGCGTCCGGACCGCCCTCCGGGCCCGCGCCGAGCACCAGATCCTCCGGAAGGGTCGCCGTCAGGGAGTCCGGCGCGTCGGAGGCCGCCGCGACCCGGGCGGTCGACGCCCCGTGGCCCCGGGGGCGGCGCGCGGCGGCCAGGCGCTCCTTCATCGTCGAGGCGTAGACGTCGACGTACTCCTGGCCGGACAGCTCCATCAGCTCGTACATGATCTCGTCGGTGACCGACCGCAGGATGAACCGGTCCTCGTGCATGCCCTCGTACCGGGAGAAGTCGAGCGGCTTGCCGATCACCACGCCGACCCGCGCGATCTTGGGGATGACCCGCCCGATCGGTTGCACCCGGTCGGTGCCGACCATGACCACCGGCAGCACCGGCACCTGCGCCTCCAGCGCCAGCCGGGCCACCCCGGTCTTGCCGCGGTACAGCCGGCCGTCCGGGGAGCGGGTGCCCTCGGGGTAGATCCCGAGCAGCCCGCCGGAGCGCAGCACCCGCAGCCCGGTCTCCAGCGCCGCGTCGGCGGCCTGACCCCCCGACCGGTCGACCGGGACCTGGCCGGCGCCGCGGAAGAAGACGGCGGTGAGCCGCCCCTTGATCCCCCGGCCGGTGAAGTAGTCGGACTTCGCCAGGAAGGTCACCCTGCGCGGCACCACCAGCGGCAGGAAGAACGAGTCGGAGAACGACAGGTGGTTGCTGGCCAGGATCGCCCCGCCGGTGTCCGGGACCCGCTCGACACCCCGCACCCAGGGCCGGAACAGCGCGCGGAGCGCGGGACCGAGGATGATCCGCTTCAGGATCCAGTAGAACACCGCGCACCTCCCGGCCCGACCCCGCCTCGAACTCTAGTGTCACGGCCTCGCCGGCCGGTGTCTGCCGCGGGCCGGGCAACCGCGGCATCCACCCGGAAACCCGCACGCTCGGTGCAAACGGTCGGCGCGACCGTGGACGCAGAGTCGCCGCAAAGCGGATGAGCCGACGGACCGGCCGCTCTCGACCGGGGCAGCCGCCCGTGCCACGATGGCCTGACCGTGGGCCGATGCCGCCCGGCCCCGACGAACGAGCGCATGCCGCCGTCCCGGCCCTCGGACGGCGGCTTCGGGTGAGGAGCGACCGTGCTACCGGGAGCCGAGCCCTTCTCCCACGACGGGAGAGACGTCGGCGTCCTGCTGTGCCACGGCTTCACCGGCTGCCCGCAGAGCCTGCGCGGATGGGCCGAGCAGCTCGCCGCGGCGGGCTGCAGCGTCCGGCTGCCGCTGCTCCCCGGGCACGGCACCACCTGGCAGGAGATGAACCGCACCCGGTGGACGGACTGGTACGGCTGCGTCGAGGCGGCGCTGGCCGACCTGCGGTCGCGGTGTCGGTCCGTGGTGGTGGGCGGCCTGTCGATGGGCGGGGCGCTGGCGCTGCGGCTGGCCGAGCAGCACGGCGACGACGTGGCGGGCCTGGTGCTGGTCAACCCCGCGGTCAAGGCGGAGGACCGGCGGCTGGCCCTGGTCCCGGTGCTGCGCTTCGTCGTGCCGTCCACGCCGGGCATCGCCAGCGACATCGCCCGGCCGGGCGTGACCGAGCTGGCCTACGACCGCACCCCGCTCCACGCGACCCACTCGATGCTGCAGCTGTGGCGGGTGGTGGTCGCCGACCTGCCCCGGGTCACCCAGCCGGTGCTGATCTTCCGCTCGCCGTCCGATCACGTCGTCCCGGCCTCCAGCACCGCCCTGGTCAAGGAGCGGATCGGCAGCACCGACGTCACCGAGGTGCTCTGCGAGGACAGCCACCACGTGGCCACGCTCGATCACGACGCCGAACGGATCGTGCAGGGGACGCTGGCCTTCGTCGAGCGCGTGGTCGCCGAGCAGGAAGCCCCGCGATGAGTTCGCACGACCCCGAGCGCGAGGGCGAGGTCCCGCAGGAGGAGCGGGAGGACCGCCCGGAGCTCGACGTGGACACCGCCTTCGCCGCGATCATCGCCGGCTGGGGCGAGACCACCGAGCCCGGCCGGAGCACCTGGCCGGCGGCGGAGGACCTGGCCACCGGCGAGGAGGCCGAGCCGCAGGCGGCGGCCCCCGAGCCGGCCGAGCGACCGTCGATCGTGCCCGGCTTCGGTGGGCCCGCGCCGTTCACCGCCGGTGAGGCGGAGGACGCCGAGGAGCGGTTCGTCCCGCCCGACCCGCCGCCGCTGCCGCACGGCGACCTGCTCAGCCGACTGGCCTGGGCGGGTGTGGTGGGCGGTCCGCTGTTCCTGCTGATCGCCGCGCTGTTCTGGCGCGACCTGCCGCAACTGCTCCTGCTGCTCGCGGTGGCCGCCTTCGTCGGCGGTTTCGCGGTCCTGGTGGTGCGGATGCCGCGGGACCGCGGGGACGACGACGACGGCGCGGTGGTCTGACCGGTCCGATCCCGGCCCTTCCGGGGCCGGCCCGTTTCGTGATCACGTCCCGGCGGCGGCCGACCCTCCCAGCTCGGCCAGCACGGGCAGGTGGTCGCTGGCGGCCCGGACGTCGTCCGGGTCGGGACGCCAGCCGTCCGGCGCGCACGCGCGCACCCCGTCCCCGACCAGGATCGCGTCGATCCGCCGGTCGGGACGCCCCGAGGGGAAGGTGGGCCCGGCGGCCGGCCAGGGATCGGCGGCCAGCGATCCCAGCAGCCGCCAGGCGGGACCGCCCGGGGGCTCGTTCAGGTCGCCGGCCACCACGACGGGCAGGCCAGTGCCCGCCAGCAGGCGGTGCAGCCGGCGCGCGTGGTCCAGCCGCTGGGCCTGCTGCAGCCCCAGGTGCACGCAGGCCAGGGCGAACGGGGGGCCGCCGGGCAGCCACGCCCGGGCCAGCACCGCGCCTCGGGGGCGCGGCGGCAGCACCGGGCGCAGCCCGGTCCGCACCGGCAGGCGCAGGCTGCGGGCGTCGTCCACCCGGGCCCGCAGCGAGCACAGCAGCGCCGCACCGGCGGCCTCCCGGCCGCCGGTCACGAACAGCAGCCCGCACTCCCGGGCCAGGGCGGCCAGCCGCCAGCGCGAGCCCGGCCAGCGCGGAGCCTCCTGCAGGCAGACCAGGTCGGCCCCCGCCGACCGGATCACCCGCTGCACCGCCGACCGGTCGCCGTGCAGGTCCCGGACGTTCCAGCTGAGCAGCCGCAGCGAGGACCCGGCGGTCACCCGGCCCCCCGGGCCAGGTCCGCCGCACCGACCAGCCCGGCCTCCGGCCCCAGCGCGGCCTTGACGATCCGCGCCTCGGGGCGGAACCCTCGCCCGGTCAGCGTGCGCCGGAAGGACTCCCGGGCGGGCTGCAGCAGCAGCTCGCCGGCATCGGAGACCCCGCCCCCGATCACGAACGTGCCGGGATCGAGCGCCGCAGCGAGGTTGGCCAGGCCGATCCCGAGCCAGCGGCCGATGTCGTCGAACAGCTCGATCGCGGCCGGGTCGCCGTCCTGGGCCGCCTCGGTGATCAACGGCCCGACCAGCTGGGACAGGTCGCCGCCGACCCGCTCCACCAGCGGCACGGTGACCGGCGACCCCGCGGCCGCCAGCTCGCGGGCCTCCCGGCCGAGCACGTTGCCGGAGGCGTACTGCTCCAGGCATCCCCGGTTGCCGCACTCGCAGCGCCGCCCGTCGGGGACCACGACCATGTGCCCGAACTCCCCGGCCATCCCCCAGCGCCCGCGCTGCACCACGCCGTCGATCACGATCCCGCCGCCGATCCCGGTGCCGAGCGTGACGCACACCAACCGGCTCTCGCCCTGTGCCGCGCCGAAGCGCCACTCCGCCCAGGCCGCGGCGTTGGCGTCGTTCTCCACCACCACAATCAGCCCGCCCAGCGCCGCGGTGACGGCGTCGCGCAGCGGCTCGTTCCGCCAGGCCAGGTGCGGGGCGAAGAGCACGCTGGCCCGCTCGGCGTCGACGAAGCCGGCCGCGCCGATCCCCACACCGGCGATCTCGCGGCCGGTCCGCAGCTCCTGCACGACCTCGACGATGGTCCGCTCCACCGCCTCGGGGTCGCGGGACGGGGTCAGCCGCCGGGCCCGGTCCAGCACCACTCCCGCCTCGTCGACCAGGCCGGCGGCCACCTTGGTGCCGCCGATGTCGACCCCGATCGCCAGCCTGGTCACGGCTGCCGGGCCAGGTCGGCGGCGCCGACGATGCCGGCGTCGTTGCCCAGCTGCGCCGCTCGGATCTCCAGCTGCGGGCGGAACGCCGCCCCGGACAGCAGCGCGAGGTAGGTCTGGCGGGCCGGTGCCAGCAGCACCTCACCCGCCTCGGACACCCCGCCGCCGATCACCACCACGGCCGGGTCGAGCATCGCGGCCACGGTGGCGATCCCCTCACCGAGCCGGCGCCCGGTCTCGGCGAGCAGCTCCTGGGCGGCCGGGTCGCCGGCGTGCGCCGCGGCACTGATCATCTGGCCGGTGAGGGCCGCGGGGTCGCCGCCGGCCGACCGCAGCAGCGCCGCGGTGGCGTGCGGCTCCTCCTCGATCATCAACCGTGCCTGCCGCAGCAGGGCCGAGCCGGAGGCGTACTGCTCCCAGCAGCCGCGCAGGCCGCACCCGCAGGGACGGCCGTCCGGGACCAGGCGCATGTGCCCGGGCTCGGCGGCGATCCCCCAGGCCCCGCGGACCAGCCGGCCGTCGATCACGATCCCGGCGCCCAGCCCGGTGCCCAGCGCGATCAGCACGACGTCAGCCACCCCGCGGCCGGCGCCGAACCGGTACTCGGCCCAGGCCGCCGCGTTGGCGTCGTTCTCCACGATCACCGGGACGTCGACGTGCTTGGCGAGGATGTCGCGCAGCGGGTGGTCGCGCCACGGCAGGTTGGCGGCGAAGCGCACCGTGGCCCGGCGCTCGTCGACGAAGCCGGCGGCGGCGATCCCGACCCCGGAGACCTGGTGGACCGCGCGCAGCGACGCGAGCAGCGCCACGATCCCCTCGTCCAGGGCATCGGAGGTGGCGACCGGCGTGGCGACCCGCCGCCGGTCGACGACCCGCCCCTCCTCGTCGACCACCCCGGCGGCGATCTTCGTGCCGCCGACGTCGACGCCGATCGTCAGGTCCACCGGAGTCCTCGCCTCCCTGCTCGGCCACGACGCTGCGCGGCAGCCGGCCCGTGCCCGCGGCGGGCCTCAGTCGGTGACGTCGATCCGTTCGACGGGGACGCCGCGGCGGGCGGCCGGCGGCTCGCCGGCACCCTCGGCCGACCCGGCCGGCGGGGGCCGGCCCGCCTGCCCGGTGGACGGCTGGGAGTTCAGCATCTCGCGAACCGCCGCCAGCAGCGCGGCGGCCGCCGCCGCGAGGTGCTCGGCCAGTTCCGGCCGGGCCTGGCGCAGCCCCTCGAACCCCTGGCAGATCGGGCAGATGTCGCAGATCCCGGGGTGCGTCGCCGCACCGGCGCCGCCGGGATCCGATCCTCCGGTCACAGCGGGCGCCACTGTGCCGGATCCGGCGTGAACGTGACCTGCAGGGACCCGTCGGTCAGCCGGGCGCCGACCACCCGGCACCGCCGCAGGGCACTCGGCAGGCCGATCACCCGGCGGTGCTCGCCCACCTCGAGCACCAGCTCGTCGCCGGCCCGGCCGAGGTCCACCTGGTCCCTGGCCACCAGGGGCAGGGCCAGCTCGAGGATGAAGTCGTGCCCGGCCCGCTGCACCCGCATCGGCGGCCGGGACACCTCGGGATCGGCCAGCAGCCGCGCGGCGCCGGTCTCCCCGGCCGGCCCGTAGAGCTCCTCCCCCAGCTCCGCCAGCGCCGCCGGCCCGCTCGGCTCGACCGCGGCGTACCCGGCGGTGTGCACCGGCAGGCCGGCGAAGCAGGCCTCGACCTCGGCCATCCGCCGGGCGTGACGCTCCGCCCAGCCCTCCCGCCAGGCGTCCCCGCCGGCCGCCAGCACGCGGTTGGCCACCACGCCGTCCACCAGGTAGCCGTGCAGGGACAGCGCGGTCCAGGTGCGGCGGGCCTCGGCCAGCACCACGGCCTCCGGGGTGAGCACGATCCGCACCGAGCTGGACGGCGAGGTGAGCAGCGTGCGGGTCTCGGCCAGCTCGGCGCACAGCCGGTCCACGGAGTCCGCCACGTGGTCCCGCGGCGTGTGCACGCCGGCCCGGCGCAGGGCCGGTCCCGCGCCGAGGGCCACCGCCCGCGCCACCCGTCGCTCCACCGGCAGCAGCCGGGACAGCAGGCGGCCCAGCAGCTCCGGCAGGGCGAGCAGCCTGACCGTCTCCCCGGTCGGCGCGCAGTCGACGATCACCAGGTCCCAGGAGCCCTCCCGGACCCGGTCACGCACCTCCAGCAGCGCCAGCACCTGTTCACCGCCGGGGATGGCGGCCAGGTCGTCGGCGGCCAGCGGATCGACTCCCAGCTCGTCGAGGACGCCCGCGAGGTACTCCTGCACGCCCTGCCAGGTCCGCTGCGCGCGGGCCCGGGTGTCCACCTGCTCGGCGAACAGCCCGGGCGCCACCGCCACGGCCGGCCCGTCCACCGGCATGTCGAGGACGTCGGCGAGGGAGTGCGCGGCGTCGGTGGAGATCACCAGCGTCTTGATCCCGCACCGGGCGGCGTGCGTCGCGGTCGCGGCGGCAGTCGTGGTCTTGCCGGCTCCGCCCTTCCCGGTGAACAACAGCAGCCGCAACGGCTACCCCTCGGCTCGCTTCTTCAACTCGTTGAGAGCGGTGTCGATGATCACCTTCTCCGCCTTGCGGCGGAGCATCCCGAGCATCGGGATCTTGACGTCGACCGACAGCCGGTAGGTCACCTGCGTGCGCCCGCCGGCCAGCCCGCCCAGCTGGTAGGCGCCGTCCATGGCCCGCAGCATCCCGGCCTCCACCAGCGTCCAGGACACCGTCCCGGTGCTGTCCTCGGCCACGTCCCACACGTACGCCAGGGTGTAGGTGTCCCGGATGGCACCGGCGTCGAGGGTGAACCGGACCTGTTCGGCCCACCCGTCCTCGTCGGCGGCCAGCACCTCGGCGCTCTTCACCGCACCGGTCCACTCCGGGTAGCTCTCGAAGTCGGCGATGACGCCGAGCACCGCCTCAGGCGCCGCGTCGACCTCGACGCTCGACTCGGTGCGGTCGGCCACCGACCTACCTCCCTACCCCGTGTGCTCGCCGAAGGGTACCGGGAGGCGGCCTGCCTGGGGTGACGGGTGGTCCGCGGGCTACAGCACCAGGCCGAGCAGCGCCGTCCCACCGACCAGGAGCAGGGCCAGCAGCGCGCCGGCCGCGCCGGCGAGCATGAACCGGCCGCCCGGCCCCAGCTGGGCCAGCGCCGCGGGCATCCCGGAGCCGGACTCGCTGACCCGCAGTTCGACCAGCATCGCCTCCGCCGAGGCGACCGCCCGCTCGGTCGCGGCCTCGTCGGTCACCGGGGCCTCGTCGGTCAGCGGGGCCTCGTCGGTCACCGGGGCTGCTTCGGCGCCGTCCGGGGGCGGGGTCGGCTCCGGCTGCGGTCGCAGATCGAGGTGGCACAGGGCGCACCAGGCATATTCCGGACGCACCCGGGCATTGCACCTGGGGCAACGCTCGCCGGCCCCGGCGGCCGGCCGTCCGTCGGCGGGCGACCGCGGGTTGCGGGGGGACGGCGACCCGGTCACCAGTCCCTCGTCGGCCTGGGTGTCCGGGCGCTTGAGGTGCCCGCGCCCGGGTCCGGCCTTGCCCGGCCCCGCGGCGTCAAGGTCTACTGCCCACATCGCAGCTCATCCGCAGGCCGCCTGCAGCGGGTGGGGCGGCCGCCGAAGGACAGGGGAAGGACCGTGCTCGAGTACGCGGCACCAGCACTGGCACAGCCTGACCCGCTGGCCGACCTCACCGACGCGGTGGTGCGCAACGCCCGCGAGGCGCCGAACGCAGTGGTGTTCAGCCGGCGGCGCGACGGGCGCTGGCAGGACGTCACCTCCTCGCAGTTCCGCGACGAGGTCGTGGCGCTGGCCAAGGGCCTGATCGCGGCCGGCGTGCAGCCCGGCGACCCGGTGGCCCTGCTCTCCCCGACCCGCTACGAGTGGACGCTGTCGGACTACGCGATCTGGTTCGCCGGAGCGGTCACCGTGCCGATCTACGAGACCTCCTCGGCGGAGCAGGTGGCCTGGATCCTCGCCGACTCCGGGGCGGTGGCCTGCATCGTGGGCACGCCGCGGCATGCCGCAACCGTCGCCGAGGTCCGGGACCAGGACCCCGCGCTGGCCCACGTGTGGATCATCGACGACGGCGACCTGGACCGGCTGGCCACCGAGGGCGGCGAGGTCCCCGACGCGGAGATCGAGCGCCGCCGGCGGCAGCTCAGCGGCGACTCGGTGGCGACGCTGATCTACACCTCCGGAACCACCGGCCGGCCCAAGGGCTGCCAGCTGACCCACGGCAACTTCGCCGACCTGGCGGCCAACGCGCGCGCCGTCCTGCCGGAGGTGCTCGAGGCACCCGGGGCGTGCACGCTGCTGTTCCTGCCCCTGGCCCACGTGTTCGCGCGGTTCATCCAGGTGCTGTGCGTCACCGTGCGCGCCCGGCTCGGGCACACCGACGACGTCAGGAACCTGCTGCCGTTGCTGGCCGAGTTCCGGCCGACGTTCATCCTCGCCGTCCCGCGGGTGTTCGAGAAGATCTACAACGGTGCCGAGGCGCGCGCCGAGGGGGCCGGGCGCGGCGGGATCTTCCGCCGGGCGGCGCAGACCGCGATCGCCTTCAGCGAGGCCGCGGACGCCGGCGGGCCCTCGCTGCCGCTGCGGGTCCGGCACGCCGTCTTCGACCGCCTGGTGTACGCCAAGCTGCGCGCGGCCACCGGCGGGCGGGTGAGCTGTGCGGTCTCCGGAGGCGCGCCGCTGGGTCCCCGGCTGGGTCACTTCTTCCGCGGCGCCGGGATCACCATCTACGAGGGCTGGGGGCTGACCGAGACCACCGCCCCGGCCACCGTGAACACCCCGCGCAACATCCGGATCGGCACCGTCGGGCAGCCGCTGCCCGGGGTGGGCGTGCGGGTCGCGCCGGACGGTGAGCTGCTGGTCCGCGGGATCAACGTGATGACCGGCTACCACAACAACCCGCTGGCCACCGCGCAGGCGCTGCGGGACGGCTGGTTCCACACCGGCGACCTCGGCGAGATCGACGCGGACGGCTTCGTCCGGATCACCGGCCGGAAGAAGGAGATCATCGTCACCGCCGCGGGGAAGAACGTGGCGCCGTCCGTGCTGGAGGACAGGCTGCGCGCGCACCCGCTGATCTCCCAGGCGATGGTCGTCGGCGACCAGCGCCCGTACGTCGCCGCCCTGGTCACGCTGGACGCCGAGATGCTGCCGACCTGGCTGTCCAACAACGGCCGGCCGAGCCTGGACGTGGTGGCCGCGGCCGCGGACGAGGGCGTGCTGGCCGAGGTGCAGCGGGCGATCGACGACGCCAACTCGCTGGTCAGCCGGGCGGAGTCGATCCGACGGTTCCGCATCCTCGAGGTCGACCTCACCGAGGCCGGCGGGCACCTCACCCCGAAGCACAGCCTGAAGCGGCACGCAGTGATGAAGGACTTCGCCGACCAGGTCGAGGCCCTGTACTCCTGAACAAACGCTGCCCAACCGGGCGAACTGCGCCTACCCGGTCCCCGGTACAGGGCAGACTGTCCGCGTGGCCGAGCCAGCCCCTGCAGCCCTGACATCGAACCTCACCGCGGGTGTGGACGTACGCGGCCTGCGGGTGCGCTTCGACGCCGTGGACGCCGTCACCGGGCTCGACCTGTCGGTCGGCCCCGGCGGGGCGGTGGCCCTGGTCGGGCGCAACGGGGCGGGCAAGTCCACCACCCTGCGCGTCCTGGCCGGCGTGCTGCCGGCGACCGAGGGCGTGGTCAGGGTGGCCGGTGTCGACGTGCGCCGCGACCCGGTCGAGGCCAAGCGGCGTACCGGCTACTGCCCGGACGTCGGCGGGTTGATCCCGCGGGCGACCCCCTGGGAGCACCTGCAGCTGTCCGCCCGGCTGCGCGGCCTGCGCGGCTGGGAGCCCACCGCCCGCGACCTGCTGGAACGCTTCGACCTGGGCCAGGCCGCGCACCGGGTGACCGCGGGGTTCTCGCACGGGATGGGGCGGCGGCTGTCGGTCGTGCTGGCCGCCTTCCACCGCCCGCCGGTGCTGCTGCTCGACGAGCCCTTCGACGGCGTCGACCCGCTCGGCGTGGAGGCCACGCTGGACCTGGTCGCGGGCCTGCGCCGGGCCGGCACGGCGGTGCTGATCTCCACCCACCTGCTCGCCCTGGCGGTCCAGGCCTGCGAGGAGGCGGTGGTGCTGCGGGCCGGCCGGGTGGTGGCCGCGGCCCCGGCGGCGGACCTGTCCGGCGCCGCGGGCGCGGAGGAGTACCGGAGGCTGCTGGCGTGACCGCCGCGGGCACCGCCGGCAGGGGGACCGGCGCCGTGCGGCAGGTGGCCGCGCTGGTCGCGCTGCGCGCGGGCGCGGTCCGCGGCCCGGCGCGGCGGCGGGCCTGGCTGGGGCTGGGCGCCGTCCCACCGCTGTTCCTGTCCGCCGCGGTCGCCGGCCGGGCGCTGCCCAGCGCCGGCGGCATCAGCGCCACGCTGCTCATGCCGACCGCGCTGCTGGTCTTCGCGATCAGCGCCACGGCCGCCGCCATCGGCGGTGGCGGCCGCGCGATGCTCACCCCGGACGAGTCGGCCGCCTTCCCGATCAGCCCCGGCGCCGACTACCTCGGCTCCGTGCTGCTGGCCCCGCTCAACGTCGCCTGGCTGGCCCAGGCGCTGGGCCTGGTGGCGCTGACCGGGTGGGTGACCTCCCGCGCGGGCTGGGACGGCCTGCTGCTCGCCGAGGCGGTCACGCTGGCCTGGCTGGTGGTGGCCACCGTGATCGCCCAGACCCTCGGCTGCGCCGTCGACCTGGCCCGGACCAGCACGATCGGGGTCTGGGGCGCGCGGTTGCTGCTCGTCGTGCTGCTGGCGTGCGCCGCAGCCGTCGCCCTGACCGGACGGCTGGCCGGCGTCCTCAACCACGCGCCGACCGTGGGCCTGCTGGTGGCGAGCCTGGCCGGGGCCACCCACAGGTACGCGCTGTGGTCGCGCGGCATCGTCGGGCTCGCCGCGGTCGGCCTGGTGGCCTGGCCGCTCGGGGTGCTGCTGGCCCGCCGGCTGCGCCGCCGGCCGCCCCGGGCCCAGGTCCGGGTGGAGGCCAGGGAGTACCCGGCCCGGCGGGACGCGACCAGTGACCTGCTGGCCGCCCTGCGGGTCGACCGCGCGGGGGTGTGGCGCTCGGCGCCCCTGCGGCGGGGGCTGGTGGCGCTGGCCGCCATCCCGGGCATCGCGGCGGTCGCGGCCGGGCTGGACTGGCCGCTGATCGTCCTGCTCCCGGGCCTGGTCACCTCCGGCGCCGGCCTGCTGTTCGGGGTGAACGCGCTCAGCCTGGACGGCCCCGGGGCGATCTGGCGGCACACGCTGCCGGGATCGCCCAGGGTCGTGCTGGCCGCACGGATGGTGACGGTCGCCGAGACCTGCCTGGCCGGTGCCGGCCTGGTGCTGGTCGCGGCCTGTCTGCGGGCCCCGCGCGGGCCGGACGCGGCCGAGGTGGCCGCGGTGGCCGCGGCGGTGATCTGCTCCACGGCGCAGGTGGTCAGCCACTGCCTGACCTGGTCCCTGGCCCGCCCGTACGCCGCGAGCCTGCGGGACGCCCGCGACCAGCCCGCGCCACCGGCGGCCATGGCCGGCTACTCCGCCCGCCTGGCC
>Ga0187788_10000223_pt1 | contig 15461 bp, 15 predicted proteins | sample 1015_BV01_MP10_2_FD_133008 | JGI IMG/M metagenome (GOLD analysis project Ga0187788, IMG submission 133008) | Tropical peat soil microbial communities from peatlands in Department of Meta, Colombia - 1015_BV01_MP10_20_MG | ecosystem: Environmental > Terrestrial > Soil > Wetlands > Peat | place...
GTCAGCCGATGATTCTGGACATCGCCTCCATGGCTTTCTCGTCGGGATTGGCCAGACATCGCTCGATGAATTCGTCGCTCTGCTTGTGAAGAGCATCGATGTTGAACTTTGTACTACCCGACTTGCCAAGCAGAAATCCCCGCAGGAAGGCGATCGCCACATCGCGGCTCGCGCCACTCTCGCGCATGATGTCCTTGCAGGTATATTGTTCGATCATGCGATCTTGGCTGCCCTGCGCCAAAGACCGGTTCGTAGACGGCGCCGCGGCAAAGATAGCGGCAATGACGATGGCGGTCTTAAGGCCGGCTTTCATAGCGAATCCCTCAACTGCAGCTGCTCCGCCGCAATAGCCCCATACATCGCGTGCCGTCTGATTGGAATGTAATGGTGCCAAGCATTGCCGGGCTATTTCCACGCACTGTCGAAGAAAAATCCCCACCGATATTCGGATTCGAGCGAGAACCGCTTGTGATCGGTCGGTTGGGCGGGCTATTGGACTGTGATGCGCAATAGGTGCCGTCAATCGCCGGGTTGCAAGTTTGCGCAATTCCACCCGCACCGGACGCGACAATGAATACAGTCACGATAGCAATTCGCGACACGGGCTCCCCCAACTGTGAATGGGCCATGCACGGGACATTCCCAGTCAATTCAGCTTAGTGCAAAGCCGGCGTTGACGAAAGACGGTGGTTCCGCGCGCATGGCTGTGCAGAGATTTTTTTCTAAACAGTACCTAGCCATAAATGAATCTGTGCCATGCGCGCGAAATCGGCATATCATGTAGGTGGGTCGCGTAGCTTGGGCGTAGCGTAAGATGTTCCGAAAACTTGTGACGGATTGCAACCAATTGCGTGGTTTGCAAACCAGCTTACCTTTGGCCATCAGTTTTCTGATATCGGCCCTGATCGGCGGCTGCGGCACGCTCGATCGTCTTCCCGCCGTGACTTATGCGCAGGCGAAGCAAACCGATATTCTTGATATTCCGGATGCTCGTTTTTACGTCAGTGAAACCAAACAGATCACAGACATTGCAATAAAGGCGTATCAGCGCCGCAACACCACACGCGGTGGGTCGCCCAACAGATATTTTCTCGCTATTTCCGGCGGCGGCGATGACGGTGCTTTTGGCGCTGGGCTTTTAGTCGGGTGGAGCGATCGGGGGGACAGGCCGGAATTCGACGTAGTTACCGGTGTAAGCACGGGGTCGCTATCTGCACCATTCGTTTTTCTGGGAAAAGCATATGATGCTCAATTGAAGGAAATTTACACGCAAACGGATGCCGGCGATATCTTCGTGCGTCGGCCGACCGTCCTCGCCGCTGTCGCAAGCGATGCGGTGTCCGATACCGCGCCACTACGTAGAATGATTGCGCGCTACCTCGACCAGGCGATGATTCAAAAAATTGCCGAAGAGTATGGCAGAGGACGCCTTTTGTTCATTTTGACAACCAATCTCGATCAAGGCCGACCTGTCATTTGGAACATCGGAGCCATTGCTGCGAGCAACAATCCAAAGGCACAGGACCTCATCATCGACGTGCTGCTGGCGTCGGCATCGATCCCCGCAGTTTTCCCGCCGGTCATGCTGGATGTTGCAATTGAAGGAGTGAGACACCAGGAGATGCATGTCGATGGGGGTACGATCGCACAAGCTTTTCTCTATCCGCCCTCATTCTCGCTCAGATCGGCCGCGGCACGTGCGGGGGTCGATGAGAAAAAATTGAGAGTGTCGCGAAAGCGCAGTGCTTATGTGATCCGTAACGGCCGATTTACGAGGGCCGAAGAAAGCGTCAGGTTACAAACGATTGCGATCGCGAAAGAAGCGCTATCCACGATGATCGCTTCGAGTGGTGTGAACGATACCTATCGCATGTACCTGCTAGCCCGACGGGATGGGGTCGACTTTAATCTTGCGTCGATTGGAGATGATTTTGAGGTACCGTATAAGGGTCCGTTCGATAGAGAATACATGCAATCGCTTTTTGCTTACGGATATCAAAAGGGCCGCGGCGGGTATCCGTGGCAGAAGGCTCCCCCAGGTTACGTCAATTAGGTCAGCTGCGGCCTTGGAAATGCGTACAGTCCGGTGATACGCTAATCGTCCCGCTCATTCGATTTATTTAGGAGATGGTCATGTCGGGTATCTTTCGTACAATGAAGTACGGCGCAGTTGCCCTGGTAACTGCGGTCATGCTGTTTGTTGCGGCTTCGCCGTCGGATGCGGCGACCGGATCAGTTCGCTTCACGGTTACAAGGGCAGGATTCATCGTTGGTGTTGGTGGAGGTAGCGGTACTCTGCGCTTCGCTAACCGGAGCTATCCGCTCAGTGTCGGCGGCATCAGTGTGGGGACCTTGGGGGTCAGCAGTGCAGACCTCGTCGGCCGTGCCTATCATCTCCGGAGGCCAGAGGACATTGTGGGGACCTATACGGCGATTGGTGCCGGACTTGCTGTTGCGGGCGGCGCCAGGGTCGCGCGTCTCCGAAACGCAAACGGCGTCGTACTGGAATTGCGCGGGCGCCAGATTGGCTTCGAGGTGGCGATCGACCTGAGCGGAATGAACGTGTCGATGCGCTAGCCTTTGTCCTGAATAACGAAATCAGGGAGTAAAACCCCGGGCGGTTCCCGGGGTTTTTGCATTCTGACCAAAAAGAGGGCCGCGCGTTTGTGACAACGGCGGCCCAATGCGTCAGGTCTGCCGGCACGGGGAAGGGGGGATCAGGCCGGCAGTCGCGAAATTAACTTGCGCCGAGCCAGAAAGTTCCGTCGCAGACCTGCTCGTGCCGTCTTGAAAATCCTGTGTTTTTCTTGAGGGTTAGGGGCAGGCCGTGTTGGCCGATCTGGCGCAGGTATTCAACCGCAATTTTCACGGCAAGTGTGGGCAAGTGTGGCCCTCCTCACAAATCCTTCTCTGGTCCCGCCCGATACTCCGGTCCGGCCACGAGAGTGGAGTCGTCCTGAGGCGAAAATCGCCAATTTGGTGACGCCTGTCACAGTGCGGTTTTCCAGTCCGCCCTACAAGTAGTGTGTTGCGTTGTTTTGAAGTGGAATAAAAAAATGCAAAGAGTCTCATCAGTGCTGGCATATGTCATGAACGAGGGCAGGCTGTGCGCGCTAAAGCCGTCGGAGTGGTCGATCCTGCTCGTCGGCATTGCACTCTGCGGTTTTGGGACGTTAGTTTTTTTGACCGCTCGTTTGTAGGTGTAGCCACCACCGCCCGCTTATTGCAGAGGTCGTGAGAAGGACAGCCCAAAATAGGGTTGGCTTGCGCTTTGCCTCATTTGGTATTGGCTGGACGGATCGGGTGAATCCCATATCCGTGATTGGTCAGCAGTCAGCTTTCCGGAATAGCCGTTAAATTCAACCGACGGCAATTGAATCGGTTTCTCTTTTTGCCTTTTTGTTTTGTCGTCTTCGGCCGCGAAGCTGACGCTCGTGAAGCCGAACAGGACCGTGAGAATAAAAATTGCCACGCGCATACAATTCCCCACGACAAAGCCCACAGCGTTGCGTGTCCGCAGGGCAAATCAACTATACACGATATTTAAGCTGCTTGCCGGGATTTTCGATGGTGGCCGATTCAAATCATGAAGCGACGCGGAGCTGTGCCAAGTAGCGCTCAACTTCCTGGCGCAGCAGATGCGACTGGTCTGCCAGCTCGGCCGCCGCGGTCAGCACCGTCGAGGCAACCTGGCCGGTTTTCACGGCACTGTTTGAAACCTCTGTGATGTGCTCGGAAACGTCTCGTGTGCCCTTTGCCGCAGCGCCGGCGTTGCGCGCGATCTCCTGCGTGACTGTGTCCTGCTGGCGCATTCCCACTGCGACATCATTGGCAACGTCGCTCAGTTGCTCGATGGTTGCCGCGATCTTCTTGATCGCCTGAACGGACCGCCCTGTCGTTTGCTCTATCGACACGATGTGCCGCGTAATTTCCTCTGTAGCCTTGCCCGTTTGGGTGGCAAGGCCCTTGACCTCCTGCGCCACGACGGCGAAGCCGCGTCCAGCGTCCCCGGCGCGCGCAGCCTCGATGGTGGCGTTGAGCGCGAGGAGATTAGTTTGCGCAGCAATGCTGCTGATAAGATCGCTGACTTCGCCAATTTCATCGACCGAGGCGGATAGACTCTCGACTGCATCGGTAATCGCTTTGGCTTCGCTCGTTGCTTGACTTGCGACGGTTGCAGAATTTGCAACGCGAGCCGCAATGTGTTCTATCGATTGAGCGATTTCCTCGGCGGCTGTTGCCACGATTCCGACGTTTGTCGTCGCCTGCTCGGATGCCGCCGCCGTTGCGAGAGCCTGCTCCTGGTTTCGGGTCGCGCTATTTGCCATGTCCCGCGCCGACGTGTCCATTGCTGCAGCCGCGCGATCGAGTGTTTTCACGATATTCGAAACCGCGCTTTCAAATTCCTGCGTGGCGTTTTCGACCATCTGCCGACGGGATTCCAAGGTACGCGTCTGCTCGCCCTCCTTGCGCCGCGCGGCGGCCGCATCGGCGGTCGCCTGACGGAAGAACAAAAGGGCTCGCCCCATATCCGCAATTTCATCACCGCGTGTGTCCTGAATGTCGACATTGAGGTCTCCATCTGCGATGCGCCGCATGGCATCGCTGAGGAAACCGAGGCGCCGGGCGACACTGCGCCCGACATACAGCCATGCCACCAGGGCGGCGCCGATGACTGCGGCAATCGAGAGCGCGGTCAGGATGAATTGCCCGGAACGGATCTGCCCACCCGCATAGTTGGAGATCTCTTGTGCAATACGGGCCTGCTCCTCAACGAGCTCGTCGACGGCCTGCTTGAGCTTGGAAGCTTCGGACTGAGCAGTGTCGAATGCCAACTGCGCTTCGCGCTGTTGATTGAGTTCGTATGCGCGGGCGGCAATAATCCCGTCGTCCGCTCCGATCACGCCAAGCTGTTTGTAAAGCGACATAAGCTTTGCCTGGTGGCTACGATCGGTGATTGCATTCAAATTTTTGGTGATCTTGCGTTGAGCGGAATCGATGAGATCGCGCAGCGGCTCCAGACGGTTCGGATCGTTCGCAAGCGAAGCTTCGGTCAGAAGTCCGGCAAGAAGATTTGACTCCGACTCCATTTCCAGCAGCCGTCGCAGATTTTCGAGCCTCGTCTCGACTGCGGCTGCTCCTTCCTGCTTGGCATTCATCATGAGGTCAAAGTTGGCATCATCGATGGCCGGAGCGAGACCAATAAGGAGTGCCTCATGCGCGGACCGGACTGAGGACGCCAGGTAAGCTCGTTCGTTCGACATGATGATCCGGTTTGATACCGCAACATCGAGCGAGTGAAGCCGTTCCGCCAAGGCCTTGCTGCTCACGGCAATATCGTTTGCTTTGGCAATGCCGAACGTCTTGAGGCGGGCTATGCCACTCTCCAGGTTCTCTTCCTGCCGACCGACATTGTCCATGATTTCGCCACGGGCTTTGTCATTTCCAGCCGCCATCAGATGTGGGCCGGACGAAACGAGACTGCTTGCCTGTTCAGCGAGGCGCAGCGATACGGCGGTTGTCGGCAAGCTGCGTGACACTATTTCTTTGGTCGTCAGGCCGATGACAGTGAATTCATAGAAGGCAACTGCCGAACCGATGATTGTCAGGGCCGCAGCAAAGCCAAAGGCGAGATAGAGCCGGCCTTGAATGGTCGAAAGCCACCCTGATCTCCGAGCGCTTTTAGCGCTTTGCATTTTTGATTGTTTAGTCGTGACGGTGGGCATCTTTTGAATATCCGCGCGTCATCACCGTGCAACAGTCTTTACTAGTTTCGTGACGGACCTGAATGAGCCATCTGCCTGGAGCACGGTGAAGTAAACCTGATTTGAGCCTTGATTTTGCGTGGCGCTGAAAGTCAGCTTCACCCCGCCGAGATCGAATGGGACGCGCTCGATCGCATCGAGAAGTGTCTCGCGCGTGAGTTCGCCTGTCACCCGCTTTAAGGCTTCGACCACGAGTTGACCGACCAGATAGCCTTCGAGCGATACAAAGCCGGGTTTTGAATTCGAATTTACTGCCGCCAAAGCGGCCTGGTAGGACGCCACCACCGGTAGTGATTTATCTCTCGGAAAGGGGACGACCTGACTAACAATGACGCCAGCGCCCTGGTTGCCAAGTTCCTGGGCGAGCGAGTCTGATCCGACGAATGAAATTGCAACGAACGTTGCGTCGATCTTGAGCTGGCGTGCGAGCTTGATGAATTCTGCAATTGGCTTGTACGGCCCGACCGTAACGACAGCTTCGGGTTGCCCTTTCATGATCTCGAGCAGGGCCGACTTGATCGCTGTTGTATTGCGTTTGAAGGTGCCCTCGGCAACCAGCGACATGTTGCGCTTGGCCATCGCCTTTTTGACGCCGGCCAGGCCCGCAAGCCCAAAGGCGTCATCCTGATAGAGAATGGCAATTCTCGTAATACCGAGGTCGGTGGTGAGGTGTTCGATCCAGGCTTCGGTCTCCTGGAAATACGAACTGCGGATATTGACGATGTAGCGATTGAATGGATTGCGAAGAAATTCGGCGCCAGTGAACGGACCGATGAATGGCACTTTGGCCGCTGTAGCGATGGGCTGGCCGGCTTTCGAGGTCGGCGTCCCGACTGCGCCGACAAGAGCAAAGACCTTGTCTTCCTTTATTGCTGCGTTCGTAGCTTCGATGGTTTTCTCGGGCTCGTAACTGTCATCAATCGATTTGAGTTCGAGCTTGCGACCATTGATGCCGCCGGCACGATTGGCCTCTTCAAACGCCGCCAGAATCCCTTCGCGCATACCTTGGCCGAGCGCCTGCGCTGGACCGTTGAGTGCCGCGACCTGTCCGAACAGGATCTTGTCTTTAAATACGCCGTCCTCCGCACGGAGCGGCGTGTTTGAAAGGCCTAAGAAGGCAGCCCCGAAGATGCAGAGCCAGCGGCAATTGGTCCGCACGGGCTAGGTCCCCACAAGCAAAGCGTGTAGAGGGGATCGTGCGCGAGCATGGTTTACGAACTGTTAAAGGCGGCGCGGCCAAGCCCCTGGTGAACCGGAAAAGCCGATAAAACGTGTATAAAATTTTTGTGCCTCAGCCTGCGCAAGGCCCACAACAAACACTATCCCACATCCGCTACGCGGTAGCGGGGCAATGCGTGTCTTCCTATGCCGCCACCCTCAAGGCCTGCGGCACTGACTGTGTTCAGGCGGCCGCCTTGTTTTTGATCATCCCGACAATCGCCGTCAGGATCGCGCCGGCGATGCCGCCGCCGGCAAACTGGCCAATGAGCGCGCCGACGTCGACGCTGCCCGCGGCTCCGGAAAGCATTGGAATGAGTGCAGTCAAAATCTGCCCGCCAACACCGCCGCCAATTGCACCAGCAATTGTGTTGCCGGCCGTTCCAAGGCTGAGATCCTTGGATGCCCCGCCAGCCACATTGCCGCCGATCGCCCCGGCGACAATTTGAATGATGAGATTTATGAGCATGCCCGACATGAAAATCTCCTCACGTTTCCTAGTGGACGTTCAAGTCTTGATATCCGCCGGCAGCTTTCCGCCATTGGCGGCGAGCTTCGCCATGACTTGCTTGTGCAACCAGACATTCATGGTCGCAGAGTCGTTGGTGTCGCCGGTGTAGTTCAGTTCTTTTGCGAGCTGTTTTCTTGCAGTCAGACTGCTGTCCAGACCGAGAGCTTTCATTAGGTCGACGATCGACGTTCGCCAGGCAAGCTTTTCGCCTGTAGCCGCCGCCGCCTTGTCAACGATTGCAGCAACATCGACCGTTTGTGCCGGGGGTGCGCTTGTTGGCGTTGCGCCCGGCGCCAAGGTCGGCGAAGCGTTCGCCTGTGCGGAGCCGTGACCGAAAATCGCGCCCATAATGCTTCCGAAGATACTCATGACCCGTCCTCCACGTCGGTTTGTGGCAGAGGAGCTTTTCGCGCTAATTCAATACCTCCCTGCCAGAACACTCAGTATATCTTCGCTGCAAAGTGGCGGCGGGTAAACTTCGCGCGAGCGAGCGCAAAACTGCCGCCACCGCCGTGTTTTTGTCATCGCAACGGTATAACCTGCAAAAAATCCAATACTAACGGGAGGCGGCATATGGGCTTAATGGATGTCCTCAACGGGATGCAAAATGGACCGCGTGGACAGCGCGATCCTAGCAGCAGCAGTAGCGGAGGAATGTCTCCTATCACTATGGCGATCCTCGGTTTGCTGGCTTACAAAGCCGTCAAGGGTTTTGCGGGCGGCCAACCATCTGCTGCACCTGCGAACCCTCGAGCAACCCCAGGAGCAAACCCTATTAACGTCGGCCCGGCCGGGAACGGCGGCAGTTTGGGCGATCTGCTCAAAGGCGGTCTGGGCGGGCTCCTTGCAGGTGGTGCCGCGGGCGGCGTCTTAAGCGGCGGTTTGAACGACCTGCTTAAACAATTCCAGCAAAGCGGTCATGGCGAAACCGTCGATTCTTGGGTCGGCACTGGGCCCAACAGGACGATATCGCCGAATGATCTGGCTGGCGCCCTCGGCTCGGACAGACTCAACATGCTCATGTCGCAGACCGGGATGTCTCGGGATGACCTGCTCAACGGCCTTAGCCAATATTTACCGCAAGTGGTCGATCAGCTGACGCCGAAAGGACGATTGCCTACTGAACAGGAAGTCGAGCGTATGCTCTGATGCATAATCGGGTTTCTGCACAAGCTAAGTAGACGTTGGAGAGGTCTCGCTAATAGAAGGTAGGAGCGAGCATGGGCATCATCTGGATTATCCTTATTGGCTTTGTGGCAGGGCTTATCGCGCGCTGGCTCTCGCCCGGCCCGAATAGTCCCTCGGGCTTCTTGCTCACGACGGTGCTCGGAATAGGCGGGGCGTTCCTCGCGACCTGGATTGGCCAGACGATTGGTTGGTATAGGCCCGATCAAGGTGCGGGCTTCATCGGCGCCACCGTCGGCGCAGTGTTGGTGCTGTTCATTTGGAACCGACTGGTCGCCGCGCGGGTGATATCTGACCCCGGAGCCGGGCCGCGCTAATCGAGGCCTGCAGGCAATTTAAGCGCCGTGGTGACGCGCAGGATTGAGCGTCACCGGGCGACCGTACGATTTTTGTCACATGCGTCAGGGGTATTGATCTTGCTCAATTCCTCCAGCACGATTGCCGGACCTTTGCGTTTAAAATACTTCGAAACCGCCAGTAGCTTTCTCCAACATTCGGTGAAGATCATGTTCCGGCTGACCGCTGTAATCCTCACACTGTTGTCTGTAACGGTGGCATCCGCCCAGACACAAGTCCCGTCCAATAGTCGTCTGAAAACCATCGCCAGCTCAAAAACGATCAAGATCGCTTATCGGACGGATGCCAGGCCATTTTCTTTCCTGAATGACAACAAAGAGCCGGTGGGCTTCACAATCGATATCTGCAAATTGGTGACGAACTCCATCGAGCGACAACTTGGAGTGGGCGCCCTCAAAATCGAGTGGGTTCCCGTAAACGTTCAGACGCGCTTTACGACGGTGGCAAGCGGCAAGGCCGACATGGAATGCGGGTCAAGCACGGTGACGCTGGGCCGCATGAAAGAAGTTGATTTTTCGAATTTTATTTTTGTCGAAAGCACCGGTCTTGTCGTTACGAGAGCTTCCAATATACGCACCTTTACGGATATGGCGGGCAAGCGAATTGCTGTCGCCTCGGGGACGACCAACGAACAGGCTATCGTTGCGCAGCTGAAGCAGCAAAAAGTTGAGGCGACTGTGATTTCTGTGAAAGATGGAGCCGAAGCGATCGCCTTGTTGGAGGCCGGCAATGCCGATGGTTTCGCCAGCGACAAGCTGCTGCTGGTCGGCGCTCACATGAAAAATCCGCAAGCCTTGGTCATGTTGCCGGATGATTTGTCAGTTGAGCCATATGCCATCGCGTTACCTCTTGGCGATTGGGCTCTTCGGCTGGCAGTCAATACGGGACTTGCCGAGATTTACCGTAGCGGACAGATCATAACCATCTTCAAAGGATGGTTCGATCGGATAGGCCTGCAAATGAGTCCGGTATTGAGGATTATGTACGGCTTGGGATCGCTCTCAGATTAGGAGTGAAGGACGTTATCAATCGACGGCGGCCGGGGAAACGATCGGAGCAGCCGAAATAAATTGTTGCTCGGCGAGTCGGGCAAATCGGCCGCCGGCGCTGATCAGCTCGTCAAACGATCCGCTTTCGACAATTCTCCCCATGTCGAAGACGAGGATGCGCGAGGCCTTGCGCACCGTCGACAGGCGGTGTGCGATCACGAAAGTCGTTCGACCCTTCATCACCTCATCCAGGGCGCGCATCACCTTCGTTTCAGTGTCAGCGTCAAGGGCACTTGTTGCCTCGTCGAGAATAAGGATGGGCGGATCTTTGAGAAGCGCGCGCGCAATCGACAATCGCTGGCGCTCGCCACCGGACAGCGAGCGGCCGCGCTCACCGACACTGTCCCCAAAACCCGCTGATTTGCGCTCGATAAACTCCAGGGCTTGGGCGCGCTCGACTGAGTCGAGAATCTCCGCGTCGGTCGCATTGGGTTTGCCAACCAGCAGGTTCTCGGTGATCGAGCGGTTAAATAGCAGCGCTTCCTGGAAAACCACGCCGATGTTTCGGCGCAATGCCGAAAGCTTGAATTTGCGAATGTCCGTCCCGTCAATTTCAACTTGACCTGATTGAGGGTCGAAGGCGCGGTGAAGCAGCGCGATGGCGGTTGATTTTCCTGCACCGGTTGCACCAACCAGCGCAATTGTTTCGCCCGGCATTGCCTTGAAGTTTAAGTCCTCAACGGCCATCTGCTTGCCGTCATATGAGAAAAATACATGCTTGAATTCGACAAGTCCACGCAGTCTGCCGGGATCGACCGCGCCCGGGTCGTCCCGAATAGACGGAACGGTATCCCAAACCTGGAAAAATTCGCGCAGACGCGGCGCCTCCGACACCACATTGTTTATGAAACCAACGCTGCGCTCGAGACGGGCAATGATAAGACCCGCGAAATTCATAAACGTGACCATTTCCCCGACCGTTGCCTTGCCGTTGATGGTCAGCAGGGTCCCCGCGATGATGATCGCGAGCACGGTCAATGTCGTCGCGGTACGGGTTAACACGTTCGCGAGCGCCCACCAGGAAAGGACCGGCATCTGCGCGGACAACAGACGTTCGACGACCGAACGTAGCTCGGCAACCTCGGTCTCGAGACGTGAAAAGCTTTGCACAAGAGCAATGTTGCCCAGGGTATCGGACGCGCGCTCTGCAAGATCCGAATAGTGACGTTCGACAGAACTTTGCAGGGTTTCGGTCTTACGCACGATAAGTGCTGTAAGCGCCGCGAACACGATGCACAGGACAATCAACAACGATGCGAGCCGCCAGTTTATAAAAAGCGAAATCGGCAGAAGGATCAGCAGTGAAATAAGCGAAGAGAGATTGTCACGAAAGAATCCGACCCACAGGCCCCATAGCGCCTCCGTGCCCTGGAGCATCATCTTCATCAGCCGTCCGGAATGAGTGTTGCCGTGATAGGAGAGGGGTAGTTGCAGGACATGCTCGAAATAACTGGTCAAAACCACGTGGCGACGCCGATGCGCGAGACGATCTGCGTAAAGGGCGATCAACGTTCCGCAGGCGATGGTGAAAAGCCCGAACCCGGCCCAGGCGGCCAGCAAAGTCGCTAATTTCGACCAAACCGGGGGTTCCCCGCGCATCTGCGCCCCCGTGAGCGTGTCGATGATGCGGCCGAGCAGCACCGGCTCGGCAAACTGCGCTGCTGCGAGGGCAAGATTGGCCAGCGCCAAGGTCCACGCCAAAGGGCCCTCGGAGCCTAACAGCGCAAGAACACGCCCATAAAGACGGAGGATACTCATGCGTGTTCTCGACGATTGCGTTCCCGGTTTCAGCATACGTTACAGACTGTCCGCGGCAGACCAAAATAGATGCAATTTTGCGACCGGCTAAGCCCTGGTCCACCGATCACGATATTGCGATTTGTTGGGCCAGACTGACCGGCCTTTAATAGTAAAAGTGTAGAAAATCAGGTTTCATTGGAATGACAGTCATACCCTCCGTTTCTGACAAACGTAGGCCGGGTCCCCGCGGCACAAATTCGGTTGTCGTTAAGCGCTCAATCATCCGCGATGGACACAAGTCTAGCGTGTCTTTGGAAGATCAATTCTGGGATGGCCTGCGCTATATCGCGGCGCGCGAAAACATGACGGTTTCGAAGTTGGTCGAGACCATTGATCACGGCCGCAACAGGCGTAACCTCTCGTCTGCAATCCGCGTATTCGTATTGGACTACTTCAGGCGCAACAGTCGGGATAGATTACCGTTCGAGGCGGACACTTCCGGCGCGAGCACGACGGCGCCATCTCTGGAAAATACAACCGCGAAATAAATCGTAGTAATAGTACACGCATCGGTTTTTGAATTGCACTAGCGGACCATCATCACTGAGGCAAAGGAGATTAAAATGGCTAGGGGACGTCGTGGACTGGACCGTCGCCACCGCGATCGCGGTGGTAGAATTGAAAAAAAACATGGCAACACCCGGGTCGGTTCTCTCCGCAAGGAATACGGCCCTAAGTTCGCGAAAGGCCGGCGTAAAGACATGATGCTCAAGACATTGCTCAAGGAGACGGGCACCGCCTCATTGCACGAATATTTGCGGCGCCACCACAAGTGACGGTGGTGCCAACGCGCAAATCACAGCAACCCTGCGCGACGGAAGCCTTCCAGATAGTGCGTGCGGTCCACGTCCCTTTTGAACGGCATCTCGCTGGCGAGCCAGTCTAGGGAGATATTGGGCTGCACGCGCCGCAGCTCGAGCAGGGCAGCTTTGGCGAGTTCCTTCTGCCCGAGCATGCCTGCGGCGGCGGTGAGCACCCTGTGACCGCCGACGAAATCATTGCGTAGACGGATGGATTCTCGCGCCAATCGTATGGCCTCGTCGTAGTTGTGTCCGACGTATTGCGAATAAGCGGCAATGCCGCAATAGATCGCCGAGAATGGATCGCGCGGACTCAGTCGCAGTGCGCGGCTTGCGGCCAGGTCTGCCTCCTGCCACCGCCCGCAATACGATAGCGCCAGGCCGTAATACCCCTGTGCCAGCGAGAAGTTCGGGTTGAGCCGCAGCGCCAATTCAAATTCGGCGAGCGAATCGTCAAAACGGCGCGTGAACAGATAGACGTTCCCGAGCGCGTAGTGTGCCCAAGGGTCTTCGCTGTCGGCTCGGATCGCCGCCAACGCCGCTCGTTCGGCGACAGGTACTGACGCTGCCATGTCCGCCCAACCCATGTGCGCGCTGAAGGTATGAGTGGCGCCGAGCACACCGAGCGCCTGGCCATAGTTCGGATCAATGGCGGTCGCCTTCTCGAGCAGGGCCTGGGCAACCACATTGTCCTGTCTCGTTACTCGCCAGTAATGTGAAAGCGCCCGCATCACCAGATCCCATGCATCCAAGCTGTCGGGCGGCTTGCGCTGGGCGTGAAAGTTCTCCGCCGCGTAAATTTGCGGTTCGATCGCGGCAACAATCGCCTCTGTGATTTCATCCTGCACAGCGAACACGTCGGCAATGTCGCGGTCGTAGCGTTCAGCCCATATGTGGCTACCGGTTTCGACGTCGTTGAGCTGCGCGGTGATACGGACGCGATCGCCGCTTTTGCGCACGCTGCCCTCGACCACATAGCCGACGCCGAGCTCTTCGGCGATCTGCTTCATGTGGACGGCTTTGCCCTTGTATGTGAACGATGAGTTGCGTGCGATCACAAAAAACCAGCGCAATTTGGACAGTGCGGTGATGATGTCTTCGCTAATACCGTCGGAAAAATACTCGTGTTCCGGATCGCCGCTCATGTTGATGAAAGGGAGCACGGCGATAGCGGGCCGATCCGGCAGCGGCAGAGACGACCGGGATGACTCATGGATATCGACCTGCGGTTCGATGCCCAAGGGCCGCAATTGAACGTCGGCGACGAAGCGCAGGCCTTTGCGGGCAATGGTGCGGATCAGTTTCTGCTTGCCGCCGCTATCACCCACCGCCTTGCGTGCGGCGTTGATACGGCTGGTCAGGGTCGAATCGGAGACGACCCGGCCACCCCAGACCGAAGCGATGAGGTCATCCTTGCTGACAACGCGATCACGATTCTGCACCAGATATATCAGCAGATCGAATACCTGCGGCTCCACTGCAACAGGTTCGGCGCCGCGGAGCAGCTCGCGACGGTCGTCGTCAAGGGTATGATCGCCAAAGAGAAATTGCACGTTGGTTGCCCCCAACTGCACTTCAGAACCGGTCTCAGGAAATAATCAAGCTTGTCTCAAGGACAAATCAAGCTCCGCACAAAGTCTTTTCGGTGCGGAGTCGGTACTCACATCTCAATCATGTTGGAAATTGGACAGGAGATTGTGATGCCAGCCGCAACGTTAACCGCCGTCAAACCCTCCGTGCAGGAGGCGCCCGCCGCATCGGCAGATCTGACAGTCATAAAAGCCCGGCAAAAGGCGGCCTGGTCATCGGGCAACTACGCGATCGTTGGCACGACCTTGCAGATCGTGGGCGAGGAACTATGCGAGGCACTTGATCTGCAAGCAGGCAGCAAAGTGCTCGACGTGGCCGCCGGCAACGGAATGGCCAGCCTGGCCGCCGCGCGGCGCTGGTGCGACGTCGTTTCGACGGATTACGTGGCGAGCCTGCTCGAGCAAGGTCGCGCGCGCGCTGTGGCCGAAGGCGCGGCTATCGAATTCAAGGAGGCCGATGCCGAGGCGCTGCCATTTTCTGATCGCACGTTCGATGCAGTACTCTCGACGTTCGGCGTGATGTTCACACCCAACCAGGACAAGGCCGCCGCAGAGCTTCTGCGCGTCTGCAAGCCGGGTGGCCAGATTGGCCTCACAAACTGGACCCCGGATGGCTTCATCGGACAAATGTTCAAGACAATCGGCAAACATTTGCCGCCGCCGGCAGCGGCCAAATCTCCTTTGCTCTGGGGCACGCGCGCGCGCCTGACTGAAATGTTCGAGCCGGCCGCGGCCTGGATCAAGACCGAATCGCGCCACTACAATTTTCGCTACCGGTCAGCGCAACACTTCCTGGAGGTGTTCAGGACCTACTATGGCCCGATGCTCAAGGCCTTCTCGGCCCTTGAGACCCCCCAGCAGAATCGTCTGGAGAGGGATCTCTACGATCTCATTGCGCGTATGAATCGGGCGGATAACGGCACGATGGTCGTGCCGAGCGAATATCTGGAAGTCGTCATTATGAAGCGGTGACGTGCGTCGGCGGTTCGTTCGCGACTTGACCGCCGCGACAGCCAAAGCGATCGAGCAGGAAAAATATGATGGATGCCGCAACTTATGGGGGCGCTCGCGCCTCCGCAACGGCTGTTTCCAGCCGCGTGAAGACCGAAGCGCGCAATGGCCTCTTTGCGTGCTTCATGAATGCGTTGAGGAAATCGCGAATTCAGCAGGCGCGCCGCGTGCTCGAA
>Ga0187788_10000224_pt1 | contig 15443 bp, 9 predicted proteins | sample 1015_BV01_MP10_2_FD_133008 | JGI IMG/M metagenome (GOLD analysis project Ga0187788, IMG submission 133008) | Tropical peat soil microbial communities from peatlands in Department of Meta, Colombia - 1015_BV01_MP10_20_MG | ecosystem: Environmental > Terrestrial > Soil > Wetlands > Peat | place...
GAGCGCCGGAACCCCGCCCAGCGCGGCGACGTGCCCGTCGATCGGCAGCCTGCCGCGGGTGGCGATCCACTGGGTGTACAGCGCGTAGGACCCGGGATCGCGGCGCAGCACGACGTGCTCGGCGTGGGTGGCCGCCGCCCAGACCCCGTGGCCGGCGGCGATCGCCAGGGTCAGCCACCCGGTCCAGGCGGGCACCGGCCGGGCGGGGATCTCGCGCACCCAGCGCGCGCCGAACACCAGCATCACCACCAGCACCGGCACGGCCAGGAGCGGGCGCCACAGCCCGATCGGGAGCAGGACGGCGGCGAGCAGGCCGACCGCGGTCACCGCGGCGGCGCTGACCGGCCCGGTCCGCCACAGCAGCACCCCGGCCCACCGTTGCGCGGCGGACGTGGCCTCGACGTCCGGCCGTACCGCGCTGTCCACGGCCGGTGACGCTATCGGGTGGCGCAGAGCCGCCGAGCGGGCGCCGTCCCCCGGCCGGCGCGACGCGGTACCGGAGCCTCCTACCCTGAACCGATGAGCGGCACCGCCGGGCAGGCCGCGCACCGGCCTGCCGACGTCCCGGACCTGCTGCGTGCCATGCTCCTGTCGGACCCGACCCGGCCCCGGCTGACCTGGTACGGGCCGGGCGACGAGCGGGTCGAGCTGTCGGCGAAGGTGCTGGACAACTGGGTGGCCAAGACCGCGAACCTCCTGGTGGAGGAGGTGGACGCCGGCCCGGGCAGCCGGATCGGGATCGACCTGCCCGCGCACTGGCGGGCCGCGGTGTGGCTGCTGGCGACCTGGAGCACCGGGGCCTGCGTGGTGCTCCCGGACATCCGCGAGCCGGAGGATCCCCCGCCCGGGGACCGCACCGAGGGCGAGGACCCGACCGGGCTGGACGCGTGGGTCAGCGACAGACCCGACTCCCCCGCCGCAAGGTCCGCCGCGGCGGATGGCGCGCTGCTGCTCGCGGTGGCACTGCCGGCCCTGGCGACTTCGTTCGGGCCGGGGCTCCCAGGCGGGGCGCTGGACGCCGCGGCCGAGGGCCGGGGCCGCGGCGACATCTTCCTGCCCCCGGTCCGCGCCGTCCCGTCGGACCCCGCGCTGGTCCGGCCGGGACGGGACACGCTGACTCACGCCGACCTGATGCCCGCCGCGGCTGCGGCGGCCGGGAGGATGGGCCTGGAGCCGGGGGCCCGGGTCCTCACCGACGCACCCGCCTACCACGCGGTCTCCGGCCTGCTGGCCGCCTGGTGGTCCGGCGGATCCGTGGTGCTGCACCACGACACGTTCCAGTTGGACGCCGACCAGCGGGCGCGGTTGATCGAGGCCGAGCGCGTCACCGCCACGTTCGTCCGCGGCCAGCTCCTCTGACCAAACCACGCCACCCACGCCACCCCACTCACGAACCTCGCCGGTGGGCGGCGGTGGGGTCGGGAGCGGGTCAGCGGCGGGTGAGGATCACCCGGCTGTCGAGGTCCCACACCGGGACCCGGTAGTAGAAGTGGCCGCCGTGCAGGCCGGGCCGCCGCAGGATCCGCGTGGTCAGCACCTCCGTGGTGCAGGCCCGTGCGCCGCTGCCGCGCGATGGCGTGCACTCCGTGCGCACCGCGGCGCCCGAGACGGTGTGCGGGCCGGGGACCGTGCGCGGGTTGCCCCGCCACGACGGCCGGTCCCGGTCGAGGTGGGTCACCGAGTCCACCACCCAGTCCCGGGTGGGTCCCCACAGGCCCTGGGCGTTCTTCCGGTACACGGTGGTGCGCACCGAGGCGGTGCACCGGTACTCGCCGGACGCCGGGTGGCGGCACACGGTCCGCCACGCCTGCTCGTCCCAGGTCCGGTTCCCGGGCTGCCAGTACACCGCCGCCAGCCCGGCGGGAACCATCGAGCGCGGCGGCGTCACCGACGCGGTCCCGCCCGGTGAGGGCTCGGCCGAGGCACCCGGGGCGGGATCGGTGCCGGGACCGGTGCCGGGACCAGGGGTGGGGCCCGGGGTCGGGCCGGGGGGCGGCGTCGCCGGTGGCGGCGGGGAGGTCGGCAGGGTGAAGTCGTGGAACCAGTCCGAGGGCAGCCCGAGCCGGGCCCGCAGCCGGGCCCCGGACAGCGCCTTCGCCCGTCCCGAGGACGACCTGGCCACCACCGTGGTCGCGGCGCCGCTGTCGTCGCGGGCGCTGACCCGCAGCGAGACCAGGTCGGGCAGGCCGAACGCGCTGAGCACCCGGCTCACCGGCACCGATCGGCGCCAGGAGGCGAAGGACGGGTTGTTGTCCGGGTCGACGCTCCACGGGTCGGGGACGCCGTGCAGGTAGGGCACCCGCCCGCCCCAGACCTCGGCGACGTCCCGGGTCCGCCCGCCGCTGGAGGAGGAGTAGTAGGCCGTGATCGGCCGGTCGCGGTAGAGCACGGTGAGCCCCGTGGTCGGCGAGACCTGGGTGGCCTTCACCGCCGCGACCCATCGGGCTCCGGTGCCGGCCGAGATGCGGCCGGTCCATTCCTTCGACCAGCCGGAGTAGACCTGGCTGCGGGTGTCGTCCCACAGGTGGCACCCGCCGCAGGAGGCATGGGTCCCCGAGGCGTACGCGGCCAGCGCGTAGTTGCGCGCGGCGACCACCTGGCTCTTCAGGGCCTCCAGCGGCCAGGACGAGGGCATCTCGGCGATCCCGCGCAGGTACTCGTTGTGCAGGTCGAGCACCGCGACCGCCTCCAGCCGTGACGCGACCGGGAGGATCTCCATGCTCCCCCAGCGGTACCGCCGGGACTTGGTGATCGCGGTCCCCCCGGAGTTGGTGGCCGATGCGACGTCCAGGGTGGTGGCCGGCCCGTCCATCGCCCTGGTCCCCGACCAGCGCACCCGCACCGAGGGCGTGGTCAGCGTGCGGGCGTCCCCGCCGGAGCGGACCACCACCCGGACCGCGGACCCGACCGGCGTCACGGCGGCGGAGCCGCCGGTGGGGACGGCGACCGCCGGCGCATCGGCCGGGAGCAGGTCGAGCCGGCCGCCCCCAGGCGCCAGCGCGGTGGTGTCCAGGCGGACCAGGGTTCCCCGGTGCACGACGTTGACCCGCAGGTCCAGCCGGTCCGGATACCCGGCGACGGTGGTGCCGGTGTAGTAGTGGCGCAGGATCTGGGTGGCCGTGCGCCCGGCCTCGGCCTGGCCGCGGGCCCCGTACTGGGACAGCCCCACGCCGTGCCCGAAGCCGGCGCCGGTGACGGTGACCCGGCCCGTGGTGATCCCGTGGTTCGAGGTGGCGAGCACGGAGGCGGCCGGCGAGAGGGGGATCAGGCCGAGGACGGCGACCAGCGCGAGCCGGCGGGCGCGCCGTCCCCACCATCCGGTCGCCGGGGAGTCGCCGCCGAACCCGACCCGGTAGTCGTCGCGGTAGTCGTAGTCGTCGTCGTGATGATCGCCGTCGTGATGATCGCCGTCGTAGTGGTCGTCGTCGTGATGGTCGCCGTCGTGGTCGTCGATCCGCCCGGGCACGCACGGTAGGTCGCCCATGAGGCACCGGTCGGCCGCGCTCCCGGGGGCGTGAGGCGCTCACCGGGTTCCGGGGACCGGACGGGTGACCACCGCGCGGGTGACGTCCGGCCCCCGGGTACCCGGGCGGGTCAGTCCGCCCGGCAGATCTGGCGGATGTCCACCCCCGCCGGTGGCGTCGACGGCGCCGGCCCCCCGGACGCCTGCGGGGCCTGCGCCTCGCTCCCGCCGGCCCGACCGGACGAGGGAACGCCCGCCCCCGCGGACGGCGTCGGCGTCGCCCCGCCCTGCGGCTGGTCCCGGTCGGAGGCGTCCAGGGCCTGCTGGATGGTGGAGCGGATCACGTTGTATTCAGGCCTCGCGGGCTTGATCAACGGCGGCACGAACTGGATGCTCGTGATCTTCTGGCTCCTGGCCTTCGACCCCAGCTCCAGGAACGCGGCGAGCTGGCTGCCCGGAATGTCCGTGCTGACGACGTTCTTCCCGGCCGCCGCCACGTCCTGGAACCGGGCCAGCAGGGTCGCCGGGTCCAGCTGGTTGACCATGGCGGTCATCACGCATCGCTGCCGCGCCATCCGCTCGTAGTCGCTGGATCCCTGCCGGGAGCGCGCGTACCACAGCGCGTGGTAGCCGTCCAGGTGCTGCCGGCCGGGGCGGATGTAGCCGGACACCCGCGAGGTGCCCCCGCCGATCGGCACCCGGGAGCCGACGGTGAGCTCGATCCCGCCCATCGCGTCGATCAGGGCCCGGAAGCCGGCCAGGTCGACGATGACGTAGTAGTTGACGCGCAGTCCGGTGACCCCGCTGACCGCCTCCTTCATCGCCTCTGCCCCCGGGTCGGCGGCGTCGGGGAACAGCCCGCGGTGCTGGGTGCCCCACTCGTAGACGGCGTTGAGCAGGCAGACGTCGCCGCAGGACCAGCCGTGCGGCAGGGCCCGCGCGGCCGCGCTGCCGGCGGGGAACGGCACGTCCTCGAGGTTGCGCGGCAGGCTGAACAGGACGGTGCGCCCGCTGGCGGCGTCGATGCTGGCCAGGGTGATGCTGTCCGGGCGCAGCCCGACCCGGTCCGGCCCGGCGTCGCCGCCCAGCAGCAGCACGTTGTAGCGGCCGCCGACCGTGGCCGACGGCGGCCCGGGGGCGAACACGCTGCCGATCAGGTCTCCCGCCGCCCAGACCCGGGTCCCCGCCGCGAACAGCGGCAGGGAGGTGACCAGCACACCGGCGACCGTGACCAGCGCCACCCGGCGGCGGTCACGGGCCGCCTGCAGGCCGGCCTGCCCCAGCCGCCAGGCGTCGATCACGAGGGCCGGCCACGCCACGCCGGCGAGCAGCAGCAGCAGCGCGAGCACGGACAGCACCAGCGGCCTGGTCACCACGGCGAGCAGCAGCCCGCGCGCCAGGAACCACGCGGCCAGCGCCACGACCAGCCCGGCGGCCCCGGCCAGCCACACCCGCAGCGCCAGCCGCCCCACCCTCCGGCTGCCCGCGGCCAGGTGCGCGGACCCCGGCAGCACCACGGTGAGCAGGACCAGGGTGACGGCGCGGCGGGCCCGCAGCCGTGGATCGGCCGGCTCGGGCGCGGACGGCGTGCGCCCCTGCCCCGGCGGCCCGGGCCGGCCCGGCCGGGGCCGCGGGCGGGTCTGCGCCCGGTTTGTCACTGGTGGGGAAGGCATGCTGGCCAGTATCAACGGCGCGGGGGCGCACACCCGGGCGCCGCGGCCCGGCGCGTCGACGTGTCGGCCGCCCGCCGGTGATCGGCGCGACGGGCGATCAGCGGTAGTAGCCGACCAGGTCCACGGTCAGGTGGGTGGAACCGGCAGAGCTGCGCAGGGACACCGCCCCGCCGGCCCCGACCGGGATGACGGCCAGGTTCGACCGGTCGTCACCGGTCATCACCCTGAGGTCGGCGCCGCCCGGCGTCACCTGCCCGGCCGGCCATCCGATCACCGACGTGGGCGCGCTCGGGGACAGCGCGGTGAGGTCGACGACGACCGCGGTGGCGTCCGCGGGGACTCCGCCGATCCCGGCGACGACGACGTCCCGCGGGTGCCCGGCCGTCAGCGGGACGTTCCCGGCCCGGGTGTCCAGCAACCGGGTACCCGCCACCGCGGTGAAGCCGGCGCCGGCCGCGGGCGCCGCCACGTAGACGCCCACCACGTCGACCGCGACCCCCACCGAGGTCCCGGAGGCGTGCAGCACCAGGTGCCCGGACCGCACCTCGATCACGGATCGGACCTCGCTGGTGGCGTGGGCCTCCACCGCGAGGGTCGAGGTCGCGGGAAGCGGGATTCCGGCGGGATAGGCCGTCAGCGTTCCCGCCCGGGACGGCTGGAAGGCCGTCACGTCGGCGACCACGGCAATGATCTGGGAGGCGGGAACCCCGGCCAGCCCGGGCACGGTGACCAACCGGCCCTCGCCGTCACCCAGCGGACCCTCGGCCGCCGCGGCGGTGTTGTACACGCGGGTCCGGGTGGTCGGGCGGAAGGCCGCCCCCGCCCCGCTCGCGTGATAGCCCAGGACGTCGACGACGAGGTCGGTCACCCCCGCGGCGTTGCCGATGCTGACCGCTCCCCCCACGCCCACGGCGGCGGTGACCAGCGCCCCCCTGCTCTGGCCCGGTCGCAGGGTCAGCGTCGTCCTCGTCCCGTGCGGCTGGCCGGTCGGCCAGACCTCCAGCACCGTCCGGTCGGTCGGGCACAGCGCGGTCACCTGCAGCACCACCGACGTGACGCCGGTCGCCGGGACGCCGGCCTGGCCGAGCACCGGGACGTCCACCCGCCCGTCCGGCCCAGCCGGCAGCACGGCACCGGATCGGGTGTCCAGCAGCCGCCGCGGCGCCACCGGCAGATACCCTCCGGCACCGCCGGACAGGGCTCCCGGAGGGACATCGGCGGGCACCGGGGGCAGCACCGCCACCTGCCCGGTGACCGGCCGGGCGGATCCCGCCCGGGAGCGCGAGCTCAGGGTCAGCGTGTAGCCGCCGGGCCGGCTGATCACCGACCCCGGGCCGCGTCCGTTCCAGGTCGCGGTGAAACGCTTCCTCGCGGCGACGGTTCCGCTCAGGCTGGCCACGGTCCCGCCGCGGCAGCGGTCGGCGACATCCAGCCGCCAGGACTGCGCGGCGAGCGCCCCGGCACCGACCGAGGCACCGGCACCGATCTCGGTGGTCGGGGCCGGGCCGACCGGGTCGAGCAGGGCGGCACCCATCCGGGCGGCCACCCGGGCCCGGATCGAGCCGAGCAGCGCGTAGAGGTAGCGGCCGGGACACGCCGTCCGGCCGACGTCCCGATGACCCATGATCACCGGCTTGCTGACCTCCGTACCCGCCGTGTAGCGGGAGGTGCCCCCGCCCGCGGAGACCAGCCGGGTCCTCCCCCGGGGGTCGCGGTGGTTCAGGTCGAGCTTCCAGGCGAACAGCCGGACGACGGCGCTCACCGACGCGGCGCTGGGCCGGACGTCCTGGTAGTTGCCGATCATCGCCACGCCGAAGGTGTCGGTGTTGAACCCCCCCGCGTGCGCGCCCTGCACGGGCAGCGTGACCCCGCCGCGCCGGCCCTCCCAGATCCGGCCGAACCGGTCGACCAGGAAGTTGTAGCCGATGTCGTTCCACCCCCGGCTCAGGTGGTAGGCGTAGTCACCGCGGATGATCGCCGGGACCTGGGCAGCGGTGTAGTTGTTGCGGTCGGCCGTGTGGTGCAGCACCCCGGCCCGGATCGTCGACATGTAGGTCGGCGCGTTCCGGACCCTGGCCTCGTTGGCCCCCCACGCCGCCCGGCTGAGGATCTGCGGCTGGCGCGCGGTCGCGGCCGCGGACATCGGCGGCACCTGGCCCGCGACCCGGTCGAAATCCGAGGTGCCCGGGTCGATCAACTCCACGCGCAGTGCGTGCGGCAGCCGGCCCGACCGCACGTCGACCCGGACCTGGACGGCGTCGCTGGGCCCGACCCAGGCGGGTTCGGTCCCCCCGCGCAGGCCCCGGGCCGCACCGTCGGTGGTGTGCGCGCCGTCCTGGACCTCCAGCGGCTGCCAGCCGGTCCAGCCCTGCCGGGAGCGGGTCCGCAGGACGACCGTCAGGTCCGGCTCCACCCCGGCCGGCTGGTCCCAGGTCACCCCCAGCGTCTGGAAGGCCCGGTGGCTGCGCAGGATCGTGGTCAGCACCGCAGGCCGGCCCGCTCCGGGGTCGACGGCACCGGAGTGCTCGCCGCCGGCCGGGACGGCCGGCGGGCGGCCCGGACGCGCCGGGCCGGCGGCGGCGATCTCCTCCGCCCACGCGGCGGTGGCGGCCAGGCCGCTGGCCGGTCCGGTGACCGAGTGCAGCGCGCCCCGGTCGACGCCGGACAGCCCCCGGTTCTCCACGTGCGTGTTCACCGGCCGCGGGTCGGCCGGTGCCGACCGCACCACGACCGGGAGCAGCGTGGCGGCCGGTGTCGCAACGGCGATGACCAGGACGGCCAGCGGTAACCTGCGCATTGACGAAAGCCTCGAAACTCGTGATCACCAAGAGGTTGTGTGACGCATAGTATCTAAATAGTCACACAGAGTGGTGCGGGATCGGCGGAGGGACAGGCCTCACGTCGCCCGGTGGACGGGGTCCCGGGTGCCGGCGGCGAGCCGGCCGGAGGGCATGGCACCGCGACGCGCGGCGCGGCCGGTGGGGTCTGCCCCATGTGCGAAACTGACGCCCTCTCCGCGCGGCCAGGACTGGATGGGAGGACCTCGTGACGACGATCGGCGTGGTGATCAGATGCCTGAACGAGGAGCGGCACATCGGCCGGCTCCTCGCAGGCCTGGAGCGGCAGACCCGCCGGCCCGACCAGATCGTCGTCGTCGACTCCGGGTCCACCGACGCCACGCTCGACATCGCCCGCCACTACACCTCGGACATCACGCACATCAAGAAGGAGGAGTTCTCCTTCGGCCGCGCGCTGAACATCGGGTGCGATGCGGCGTCGACGGACCTGCTCGTCTTCGTCAGCGCGCACGTGTACCCGATCTACGACTCCTACCTCGAGCGGCTCACCGCGCCGTTCGCGGACCGGGAGGTCGTGCTGACCTACGGGCGTCAGGTGGGTGACCACCGGACGAAGTACTCCGAGTCACGGGTCATGCTGAAGTGGTTCCCGGCCACCTCGATCAAGCGCCAGGACCACCCGTTCTGCAACAACGCCAATGCCGCCATCCGGCGCAGCGTCTGGCAGGAGCAGCCCTACGACGAGGAGCTCACCGGCCTGGAGGACATCGCCTGGGCGAAGGCAGCCCAGGAACGCGGCCACGCCGTCTCCTACGTCGCCGAGGCACCCGTCGTCCACGTGCACGAGGAGGCGTGGAACCAGACGCTGAACCGCTACCGGCGCGAGGCGATCGCCTACCGGCGGATCACCGGGGAGCGGCACCTCAAGGCCGTGGAGGCCGTCGCGCTGACGGCCGGCAACACGGTCATGGACTACGTGCACGCGGCCCGGGAGGGCGTGCTGATGTCCAACCTGGCCGGCATCCCCACCTTCCGGTTCGCCCAGTTCCTCGGCGCGTGGCAGGGCCAGTCGCACACCGACCAGGTCAGCGAGGGACTCAAGCGCCGGTTCTACTACCCGCTGGACGCCCGCGCCCCGATGGTCGGCGAGGTCTCCGGCAACCCGATCGACTACAGCGACCACATGCGGCCGTAGCGCGGACCATCGCCGGGACACCAGCACGGTCGATCATGTGGAGCAGCCGGAGGAGACGGTGACGACAGCAGCCCTGGTACCGATGCGCCACCACAGTGAACGCGTCCCGGGGAAGAACTTCCGCATGCTCGGTGACCGCCCGCTCTACCAGCACATCGTGGGAACGCTGCTCGCGGTCCCCGAGGTCGACGAGGTGGTCATCGACACCGACAGCGAGGTCATCGTCGAGCAGACGGCCGAGGCCTTTCCCGCGGTGCGCGTGCTGCTCCGGCCGGAGCATCTGCGGGCCGGTGAGATCCCGATGAACGACGTGCTGCTCAACACGATCCGGCAGCTCGACGCGGACGTCTTCCTGCAGACCCACTCCACCAACCCCTTCCTGTCGGCCGGCACGATCAGCGCGGCGTTGCGCCGCTACGCCGAGGGCCGCGAGGCGGGGACGCACGACTCGCTGTTCACCGTGACGCGCCTGCAGGCGCGGCTCTGGTCGGCGACGGCCGAACCGATGAACCACGATCCCTCGGTGCTGCTGCGCACGCAGGACCTGCCGCCGGTCTTCCTGGAGAACTCCTGCGGCTACGTCTTCGCCCGCGACACGCTCGTCGAGCGGGGCAACCGGATCGGTGCCCGCCCGCTGCTGTTCGAGATCGACCACCTCGAGGCGATCGACATCGACGAGGAACGCGACTTCCGGCTCGCGGAGGCGGTGTGGGCCGCCCGCGCGGAGCTGACCGGGGCGGGTGCCCGATGAGCCGACGCGTCCTGGTCTCGTGCGTGCAGATGCAGGGGGAGCTGCACAGGTTCGAGCAGGACTTCGCGGCCCGGGGCATCGAGCTGGTCGTTCCGGAGGTGCACCAGCAGCTCTCCGAGGAGGAGCTGCTGGAGATCATGCCGGAGATCGACGGCGTGATCGTCGGGGACGACAAGTTCACCGCTGCGGTGCTGGAGTCGTCGCCACGGCTGCACATCCTGTCCAAGTGGGGCGTCGGCACCGACTGCATCGACCTGGAGGCCGCCGCCCGCCTCGGGATCACGGTCACGAACACCCCCGGGGTCTTCGCCGACGACGTGGCCAACGTGGCGACCTGTTACATCCTCATGCTGGCGCGGGGTCTGCACCGGGTGGATGCGGCGGTGCGCGCCGGCACCTGGCTGAAGGTCGAGGGCGAGTCGCTGCGGGGGAAGGTGCTCGGTGTCGTGGGTCTCGGGTCGATCGGCCGGGCGCTGGCCGAGCGGGCGCGCGCCCTGGGGATGGAGGTGACGGGGTGCGATCCGGCGGCGCAGGCCCGTGCCGCCGCGGAGGCGGCCGGAGTGCGCGCCACCGCGCTGGACGACGTGCTCGCCACCGCGGACTACCTCGCGCTGTGCTGCCCGCTCACCCCGCAGACGCACCATCTCATCGACGCCAGGGCGCTGGCCGTGATGAAGCCCGGCGCCAAGCTGGTCAACGTCGCCCGCGGGCCGATCGTGGACGAGCCGGCCCTGGCCGACGCGCTGCGCACCGGCCACCTGGCCGGCGCGGGCCTCGACGTCTTCGAGACCGAACCCCTCCCGGCCGGCAGCCCGCTGCGTGAGCTGCCGCAGGTCATCCTCGGCGCGCACAACGGCTCGAACGCCAGGGAGGCAGTGGAACGGACCAGCCGGCTGGCGGTGGAGAACCTGCTCGCCCACCTGGATCCGGCGTGAACCCTGGGCACGTCCTGGTCACCGGTGCCGCCGGTGGGATCGGTGGCGCGGTCGGCGACGTGCTCCATGCCCAGGGGTGGCGGGTCACGGGTCTCGACGTCCGGCCCGCCGGCCCGGACCGGGCGGCCGGGCGCCGGCAGGCGCTGCAGGTGGATGTCGCCGACCGCCGGGCCCTGGAGGAGGCGCTCGCCGTGGCGCGCGCGGCGGGCCCGGTCACGGCCGTCGTCCACGCGGCCGCCGTCCAGCCGATCGGCCCGGTCGGCAGCGTCGGCCTGGACGACTGGGAGCGCTGCCTGCGGGTGAACGTCCTCGCGCTGGAGCAGATCGTGGCCACCTGCCTCGACGACCTGCGGCGGGCCCGCGGCGCGGTCGTCGCGATCAGCAGCGTGCACGCCCGGGCCACCACGCGCGACATGGCGGCCTACGCCACGTCCAAGGCGGCGCTGGAGGGGTGGACCCGCGCGGCCGCCCTCGACCTGGCTCCCGACGTCCGGGTCAACGCCGTGGCACCGGGGGCGGTGCGGACGTCCATGCTCGTCGACGGGTTCGTCCGGCGCTGCGACGACGGGACGGTCGACGAGGCGATGTCGCTGCTGGCGGCGCGCACCCCGCTGGGCGTCATCGCCGAGCCGGTACAGCTGGCTAGGCTGGTCGCAGCGCTGCTCGACGACGATGTGACCGGTTTCGTGACCGGGACCGTCTTCGCCGCCGACGGCGGCGCGCTGCTCAAGCTCGGGACCGAGTAGTCCGGCGCGCCCACCGACCGCCCGCGAACACGAGAGAGACACCCACTGAATGCCTCGCACACCCGCCAAGAGCGGCCTGAGAAGGCGCCTCCGGTCGGTCTACCGCCGCGTTCCGGCCCCGCTGCGGAAGCGGATCAACCCGGTGCTGCGCGCCGTCCTCGACGTCGCGGACCGGCGGGGCACGCCGGAGACCTGGGCCCTGCTGGTCTCCGTGGCGCTGTCCTACGTGATCCTTCCGTTGCTGCTGCTCGGGTTGGCGATGCTGGCGGAGCCCTGGTGGGTGCGCGCCCTGCTGCTGGCCGGCGCGGTCGGCGTGCTCGCCCTCGGCGGGATGCTCGGCACGCGCCGGCTCTTCGAAGCCACCACCGGGGGGTCGAGCGGTCACCGCGGGGCATGGCACGTGCGCGACCTGCCGCCGCCCGGGCACAGCCACCTGGTCCCGTCCGGCTGGCAGCCGGCGGTCACCGTCGTGGTGACCGCCTACAACGACAGCCGGTTCCTGGCCCAGGCGCTGACCAGCCTGATCGAACAGGACTTCGCCGACTTCGAGTGCGTCGTGGTCGACGACGGGTCGACCGACCTCACGATGGACGTCGCGTTCGGCTTCGCGGCCGCGGACGCGCGCTTCCGGGTGGTTCACCACGAGGGCAACTCCGGGCTCCCCGCGGCCCGGAACACCGGCCTCAGCTACGCCCGGGGCGCCTGGGTGACCTTCCTGGACGCCGACGACTTCCTCTGGCCGAGCGCGATCTCGCGGCGGCTCGAGGTGATCGGTGACGACCCCGAGTGCGCCGGGGCCTACTGCGACTGGCGTTCCGAGACGGAGGAGAGCAACCCGCGCGACCGGCCCACCGAGGCGCGGCAGCTGGAGCGGGTGGCGTTCCCCGACGCGGAGTGGGACACCCCGTTCATCGCCAGCGCTCCCATCCTGCGCACCGCGATCGTGCGCGCCGTCGGGGGCTTCTCGGAGAGCCTGTACTCCGCCGAGGACTTCGAGTTCTACCTGCGGCTGCTGCGCGCGGGCTACTGGATCGAGTACGCGCGCTACGTGGGCGTCGGTTACCGGCAGGTCACCGGCTCGATGATCCGGGGAAACCCGGCGCTGCACTTCGAGGTGGTCCGGTCGGTGATCGACGCGGCGGAGACCGAGATCGCACCGGACACCATCCCGGGATCGGTCGCCCCCTACACGCGTCCGATGTCGTACTACGTGCGGGAGACCAAGGTGCTGCGCCGCCGCCTGCGCTTCCTCGCGCTGGCGCACCTCACCGGGCGGGCCGAGCAGGTCGAGCGGGTGCTCGCCGGGCTGGACCGGGACCTGCTCCGGCGACCGCTGCCGTTCTCCCCCACGGAGGACCCCTACCGGTACGCCGTCCAGCGACTGCGGCTGCTGGAGCCGGCCCACGTGGCGCAGCGGCAGGACCTGTGGCAGTGGCTGACCACGACGCTGGAGCCGATGCTGCCCGATACCCGGGAGGCCGGCGCCCGGGTGCTCGCGGCCACCTCGACCGACCGGACGGCGAGCCTCAACCGCCGGACCGTGGTCGCCAAGACCGGCCGCCCGGTCGGGGTCCGGGAGCTGTGCCGGTCCCCGCGCCTGGTCACCAGCGGGCTGGAGGACTACGCGCGGGGCACGGTCATCCTGACCCCGCAGAGCCGCTACCACGTCGACGAGCTCGGGCCGCTCGCCGAGGAGCTGTCCCTGCGCGGGGTGCCGTGCTCGTTCATGGTGCCGGACAAGGTGCCGGCCACCGTGCTGACCGAGCTGTCCAAGTACACCGACAGCGTGCTCTCCTGGGACGCCGCGCTGCCGGACCGCTGCCCGGTCGCCGGTGTCGTGGTGCTCAACGACTGGGGTCCCACGCGCCAGCTCGTGGAGTGCGCGGACCGCCACGGGGCAGCGACCTTCGCCAAGGTCGAGGGCGTGCAGGACTTCACCGACGTCGACACCGGGCGCAAGCGGCACCCGTACCGCCGGGCCCGCTACGCCCTGGCCCAGGGCCCGAACGACGCGAAGGCCCTCGCCGACCGGGACGTCTTCGTCGTCGGCAGCTCCCGTTTGGAGCGGATCTGGCAGGAGGCCCCCTCGCAGCCGGGCCCCGCGGACCCGGTGCTGATCAACTTCAACTTCACCTACAACGTGCTGACCGACCAGGCGGAGGGGTGGATCCTCTCGGCGCAGGGCGGGATCGAGGACGCCGGGCGGGAGTTCCTGGTCTCCCTGCACCCGGCCCAGAAGCACTCCAACGTCGTGCGCAACGTCACGCCGCAGCCGATCCGGCACGAGGTGGCCCGCGCCGCCGCGCTGGTCTCCCGGTTCAGCACCGTGCTCTACGAGGCCATGGCCCGTGGCGTCCCGGTGATCTACCACAACCCGCACGGCGAGCAGGTTCCGGACTTCCAGGACCCGCGGGGCGCCTTCCTGAGGACCACCAGCAGGATCGAGCTGCGGGACGCCGTCCGGGATCTCGCGAGCTGGCAGACGGATTACCGGGACCGCTGTGCGCAGTGCTTCGCCGAGCAGGTGGACGTCGACCCCGAGCGCCGCTCGGAGTCCCGCACCGCCGAGCTGATCGCGAAACTGCTGTGACCGGCAGCCGGCCGCCGTGCCGCTGACCGGCGGCGAGCCGGTCGTCATCCGCCGCAACGACTGGGCGCCGCTGGCCGATATGACCCGTCACGTCCAGCCCCGGCTCCGGGTCAGCGTCGTCATCCCCGCGCGCGGCGGGCAGGACCGGCTGGACCTGACCCTCGCCGCGCTCGCGGCGCAGACCTATCCGTCCGACCTCACCGAGGTCGTGGTCGTCGACGACGGATCCGACCCGCCTCTGGAACTGCCTGCGCTGCGGCCGGCGAACTGCAGGATCGTGCGCGCGCCGGAGACCGGCTGGGGCCGGGCGCACGCCTGCCACACCGGGGCACTGGCCGCCACCGGTGAGGTGCTGCACTGGCTGGACGCCGACATGCTCGCCTTCCCCGACCACATCGAGCAGCAGCTGCGCTGGCACCACGTCGCCGACTACCTCGTCACGATCGGCTACAAGCGCCTGGTCGGCCACTGGTCGCTGACCCCGGAGCAGGTGCACGCCGCGGCCCGGGACGGGCGGATGGCGGAGCTCTTCACCGCCGAGGAGACCCAGCCGCACGCCTGGGTGGAGCGCCTGATCGGGGACAGCGACGACCTGCGCTCGGCCGACGCCGAGGCGTTCCGCGCCGCGGTCGGCTCCACCAGCGCCCTGCGCCGGGAGCTGTACCTGGACGCCGGCGGCATGGACACCTCGCTGCGCCTCGGTGAGGACTCCGAACTGGGGTACCGGCTGGCCCAGCGCGGCGCGGTGTTCATCCCGGTCCGCGCCGCCCGCAGCTGGCACCTCGGCATCCCGACCGCCACCCGCTCCCCCGATCTGGTGCGCCGCTACAACATGCCACACCTCGCCAACCGGGCACCCCTCCCCCGCTTCCGGCGGTGGCAGGCCGGCCGAACCTGGCGGGTGCCGTACGTCGAGGTCGTGGTGGACGCCTCCGCGGCCGGCTACGAATGGGTGGCGGCCTGCGTGGACTCCGTCCTGGCCGGCACGCTGACCGACTGCCGGGTGAGCGTCGTGGGCCCGTGGTCTGCACTGGACGACGCGCGGACCTCCCCGCTGGAGGACGAGCACGGCGACCTGCGCCTGGTGCGCGAGCACGTCGCCGGTGACACGCGGGTGACGCTCGTCGAGCGGGTGCCGGCCTCCCCGTTCCCGGCCACCTTCCGGTTGACGCTCGGCCCGGGACGCGCGCTCAGCCGGGCCACGCTCGAGCGGCTGGTGGCGGCGGCGGATGCCGCCCGGGCCGGCCTGGTCGAGGTGAGTCCGGAGCCGTGCGGCGCGCGGCTGTGGCGCA
>Ga0187788_10000225_pt1 | contig 15398 bp, 17 predicted proteins | sample 1015_BV01_MP10_2_FD_133008 | JGI IMG/M metagenome (GOLD analysis project Ga0187788, IMG submission 133008) | Tropical peat soil microbial communities from peatlands in Department of Meta, Colombia - 1015_BV01_MP10_20_MG | ecosystem: Environmental > Terrestrial > Soil > Wetlands > Peat | place...
AGGAACCGTGGCCGGGTGGCGGGAGAAACCGCGCGGCGGCCGGGCGTCCGATCGCCCGGTCGCCGGCAACTCTCCGGTGGCAACCCAGTTGCGGGATGAGGCTCGTGCCTTCGGATTCGGCTCCGCTCCCCGGGTCGGCGCCCGACAGCCGAGGGACACACCGCAGCGGACATGACGATCAGGACGGCCTGGAGTGGGAGGACCTGATGCCGGAGATCATTCGGGCGTCCGGCTCAAACATGATCTGGCAGCTCATCGACCGACAGACCGGCGCCGAGAGCGGTGCCGACACCTCGCCCGACTCCGCCAGCCCGCCTTCGGCCTCGCCAGGCCCGCTGCCATCGTCCGGGTGCATGCCTGCACGGCGTGCCGCTCGCGCTGTTCTGACGGGCGGGAGCGGCGTCGTGGCCCGTCATAATGCTCGTGTGGTCAGTCGTATCGCTGCGATCGCAATCGATGCCCGACAGCCCGAGGTGATCGCAAGCTTCTGGTGTGCCGTGCTCGGCTGGCGGGTCAGCGATGTCGACGACGTCGGGATCAGCATTTCACCATCGGACGGGTCCGGGCCGACGATCGACGTGTACGCCGTTCCAGAGGCTAAGACGATCAAGAATCGGCTGCATCTGGACCTGCGGGCCGACGGAGCGAGCACGTCGCAGGAGTTGCGGCGTCTTCTGGACATGGGGGCTCGCCGCGTCGACGTGGGGCAACCCGACGATGCAAGCTGGGTGGTCCTGGCCGATCCCGAAGGCAACGAGTTCTGCCTGCTGGCTCGCCCCACCCAGGACCTGTGAGCGCCGGCGACAGGTCTGTGGGTAACGCCGGAAGAGGCCATGGCCGGTCCCCCCCGGGTGCCCCAGCACAAGCATCAACGACCATGAACGTCCGTCATCCGGTGTCGTTCGGGCGCTGGTCGCCTGGTGGATCTTGCCTCGCTGATGCAGGGCCACGTTCGCGTAGACCACCAGGGCGAGTGCCGGCGCGACCGCGGCCAGCACCCGCGGCCACCGTCCCTGTCGTAGGAAGGCGACCGGCCTGGCAGCCACACAGGGCAATCGGCACAACATGACCGCTCCTGAAGCTCGACGCTCCAGCGCCCAGACTTCTCAAGCCGGACCGACCGGTTACCGATCAGTCGAGGTGGGGCGGCTGAGGCGTTGGAGGTTCAGTCGTGGTGACGAGGCGGCCGGCGCGCCCAAGTAAGGCAAAGGGGGACTCGAGGGGCGACACCAGGCCCATGGAGATGGACATGCCGTCGCGAACGGACGCCCGACCGGCCCGGGGTCTTACGTCAGCGGCGCTCGTGGCCGCCCTCACCGCGGTCGTGATCGCGGTCCCATACTGGTCCAGCAGCTATGCCACTGTCCGCGACGACGGAATCTTCACGTGGTTCTGGCCGGTCGAGCTGGCCTTGCTCCTGGGCACGGTTCTGGCCGGTTCCTTGAGCCACGCCCGTCTCTGGGCGGTGATGGCCGTGATGCTCACTTGCGTTCCGATCGCGGTCATGGGGCGAGTTGTCAGGGACACCGCCGCGGACCCGGCCTCTCACAACCTGTGGCCGATCGAGGTCGTCCTGTCCATGATCATCAGCGTCCCTCCGATCTGTGTTGGCGGGTTGCTCGCTTGGGCCATCAGGCGGACGACTCCCGCTGCACGCTGAGCCGGGCCTCAGGCATCCAACCGGATGACGGCTGTGGGGTCCGGGGAGGCAGTGTCTCGGCGTTCATGCCCGTCGGGCCGGGACGGCGACCGGCACGCGCCGGCGAACACCCGGGCATCCGCCACGTCGCATTCGCTTTTGAGCCTGCGGCGCGGAGCTCGTTGGCGAGGTGCAGCGCTACGAGGACAGCTATCGGCTCTGCTACGTCCACGGCACGGAGGGGATCCTCGTCGAGCTGGCGGAGCAGATCGGCTGAGGCTCGGGCCGGCCGCCAACCGCCTCGCCGGCGGTCAGTGGTCGTCCCGGGGCTGGATCCTTCAGCAGACCACAGCGAGCGGGTTGCTCGTGAGCAGTTGCCCGTTGCCGCCGAAGTCGTAGGTGTTGATGCGGCCGCTGTACCCGCAGAACATCGAGTCGACGGTGAAGGTGAAGGTGAATCGGCCCTGGGAGTCGACCTGCTCGGGGGAAGAAGAGAGCGGGAAGTCCTCCCCGGGTCCCGTGGCGAAGGTCACTGCGACCGCGCCTCCCCTGGGGAAGCCGGAGCCGCGCATGGTCACCTGCTGGTCGGGCACGACCTGCTTGGGAACGCCGGACACGGTCGCGTCCGAATCGACGGGTTGCGCGGCCGACTGCGGCGCCGCCTGCGTGACGATTCCCGGAGTGGGGGTGGGGCTGGTGAGCACAGCTGTCGGAGAGCTGACTGGCGAGGTTGCCAGGGACGTCGCCCCCGGCTGGATCTGCGGGGGTGGGTGATCCTTGCTGAGCAACATGAAGATGCCGCCGATCACTGCGGCGGCCAAGGTGAACACACCCCCGATCACGGCGCCGGACCACCCCTTCTCGGCCACGCTACCCAGCGTAGGCATGTCGGGACGCTGCGCGGTAGATCGCAGTGTTTCGAGAAGGGCAGGCGACGACGCTGAAAGCCCACCCCGTCACGAGGCCGGGCCCGGGTGCCCGGGCACGGGACCGCACGCCAGGATCCGGACCAGATGGGGCAGGCTGCGGTGGCGGCGGCCGTCCGGCGCATCCAGCACCCCGACCTCGCCCCCACCCTCGTGGCGATCCACGCCGAGCTCAAGGCACGGAGCAGCACGGCGTCTCCCCGCGTCCGGTGATCAACGGGGGGGAGGAGCGTCCCACCTCGATGCATCCGGGGCAGAATGGGTGGGTCAGGAAGGGGTGTGGCATGGACGGTACGGGTTGGGCGGCGGCTCGACGGCGACTGCTGGCGGCCGTCCCTGGGCCGTTCTCGCTCTGGCTTGCGTCTCAGGCGCAAGAGCTCCTGCTGCTCCGGCTTTCTCACCTCGACCCTGAGAAGGGTGCGGCGGGGGTCGATGCCCGGCTCGACGCGGTCCGCGCGCGGCTGGGAGCCATGGCGGCCTCGGGGCGCGAGCGGCGAGGGGACCGTGCGCTGCTGGCCCGCGAACTGCGCACAGCCGATGCCGAGCTGACCCGCCTCGCGCCGCGGCTTCCGCCGGTACGCGCCCTGACATTGCAGGCGCGGCTCGCCTCGTACACCCGCGCGCTTGACGGGTTGCCCGTGACGCGGCGGGCAGACCACGCACGGCCCGGACGCGAGGCGGCAGTGCTAGCCGGCACGGCCACGCTGGGCTGGGCCGCCCTGCAGCTTCCTCCGACCGTCGGCGTCGGGACGAGCGCGGGCCTGGTCGCTGCCGGTTGCGCGGCGGCCGCGGTGACGGTTGGTGCGCGGCTGCGGCGCAGAGACCGGAGGGCCGCGCTCGACGATGCGCTGACGGCCTCCGACGCCGGCCTGCCGCGGCTTGCCGGCCACCTGGTGGCCGATCTGAACAGGCAGCACCGCGACGTGCTCCGCCGCGCCCGGGCCAGCGGCCGGCTCGGCGCCGACGCCACGGATCTGCTGGCGCGGATCAGCGACCACCTGCACGCGCTTCTGACCCGGGCCCTGGCTGAAGACCTCGACCCGGACGTCGCGCACCTGGTCCGCGCGAGCATCACCGACTACCTGCCGGACACCCTTGATCCGTTCATCGCGTTGCCCGACCCGAGGGTCAGCCTCGCCGGCCGCACGGCCGCCGAGGAGCTCGCCGACCAGCTCTGCGGTCTGGAGCGGGCGCTGGGCAGGGCCCGCAACCGGCCCAGCCAGCAGGAGCCGGCCGCCCGCCTGCTCCTGCAGGGCGAGTTCCTCAGGTCCAAGTTCGGCACACCGTGAGCGCCCCGGCCGCCGCTGAGTACGCCGTCCCATAGGTCGAGCCAGGGAGGCGGATGGGGTCCCATCCGGCGAGAGCGCTGTCCGACCCAGTCCACCGGCAAGGGTCGCACCCGGGTATCAGATGTCTATCGGTTCTCCGACCACTCAGCGGCGGTCTGATACAGCGGGATCACGTTGATCGGCATTGGCTCCGAGCGGCCTTCCCGCGTCCAGGTATCAAGTACCTTCTGTGCTTCCAGTTCATTGGGAAAGGCGCCCGCTTCATCCCGACCTCGCGCAGCGCTTTCGGGCCTGTGTCCTCGTCGCTGGTTTCGAAGTGCAGCGCCGTGCAGTCGTACATCACCAACGCCGACAGGCCGCCCGTCGAAGCGGAGAACGCAGTGAACGCCTTGGCGATCCGGTCGCGAACTGAGGACGTCGCAACCACACGGCCGCCGGCGTTGACCGAGGCCGGACGACCTCCAGGCGATCTCGACGATTTCGACGTCGTCGACGGCCCCGCCTGGTCGAGGTTCTCGTCGAGCGTGGCCTGCCCCGGGCGGCGACCTGCGGTCCAGTCCGCGACGTCCTCGACCCGGGGTGCAACGGTCGCGACGTCTCCCAGATCGAGCGCGCCCTGGCCCGGGTTGAGGCGTTCTCGAGCCGTGCCCAGCAGCAGCGCGAGCTCGGCATCGGTGTGCGCCGACCCGAGGTGCTCGACCTGCTCGACCCGCTGACCGCGGCGCGTCACGATCTGGACCGCGACCGCCCGGACGACGTGCGGACCTTGCCAACGAACCGCGAGACCACCCACGATGGCTTCCACGCCGGAGTTCTTCGTGACCATCACGGCACTCCGCCGCGGACGAAACACCAGGTCACAGCCCCGCGAACCCAGCCGGACCGATGACTGGAGTAAGACTGCATCTGTGAAACACAATCATCATGCGTCGGGTGATCCACGACCCCGCAAGGGCAAGGGAGCGGGAAGCCAGGTCTCGCCGCCGACCATCACGCCGGTCCTCGTGGCCGAGTTGCTCGCCGAGGGCGAGCGGTTGCCGGTCTACGTGCACGTCATCGACCATCCCGACGCGCGCGTGCTTGTCGACACCGGCATGACGGAGCTGCACCCGGCGGTAGCTGACCTCGATCCCCGCCTGATTCCACTGAGCAAGCAGGCCGACTTCGACTTAGCCGGCATCGACGTCGTCATCAACACGCACCTGCACTTCGACCACTGCGGCGGCAACCACCTCTTCGCCGGCAGGCCGATCTACGTCCAGCGCCGGGAGCTCGACGACGCGCGCAGCGAGGACAACTACACGATCCGCGAGTGGGTCGAGGCGCCCGGCGTGCAGTACGTACCCGTCGACGGCGAGCTCGAGTTGCTGCCGGGGCTTCGGCTCGTCCCGGCGCCAGGCCACACGCGAGGCTCGCAGGTAGTCGTCGTCGAGACGGGCGGGCGCCCGGTCGTCATCGGCGGCGACATGGCGGTCTTCTTCGGCGAGCTCGACGAGCCGCGCACCGAAGGCCAGCGGCTGGTGCGCGCGCTCGACCCTGAGCTGGTCTGGCTCTCGCACGAGCACGAGCCGTGGCGGCCGCAGGTTGGCCAGCAAGTCTGATCCGAGGACCACCAGACTGTTCAGCAACCTCTGCTCCCCAGCCTGCTCGGCTACGAGTCCCTGGCCTCCCTCGCAGCAACCAGCTGCTGATCGCGTCTCGCCCCGGCCTGCGGACCTTGCGAACGAACCGGACGCGGTTCGTGCGCAGAGTCCGCACCGCGTCCGGTGCGGTCGCGGTCCAGATCGCCGTCGTCGAGTATCACAGCGGCGCGAGGGCTCTCCTATCGGGTATGACCAGTGAGTCAACGTCCCCGCGAGCCTGGGCCGGCGGCCGCAGAGGCTCGGTAGGTGTCGTGGCCGCCATGGTGGCCGTGCTGGCGGTGTGGCTCCTCGCCGCGTGCGGCGGCACGTCGTCCGAGCCACCGGAGTCACCGGGGCCACCCGCCGAGCCGTCCGCCGCCCTGGCGCCCGAGCTCGTCGGCTCGTGGGAGACGCAGCATTGGCTTGACTCGACCGGCTCCCGGGCCATCGTGCGCACCTATCGGTTCACGACGGACGGTCGGTATGAGTACACGCTCGCCCAGTGCCAGTCTTCGACGGACTGCACCATCCAGAGTTCCGAGCGGGGCTCCGCCCAGGCTGCCGGCGGCATCCTGTCGCTGCGACCCCAGACCGCGTCGGCCGACGGTCCGCGGTCGTATCCGTACGTGGTGGGCCGCGATCCCGACGTGGGCGACCTGCAGCTGCACCTGACCCTCGTCGACGGCGAGGTCGACATCTTCTACGCAGCCTAGAGTGCAGGGCTCGGTGGCCGGCTCGATGCTGCCGGTGGCGTAGGCAAGGTCGTCGCGCACCCCGCGACTGGATCGGAACCAGCCCCGCTGTGGTGCCGGTTCCGGCCGCTTGAGAAGAACCTCGACGCCATAGTCACTATTAGTGACTATCACGGCACTCCGCCGCGGACGAAACACCAGGTCACAGCCCCGCGGACCCGGCCGGACCGATGAGGTGGCACGAGTCAGGTCGGATCATCGCCGCCCAACCGGCGCCCACCAGTTGAAGGTGCCCGACGACCTCCATGCGACGACAGGACGGGCACTACCGGGATCACGGTCGTGGTCACAAGTGGTGGGCATCCGTGAGGAAGGGCTTACCCTGGGCCGACGGCGAGGAGGGTTGGTGCGAGCGATCGTCCTGAGCGGCTTCGGTGGCACCGAGGTACTTCAGCTGGAGGAGCGTCCGGATCCGAGCCCAGGACCGGGACACCTTGTCGTCGCGGTGCATGCCGCCGGCGTCAACCCGGTCGATATCGGTAACCGGATCGACGGCGCCTGGGCGGGGGTCAATCCCGGGTGGATCCCGGGATATGACGTGGCCGGCGTGATCGAGGAGTTGGGTGCGGGCCTCTCCGGGGCGAGCGCGCAGGTCGCGGTCGGTGACCGGGTGATGGCGATGCTGCCGTTCCCCGACGGTGGTGGGGGCTATGCCGAGCGTGCTGTCATCGACGCGCACCACGTCGCTCGCATTGCCGACGGCGTCTCGTTCGTCGAGGCCGCAGGCCTGCCGTTGGCAGGTACCACCGCGATCCAGGTCTTGCGGCGACTTCGTCTTCCGCCGGGATCCCGGGTGTTGGTGCTTGGGGCCAGCGGGGGCGTCGGCACCCTACTGGTGCAATTCGCGGCGGCTGCAGGGCTGGACGTCATCGCCGTCGGCGGCGCCGGGTCCCACGACCTGTTGAGGCGTCTGGGTGCTCGACATTGCATTGACTATCGGACCACTGACGTCGCGCACGCCGCGCTGGATCTGGCGGGCGGCCCCGTGGACGCCGCCATCGATCTGTACGGCGGGAGCCTTCTGGCCGAGACCCTTCCGGCAGTCCGCCGGAAGGGTCAGCTCGCCTCCATCGCGACCCCCGTCCTCGACCTGGACCCGGTCATCGACGCCAACCAGAGTTTCCACGGCGTCCTGGTCTACAACGACCCCACCGCCATGGCCGAACTCGGTCGGCAGTTGGAGCGCGGACTGCGCGCGGTGGTGTCGGCGACATTCCCACTGCACCACGTCGCCGAGGCGCACAAGCTGGTGGAGACCGGGCATGCCGGCGGCAAGGTGTTGCTCACAATGGACGTGGACCTTCCATGAACGCGGTGGCGTGATCGGCGACCCACTCGCGAAACGACCGCGGCGTCGATCCGAGGATGTCGAACACCGTAGAGCTGATGAACGCCGGCCTTCCCATCGTCGCGTCCCACGCGGCGAGCAGCATGTCCACGACCGGGCGGGGCCAGCTTCCCTCCGTCTCGCGTCGGAACTCGTCCGGCGACAGCTCCTCGAACGTGATCGGGCGCCGCAGGACGTCACCGATGATGCTCACCTGCTCTGCCTGACTCAGTGACTGGGGGCCCGTGAGGACGTAGTCGCCTCCGGCATGTCCGTCCTGATACAGGGTCCGCGCGGCGACGGCTGCCACGTCGCGCTCGTCGACGGGTGCCGTCTCGGCGGCGCCGTAGGGCCACCGGACGACACCGTCGGCGCGGATCGCGGTCGCCCACCAGAACAACGCGTTCGACGCGAACATCCCCGGCCGGATGATCGTGGACTCGAGCCCGGTGGCCGCGATCAGCCGCTCGATATCGGCGTGCAGCACCGCCATCGGATTCGGTTGCCGGAAGAAGGGGTGCGGGGTTCGGTGCGGTGATGAGAGAAAGATGACGCGCCGTGCGTGGGTTGCGAGACTCTCGACAACTGCCGGAGCAGTTGTCGGCGGGGCGGTCCAGACGAGGAAGACGGCACCGACACCTCGCAGTCCCGCGTCGAGCGATTCGGGCACGGTGAGGTCGCCGGTGACGACTTCGACGTCCGCCGGCAGCGTCGCCGCCGTCTCGGAGCGATGCGTGAGGGCTCGGACCGGCACGCCCGCGTCGATGAGCAGATCGACGACGATGCGCCCGACCCGACCGGTCGCTCCGGTGACGAGCACCGGGGGCACCCGCGTCCGTGTCATGAGTACCTCGATGTCGTCCGCGGCAGGCACACGGAGTGCATCCTGCCATCCTCCCGGGAGCCGATGAAGATCATTACGCGGCGTGGCCCGCGGGTTGGTTCGAGGCTCGTCGAATGAGCGGACGGCGGCGCGGGCGTGGCGATGTGGGGATGCCAGGATGGCGTGGTGCCGGTCACGCGCGTCCTGCTCTTCGACGTCTTCGGGACCCTTGTCGACTGGCGCGGCAGCCTGCTGGACGAGACCGAAGGCGTGGCCTCCCGCACCGATATCGCCGCGGACTGGGCGGCAGTCGTAGACGACTGGAGGCGGGCCTACAGGCCGGCGCTGGACCGGGCGAGAGCCGCACCGCAGTGGCGCGACCTGGACGTTCTGCAACGGGAAACGCTCCAGGAGGTTCTCCGGCGCCACAACGTCGAACTTCCGGTCCACGAGCAGGAGACGCTGGTCCAGGCCTGGCGGCGGCTGCGGCCCTGGCCCGACACGCGCGAGGGACTCGAGCGGCTGCGCACCCGGTTCCGCACCGCGACTCTGTCCAACGGGCACGTGGCGCTGCTGGTGGACCTGTTCCGCTTCGCGGATCTGCGGGTCGATGCGATCCTCTCCTCGCAGCTGGCCGGCAGCTACAAACCCGACCCGCGGGTCTACGCACGGACTGTGGAGCTGCTGGGGTGTCAGCCGGGGCAGGCGGCGATGGTCGCCGCCCACGGCGACGACCTGGTCGCGGCAGCGCAGGTCGGGCTGGATCCGCTGTTCGTGCGCCGGCCGCAGGAGTGGGGTCCCGCTGGCGGTGAGGAACCTCCACCCCGGCTGCCCGGGTTGGTGGTCGCCGACGGACTGGAACAGCTGGCTGACCTCCTCGACTGCTGAGCGGCTTTGCCGATCAGCAGGCCAGGCGGAAACGGCCACCGGCCGAGCATCCAGGGCCACAGGCTCTCCGCTCCGGAAGCACGCGCTGCTCTGGAAGCACATGCTGCTCTGGAAGCACGCGCCGCTCTGTAAGCACACGCTCTGCCGCCGGCTAGCCCTGGCCGAGATAGCGCTCGACCCTTCGGTCGGGGATCACCCAGACCATCGCCACCACGGTGAACACCGCAAGCCCCAGCCACGGCGTGACCAGCGCCGCGAGCACGATCCCGACCAGATAGAGCACCACGGACAGCCGCTCCTTGAGCCTCTGCCCGAACACCTCGAGCAGGCGCTCACCCTGACCGGGGATCCGTGCCGCAGCGCGCTCGAGCACGTAGTAGGCGGTCCCGGCGCCGAGCAGATTGACCCCGTACACGACCACGGGGACCACCGCAAGGTGCGACTCGTCCATCCACGAGGTCGTGAACGGGAACAGGGACAACATGAACAGCAGACTCAGATTGGCCCACAACACGGCGCCGTTCACTCGCTCGCAGATCTGGAACAGGTGGTGGTGGTTGTTCCAGTAGATCCCCACGTAGACGAAGGAGATCAGATAGGTGAGCAGGCCGAGACCGCTGGAGTGCCAGAGGGCGGCAAGGGAGTCATCCTCGGGCACCGTGAGCTCCAGCACCATGATCGTGATGATGATGGCCAGCACCCCGTCGCTGAACGCCTCGAGCCGGTTCGACGTCATGTCGGCGCACTCTACGGCGGGCGCCGGATCGCCTGGCCCAGCCGCCTCACTCCAGCGTCCGCTGCCGCTCGCGAAGAATGTCCGCGTGAGTTATGTTCCGGGTGGAGGGCCGCCGGTCGGGTGGAGGTGGCCGCACCGACGGCGGTGGCGATGGCCAGGGAGCGACGACGATCCCCTCCACTTTGAACGTATAGCGCACCGGGGGGCTTGCGGCAAGACCCGTGTCGTGCCGCAGGATCGTGGCCGTGAACCTCCGGACGACCAGCGCTTTTGACCTTCCCGACCACCTCGCCCGCAAGGCCGACCCGACGCTGATCGCCCGCGACGAGCAGCATTTCGCGGCCGTCGCGGAGAGCCTCGAGCAGTCCATCGCCGACCTGTCCGACCGCCTCGAGGCCGAGCGCAGGGCCCCCGGCGGCATCGGCCAGAAGGCGCTGGACCGCGACATGGAGATCCACCGCCTCACCGCTCGCCTGCGCACCCTGCGCCGCTACGGCCTGGACCTGTGCCTCGGGCACATGGTCGGCGCAGACGACCCCGAGCCGGTGTACGTCGGACGACTCGGCCTCACGGACGGCGATGGACGTCGACTGCTGATCGACTGGCGCTCCCCCGCGGCCGAGCCGTTCTTCGGAGCGACCCACGCCAACCCGATGGGTCTGGCGAGCCGCCGCAGGTATCGCTGGACCCGAGGCCGGATCAGCGACTACTGGGACGAGGTGTTCACCCCGGACGGGTTCGACGGGCATGCCGCCGCGCTCGACGACCAGTCCGCGTTCATCGCCAGCCTGGGCGGCAACCGGTCGGGCCGGATGCGTGACGTGCTCGGCACCATCCAGGCCGACCAGGACGCCATCATCCGCGCGGGATCCCGCGGCGCTCTCGTCGTCGACGGCGGTCCGGGTACGGGGAAGACCGTCGTCGCCCTGCACCGAACCGCCTACCTCCTCTACGCCGACCCTCGCCTCGGTCACCGCCGGGGCGGCGTCCTCTTCGTCGGCCCGCACCAGCCCTACCTGGCCTACGTCGCCGACGTCCTCCCCAGCCTGGGAGAGGAGGGCGTCCAGACCTGCACCCTGCCGGATCTCGTCGCCGAGGGAGCCGCGGCAGCGATCGAGACCGACCCGGAGGCGGCCCGCCTGAAGTCGTCAGCGGACCTGGTAGGGGCGATCGAGACGGCCGTCAGGTTCTACGAGGAGCTGCCCACCACGGGGATGACGGTCGGGACCCACTGGTCGGACATCTGGTTGAGCACCGGCGACTGGGCCGAGGCGTTCGAGGCGGCAGAACCCGGTACGCCGCACAACGAGGCGCGCGAGCGGGTCTGGGAGGAGCTGCTCACGATCCTCGCGGACAGGCACGACGGGGACGACGAGGTCCCGGCCGACCTGCTCCGCAGGTCGCTGCTGCAGAACAGGGAGCTGCGCACGGCCTTCAACCGCGCGTGGCCGCTGCTCGACGCCGCCGACCTGGTGGGAGACCTGTGGTCGGTACCCGCCTACCTGCGGATGTGCGCTCCCTGGCTGAGCCCCGACGAGGTCCGGGCGTTGCAGCGCCGGGACGCCCAGGCCTGGACGGTGTCCGACCTGCCGCTCCTGGACGCGGCACGGCAGCGGCTCGGCGACCCGGAGGCGGCCCGCCGCAAGCGCCGGCACGACGCCGCCGTCGCCGCCGAACGCGAGCGCATGGACGCGGTCGTCGTCGACCTGATCGCGGCCGACGACTCCGAGATGCTCGTGATGTCGATGCTGCGCGGACAGGACCTGCGCGACGCCCTGGTCGACGAGACCGCGCTGACCGCCACCGACCCGGACCTGCTCGCCGGGCCGTTCGCGCACATCGTCGTGGACGAGGCCCAGGAACTCACCGACGCGGAGTGGCAGATGCTGCTGCTGCGCTGCCCGTCGCGCAGCTTCACCATCGTCGGCGATCGCGCCCAGGCCCGGCACGGCTTCGTGGAGTCGTGGCAGGAACGGCTCGAGCGGGTGGGGCTCGACCGGATCACCCTGGCCTCGCTGAGCATCAACTACCGGACGCCCGAAACGGTCATGGCCGAGGCCGAGCCGGTCATCCGGGCCGTGCTCCCGGACGCCAACGTGCCGACGTCCATCCGGACCAGTGGCGCACCCGTCGTCCACGGGTCCGCCTCGGATCTGGGCTCCGTCCTCGACGCCTGGCTCGCCGCGCATGCCGAGGGGATCGCCTGCGTCATCGGCGAACCCACGTTCCGGGCGACGTCCCGCGTCCGGTCCCTGACCCCGGAGCTGTCGAAGGGGCTCGAGTTCGACCTGGTCGTCCTCGTCGACCCGGAGACGTTCGGCAGCGGCATCGAAGGAGCAGTCGACCGCTACGTCGCGATGACCAGGGCGACCCAGCAACTCGTCGTCCTCACGAGCTCCTGACCCCCGGGATGACGCCGGCTCCCCGGCCGGGGCGGTGGTGGTCCAGGTGGCCGCCCCGTTCCGGGCCACGGTCATCCGCCGGCTTCCCCGACCGGAGTCGGTGTCGCAAGGAATCCCGTACGGGGCGTCGGGCTGGAGAGGTGCCCACGGATCGGAATGCTCGAATCCTCCCGAGCGGCGCCCGGACCAGCGGCCGAGCTGGTGCTAAGTTCCCTCGAGATCCGATCTGGCTGTCCCGCTGGGGGGAGACCACGTGCCAAGAATCGTCATCACCCATGCCGTGCAGGATGTCGAGCGCTGGCTGGGGGGTAAGGCCGAGCGCGCCGCGTCCCTGCCGGGTGCCACGAACGTGACTGACCTGGTGGCGATGGATGGGAGCAATCACGCCGGCGTGGTGTTCGACATCGATGACCTTGATGCCCTCAGGGCGGTGTTGTCCTCGGTTCCTCCGGAGATGGCCGCACAGGCGGAGTCACATGGGGTCGTCATGCCGATGACCGTCTACGTCGAGGCGTAGGGCGGGTATCTGCCGAGAGTGCCGCTCTGACGGCATCTTCACCGCGCCGGGACCGGTAGCGTCCCCGTGCAACTGACACACCCGCGGGTCGACGTGGCCCGGCGGATGGCCCGGTCGAGGGGGGATGGGATATGTGGGCACAGCTGATCAAGGTGCGGTTGAAGCCGGGCAAGGACCTGGCCGTGGCGGCCGCGCAGTTGCGGGCCGCCGAGCAGTCCGGGTCGGGCCTGGTGCGGGAGGTGTTCATGCGGGACCAGAAGGACCCGAGCCAGGCCTACATCCTGGCGGTGTTCGAGAACGAGGAGAAGGCACGAGCGCGCGAGCGGGACCCGCGCCGCCAGCAGGGGCTGCAGGCCATGCAGGCGACGATGGCAGACGTACTGGCCGGTCCTCCGGAGTTCGTGGATCTGACCGTCGACGACGAGTGGACCGGTTAGCCGGGCCTGTCCGGCGACGGCTCCCGCCGATGCTGTTCGATCAGGACGTCGAGCGTTTCCAGGTCTCCGGGCGCCAGCCAGGTCTCGTCGAGCGGCCTGCCGCCGGATCGCCGGATGGCCGCGATCAGGGGCTCGGCCCAGAGGTGCTCGATGAGGGCCACGGCAGCGGCGGAGCCGGGCGGTATCGCCTCGGCCAATGACCACCGGGGCAGGTCCGGGGAGCCGACGTCGGCCTCCGTGTCCTCGCCCGCGGCCTCGGGTCGGCCCAGCAGCGCGGTGGCCAACTCCCCGAAGTCCGCACCCAGGCCGGCCGGGGCATCCAGGGTCTCGATCGCGCCGCCCCCGGTGTGCGACACCAGCAGGAGATCGACCAGGCGCACGATTCCCGCCTCCCGCAGCCGTGCGAGCTCAGCGAGTACCTCGCCCGAGAACACCGGCTGGTCGAAACCCACGACCAGCACCTGAACCGGCCCCTTCACGGGGTCACCCGTGCCCGCAGTTCCTGGTACTCCTCCGGCGTGATCACGCCGGTGTCCACCAGGTGCTGCAGCGCCGTCAGCGTGTCTGCGGCACTTCTCGTCGGCGGCTGCCGGCCTGCCGGCGCCGGCCGGGCCTGCGGGTGGGGCGGGTGCGATGCCGCGTAGGCCTGCGCCGGGGTGAACCGGCCGCCGTAGTAGGGCACGTTGCCGGTCATCCCGGCACGCCGCAGTTGCCTGGGTGCCAAGAGCATCAGGCCCCTCCTCGTGATCGAACGGTCACACCATGGCTGGACTCCGAGTATCTCCAGCCGATCAAGGTGCACGGTCGCACCCTGCCATGCGGCACCAGCCCGATGATCTCAAGGGCTGGCAGGCTCGCCAGCGGTCCTGCCATCGTCTTCTGACCGAGCGGCGTCCCAGCCATCGCGAGCGGGCATCGGCAGGGGAGGATGCGGGTGATCGACATCGCTGGCCGAGCTGAACGTGTCGTCCAGCCCGGCGAAGGTCAACTGCAGGGCAGGGGCCGGTTACGGCCGCGTGCGTTGCAGTGGCGCTCGAGCCGTCGGCGCAGGACGCCTGTGATCGCGGTCGCGATGCTCCTGTGGGCCGGGGGCTGGCGCCGGGTGCCGGGGGCGCCGTGGCCGCGACGGTGCCCGGGCCGACGGGGTCCGCCCCCACGGCGGTGCCCTCTCCCATTCAGCCGACACCGTCCAGCATTCCGGCTTCCACACCACCGGCCACCCGCACTCCCAGCCCGACCGCCGTCCAGCCCTCGGAATCGGCGTCCGCAACCCCGACGGTCACCCGGACGCCTGGCGTGAGCCCGGCGCCTCGTCCCGGGCGCCCTGGGGCTGGTGGGGCTCACGCAGCTACTCGGCCCGGACCGCATCAGCGGGTTGAACTCGCTGCTGACCACCGCGGCAACCATGATCGGCATCGCCTTCGGAGTGCTGCTCGGCCTCGCGGCCACCACCGGGATCACCGCCCTGGCCAGCGTCGCCCCATGGCCTTGGCGTTCCGACGCACCGGTACCCGCTCCTCGTCCTGAGCACCACTGAACGACTGCACCCCTGACCCGCGACGCCAATCGTCACCCTGGCCCGGGCGGCGGCGATCGCCTCGGGCCGGGTCGCGGCGGTCAGCGAGGTCTGAGGATGGGAGCCATTCGGCGATGTGGAGAGCCTGAACCAAGGCTTTCGACCGCCGATGGCTAGGGCATGTAGGGGTCGGCCCACGCACTGATGATTCGCGCAGCGCGTTTCGCCTGGTTCCTCCCGGTCAGGAGGTGGTCAGCTCCCTCGAGCGCAACAAAGCTCCGAGGGTGTCGCGCTGTCCGGAAGATCCGGCTGGCGTTCTCGATGCCGACCGTGTTGTCGGTGGGTGAGTGCATCACCAGCAGCGGCCGGCGCAGTGTGCGGATCCGGTCGCGCAGGTCCGCAGCCCGCACATCCTCGATGAAGTGCCGCTTCAGCGTCAGTGCCCTGCCGCCGATCAGGAACGGCGCCTCGCCCTCGCCCTCGATACGCTCGACCAGGGCGTCGTAGGTCCGCTCGACATGGGC
>Ga0187788_10000227_pt1 | contig 15368 bp, 17 predicted proteins | sample 1015_BV01_MP10_2_FD_133008 | JGI IMG/M metagenome (GOLD analysis project Ga0187788, IMG submission 133008) | Tropical peat soil microbial communities from peatlands in Department of Meta, Colombia - 1015_BV01_MP10_20_MG | ecosystem: Environmental > Terrestrial > Soil > Wetlands > Peat | place...
AAGGATAGCAAGGACGATGACCGTACCGCTTCGGCGGCGCCCGTCCGTGTTGCAACAGCGGCAGCGCCGGTTACAGACGCTCCGGCGCCCGGTTCAACGGAACCGATCAAGCCGAACGCAGTGAAAACTGTCGCTGTGCATCCGGGTACTGTGTACACGGCTTCACTGTCGCCCCTACCCTCGGATAGCCGGCAGCTCGCACCGGCGCCCGCGGTCGACAGTGCGACGAACATCACCACGATCACCACCGTCAGAAGCGAGCCGGCGACGACGACCGCCCTGCCTTTTGCCGCCGTGCCATCACCGCCGGCTGCAAAACCGAGCACGCTGACGGAAAAGGTTGCGTCTGCAGGAAACGCCCCGCCGTCGGCCGTGACTGTCGAGTCCACCACCAAAACGCGTAGTGGCTGGATTATTCAAGTAGGAGCCTTGCCAGACGAAAAGGAAGCCAGGCAGCGCCTGGATTCAGCGCAGAGCAAGGCCAAGAATTTACTTGGGAGGGCTGACGCTTTCACGGAACGCCTTGAGAAGGGCGACAAGGTTCTCTATCGCGCGCGTTTCGCCGGACTGGAGAAAGATCAAGCGGAAGCCGCCTGCAAACATCTAAAACGCAGCGAAATTCCGTGCATGCTGCTGAAGAATTGACAAACAAAGACAATATCAGGGAAGCGCAAGGTCAGGAGCCGCTGATGGTGAGTTTTGTGGAGTACATCAGCGATGTCGGCGAAGAAGGATTTCCTTAGCCTCATTGATGCGGGCCGCGAGATACGTCGAGCCCCCTTGGTCGGGATGCAGTTTCTTCATCAGCGTGCGATGCGCGCGGCTGATGTCCTCGGCGCTCGCGCCGGACTGCAAGCCAAGGATCTCATAGGCCTCTTGTTCGGACATTTTCCCGCTGCTCGACGCACGCCGCCCCGGCGCCGCGTCCGCCTCCGCGTGCTCACTCCAGCGGGGATCCCGGCGGTCAAGATAAGCCACAAGTAGCGCCCGGCTTTCTTCGTCGACTTCACCAAGCATCGCGGCCAATGTCGTGACATCCAGGCGTTCGAGTTCAGCGCCCTGGTGGCGACCCGCCAGAACGTGCCCACGCATCACGCCGCTATCGTGATCGAGCTCCATCTCGAAATAGGCTGACCGCACACGTGACGTTTGCCCCGAGCTTTTTTGCGTACGTGCGGAAAAGCCAGCGGGTCCAAACGGTACCCAGCCAAGCAACCCCAGCCCAAACGCGCCAAGCGGGATGGCGATGGGAAGTTCGCCACGCAATCCGAGAAAGACGGCAAATCCGAGCGAGAGCAACCCGCCGCCAATCTTCATTACGCGCGCGGCAACTTTCGGGTCAACTTTGGAAATGACACTGAGTGCCCATAAAACAAGCACCAGCACAACAACGCCGAAGATGAGAGCGGGCATGACTACTTCAATTGAGCTAGCAACTTTGCGGCGCCAGAAGAACGCTTCGCCGAAAGATCAGCGAGCGCTTTGATGCCGCCGGCGGCATAAGCTGCAACGGCACGCAATAGTTCACGAAGCTGATGGGCCGATCCCGCGTCGAACCTGCAATAGGCTCCCCGTGACAAGCGCGCGATCTCGCGATAGGCGCTTTCCGCCACCGCGTCGTTGCCTTCCTGGAACATGAAGACAGGAACTCCGAGCAACCCTAACTCGCCGGCCGACTGACACAGACCATCGATCGGTTCTTCCATGGCATCGCCGACGAACACCAGGGCCTGCACCTTCTGACGGGCATATTCATGACGCGCATGACTTAGCACTTTGCCGATCTGAGTCTGGCCGCCACGGCAGTCGATACGCGACATCAGTTCGGCAAGCCGCTCGCTCCCTGCGACCCAACCGGAAGCGCGGCATTCACTCAAGCCGCGGAAATAAACAAGCTGAATGTCGAGCCCGCCAATGCTCGACGCCTCGCGAAACATGTCTGCCTGCAGCATACAAGCCGTATCCCAGGTCGGCTGACGGCTCATGGTGGCGTCAAGCGCAAAAATAAGGCGACCGCGCCCGCTTCGCGCTGTTGAAGGTCCGAGCGAGCGGACCTGATCAATGAAGTTCTCAATCTCCGGCTTGGGTGAAACTGGTGCCGGGGTCTGTTGCGGGTCCTTGCTCATTGGAAGATTCTACACTGAATCAACGGCAGCCGCGCGCCCTCTATGGCGCGCATTCATCAAATGGCGACATTCGACCCTGGATTCAAGCTCAGCGAGATCTACGCGATAATGTCATGAACCTGCAGCGGTTGGTCCATGACTGAGTACCACTCTGCTCGGGCGGCGGCACGTCGTTTACCATTCTCGGAAAGGGGAAGGTTAAGCGCATTGAGCAGCGCGATCACTTCCTCTCGAGCGGTCACATGCGACAGATTCGGGCGAGTCCCGAGAGTTTCTTCGTCTAAATCATCGAGTGCAGTAAGTCCGCGCGGGAAGAATTCACGATACACAACACGCTCGGCAAAACCTTCAATGCTACGGAAACCCATGCGTTTCGACAATTCATTGATACCGTCCCCAACCAAACGCTTGTTGCGCGATGAAAGGCTGGAGAGACGATTGCGCACCACAATCCAATCCGTCAGTTGTCCGTCGACAAGCCGCCGCTGGCGCCGCGCTTCGCGGACCATCTCGGCATAATGACTTTCGCCTGTAACACTGAAATTGGTCGGATCGAGAGTGGCCAGTACATCGAAATCAAGAAAACTGTCATTGAGCGGCGTCACCAGCGTGTCAGCCATCGAATGAGCGAGCCGCATCAGGTAAGTATCCGAACCGGGCGTGTCGATCACCACCACATCATGAGTATGCTCGATCGCGCTGATCGCCGCCGAAAAGTTCGTGAACTCCTGGGTCTCGTTTGCTTCCAGAGAGTTGTTTTCCGCCCGCGCGATGCAATAGTGAGTGGGCAACTCGAGTGTAATGTGCGCACGTTCGGCCCAGGCGCGGCGGTTGTCGATATAGTGTGTAAAGCTTTGCTGGCGCGAATCGAGGTCGATGGTGGCGACACGTTGACCGGCTTTGAGCAGCGCAACCGCGATGTGCAACGCCGTGGTCGATTTTCCCGAGCCACCCTTCTCGTTGCCGAGCACGACCACGTGTGCCGATTGAGTTGTTTCCTGGATCGGTTGAATCAGCATCCGCCCCCCGCCGAACAATTCTCAAAATATTAGCTTGCGTTAGTCAAGTTAAACCCGACCTCACGGTGAATTAGCTTGGACGAATTCCACTTGCCTTGTAGGTCGTATTCCGGTTTTTCAACATGTCGTCGACAAGGCCACATTATGGCAAGCCACCTAAGAGTCGTACGGACGCTCCCTTCGCTTCGGCGCGCCCTGAAGGCTTATCGCAAGCGGCACGAGCGCATTGCGCTTGTGCCGACAATGGGCGCATTGCATCGCGGCCACATGGCGCTGGTGCGCGAGGCCCGCCGGCGCGCGAAACGCGTCGTGGTATCGGTTTTCGTCAATCCCACACAATTTGCACCGCATGAGGATTTTGCCAGCTATCCGCGCAGCTTTGCGACAGACGTCAAAGTTCTACGTGAGGCCAAGGTCGACCTGGTCTGGGCACCGTCTGTTGAAGTGATGTACCCGAACGGATTTGCGACGCGCCTTGCACCGGAAGGTGCCGCCAAAGCCGGCCTCGAGGATGAGTTTCGCCCCCATTTCTTCGGCGGTGTAGCGACTGTGGTCGCGAAACTCTTTACGCAAGTCTCGCCCGATTTCGCGCTTTTCGGCCAAAAGGACTACCAGCAGCTGCGCGTGGTCAGCCAAATGGCCAAGGATCTCGATCTGCCGGTGAAGGTAATGGGGATCCCGACCGTGCGGGAATCGGATGGTTTGGCGCTTTCCTCGCGCAATGCGTACCTGTCAGCGGCCGAACGGGCGGTGGCGCCGATGCTTCATCGGGTTCTAAGGGAATGCGCCATCCGCATAAAAAATGGCGAAAAGACTGATCATGTCCTCAACGTGGGACGAATCGAGATCGACGTTGCGGGTTTCGTACTCGATTACCTTGAAGCCCGTCATGCCCTTACGCTCGCCCCGATTGCCTCGCCCAAAGATGGCCCGATCCGACTGCTCGTTGCCGCCAAGCTCGGGAAGACCCGTCTTATTGACAACATTGCGGTCTAAAGCAACCCAAGTTGCTGCAATTCCCGGCGCATGGCTTCCGGCATCCTCGCGGCGCCAGGCGCGGCGCGCGAGAGGTCGCGGGGTGCCTCGTTCGCCTGGAGATAACGCCAACCTTGAAACGCCCCGCGCGGTCGTGGCTCAACAAGCACCAGCTTACCGTCGAGGACGACCCGGCAGCGTCCGATGCCATCCTTATCGGTAAATGGGCGGATATCGAGAATGCGCTCGCGGCAGGTGATCTGCCCTCGAATCACCCAATAAAGGGAACCGCCGCTTATCAGCTCCTCGGCACGCTTGGGCACCATGCGGGTCGTGTGGATATGCTCGACTTTCTGCCCACGCCGTTTCTTCTCTTTCAGTTTCTGCTTAATCCAGTCCTCAAGGTCCGAGACCGAATCGCAACCGACACAGAGCTTGATGAGGTGGAGAGGCATCACCGAATTCCAAACTATTCGCCAGATTTTTGCGTCTGGGCAATGCGCATGACCTTTGCGCCTTCAGCAACCTGCGCGTCCTGAACGACCGCAATATCGGCAACGAAGCCATCGGCCGGCGCCACAAGGGTATGTTCCATCTTCATTGCCTCGATAATGGCGACACGCTGGCCACGGGTGACCCGCGCGCCCTGCTCCACCAAGATCGTGAGCACCTTGCCATGCATCGGGGCCCGCACAACCCCGCTTCTGTCTTGATCCCCAGTCTCCTCAAGGGCGAGGTCACGTAGCGTCACTTTGGTCTGGCGCCCTTTGCGCAGAACATAGGCCCCATCGTGATCGGTCACCACCAATGCGTCTTGCGCCGGAGCGTTGCCGTCGATGGTGACCAAATGGCCGTGCAGGCCATAGGTAACGAGCGCCACCAGCGTTTCATCCTCCGCAACGACCGGCACTGCAAGCCTTCGGGCACCTGACAATTGAAAGGCATCCAGCTCGTCCCAAGGTGATGATGCTTCGTCGCTTTCATTTTCGCGCGATGCCGTTACCCGGGCCAGTTCCTGCTCCAGCAACTTTTCCGCGCCGAGTGCGGCGGCGGATCGATCGAGCTCACGCGGAATCGCCCCCAGTTCGTTAAGACTGCGGTCGATAAAGCCGGTATCAAAATTGCCTTTGCGAAATCCCGGTGAACGGCAAAGCGCCGCCAGAAAGCCGGCGTTGCTGCGAGGTCCGATCACGACGGTTTGCTCAAGCGCGTCGGCGAGCCGATCAAGTGCCGCTTCCCGGGTCTTTTCATGGACGATGAGTTTTGCGATCATCGGATCATAAAATGGCGTCACATCGCTGCCCGTCTCCACGCCACTATCGACACGAAGCGCTTCTGTTTCGGGAAACCGCAAGGCGATCAACCGGCCGGTCGATGGCAGGAAACCCCGCTCCGGATCCTCCGCATAAAGCCGCGCTTCAACGGCGTGGCCATCGAGACCTACCTGATGCTGCGCGAGCGGCAGCTTTTCTCCGGCGGAAATCCGGAACTGCCACTCCACCAGGTCAAATCCGGTGATTGCTTCCGTCACCGGATGTTCCACCTGCAACCGCGTATTCATCTCCATAAACCAGAACCGGCCCGATTTGAGTCCGTTCGTTCCATCGGCGATGAATTCAACCGTACCGGCGCCGACATAACCGGCAGCCTTCGCCGCTGCCACCGCCGCCGCGCCCATGGCAGCGCGCAATTCCTTACCCATTCCGGGTGCCGGCGCCTCCTCGATCACCTTCTGGTGGCGCCGCTGCAAAGAACAGTCGCGTTCATTGAGATGGATCGCGTTACCGTGTCTGTCCGCAAAAATCTGCAATTCGATATGCCGGGGGCTCGCTATATATTTTTCAATCAATATGCGCCCTTCCCCAAACGCAGCTTTGGCTTCGCGTTGCGCACCTTCCAACGCCGAATCGAAATCAGCGTGGCGTTCGACACGGCGCATGCCTTTGCCGCCGCCTCCGGCCACGGCCTTTATCAGCACCGGATAGCCGATCTCGTATGCTTTCTGTTTAAGGAATTTTGCCTCTTGCAAATCACCGTGATAGCCCGGCACGACCGGTACCCCAGCTTTTTCCAAAAGCGCCTTGGCGCGATCTTTCAGGCCCATTGCGCGAATCGCCTCAGGCGGTGGACCGACAAAGACAATGCCCGCGTCAAGGCAAGCTTGTGCGAAGTCCGCGTTCTCCGAAAGGAAGCCGTAGCCGGGATGAATGCATTCCGCACGCGCGGCTTTGGCCGCCGCGATTATGTTCTCGATCACAAGGTAACTTTGCGCTGCCGGTGACGGCCCGATCGCGTAGGCTTCGTCGCATAGCCGCACATGCAAGGCGCCGGCGTCAGCCTCCGAATAGACCGCGATCGTGCGCAGGCCAAGTCGCCTGGCGGTGCGAGCAATGCGGCAGGCAATCTCGCCGCGATTGGCGATGAGGACGGATTTGAACATACAGGCCCGCGTCGGTCGGCCCGATATTAGCGCGCCGGAGGGGCTGCCGCCTGGGCCTGTGGCCTTTTGGGCGGCACTGGGGGATTGCCGCTAGACTTATCGCCAGCAGCCTGGGCATTGGCCGTCCCGGGTTGTTCTTTCGGCGGGCGCGGCTCGGCGTTCATGATGCTGACCGGCGGAATAGACGCGGAGGAGGGAAAATCGTAGCGGCTGTCAACCGGATGAGGAGCCGGTGCCTCTCCGGCACTCGCGACGGAGGGCAACGCCGTAGCAGAGGTCTGCGGCAGCTTCTCGGCCGTGGGTTCCCCCTTCCAGGCCGATGCATAGCGGGCAACATAGGTGTCGAAGGCATGAACTTTCAGGTTGGCCTTCAGCGCGCTGGCATCCTGAAACATTTCAAGGGCCGCGCAACGCTCTGCGGTACAGCCATCCCGCACGGCCAAAACGTGAGCGGCAATACCATAGCGGTCGAGTTCGATGGCCCGACGTGCAGTGGCAAATGTTGCCACCAAATCGTGGCTGCCGCGTTGAGCGGCTGCGAAAACGTCTGAAAGCAATGATAGCCGTGCGGTGACATAGGCGACCGCTCTGGCGGTGCTTTGCGCGTCCGCAAATACGGCATGCTCGCACGCATTTTCGACCTGCTCACCGGCAACACCATCGAGGCATGCGAGGGATGATCCGGGGGCAACCGCACTCATACTCAGCTGCGAATCGCGTTGGAGAAGCGCTCGCTGCTCGGCTGCGCGTTCATTCGTCGCCATGCGGGTGAGTATGCTGATCGCCGCAATCGCACAAACCGCAATGACCGAGAACGCGACCAACGGGCGCGGCCCGCCGCCGCGGGCAGCGCGCCGAACAGCGATCACCACCAATACGAGAAATAGCGCCGCGAGGGCACCGGCCACCGGAGCCGGTAACACCAGTGGCGTTGAAAGCAGTCCGTCCATGGACGCACTGTCGACGATTGGCATAAATCACCGATTTCCTTGCCAATGATCTTATCAGAAAACCGGATTCCACGCCCTCGGATCGGTCAAATCCAAGGGCAGGTTTTCGGGATCATTCGCCTATTGGATCTTGGCTCCCGAGACTTTTACCACATTGGCCCATTTTTCGATGTCCTTGCGAAGGTAAGCATCGAATTCTTCCGGCGTTTTCACCAGTGGAACCGCGCCTTGCTGGAGCCAGGCCGCCTTAACTTCAGGATTATTGAGGACTTTGTTGATGTTCGTATTGAGGAAAGAGATGATCTCCTTGGGGGTGCCCTTGGGCGCCATGACACCAAGCCAGATCGTCGCCTCATACCCGGGAACTGTTTCGCCGATGGTGGGTAGATCCGGTGTCAGCTGCGAGCGCGTCAATCCGGTCGTACCTAGCGCGCGCACCTGCCCGCCCTTCGCCAGTGCCGACATGGTGGTCACCGCATCGAACATCATCTGAACAGTTCCGGAAATCACGCTATTGCGCGCATCTCCGGAAGCCTTATGCGGTACATGCACGATGTCGGTGTTGCTCATCGCCTTAAATAGCTCACCGGCCATATGATAGGGCGTGCCCGGGCCAGACGAAGCGTAGTTGAGCTTGCCTGGCTCTTTCTTCGCCAACTCAATAAACTCTTTGACAGTCTTGGCCGGAACCGATGGATGAACAACCATCAGCAGATCGGAATAGTTTATCGTCGCGACCGGAACGAAATCACGCATCAGCTGGAACGGTTTGTTCGGGAGCAACGACTCGTTGGTCGTGTGCGTGTTGGACATTACCAGCAATGTGTAGCCATCGGGCGCAGACTTGGCGACCGCATCGGTCCCAATAACCGATCCGGCGCCGGGACGATCCTCAACGACAAAGGTCTGCTTGGTTTCTTCAGAGAGATGCTGAGCGAGCACGCGCGCGTAGACGTCGGCGGGGCCTCCGGCACCGAACGGAACTACGAATTTCACGGGGCGGCTCGGATAATTCTGTGCCGCGACCGGCAGACTCAAAAAAATTGGCAATATCAATGCGGCCAACCGCAAAAACGCACGCATAAATCCTCCCATCTAATGGTTGGTTCAGGTTGATTATAACGTCGTAGTTCTTTTGTTTATTCCCCGCGACGCTATGTGCCGCCAGCCGACTTGAAGCTCGGCGCGAGATCACTCGCCGCGGCGAAAGCGCCCTTGGCTTCAATCGACGTAAGCGCCACGGTCGTGCGCAAGCCACTAACGCCGCCTCCACTACCCGCTGCCAGCAGCACCGCCGCCATCTGAACGTCATTCGAAGCTTCAGCGATCGTCAGAAAATCGTATTCGCCGAATGTGACATAGTAACCCAACAGCTTACCGCCAATTTTCGATAGCAAACGTGCTGCCGCATCGGCGCGGTCCTCGGGCCTGACGATCATTCCTTTGATCGCGTCACGGGTATATCGCCCCTGCGTGATATAGATCGGCATCCCTTGGTCTCCTGCTGCGCGACAACAGCGCCTCCAGAGCGCCATCCAGGGCATCATAGGGAGATGCCGCGGCAAAATCGCGACAACGAACCTTCAAGACAATCAAGGGCGGTCGAGCTGGCTTTCCTTGGCGACGCGTTCGAACGCTTCGCCGGAACTTTTGATGCGGTACTGATAATCGTCGCCTTCCGATGGCAGCAGTTTGACCACGATATAGCTACCGGTCGCTGCTGTTCGGCCAAAGGTTGGCGATGTGTAGTAAACCGTTTCGCCGACATGGTATTTGTGCAACCGCACCGGTACTTCATGTGCGGCCACCGGTTGAACCGGCGGACTTGGTGTGCGGATCATTTTGGCGGTCTTTATCGGACGGCTCGCCGCTCCCACCCCCACCGGCCGGGTGGTTTTACCGACCGGAAGCCGAGCCGATTTCGAGGCCTTTTTTTCCGCGATGCTGGCGCTTTTCGTGGCTTTTTTTGTAGCCCGCCGTGTCGTCTTGGCGGATCGCCCGGCGGTTTTTGCTGAATGTCTGCTCATAACTTCAATATAGCAGCAAATTTTGTTTGCGGGCAAAGTTTTTTAGGCCAGAAAACCAGCAATTTCAATAAGTTAGAACGCAGCTGGTGAGCATATAAAGTTAACGCCGCGTGACCCAAAATTGTCTGGTTTGCTGTCACAATTGCTCGCTAAGTCACCCAAACGGGGACGGGAACCGCACCCGGTTTGCCGCGTTTGAGGTCGGGGAACGAGGAGTCTCACACCATGCGCGTCATCTTCGGAATACTTCTCGGCGTTATTCTAACAGTCGGCGGCGCCTACCTTTACGATTCCCACTATGCGGTCACGTCCGCGAATGCCACCAACCCGGACCGGCCGATGGTCAACTGGGACGTCGTCGGCAGCAACTGGAACCGCCTCACGGAACGAGCCCGTGCTGAATGGGTCCGGCTCGCCGGCTGACCCGCTTCTCCTCAAGAACCGCTGATCAGTCGTCGAGTTGCTCCCGCAGACCGACTCTCAACGCATCAATGATGGCGTGGCGATCCATTCGCGTGCCGTCGTCGCCCTCGATCAACAGCGGAATTCGGCCGCGGCTTTCCAGGTGGCGCGCCCACGACAATGCGTCGTCGAGCATTGTAAATTCCTTGAACAGCGACTGCGATTTCTCCAATGGTGAGATATCGGCTGACCCCTTGGGACCACTATAGACACGGTAATGCATGTTGGACCTCGCGGTTTTTCGCCCCGCCGTCCCGTTTTTGCTTGGCCCTTGTAAATAACGCCTGAGCTCTGTTCGGGTTCGCGGCTCGATTTCCTGCCTTTCCCATCATGCTATCGTGCCGGTTCCACGGGGGGCGGCAAATGCAAGCGGCTTTTTATGAACGGAATGGCGCCGCGCGCGAAGTTCTGCGCGTCGGCGAGATAGAAACGCCACGTGCCGGTCCAGGAGAAGTGCGCGTCAAGCTCGCTGCCTCAGGCGTCAATCCTTCTGACGTCAAGTCGCGTCAAGGCTCTACCCGCAAAATAGCGTTCCCGCGCGTTATTCCGCACAGTGATGGAGCCGGGGTAATCGATGAAGCTGGCGATGGAGTACCAAAATCCCGCATCAGCGAGCGGGTATGGGTATGGAACGGCCAATGGAAGCGCCCATTCGGTACGGCCGCCGAATTTATCGTTGTGCCGGCCGCTCACGCAGTGACCCTGCCAGGCAGTGTGAGTTTTGAAGCCGGTGCATGTCTCGGCATCCCGGCTATGACAGCGATACATGCAGTCATCGTTGCCAATGTCTCCAAAGATACGACCCTCTTGGTCTCGGGCGGCGCCGGCGCTGTCAGTCAATATGTCATCCAATTTGCCAAGGCCAAAGGCGCCCGCGTCATCACCACCGTGTCCGCGCCCGCCAAGGGCGAGGCCGCGCGCGAAGCGGGCGCCGATCACGCCATCGACTACAAGCGCGAGAATGTTGGCGAGCGGGTCATGAAGATCACGGACAAGCGTGGGGTCGACGCAGTAATAGAGATGGACCTCAGCGCCAACGCCAAACTCATCCCAACAGTCCTGCGGCCGAAGGGCAGCGTCATCGTGTACGGCACCGGACCGGAAGCCGTGTTGCCGGCCGCCTTCTGCCTGGTCAATTCTATCCGGCTGCAATTCTTCCTGGTCTATGAGCTTGATGCGGCTGAGCGCGAACGTGCCCTTGCCGCTATCAATGACGCGCTCAAGGCGGGCGCCCTTCTCAACCGGGTGGCGCAGCCAACCTACGCGCTGGCAGATACCGTCGCTGCCCATGAAGCCGTAGAGCGAGGGACGATCGGCAATGTGATTGTAACCCTCTGAGCACAAGTGATGGGTACGACAACACATCGCTTCGGTTGGTACCTGGCAGTGCTCCAGTTGTTCTTCGCGTTGTGCTGGACTGTCTATGTCATTTATCTCCCGAAACTCGCCGCAATAGCGGGTATCGCGCCAAAAGCCGTGATCGTGATCCTGATGCTCGATCAGGCAATTTTCACCGTGTGCGATTTTTTCACCGGAATTGCCGCAGACAAGGTGACCCGCGTGCTTGGCCGGCTTGGCGTGTGGGTTACCGCGGCAACGGCCCTCTCCTGTGCGGCATTTCTGATCATGCCGTCGATCGCAGGGCTCGGCATACCCGCATTGATTGCTGTCATCATCGTCTGGACGGTAACTTCTTCCGCATTGCGGGCACCGCCGCTGATGCTCCTCGGCAAATATGCCCGCAAGCCCTCGATCCCATACCTTTCAGCTCTTGCCTTGCTGGGTACCGGGGTCGCCGGGGCGCTCGGCCCTTATCTGACCATTGCGTTGCGCGACATCGACCCGCGCATCCCTTTCACGTTGGCCAGTGTCGTGCTGATGCTGGTGACGCTCGGCATGATCACGGCCGAACGTAGACTGGCGATGGCGCAGCGCCCCAGCCCTCCGAGCCCCGCGGTTCGCTCTTTCGGCAGCATGACCAGACGCGCCGTCGTATTCGCACTGGCCATGATCACGCTCGCGCTGGGCTATCAGATGCATTTCGCACTTGATAGCGCGCCCCTCTTCCTGCGCTTTACCAATGCGGCTTCGCTGCAATGGCTGATGCCGGTGTTCTGGATTGGCTTCAACATTTCGATGTTCCCGGCCGGTATCATCACAAACCGTTTCGGTGGCTATGCGGTGATGGGTGGCGCCGCTTTGATCGGTGCCATCGCCATCCTCGCCGCACATTTTGCGCAAGATCTCGGGCAGATGGTGGCGGCGCAGTTTGCGGCGGGCGCGGCCTGGGGCGCTATTCTGATGAGTGCCTTCACGGTCGCGTTTGCGATCGGCGAAAATGGCGGTGAAGGGCGCATGTCGGGATTGCTGTTTTCGGCTCTGGCATTGGCAACGCTGACGCGCATGGCAACGGTTGCCACAGGATTCAACACAGATCCGGTGCTCAAGGCTGTGCTGCAATGGGTGCCGTCCATATGCTGGGCGGCGGCGGGCGCTGCGTTGCTCTACTGGGCGGCCGCGCGCGTGACGCGCTGGATCGCGCCCTAGGGCGCCACTGAGGCCTCAGGAAAGCCGGCGGCGTCGAGCGCGCGCCGCACCAGGCCGGATGTCTTCGCAACTTCGAGCAGTTCGCTCGCGATCTTCAGCGCAATCGGCCGTCCCTTTGGCACCGCGACGGCGATTCCTGTCTGCTGAAAATTGCCTGACAGCACGCGTGCGCCAGGCAGCTTGGGCAGCAGCCCGGCGAACGAATCATGAGAAAGAGCGAAGGCATCGCCCTGCCCGTGCCGCGCCATCTCGGTCATCTGGTCCACGCTCGGGACTTCCTCGACGCTGGCCTGTGGCGCGGTGCGGCGCGCGCTGCGTGCGGTCGTCGTGTTGGAGATGGCAACGATTCGGTGGCCCGGGCGATTGACCTCGTCGATGCTTCTGATGGTTGAACCTGCCGGCACCAGATAGGTGCTCTCGATAAAATAATAAGCCGGGCCGAAATCAACGCGCTTCGCACGTTCCGCGTCTTGCGGCATGAAAGCAATGTCGCATTCCCCTTTCGCGACAGCTTCCGTGACCTGGCCTGAATTTTCGTAGACCTGCAGAGCGAGCGGCAACTTCAGTGCCGTGGCGAAGCTGCGGATCAGATCGACGGTAACGCCTTTCACGTCGTCCTTGCCGTCCTTGATGGCGAAAAAGGCCGAAGCTGCCGGCGCCGTGACCACGCCGCCACGAAGTTTGCCCGTTGGGGCGAGCTGTTTGAGGTCTTCTGGGCTCGTCATTGCGTTGCATTTACCACGCGTCGAAGGCGTCGGCTACCGCGCGAGGCTAATGCGGCCGGTAGTCCTGATTGGTGAAGGCCGGCTGCGTTGGTCGTCTAATGACAATAAAACCGTTTCCCGTCCCTTGATGGCAGGCATTGCAAGCGGCTGTGAGCTTATCATAGCCGCCAGTGAAAGCTTTGTAGTCTTTGGCCTCGATGGATTTTTCGAGCGCGGCGATCTCCTTGGTGATGACCGCATCAACCATCTCTGCGAGAGGTAAATTCTTGAAGGTCGGGACGAAATCCTGCATGTCGCCCATAATCTCCTTGATCTCGCCGAGCTGATATTCGGCAAGCGGCCAGTTGCGCGCCTTGGCGGCGAACCAGAGCTTGTTGTGCTCAATCAGAATCACATTCATGAATTGTTCGAGGCCAGGCACAAAAGCCTTCGGCATATCCTTTCCCGCTTCCTTTGGCGCTTCCTTGGCCGGAGGCGTCGGCACTTGTGCGCCGACAGTGAGCGGCAACAGCGTTACGGCGAGCACGATCCCGATTGTTCGGCGTTGCATCGGCGGCCTCGTTTTGATGAGTGCGGCGAAATTTGTGTCACCGCACCGACCGCGATGCAAGCCACGGAAACAACATTAGAATATGTCTAATGAAGCCGTATAGGATTATCGTGCGTATGTCCGGAGCGTGATCTTGCACTGATCTGAAATCAGAGGTAGCGGGATGAAATTTATTCTGGGAGTTTTCGTTGGCGCCGCATTGATGGTTAGCAGCGCCTATTTGCATGACACCGGCGTGGTGCGGGCCGGCCCGAAGCAGCCGTTTGTGAATTGGGACACGGTCATCGGAATGTGGCGGCGGTGAGCCGGTCTTCTCGCTACATCCTAAACACTCCGAATTTCGTTTCCGGCACCGGCGCATTGAGCGCGGCGGAAAATGCCAGCGCCAGTACCCGGCGCGTTTCCGACGGCGCGATAATGCCGTCGTCCCACAGCCGCGCAGTCGCATAATAAGGGTTGCCCTCTGTCTCAAACTGGTCGCGCAGCGGTTGTTTGAATTCTTCCTCCTCCACTTCCGACCATTTTCCGCCACCGGCCTCGATATTGTCGCGCTTGACCGTGGCGAGGACGCTCGCAGCTTGCTCGCCCCCCATGACGGAGATGCGCGCGTTAGGCCATGTGAACAGAAACCGGGGACCATAGGCACGGCCACACATGCCATAATTTCCGGCACCATATGACCCGCCGATGATGACGGTGATCTTGGGAACCTGCGCGCAAGCGACCGCAGTCACCATTTTTGCGCCGTCCTTGGCAATGCCGCCGGCCTCGTAGTCGCGTCCAACCATGAAACCAACGATATTTTGCAAGAACAGGAGTGGGATGCGGCGCTGGCAGCACAACTCGATAAAATGTGCGGCCTTGAGCGCACTCTCCGAAAAAAGAATCCCGTTGTTGCCAAGAATGCCTACCGGCATCCCGTGAATATGCGCAAAGCCCGCAACTAGTGTCGAACCGTAGAGCGCTTTGAATTCGTCAAACTCGGAAGCGTCCACGATTCGCGCAATAACCTCACGCACATCGTATTGTTTCTTCAGATCGACGGGTACAATCCCGTCCAACTCGGCCGCGTCGAGCAAAGGGTCGCGCGATTTTACCAGCTGAATGTCCACGGTTTTTTTCGTGTTCAAGTTGACGACGATACGACGTGCCAAGCTCAATGCATGATGATCGTCCTGAGCATAATGGTCGGCCACACCGGATTTGCGCGCATGAACATCAGCACCCCCAAGCTCTTCAGCGCTCACGACCTCACCGGTTGCAGCTTTCACCAGCGGCGGGCCGCCGAGAAAGATCGTACCCTGATTCTTGACGATAATCGTTTCGTCCGACATGGCCGGCACATAGGCGCCGCCGGCGGTACATGAGCCCATCACGACCGCGATTTGAGGAATTCCACGAGACGATAGGGTCGCCTGGTTATAGAAAATGCGACCGAAATGCTCGCGGTCGGGGAAAACCTCGGTTTGATGCGGCAGGTTAGCCCCGCCACTATCGACCAGATAGATGCAGGGCAACCGGTTTTCGCGCGCGATCTCCTGTGCGCG
>Ga0187788_10000228_pt1 | contig 15284 bp, 14 predicted proteins | sample 1015_BV01_MP10_2_FD_133008 | JGI IMG/M metagenome (GOLD analysis project Ga0187788, IMG submission 133008) | Tropical peat soil microbial communities from peatlands in Department of Meta, Colombia - 1015_BV01_MP10_20_MG | ecosystem: Environmental > Terrestrial > Soil > Wetlands > Peat | place...
AGAACGGTCTTCCAAAGAGGCCTTCTCTTCCGGTGTGGAAGGTCTCCTCCATCTTCTGTAAAGGGCAAGAGATGAAATCCCTCCCCATATCGCTAAGAGAACGGAAAGGGCCCCGATAAATATCATGATGATGCTGAGAGCATTTAAGATCATCTAGGCTCTTTATGTTCAATGCTCATGAGCCTCCCTTCTTTTAAAAGGAAGGTCGTTTCGCTATAATCGAGAAAAATAGGGTCGTGACTCGAGACGATAATCGTCTTTCCTTTACTTTTAAGGTCCATGAGAATATCGAATAGGATTTTAATCGATTCGGCATCGATGTTGGAGGTTGGTTCATCAGCCATCACAATTTCAGGATCATTGATCAAAGCCCTCGCAATAGCCACCCTTTGCTGCTCCCCTCCAGACATCTGCTCAGGAGGATGATCCACTCTCTTCTCTAATTTCAATCGGATCAACATCTCCACCGCCCGACGCCGCCTCTCCGCTTCCATTATGCCTACGGGAAGCAATGGAAACGCCACATTTTCCCAGGCCGGCAGGCGCGGCAAGAGGTTGAAATTTTGAAAAATCAGACCAATGGTCTTCTGGCGAATCCGCGAGAGTTGGACATCTGAATATTTCGAGACATCTTCCCCGTGAAGAAGAATCCTCCCCTTCGTTGGACGATCGATGGTGCTGATCACATTAAGGAGTGTCGTTTTTCCAGAACCCGAAGGACCTCGAATGAGTACAAAACGACTCTTAATAATCTCCAGATCAATTTGGTTGAGGGCCAAGACCTCTTCGGGTTTTCCCTGATAATAGATCTTTTCCACCTTCTCTGTTCGAATAACCGTTTCCATCACCGCATCGCCTCTACGGGGGGAACCGTAGCTACCCTCCAAGTGGAATATAAGCTTCCTACCATCGTCAAGACAATAGCAAAGATGAAAGCGAAAAGGCATGGAAGGGGCAGGAATCGGGAAGGCACGGGAAAGGGTGCCATTAACCCGATTTCTGCGATGAAAAACTGGGCTATAAATGCCCCGTTAAACCATTTCAACCAAACCATCGATGTGAGGATAGCCAGGGGAGCACTCGTAAGACTAATCACGAGGTTTTCCAGGACCACCATTTCCATTACCTCTTGGGTCTGCCAGCCGGTTGCTTTGATGATTCCGATCTCTTTTCTCCTCTCTGTCTGGCCAAATCCTGAAACGATCAGCAGGGCTGGGATGGCAAGGGCAAAAGCAACGGTATAGAGAGCAGTAAATACCCCCGCCTTATAATTGAATCCTCTTTCAAAATATCTTTTTACCAAGGTCTTATCCTGAACCCTTAATGGCGTCTCAGGGGAACCAGAGGTTGAGGCGTTGACATTTTCTTGTATCTGCTTCGCTAAGATAGGGGCATATCCTGATCTGGTGTAAATCAAGATGTCTGTTGCCTTTCCTTTCACCTTAAAGAATTCAGCGGCGTCTTCAAAGGACATCAAAATCAGGTTGGCGCTCCATATCGTTGCATTGGAATCAAAAACTCCCACAATCCGAAGGAGTTTCGAAGTATTGATTGAAAGAGAGAAACGCACACCGGGCTGTAAGCGGAATTCTCTTGCCAAACCTTCTCCGACAATCACATCCCCTTTTTCATGAAACATTGTGCCTTGGGAAAGACGAATCGATTCAGGGAGATTTTCAGGGAAAATTCCAACAAGGGTCGCCAATCGATTGGTGAAATAGGCTCTCCCAACGATCCGAGGAAAGACCTTTGTCACCCCCTCCATCTTTTTGAACCGGCCGACGTAATCGAGGGAGATGGGGGCATTACTACCAAAATAATCCTCGGTCACATAAATGTCCGCACCCTCTTCTATAGAAACGAGGGACTGGAATTTAATTCCCTCGGAGATTGAAATGGCAGTGACGAAAGGAAAGAGGACCGCGATGAGGCAAAGGATGAGGACGATACTTCGAACCTTATTTCTGCAGATATTCCCAATTGCAGTAAAAAGAAGATTGAGGTGCTTATTCATTCACTTTTCAATAATTGGTTTGCCGGTAATTCCTCAAAATAGGAGACCGTTGCCGTTCGATCTGGACCATAGGAATAGCCCCCCGGGATGGGCCAGAGTGTGGAATCATCCACAGGTTGGATCCGAGTGTCGAAATTGATGAAACTCCACATGGGAGTGCTGATGGCCCCCATCCCGACTCCTCCGACCATCCTTTGAAAGGCCACCATCTGATCCGATTGAATTCTTTTCCAGGAATAAAGGTCCATCGCAATGGCCAAGACGGTTATGGTAATCAAAAAAAGCAAAAAGACAAGATAGGATTGGATTTTTCTACTCATAGTGAAAGTGGATTATTTCATCTGCTTCTTCCACAGAGCAACGGCTTCTTCATAGGTTACTACTTGGCCCCCAAATCCTTTGGCAAAATTCACAGCTTTTTCTCTAGTGGAGAAGGCTATGAAGCCAGGGCCCATGTCTGTGATGACGCTGCTCTTGTAAACATAAAAAGCTTTTGAGGCTTCCACCTCTTTGTGACTGATCAGGTCCGTGGCAAGGGCAGACTTGAATTGATCACCCAGGCGAATCTGAAGTGTTAACCCACATTGGACGCCACAAGTCGTATAGGTCTTGCCATCTATTGCGGTTACGACATATTTCACATGAGTGTATTTCGAAACATCCATGCCACACGTGGAGCATCCTTGTGGGTCACCCCATACATGACTTCCCATCAAAAAAACCAAGCTGAGAATTAATCCAAGAAAAAGATTTCGTCTCATTTTGTTCTCGCCCCCTGCTTCGATATTTATTATATCTTTTGAAAAAACATGTCAACTCGGCTCTGAAATCTTCATCCTTATCTTCACATCTCTAAATTAAATTCCATGAAAGATCTAACGACAACAAAAGGCTAATCCCACGTTCTCAGGATTAGGAAGAAACTCAAGTGTAACAAGCTCTTTGTAGGGAATCGACTTTGAAATGAAATTTTTTTTGATCAACCATTCCACAACAGGAGTTACCTCTGATTCGCTGGGGGCATTCGCCCCTTCTAATATAGGCATGGGATATTTATTTTTTATCTCCCGGGGTAATCCCCCTCTTTCCATTAACAGAGTCCGATACCGATCTGGTTGGTAATTGAGGGCGAGGACAGCTTGCTCATAGCCAAACAGAAATTTCTTAACCGCCCCTGGTTTTTTATCCACAAATTCCTTCGAGAAGAGAATTACACTCATCCCCAACGATCTCATTGAATCATCTATTAAATTTTTTGACCCCCGGGTGATCGCCCAAGTGACAAAAGGTTCTCGAAGGAGAGCTACCTTTACCTCACCATTAAAGAGGGTCTCAAAAACTGACTCCATATTTTCTTTTACGACCCATTTCAATTCCTCAGAGCCTATTCCCTCCCCTCGAAGTAAAATCTCAGCTACAAATCGTGAAGACAAATCTTTGCTGATGGCGACGGGATTCCCTTTTATCAAGCTCGGAGTCGTCATCTCCTTCGAAACCGTTGCAAAGGCATACATCGGCCTTCTGGGGTTTGTCCGCATGACAGTTCGGACCACAGGAAAACGCTTGGCTCCACGATTAAGAAAAATCCCAGAAGGAAGGTCCAATACGATTGCGTCCACTTTACCTTGGATCAAGGCTTCATCTCTCTCCTTCTCATTTGGGAAAATGGAGATCTCCACATCGAGCCGATTCTCTCTGAAAATGGGTTTAAAGGTGGCTAAATAGAAAGGAAGGAGATCTAAACATGGAAGGCCCCCCACTTTTACTTTTTCAAAAGGAGTTTTAAGAGTTGGAATGAATTGGGTTCCCAAAGGGTTCTCTATCAATTTTCCTTTAAACTGCTGGGCATGGGCCAAGGCATCTTCTTTCTTTACGAAAGCATGGAGGCGACTTTTTACTTCGGGGACAGTGGTCACTTCGCTCTCTACAAAGAAGGCCAACGAGGAATCGAAACTCTGTCCTGTCTTCTCATCCACAACGGTGAAATAGAACGCGTTGTCCTTATTCTCCCGCTGCCAAATCTGGGCGCATGGAATAGAACAGAATTTCTTAAAAGACTGATCCGCAAGGAAGGCCTTCACTTCGTACAACGGCCGGATAAGGTTCTTATCCACCTCGCACCGCTCTCCACCCGGACTGCTTTTTTTTCTTGCCCACAATCCCCCTACAATGGCGATGAAGACAACAAGACCGATGAAGAGTAAATAGATTAACCAGCTCTTTTTCATTCGTTAGTCACTGATCCAGGAATCTTCTTTGGCGGTGATGATTTTTTTAGAAATGATAAGTCCAACTTCAACGATTGTCCAAGTGGGCTTACAGCCATATTTTTCCGGAACCACTTTTTGCCAGATATCCGAAGCGATATATTCTTTCAGGGCCGCCTCAGATTTAAATACATAAAAAGATCCCCATTCTTGTTTCTCCTGATCACACCACCAGCACTTAAATTCCACTGACCCCATATCGAGAAATCTTGGATAACTACTAGCATACCACTCCCGCATCTCTTGAGTGGTCTTAAGTTTGCCAGGCCTGAATACACACATTAAAGCCCTTTTTTCCGTAGCCATATTGGACCTCCTTATCAATTTACTCTCTACTAGGGTTTTTTGAATGAAATGAGTTCGTGGAAGAGAATAGAATATGTTGGAACAATGTGATTGGTTCTAAACCATTTCCATTACCCTAACCACCGTTTTCTTCGCTTATAATGTTTCACATCCCGATAACTTTTTCTCTGGGAAAGAGCACCAAACCCCAGATAAAATTCTTTGACATCCTCATTTTCTTTCAGATCTTTGGCTGTCCCATCCAGGACGATTCTGCCATTTTCCATGACATATCCATACCCGGCAATATCAAGAGCAGCAATCGCATTTTGCTCAACCAAAAGAATGGAGGTCTTTTCTTCTTCATTAATTCGTTTCACAATCCTGAAAATCTCCTCTACCAATAAAGGTGCCAACCCCAGGGAGGGTTCATCCAAAAGCATGATTTTGGGGTGGGCCATCAACGCTCGCCCGACAAGCATCATCTGTTGCTCGCCACCGGAGGTATAGCCGCTGGTCCGATGGCGCAGGTCTTTCAAGCGGGGAAAATAATGATAAACCAAATCAAGATCCTTCTTCATATAAGAACGATCTTTAAGAACATAGGCGGCGACCTCTAAATTCTCCTCCACCGTTAGATGTTCTAATATCCTTCGCCCTTCCATGACCTGAATGATACCTTTCCGAGCGATATCTTCTGGCCCCATCCGATCAATCCGTTGATCATCAAAACGGATATCCCCATGGCTGACTTTGCCCACCTCTGTTTTCAAGAGACCCGAAATGGCCTTCAAGGTGGTGGTTTTACCCGCGCCATTTGCCCCTAAGAGGGTGATCATCTGCCCTTCTTCCAACTGGAGGGACACTCCTCTTAGTACAAGAATCACGTCGTGATAAACCACTTCAATATTGTTTACGCTCAACATATTATGAAGCTTCCCTATCCACCGATCGAATCTTCAGAGAAGTTTTCAAAACGCCCTTTCTTCCGTCCTGGTAGGTAATCTCTGCCTCAACAGGACATTCCTGTTTTCCTCCGTACATCGCATCAATCAAAAGCAAGTACCTGCGTTCCAAGGCTTCCCTCTTCAGTTTTCGCGTGCGGGTGAGGTCTGCTTCGTCGGGATCAAATTCTTTGTGCAACAGGACATATTTTTTGATCTGGGCATAGGGAGGTAATCCTTTATTCACCCTCTCCACATCGGAGTGGATAAGTTGGGCCACCTCTTCCTTTTGAGAGAGGTCAGTAAAGGTAGTATAGGGAACCCGGTTGATCTCAGCCCATCGGCCTACATTCTCAAAATCGACAATGATAATTGCGGTGACATAGTCTTTTGTCTTGTCCCCAATGGCCATGGCGTCCTTAATATAGGTGCTGAACCGAAGACCACTCTCCACATATTGAGGAGCGTATTTCATGCCTGATTTCAATTCTCCTAACTCCGACAGGCGATCCATAAAGATAACATGTCCTTTATCATCGATATGTCCTGCATCTCCGCTATACCACCACCCGTCCTTTAATGCCTTAGCAGTCGCTTCTGGGTTTTTATAGAATCCAGTAAAGGCATAATCGCTCTGAACGAGAATTTCTCCTTCATCGGAGATCTTTACCTTTACCCCAGGCAATGGTGTTCCAATCGTTCCTATGCGGATATCCCCCTCCTTATGTCCAGAGATCATTCCTCCCTCAGAACTTCCATAGACCTGTCTTAACTTGATCCCCAGGGCATTGATGAAACAAGTGGTATCCTGCCCCAGGACAGAACCTGCTGTGGCAGCGAACCTGGCCTTTGTCAATCCTATTCGGTTCCGAATAGACCTGAGGAGCAAAATTTCTGAAACGACGTAGAGAACCTTCAGATAGAGTGGCGGGGCTTCCCCTCTCAGGCGAAAGTCTGCAACCTTAAGAGCCACCGGCATTAACAGATTATAGATGATTTTTTCGAGACGATTGGCTTCAGCAACCTTTGCCCTGATCTTTGAGACCCACCCTTCCCATTGTCTGGGGCCCCCTAAGATCATGACCGGAAGAATTTCTGTGATATCATGAAGCACAGTCTCAGGTTCTTCAGGGATATTCATTACCGCTCCGGTAATCAGGTGAGGAACGGAGGTGAAGAATGCCTCCCCTACCCAAGCCGGAGGAAGATAACAGAGAATATCGTCTTTTTCAGTGATGGGAGAAAGAGTCAGTGTGGCGTGGGTTGATCCAATCAAAGCCTTGTGGCTACACATGACGGCTTTAGGAAGGCCTGTCGTACCTGAAGTATAATAGATGTTAGCGATATCATCAGGTTTGACCTTCTCGATATTCTCTTCGAAAGAACCAGGATGCTCACTCTCATATTTTTCCCCTATCTTAAGAACTTGATCAAATCTCATTAAGAAAGGCTGATGGTAGGATCTCATCCCTTTGTAATACCAATAGATCACCTTTTCCACCTTTGGAATCTCATCTTTGATCATCAAGATTTTATCGACCTGCTCCTGGTCCCTGGCGACAATAAATTTACAATCCGCAAAGTCGATTAAATATTTCAATTCTTCAGGAATGGCATCGGTGAACTGGGCTACCACAATCCCTTGTGCAGCCTGGGCGGCAAGGGCAGCCCAATACCATTCGGGTTCGTTATCTCCGATGATGGCCACTTTATCTTCTGGTTTTAAACCCAAACTGATCAATCCCAGGGAAAACCATTTTACCTTCTCATAGCTATCCTTCCAGGTATACTCCTGCCAGATCCCGAAATCCTTGTCTCGGATGGCGACCTGGCGATCTCCCCATCGTTCAAAGCTCTTTCTTAAAAGCCTGGGTAATGTCTCCCCTGTCATCTATTTCCTAACCCTTCCCCAAATAGGCTTTAATCACTTTCTCGTTGTTTCGAATTTCTTCTGGCGATCCTTCTGCAATCTTTTGTCCAAAATCGAGAACCATGACTCGGTCGGCTATGTCCATGACCAATCCCATATCATGCTCAATGAGGATCATGGGAATCTCTCTCTCCTCAAAAATATCAAGAATAAATCGGGCCATGTCCTCCTTCTCCTCCCGATTCATTCCGGCCATGGGTTCGTCCAAAAGGAGAAGTTTTGGTTCAAGAGCAAGGGCCCTCCCTAAATCGACCCTCTTACGGAGTCCGTAAGGAAGGGCCCCGACCACCTGTTTTCGAATTGCCTCGATCTCCAGGAAATCAATGATATCCTCAACCGCTTTCCGATGTGCGATCTCTTCCCTTCGGGATTTGCCAAAGAAGAATGCCCCGCTCACCATTCCTGTTTTGAAAAAGAGGTGTCTGCCTGCAAGAATATTATCCAGAGCACTCAACCCCGTATAGAGTTGAATATTCTGAAAGGTCCGACTGATGCCGAGTTGAGCGATTTTAAAGGGTGGCATTCCTGTGACCAATTTGCCTTGGAAAAAAACCTTTCCTGTTTGAGGGTGGTAAAATCCATTAATACAGTTGAGAAGAGAAGTTTTACCCGCCCCATTAGGTCCGATAATGGCCAAAATTTCTTTTTCTTGGACATCTAAATTGATATCCACCAGGGCCTGGACCCCGCCAAAACTGAGGTTAAGATCCTCAAGTTTGAGAATGTAATGATCCTCTCCTGCCATCTTTCTCTCTAATTTTTTAATAGGCTAATGCTTTCTCCCAATCAGGAGGAACTAATCGTGGCACCTTCCGCCAATCGGTAACAGGAACCCATCTCATCTCTTCTTTATCCCCTGCTTTCACCTTTTGGACCTGGACAATTTTGGATTCTGTCGCACCTCGCTGATTCGGTCCGTAGAACATGACTCCAAGACCATTGATGTCAACTTTCCCCCAACTCTCTGAGGTCCTCCTCAATTCTGCTGGCGTCACTTTCTCCCATTTCCCAACCCTCTTCAAAGTCTGCTCGACCACCATTTTTGTCTGCCATGTATTCATCCAACCGAGAACATAAGAGGCGCCTCGATCTTCTGGCCTCCGGAATTTCTTTTCAAGAGTTTCCCGGATGATCCTCATGCCAGCCGTATCCTCCCACAGCATCGTCCAGTTGGTGATGCCTGTTAAACCAATGGAAGCTTCCTTGGCCATGGAAATAATTACATCATCCACACCAAAAGTGTTCACAGCAAACTTCAGTCCTAAGTCCAGTTTCTGATTCTCAATGAGGAATGGAGGTACACTCTGATAAATCCATTGACCAATACACCAATCCGCTCCTGCCTTTTTTGCTTTAAGCAGGGGTGTTGCCGCATCGACTACAACAAAGGGAACATAGATGGTATCAACAATTTCAACCCCTTTCTTCTTTGCATAGGCAAATAACTCATCGGTGATTAAGGCCTTTCCATAACCACTGCTATAAGTCAGGATAGCCACCTTTGGTCCACGCCCCATCTTTTTGAAGTCCCAGTTTTCTACCAGCCAATCAAAGAACAATCCCCATTCATCAGGATAATAGGCAGCCGTTCCAAAGACATATCCAGGTGGATAGATCACCCCAGGACTGGTACTGCATGTATAAATGACCTGAGACTTATCCTCCTCATATCTGGGTTTAAGCATCTGTTGCTCACCAGTTCCACAAGTATGCCATACAAGATATTTGTTAGCTTTCAACCTCTCATAGCCACTTGTAGCAATATCTATCTTGCTCTTTGTGTCCGCCCAATCTACAAAAATCTCTCTTTTACCAATTCCACCATATTGCTTGTTCAAATACTCTGCCGCATCTTGGATACCCACCAGTCGGGGTGCATTCCAGAATCCGAGGGGTCCTGTTAAATCACCAAGAAAGGCGATCCCCAATTTCTCTTTTTCTTTTCCTTTAGCGGGAGTTTGAGCATAGGTCGAATTTGAAAAAAGCACGAATATGAAAATAACTGACACCAATAACGCAATCAAGAAATGACGTTTCATGTCCTTCCTCCTTTCTTTTTTATGAAAATCGCCCTAATTAACTTTTTGGAGTCTTCCACCTCCCTTCTTCAGCTATCTTATAGTTCCTGCCTTATCCATAGGTAAATGGCCAATGTCTAAAACGCCCCTTCAGGATTTCCCATCGATGAGCAATCCCTCTGGGTTCGATGATCAAAAAAAGAACAACCACAATCCCGAAGATGACAAGCCCCATGGAAGCTCCGATGCGGGAGCTCAGATCCGCAGGAAGCATCTTCCCCAAAGCGGGAGCAAATAAAAGCGCAACCTCGTCTAAAAGTTTGACGAAAATGACACCAAAGATGGGCCCTAAATGACTTCCTAACCCACCAATAATGAGGATTCCTAAAATCCAGATGGAATCCATTAAGGTATATTGATCTGGTCGTATAATCCGCATAAAAGCAATATAGATAGCACCCGAAATTCCAGCAAAAAAACAGCCGATGAAAAAAGCTTTCAATTTATAATGAAAAAGGCTGATTCCCATAATTTCAGCAGCCAGATCATTATCCCGGATGGCTACAAAAGCCCTTCCTAATCTCGACCTTACTAAATTTCTTGCAAAAAAGGCCATGATCACTGTGCATGGCATAATGAGGTAATAAAGGTTTTCCTGAGTGTTAAAGGTAATGCTTCCTAACTGAATGGGTTTGAGTGTCACTCCCGAAGCGAATTTTATTCCCCCCAGGACTTCTGGTTTATAGAAATGGAGAAAGAAAGAGGTAATGATAAATTGGGCAGCGATGGTTGTCATGGCGAGATAAAATCCTTTTAAACGAAGGGAGGGAAACCCAAAAAGAATTCCGACCAAACCTGCGGTGATCCCTGAAAGAGGCAAGGAAATCCAAAAAGAAAGTTTTAAGGATGTCATGAAAGTAGCACAGGCATAGGCTCCCACTCCCATAAAGGCAGCGTGCCCTACAGAGATCTGACCTGCATATCCCGTCAGGATATTCAGACCGTAGGCAGAGATGATGAAAATTAAAATAGTATTTACCAAGTTGAGGAGGTATCGGTTTGGGAAGAGAATGGGAAACACAGCGAGAAAACAGAGAAAGATGAATAAACTAATCCATTGAGGAAGTGTTCGAACGACCGCAATATCCTGTTGATAGGTAACATCATAAACTCCTGCAGGTCGAGTGGCCATGTTAAACTCTCTCTATTCTGACAAGACCGAAAAGCCCATAAGGTTTTACTAAGAGGACTAAAAGCAAGATGATGAAAGGAATCACTTCTCCTAATTCAGCGGTCAAATAACCTGTAACAAGACTCTCGATGACCCCGACAATCAATCCCCCAATAATCGCTCCCACAATAGAATCTAACCCACCAACCAGTACAGCTGGGATCGCCTTCAAGCCGAGCGCATAATTTAAATAGTGCCCTCCGGAAAGGTTTCCAAGAAAGACAGAAGCGATAAAGGCCATCATCCCGGAAACAACCCAACTGATGCTAAAAATTCGGGTCACTCGAATTCCCAAACTTTGACTCACCTGGTGGTCTTCAGCAGTGGCCCTCATAGCTTTTCCTAACAAGGTTTTACGATAGAATAATCCAAATAGACTAAAACTCACGATCACCACAATAAAGGCCCATAGAATCTCTTGTCTCACTGGAAACTTTCCCAGAAGAACAGCTTTCGCTGGGAATAGCTCGATATATTTATATAGACCTTCTCCCCACGCCATGATGGCTCCGCCTTCCATTAGATAACCAATAGCAATCGTCATGAGAAGAGCAGCAATAAGGGGTTGGCCAATGAGAGGTCGGAGCGTAAGCCTTTCCAGCAAAAAGCCTAAAAAGGCTGTCCCCAAAAAACCTATCACCAATCCACCAATGACTCCGAATTTAGCCCCGATCGTGGCGGTTAAAAGAATTCCAACCATGAGGAGATGACCCTGAGCAAAATTAAATACTTTGGTTGATTTGTAAATGATGACCATCCCCAGTGCGATGATGGAATAGATGGTTCCGATGTAAAGACCTGAGAGGAGAAAATGAAAAAAGAATGTCATCGTTTTCCCCGCTAACAGAGTTTATTTGGCTGGATAGTATTTCATTCCTTGTGAAGCTATAAAGGCGAGAAAATTTTATTAATCAACGGTGCTATCATACCAAAAGAAAATATTTAGTCAACTCTTTTAAATTCAAGCTATGGTCCCTCTAAATCCCATTCTTTGATCGACTCCTCTCTCAATTTGAAACGCTGGACCTTCCCGGTGGAAGTCAACGGGAAAGAAGAAACGAATTTTATATACCGGGGATGGTATTTTTCTGACAATTTCCCTTTCAGGAAATTCATTATTTCGTCCATCGTCGCTTGCTCTCCTTCTCTCAGACGAATCCAAGCGGCAATTTCTTCATGGTGTTGTGAATCAGGCACCCCGATGGCCTGTACATCCAAGACTTTTGGATGAGTACAGAGAACCTCTTCAATCTCGATGGGAAAAATGCTTTCCCCATCCTTTTGAATGACATCTTTTATCCTTCCAACAATTCGAATATAACCGTTCCGATCTATTTGAGCTAAATCTCCTGAATGGAGCCAGCCATCCGAATCGATCGCCCGCGCTGTGGGTCCCGGCATTTTGTAATAGCCCTTCATCAAGAAGCCTTTGTAACAGAGTTCGCCTTGATTCTCTGGTGGGAGAATTTCCCCAGTTTCAGGATTTACGATTTTTACCTCCACAAAGGGAAGCGCCTTTCCCACCGTGGCCGCCCGGACCTCCGGGGAATCATCTCTCATTGATTGAGTTACAAATCCAGAGTTCTCCGACTGACCATAACTCACGGTGATCTCCCCTATGCCCAATTTTTCTAAGATCCTCCTCATTAAATCGATAGGGATAACCGCCCCTCCAACGACGCCCGTTCTTAATGAGGAGAGGTCGAAACGATTGAACTCAGGATGTTCCATCATAGAAACCAGCATACTGGGAACGGCATAAATGGCGGTGCATTGTTCGTTTTCAATGGCCGCCAGGGTTTTTAAAGGATCGAATGTATCCGAGGGGCATACGATTGCCGCCCCGTGGCAAAAGCATCCCAAAAGACCGGTCATCGTAAAAACATAATGAAAGGGAATGGCAGTGCAGAGGCGGTCCTTTTCGCTGAACCCCTGAACCGATGTTCCTAAATATCCATTGTTGAGAAACCCATAATGGGTGACCATGACACCCTTCGGGGCCCCTGTGGTTCCCGAAGTGAAAACCAATTTGAGGATATCTTCTGGCTGACAAAGCTGCTGCCTTTTGAAAAGGACTCCATCAGATATTGTCACCCCACTCTTGAGGATCTCCTCAAAAAGGTAAGCTCCCCGACACGGTGTCTCTGAAACGATCCCTTCTTCGGCCGAGTTGACAGGAATAAGAATGACTTCTTTCAGGTTCGGGAATGTTTCAAAACAGAGTTGATCCGGTTTTGAGTCAAATAGGGATGGACAGAGTTCAATCAGCATTTTGAGATAATCTACGTTTTTATCCTTCTCTATCAAAACCAACGTCCGAGTATCAGAATACTGAAGCACATAACGCAACTCGTCGATCTGATACTGGGGATTGATCGTGACAAGAGGTGTCCCAATTTTTCCTGCGGCAATTTGAGTCAGAATCCATTCAGGAATACTCGGGGCCCAGATGGCGAGATGATCTCCTTTCTCCAAGCCTAAACTCAGAAGCCCTTTGGCGAACAGATTTGCGGTCTTTTGAAGGGATTGATAGGTATAACGGACACCCCGTTCCACATGGACGCAAGCGTCTCGGTTTGGAAATCTCTTGGCCGTCTGATCGAACTGATCACCCAAGGTGATCCAATGCGGTTTCACTCTCTTTTCTTCCTAATTCCTAATTTTCTCAGTTTTTTGCATTAGACTACCCACCGTATTTTTCCTTAACCTTCGTCCTGTCCACTTCTCCGCCGGCTGTTTTGGGCAGGGATTCGACAAATTGAACGTGTTTTGGTTTTTTATAGGAGGCAATCTTCTTGGAAACAAAATCAATCAATTCCTCTTCCGTGACCATACCCTCTTCTTTCACCACACATACCGCCTTGATGCTTTCAACCCATTTCGGATCAGGAACCCCGATCACGACAGCCTCTTTGATCTGAGCATGTTTGAGGATGGCCGACTCCACTTCAGCAGGATACACATTCTCTCCCCCTGTTTTGATCAGGTCCTTCTCCTGTTTCCTTCCCACAAACCATAGAAACCCGTCTTCGTCAAGGCGGCCAAGATCACCGGTGTGATGCCATCCCTCCCGAAAGGTGAACGCTGTCTCTTTGTCCAAGTTCCAATATCCCTTGAAAACCTGAGGACTTCTGACTACAATCTCTCCTGATTGTCCAACTTCGACACGACGATCCCTTTCATCCACGATTTGAAGATAGGTCAAAGGCAATGGTCTTCCAATGGATCCGGGCCTCTCATCATGGCGACAAGCAGTGATAAAGCTTAAGGTCTCAGTCTGGCCCCAAACTCTGTAGAAAACAGAATGGGTCTTTGCTTGAAACTCTCCGAAGCATTCCGGATAGGTGATCCCTATGGTCATCCGAACGCTGGAGAGATCGTGATCATGTTCTTTCATCTTTTCAACAATCTGTTCCAACATGGGAGAGAAGGAGAAGACGATCGTAATCTTTTCTGCCTCGATCAGTTCCAATGCCCTTTGAGGATCGAATTGAGGCACGATCACATTGGCTCCACCGCCATGAAAAACATTCGATGAGAACATGAGGCCTGCCACATGAAAGAGGGGTAGAACCGCGAGATAGATATCCGTGCTGAGGAGGGACAGACCGTACATAACCTGCATATTAGAAGCCAATACACTCCCATGAGTCAGCAGGCCTCCGCGAGGTCTTCCCCCTACCGCAGCCGTATAAATAATGATGAGTCCATCATCTGTTCTGACGGCGATCTCTCTCATCCTGGCATCGTTTTCGATGAGTTGGTCGAAACTTAGAAATTCACCCTCTCTTTGCGCAAAGGAGTATCGCCTTTTTACTGAATCAACCTTGACCATGTTTTGACCCAAAAGGGGTTGAAAGGGGCTTTCAACAAAGAGGAGCTTCGGTTGGCAATCGTTCAAAATATATTCGATCTCTCCTTGGCTTAAGCGGGTGTTGAGCGGCACAAATATTGCCCCACATCGGGCCGCGGCAAAATAAAGTACGAATGATTCCATATTGTTCCTTGACATAATGGCAATCCTGTCGCCCCGCTTGATGCCTTCCTTCCGAAGACCCACAGCAAGACGATTAACCATGTCAAGGAACTGTTTGAAGGTTAACCGCTTGTTCTCGTCTACAGCGGCCAAGCAATCCGGAAAAACCTGAGCGTTTTTCTTAGCCACCTCATAAAGAGTAAAATCGCGCCGAATCAAAAAAATCCCTCCTCTCCTTTAATATTGGATTTGAAAGTACCTCGAAATCCTTGAAACGAGTGCTATCCTAGCCGAAAATAACTTTGAAGTAAATCCCGAAGAACTTTTTCTTCTTTAAAGACTTCTCCGATTAAGATCTCCCGGATGATACCCTGGCGATCGATAAGAAAATTTGTTGGGATGGCGTAAACACCATATCTCTTGGCCGTTTGTCCATCCGGATCTAAGGGAACGGGAAAGGTAATGTCGAATTGGGCGGTAAAGGCGAGAGCAACTTCGGGCCTCTGTCTGACGTTAACAGCTAAAACAAGAAAACCATCTTTATTCAGTTTCCGATAATATTTTTCGATGATCGGCATCTCATAACGGCAAGAGGGACACCAATCCGCCCAGAATCTCA
>Ga0187788_10000229_pt1 | contig 15283 bp, 14 predicted proteins | sample 1015_BV01_MP10_2_FD_133008 | JGI IMG/M metagenome (GOLD analysis project Ga0187788, IMG submission 133008) | Tropical peat soil microbial communities from peatlands in Department of Meta, Colombia - 1015_BV01_MP10_20_MG | ecosystem: Environmental > Terrestrial > Soil > Wetlands > Peat | place...
AACCTGGTCACCACCGAGGATGAGTTCCTGACCGCCTCGCTGCAGCAGGACGAACTCTCCTTCCTGGGCCAGGCGTGCTCCTTTGTGCTGTTCCTGGGCAGCGGCAAGGGCGAGTGCTCGTGTCCCAACGTTAGGTAGTCTCTTCAGCAAGGGAAATCCTCCTCAAGAGCCGCCTCGCCGAGGCGGCTCTTCTTTTTTCCGGCCGCTCGTGGCCCCGTGCGTCCCCGGCTATCCAGTCGGATAGTCGCCTCTATCTGATTCGCTACATCCAGCCCCGCCGCGCGCTCCTCCACCGCTCTATTTCCTTCTCGCTGATCTTTACCTAACTGGCTGGAACCTGGCAATTTAGCCTCTCTTTCCACAGTCCCTTCCTTCCCTCGAGCGGCTTGGCACAGCGCTTGCTTTAGTCAGGGCATCTCCCCACGAGGGGATATTCAAATGAAGAGGTGGAATATGAAATCCCTGACGATGATGACCAAGACGCTGATGCTGACCGCTACCATGACCGCCATACTGAGCATTCCCGCTCTTGCCCAGCAGGAAGTTGACCCCGACCGCTTTGATACGCCGCCCGCAGCCGCCCCTGCGCAGCAGCAGTCGTCTGCCAAAACCGCCACCGTGAAGAAGACCAACAACCAGCAGTCCGCGCAGAGCAAGCGCAGCAAGCGCACCACCTCTGCCCAGGCTGGTGCGAACCAGTCGGCTCAGGACCAGGCTGCGCTGTTGGCCAAGGTGACGTACTAGCTCGAGTGTCCCAAGAAGTAACTGGTGGGGCAAAGTAAGAGGGGACCTGCACTTTGGGGAGGGTTCGGGTCTCCTCTTCACCAGTCGGCGCCGCTTCCAATCTCCCGCTCCCCAACGTCCCTTCAACATCCAGGCTCCCGAAAGTCCTCTCCCACGGCTAAAAAGCCGCCCTCCCCTGGCGGACTCTGCATTACTATTTCCGGACTCAGCACTCTCAGAGGGGTCGGGGCGTGAAAATCGAAGATGCACCGCTGTTGATCACGGCTTTCATCGCCGTTCTCGCCCCCCTGCTCGCCGAACTCCCGGTTCCTCTGCGCATGCCCATCGTGGTGCTCGAGATTGCTTTCGGCATTCTGGTTGGCCCTCACGTGCTGAAGCTGGCGCGTCCCACGGGCATGCTGGCGGTGCTGGGTTACCTCGGTCTGGTTTTTCTGTTCTTCCTGGCGGGGATGGAAATCGATCTTCGCCGCATTCAGGGCAAGCCGCTCTCGCTGGCGGTCAAGGGCTGGTTCTTTTCGCTGGCCTTGTCCTTTCTCATTAGCTGGGGGCTTTACAAAGCCAACTTCATCCTTACACCCCATCTGGTCGCTGTGGCGCTTACTACCACCGCCCTCTCCACCCTGTTTCCCATCCTCCGCGATACCGGCGAGCTGGAGACCCGCTTCGGCAAGTACCTGCTGGCCGCCGGAGCCATCGGCGAGTTTGGCCCGATTGTGGCCATTTCCCTGCTCTTCACGCGCGAAGACAGCCAGGCCGTGCAGATCGCCTTGATGTGCCTCTTCGTCGCCGTCGCCGTTGTCGCCGGTTACCTCGCCCTGTTGCCGGCCTCACCCCGGCTCATTGCTTTCTTTAATCGCACCATGGAATCCGCCAGCCAGCTGCCCGTGCGATTGGCCATTTTGCTCCTGGCGGTTTTGATCGTGCTGGCGGAAAAATTCGGCCTCGATATGGTGCTGGGAGCATATTCCGCCGGCATGGTCGTCGGGCTGGGCACCAACAGCGAACGAGGCTACACTTTGCGCCACAAGCTGGATGCCATCGGCTTCGGCTTCCTCATCCCCATGTTCTTCGTTACCAGCGGCATGCGCTTCGGTCTCAACGCCTTGCTTCAAGGACCACAGACTTTCATGCGCGTTCCTCTGTTCCTGCTCCTGTTCCTGGTCATTCGCGGTGCACCCGTGCTGCTTTATCGGCGACACTTGCCGTTGAAAGACTTGGCGCCCTTTGCTTTGTACTCTGCCACCGAGTTGCCCCTCATCGTGGCCATCACCGAATTGGGCGTTCAGACCGGGAGGATGCAGCCCGACAATGCCGCCGCTCTGGTGGGTGCCAGCATGATCTCGGTGCTTGTGTTCCCGCTGGGCGCTTCCATACTTCGCCGCGGTGCCCAGGCCCGCGCGCAAGCGGTGCCGGAGGCGCCAATCCCGGAAGTCGATAGCGGCTAGCCTGCTTCCCTCCCGCTCCCGCAGCAACCTTGTGTTCCCCGGCATCCAAACGACATACAAAAGGCTGACGCTTGCTAACCCCTGCTCATCTCCCCGCACTCGCTCTCGCCGTGCAATGGTTGCGCGTTCTGCGCAAATGGGGTGGCGTGGGCCTGGTCCTGCTGGGGATCGCTGACAGCTCGCTGATTCCCACCTTCGGCAGCCTCGACGTGCTCACCGTGGTGCTGGCGGCCGCTCATCACGACCTGTGGCTCTACTACGCCGTGATGAGCACCCTCGGCTCCCTGTTGGGCGCCTACCTCACCTTCCGCCTTGGCCACAAGGCCGGCGCCTCCTGGCTCGACCGCAAGCTCGGCCACAAGCGCTCCGAGCAGGTTCGCCGTCTCCTCGACCGCTGGGGTTTTGGCGCGATCTTCGTCCCCACCATTGCTCCCCCGCCCTTCCCCACCACGCCCTTCTTCGTGGCTGCAGGCGCCTTCAACTTTCCTCTGCGCAACTTTCTCTCCGCTGCTGGCGCGGGCAGAATCATTCGCTATTGCATCCTCGCCTATGTCGGCGCGCACTACGGCCGTCACATTCTGCGCTTCCTCCGCCACCCCCAACAGTTTCTGCTGCCCTCGATTATCGTGACTCTGGCGATCGTCGCTGTCACCTTGGTGCTGGTGCTTTTCTGGCGGTCGGCCCGCGACCGCTCGCCCTCGGAAACCATGATTCAGAGCCGTGGACCGCAGCAAACCTAGGTGGGTCCCGGCTCCTTCCCCGTGTCCATGGGTTCTCCACCAGATTCCCGCGATGGGCCACGGGAACCGCAGCCCCAGGCCCTGAATTTCCCCAGCCGCCGACGGCTGGTAGACTGTTGCACCGGGAGTCGCCCAGGCGACTCCCGCTCGCCATGTACTATCGCTCCGACAATCGCATCACCGAACAGATGCGCCCGGTGAACATCGTTCGCGATTTCATTCCTACCGCCGAAGGCTCGGTGCTGATCGAAGTCGGCAACACCCGCGTGATCTGTACCGCCTCGGTCGAAGAAACCGTCCCCGTCTGGCTGCGCAACAGCAACAAGGGCTGGATCACCAGCGAATACGGCATGATCCCGCGCTCCACCCTCACCCGCTCGCCCCGCGAGTCGGCCCGCGGCAAGCTCTCGGGACGTACCCAGGAAATTCAGCGCCTCATCGGCCGTTCCCTGCGCGCCGTCACCGATCTGAAGCGCCTGGGCGAGCGTACCCTATGGATCGACTGCGACGTCATCCAGGCCGACGGCGGCACCCGCACCGCCTCCATCACCGGCTCCTTCGTCGCCCTGGGGCTGGCGCTCGAAAAGCTGGTCGAGGCCGGCGCCCTCACCTCGGTGCCCATCCGCGATTACGTGGCGGCCATCAGCGTCGGCGTGGTGGACGGCGAGATCCTCCTCGACCTGTCCTACGAAGAGGACTCCCGCGCCGAAGTGGATATGAACTTTGTCATGACCGGCGGCAAAAAGATTGTCGAGATCCAGGCCACCGCCGAGCAGGTCCCCTTCGATGAGCCCAGCCTGCAGCGCATGATCCATCTGGCCCGCTCCGGCGTCGAGCAATTGATCGCCAAGCAGCAGGCCATCCTGGGCACCCTCTTGCTCCGCCAGTGACCGTTCCCGCAACCGCCGGTCCCTGCCCGCCCATCAGAAAAGGTCTGCCTCATCCCCAGCCGGGAAGGTAAAATTGTGTGCTCCGTGACCACCGTCACAAGGCCAGGGGTGGTGATCGATTACCCTGATCAAGTCGGTCGAGACCTAATAATCAATCCGCGACTACTAGGAGGACGTTGTGAAGCTTACGCCTGGAAAACTGGCCGGCCTCAAAGCTGTTTCGACTGAGCGCGGCATCATCGCTGCCGCTGCCATGGATCAACGCGGCTCCCTGAAGAAGGCTCTGGGAGCCAACGCCGGCGACAAGGAACTGGAAGATTTCAAGACTGCGGTAACTGAAGTTCTCACGCCCCATGCCAGCGCCATCCTGCTCGACCCCGAGTGGGGCTTGCCCGCCGCCAGGAAGCGCGCCAAGAATGCCGGCCTGCTCTTGGCCTACGAGAAGACCGGCTATGACAAGACTGGCCCCGGACGCCTCCCCGACCTGCTCAACCACTGGTCGGCACGCCGCCTGAAGGAAGCAGGAGCCGATTGCGTGAAGATCCTGCTCTACTACACTCCCTTCGATCCCAAGCCGATCAACGACCAGAAGCATGCCTGGGTAGAGCGCATCGGCGACGAGTGCCGCGCGAACGACATCCCCTTTTTCCTCGAGTTTGTCGGGTACGACGAGTCCATTGATGAGAAGGGCCTGGAGTATGCCCACAAGAAGCCCGAGATCGTGAAAGCCAGCATGGCGGAGTTCGGCAAGGAGCGCTACGGCGTCGATGTGCTCAAGGTCGAGGTGCCCGTCAACGTCAAGTTCGTCCAGGGCGCGCGCAACTTTAAGGGACCGGAAGCGGCCTACAGCAAGCAGGAAGCCTTGCAGCACTTCCGCAGCGCCGCGGCCGTGGCCGGCAAGCCCTTTATTTATCTCTCCGCCGGCGTCAGCAACGACGAATTCAACGAGGCGCTGGAGATGGCCGCCGAAGCCGGCGTCAAGTTCAACGGCGTGCTCTGCGGCCGCGCCACCTGGAAAGACGGCATCCCGATCTTCGCCGAGAAGGGCCTGCAGCCGTTCCGCGACTGGCTGAAGACCGAGGGCGTCAAGAACATCAACAACGTAAACAAGCGCCTGGAGAAGGCCACACCCTGGTTCTCGCTCTACGACGTGCCTGAACCCGTCGGCGTGCGCTAGGAACCGGTACTCTCATCCTCGCCGATAGCCGCGCAGGATGATGAGGCCCGACTCGAACGCCCTGGCGTTCCATCGCCACCCGCAAAAACCAAACGGCGGCCTTACGGCCGCCGTTTGCTTTAATCCCGACTCGCGCGTCCCTATTCCACTCGCTGCCTTCCTGCGTTCGGATTCTTTCCAGGCAGCACGCTCAGCGCCGAGGCAAGATGGAAGTTCAGCTGCGTTTCCGGAGGCAGCTTGATCTGCTGACCCTTGGTCACGCCCTGCACCGTGGTTCCGGCGCCTGCGCCGACGCCGGCCCCGATGGCAGCGCCCTTGCCTCCACCCGCCAGTCCGCCGATCAGCGCCCCCAGCGCCGCCCCGCCGCCCACCTTGGCCGCAGTGTTCTTGCCGCGCCCCGCGCCTTCTTTCCGCCAGGTGTCGGTGTGCAGGTCGTAATTCTTACCGCCCACGGTAATCTGCGTCAGCTCCACCGCCAGCGCCGAGCTTCCGGCGAAGTGGGCTGCATCTTTCACCTCTACCACGCGCCCCGTGATGTCCGCTCCCGCCGGAACAATCACCCGCTCGCCATCGGTCAGCGGCTGGTCGAGGGTCGCGCGGAAGGTGTCGTTGGCTTTACTCTTCTCGCTGTCCAGGCCGTCGATCAGACGAACCTGTAACGGCGTGCCCTCCGCAATCGTGACCGGCTGCGGCGGCGGTGGTGGCGGCGGCGCGGACGGAGCAGCAGCCGGCGCGCTCGCGGCTGGCGCCGGCGGCATGCCGCTATCGGTATTGCTTTGCGCCGTCTGCGATACCGTCTTGGGTCGCGGTTTAGCGGCGGCAGCTTTGACCGGAGGCGCTTTCTTCTCTTCCGCTGCGGGCGCGGGAGCTTGCGTTTCCGTCGCTGGTGGCGCCTGCACCGCTACCGGCGGGGCAACCTGTAGGCTGTTCACCACCGTCTTCACTCCCGGGATTTGCCCGGCATCGTTGGCCGCCAGTTCTCGTTCGGCATCGTTGGCCACCGTGCCCGTCAGCGTAACCACTCCATTGGCCGCCTGAACCGCGATCTGCTGCTTGCTCTGGATGCCGACGTCGGATTGAATCTTGTTCTGCACGTCGCCGATCAGTTGCGCATCCGTGCGTGTCTTCGAACAGCCCACCGCCGCCGCCAGCGAAAGCAGCAGCGACAGCGCCATCAACGCCAGGGGAAATCTCGCCTTCATCGCGCGTCACCTCTTAGATCTTGCAGGTATGGAAAATTTAGATGCATTCGAGAACAAGGAATACTGCCTCAGTTTCAGGTTGCGGGCAAGACCCGGAATTTACTGCGCAAACCCTTCTCCCCAAACATGTTGCAACCCTTGTGCCGTCGCCCCGCCTCAGCCCGGATGCGGCTTTTACCGTAATGAAAATAAAGCGAAAACCCTGGTAACCCCTCAAGAAGCTTTTATCTGTCCGACGATCACCCATTGTGGTAAAAAGTTCGCTCCTCTCGCTGGTTCTTGCTTCCCAGGGGGGACTGAGATGCGTCGAAATAGCGTGGATCCGCGAAGCGATATGTCGATCCAGGTTGAGCGCAGCGAGTTCGATCCCTCGGTGGGCTTTCAGTATTACGTCTACTTCAAGCCCCACATGGAGGAGGAGGGTGGGCACGTGCACAGCCGCATGCCCATCGAAACCGCCGTCTCCGTCAGCGAGAGTGGCGACCTTGCCGACTTCACCTTCGAAGTCCCTAAACCCTGCCGCAGCGATCACGCCCTCAGCTTCATCCGCAAGCACAAGGGAGTCAACTACGTTGCTCCCCGCCTCTTCATTGACTTTCCTGGCCTCAACGGCGATGCGGTGGTGCGGGCCTCCGCCCATCTCGATCTGGATCTGGCTGGCCGCATTGTGGGCATGGAGATCCTGTGGTCGCCTCCCGAGCGCAGTAACTGACCGCACCAACTTCGCAAAAATTCAGGATTGCCCGATAGGGCGCAAGATCAGGCTGCGAAGGGGCCACGCCTGCCGTGATGGTTGGCGTGATACTCGCAGAGCCAGTCGGATATCAACTCCCAGCCGCGCTGGTAATCGGCCCGCGCCTCCGGCCGGCCCTGCAGGCCGGAGTGGCGAATCTCCAGCCGCGTCCCCCTGCCCTCCGGTTCCAGCAGGAACTCCAACTCTTCTGCGTGGCTCTTCTCGTGCGTTCCCACCCAGGTGGAACATAGCCGCTGCGGTGCCTCGATCGCCAGATACACGCCGTGCATGCTGCCCGACGTTCCCTGCGTGTTCAGCCAATCGAAGTGAAATCGTCCGCCCACCCGCAGATCGACATTGGCCGCGGTCAGCCACCACCGCTCCTTGTGTCCCCACCACTCCAGCAACTCTTCCGGCCGCGTCAGGCTGGCAAACACACCCATGGGAGACGCCGCGACCTGGCGGATGACTACGATCGTGTGATCCACTTCGGCCATAAAAGCGAATTATAAGCTCAAGCCCGCCCCCACGACGAGATGTTGTAAATAGGGAGGCGCCCTGCGCGATGTGAACTATCGGCCCCGTTCAGCCGATTGCTTTTTGGAGACTGAGTGCCGATCCGTGAGTGCTGACGGTTGATTGCGTAGTGCTGATGGCTCCTAATACGCCCAGCGCAGCAGCGTCGCGCCCACGGTGAAGCCCGCGCCCACCGCCGCCAGCAGCACCAGGTCCCCCTTCTTCAGCCGGCCCTCCTCGAGCGCCGTCTGCATCCCCAGCGGGATGGTGGCGGAAGTGGTATTGCCGTAGCGGTCGATGTTGATCATCACCTTGTTCAGGTCCATGCCCAGGCGCTCGGCGGTGGCGGTGATGATTCGGCGGTTCGCCTGATGAGGAATGAAGATATCCAGGTCGTGCCCGGTGAGACCATTACGCTTGAGCAGGTTGTCGCAGATCTCCGCCATCTTGCGTACCGCGTACTTGAACACAGCCTGGCCATCCTGGTGCACGTAATGCATCTTCTTATCCACCGTCTCATGCGTGGGCGGGTGCAAGCTCCCGCCCCCCGGCATGTAGAGCGAGCAGGCGCCGGAACCGTCGACCTCATGCAGGAAATCGATGAGCCCCAGCCCTTCATCCGCCTCTTCCAGCACCACCGCTCCCGCTCCATCGCCGAAAATCACGCAGGTGGCGCGATCGCTGTAGTCGATGATCGACGACATCACGTCCGCCCCCACCACCAGCACCCGTTGGTGCGCTCCCGTGGCCACAAACTGGCTGCCCGCCTGCAACGCGTACACGAAGGAGGAGCAGGCGGCGCTCAGATCGAAGCCCCACATGCCGTTGGCGCCGATCCGGTGCTGGATCAGGCAGGCGCAGGAAGGAAACATCATGTCCGGGGTGACCGTCGCCACAATAACCGCCTCCACCTCCGCCGGCTTCAGTCCGCGCTGGGCCAGCGCCTTGATCGCCGCGGCTGCGCCCAAGTCGCTGGTCGCCACTCCTTTGTCCGCGATGTGCCGCTCCCGAATCCCCGTGCGTTCCAGGATCCATTCGTTGCTGGTAGCCACTATCTTCTCCAGGTCGAAGTTGGTCAGCACGCGAGGCGGTACGTAGGTCCCCAAGGCGGAAATCTTTACCCGAACACCATCTTTCAACGTTCTCTCCGTTTCGCGAAGCGATTATTTTGCTGGATGGGAAACCGAAAGTCTATGCATGCGGAGCCGCATCGTTCGCCTGGTTGCAAACTAGGAAGCGGTTAAGCCGGACACCGGCGCCCCCGCTGCACACGCACGAGCCCGTTGCCGTTGCTTCCTTCCGGACCTGGCGGGGTTGGCGGGATTGCGTCGCGCGGGACCGATGCCCGACTTCACGATTTTATCAAACCCACCACGTCCCCCGGCGCACCTTGGATCGGCGCCACGCCCGCGTGCCGAAAGCGAACCGTGCCTCCGCCGCTTCCGAGCACGGCCAACCACCGCGGTCACTTCCCTTCCTCCAGCAAATGGCCAACAATAGCTGGGTGCCGCAGGCTTCCCAATTTGGCGGCTTCAGCCTTTATCGCAACGCACCCGCAAAGCCTGCGCCTGCAGACCCAGCCACCGCCGTCGAGCGCTACTTCCAGATTTCCCTCCTCCTGCTGCTGGCCACCGCATTTCTCACTCTCGCCGGCACGGGAAGGCTCGACCTGCCTTCGATCGCCTTCGTCTCAGCAGCTCTTCTCGTGCGCGGCTACATGCTTGTGCGCAACCTCTCTTGGAAGATCCCCGACCGCTGGACCACTTATCTCACCCTCGCCTACGTCGCCGTGTATCTGGCCGACCTGTTCCTGGTCTCCGCCAATTTCGTTGCCGCTACCGTCCACCTGGTGCTGTTCAGCATGGTGGTAAAGATTTTTTCCGTCCACCGCGAGCGCGACAACGTTTACCTGGCGATTCTGGCTTTCATGGCGGTTCTGGCGGCGTCGGTGCTGACGGTTGACACCACCTTTCTCATCGCTTTCTGTGTCTTCCTGTTGCTGGCTGTCAATACCTTCATCAGCATGGAGATGAAGCGCTCGCTGGGAAAATCCTTGCTGCCCGCGGCGCATTTCCGCGGCGGGCGCCGCCTTCCCCTGTTGCTCTCCACCACCGCCGCGGTCCTGGTCCTGGCCATCGCGGCCATCGCGGTTGTCCTCTTCTTCATCCTCCCGCGGTTTTCCGCAGGCTACCTCAGCGCCTACTCGCCCAAGAACGAGTTCGTCAGTGGCTTCAGCGATCATGTCCGCCTGGGGGAGATCGGCCAGATCAAGCAGTCCGACACCGTGGTCATGCACGTTCAACTGGAGGGCGACGTGCACCCCCAGGACCTCAAGTGGCGCGGCGTGGCGCTCACCATCTTCAAGGACAACGCCTGGTTTAACGAGGACGTGGAGCTCGAGGAGCAGCTCGCCAGCGGCGGACGCTTTATCCTGCGTGAGGTTCAGGTGCGCAAGCAGAATCTTCCCGAGAACGCCAATGCCCTTCGCGGATATCGCCTGCTGCGCTACCGTGTGGTGATGGAGCCCATCGGCACCAACGTCATCTTCGCGGCCTCCGTTCCGGTCGAGATCATGGGGCGCTTCCAGAGGATCGGCGTGGACAGCGCCGGTTCCCTCACCAACACCGACCGCAGCCGCATGACCGAGAGCTATCTCGTGTTCTCGCAGGTTGCCCAGCCCGCTTTTGAGTTCCTGAACGCTCCATCGCTGCACTATCCGCCCAAACTTGCGATCACCTACACCCAGCTGCCGCCCCTGGACCGCCGTGTCGCGCCGCTCGCCGAGCGCATCACCGCCCAGGCCCAGAGTCCCTACGCCAAGGCCCTGGCTTTGGAAGACTACCTGAAGACCAACTTCACCTACACCCTGCAGCTTCCCTCGCAGCGCGTCGCCGATCCGCTGGCCTATTTTCTTTTCCAGCGCAAGGCCGGCCACTGCGAATACTTTGCCTCCTCCATGGCCGTGATGTTGCGCACCCTGGGAATTCCGTCGCGCATCGTCAACGGATTTCACATGGGGGAATTCAACGACTTGACCGGCAACTACATCGTTCGCGGCCGCGATGCCCACTCCTGGGTGGAGGCATACATCCCTGACCTTGGCTGGATGAGCTTCGACCCTACCCCTCCCGATCCCCAGGTCGTCGCCGGCCGCTGGAACCGCATGCTGCTTTATGTGGACGCGCTCCAGGAATTCTGGCGTGAGTGGGTAATCAATTATGACTTCGGCCATCAGCGCCAGCTCGGCACACGCGCCGTCTCCGAGTCGCAGCGCCTCACTCACGATTCCAGGTTGTGGTTCGTCCGCCACTATGTCGCCCTGCTGCGCTGGGCTGACAAAACGTACGCCGCCTTCGCCAGATCCCCGAGGCGCTGGCTGGCGCTGGCCGGCGCCTGTCTGGGCCTGGTCCTGCTCATCCTGAATGCCCGCCGCATTGGGCGCGCTCTGGTGCGCTCCCGCGTGGCGCGGCGCCCGCAACAATCTCCCCAGCTGGCAGCCACCATCTGGTATCAGCGGATGAGCAGATCTCTGGCCCGCCAGGGTTACGCCAGGTCTCCTACCCAGACGCCCGCGGAATTTGTCCATTGCATTCCCGAATCTCCTCTGCGCGACTCGGTCCTCCAGTTCACGCGCCACTACACCCGGGCGCGCTTCGCTCACTCGGCCGAGGACGCTCGCCTCCTGCCCGAACTCTACGAACAGATTCGCTCCCGCTAACCATGCTTGCGGGTCATTCAGCAGGCACGATGCGCCATCAGAGAGCGCGGCGGACCTGACTCATCGCACTGATACAATGAGATCACCGCATGTCCGCCGAGATTAAGACCTCTACCTTGGACGCTCCCTCACCGGAAACCGCTGGCCGCGACCAGTTCCCCCGGCGAGGCCCCGCAGCCCCCACCAGGGTGGGCTTTGTCAGCCTCGGCTGTCCCAAGAACCTGGTGGACAGCGAGGTCATGATGGGCATGCTGGTTGAGGCGGGCGCGGAACTGACCCATCACGCCGACCAAGCCGATGTGATTGTGGTCAACACCTGCTCGTTCATCGATTCCGCCCAGCAGGAGTCGGTCAACACCATCCTGGAGATGACGCAGCACAAGCTGGACGGCAAGGCAAAGAAACTCGTCGTGGCGGGCTGCCTGGTTGAGCGATTTCGCAATCAGATCCGGCAGCAAATACCTGAGGTCGATGCTGTAATCGGCACCGGAGAGCTCGACAACATTCTTTCGGCCGCGGGAATTGACTCGCCGTCTTCCTCACAGGCCTCGTCCCCCTTCCGCATCCTCTCCACCCGCCCCGAGGCCGGCGCGCGCGAATCTGCCGGCCGCTTCTCGCGTCAGCAGTGGGATGGCGCCATCGCCGATCTGCCCAACTACCTCTATAACGAGCAGACCCCGCGGGTTCTGGCTACCCCCGGCTACAGCGCCTACATCAAGATCGCTGAGGGCTGCGATCATCCCTGCACCTTCTGCATCATTCCGCAGTTGCGCGGCAAGTTCCGCTCCCGCCGCTTTGAGTCCGTGATCGCCGAAGCGGAGCAGTTGGCGCGCCGCGGAGTCCGCGAGATCACCCTGATCGGCCAGGACACCACCTGTTACGGCGAGGATTTCGGCCTCCGGGACGGTCTCGCGCTTCTCCTGGAAAAGCTCGCCCTGATTCCCGATCTGCGCTGGATCCGCTTCCTCTACGCTTACCCCAACAAGATCACTGGGCGCTTGCTTGAAACCATTGCGCGCCACGACAACATCTGCTCCTACATCGATGTGCCTCTGCAGCACGCGTCGCCGGCAACGTTGAAACGCATGAAGCGCGGCGCTGGCGCTGAAATCTTCCTGAAGTCCATCGAGAAGATGCGGCGCGCCATCCCCCACCTCGCTCTGCGAAGCTCCTTCATCGTGGGCTTCCCCGGCGAAACGGAAAACGAATTCCAGGAGCTTTGCGACTTTGTTCGCGCCGCTCAGTTCGACTGGCTCGGCGCCTTCGCCTATTCCGACCAGCAAGGTGCCGGCGCCCACACCCTCGATGGTAAAGTGCCGCCGAAGGAAATCGAGCACCGCCGCCGCAAGCTCATGCACATCCAGAAGCAGATCAGCCGGCGCAAGTTGAAAGCCCTGGCGGGAATGCAGTTCGACCTGCTGCTCGAGGGCCCATCCCGCGAGACCGAACTGCTCTGGGAGGGCCGCACCCAGATGCACGCCCCGGAAATCGATGGCAAGGTCTTCATCAACGATTTCGGGCCGCACGAAGGCAGGGCGCGCGCCGGCGAGTTCTACCGCTGCCAGGTCACCGAGGCCAAAGACTACGACCTGGTGGTGAAACTCGTTTAGCCTCTCAGTCCTGGCCCAGCCACTTGCTGCTGGCTCATGGGGCGGAACGTGCGCGCCGCATTCACCGCCTGGTCCGGCAGCAGCATGGAAGATTCCCGGTAATCACTACGCTGGTAGGCAGGTTCATCGCATACTGCGGGCACTCGACCGCGGTCGTGATATCCGCCCGCCCTGCCAGGCTGTCATTCACGCCTTCGGTTTCATCTCATACAATTGGAGTTGCCGTATGGCGAAGAAACGCATCTCCGGACTCCAGTGCCCCGCCTGCCACAAGATTGTTCTGCGCTCTGACCCGGAGTTCCCCTTCTGCAGCGAGCGCTGCCGCCTGATCGATCTGGGCAAGTGGGCCAGCGGGGCTTATGTTGTCTCCACGCCCATCAACGACCCGGAGGAAGGTGAGGGGCCATCCCCCAAGCGCTTCCGCCCTGCCGGCCCAACTGATCCCAATGCCAAGTCAAAACCCAACTGAAGCCGCCACTTCAGAGACCGCCGCGAGCCGGCCGCCGGCCCCCGCCTGGGCTCGCCTGCTGGCAACCTTCTTGGGGATCGGTTACCTCAAGCCCGGTCCCGGCACCTGGGCGTCGCTTGCTACCATGCTGCTCTGGGCGTGGCTGGGACAATTCCTCGCGCCGTGGCATCGCCTCACCGCCGCTGCCTTGATCGCGGTTGCCGTCGCGCTAGCCGGCATCCCCGCCGCCACCCTGGTCGCCCGCGCCTCCGGCCGCAAGGACCCGGGCCACGTGGTGATCGACGAAGTGGCCGGGCAAATGATTGCGATGATCGCCGTACCTCTGCGTTGGCAACCGCTATTAGCCAGCCTTATACTTTTTCGTGCCTTCGACATCGTCAAGCCGCCCCCACTGCGCGACCTGGAAAAGCTGCCTGGCGGGACGGGCATTGTGTTGGATGATGTGGCAGCGGGCCTGTATGCCCTCATGATCATGCAGATACTGCTGCGCTTGGGCGTGCTCTAGACAAACTTCAGCCATGGGGATCAAGAATCGCTTGATCGGCAAGAAAAATGTGAACGGCCACCCGCGCATCGACACTCTCGATCCCAGCGCCGCTCTGCCGGGTGGCGAGATCCGCATCCTGGGCAGCGGCCTCAGTCCCGTCGAGTTGCGCCGCCCGCGCGTCCGATTCGGCGGCGAAACCGACGGCTCCGTGGTCATCAGTACCGACGATCTGGTGGTCGTGCGCGTTCCCGAAACCGCCACTTCCGGTCCGGTTGTGGTTTCCACCAACGGCCATTCCAGCAATTCCCTGGATATGCGGGTCGCCGTGCTGATCGCGGAAAACCTGCATCCCGTCACCAGTCCCGCGCTCGACGCCGAGGGCAACATCTACGTCACCTTCTCCGGCCCCCGTGGCCAGAAGGTGCCGGTGGCCATCTACAGGATCGATACCGATTACAACGTCAAGCCCTTCATCAACGACATGATGAACGCCACCTCCATCGCCTTCGACGCTGAGGGGCAGATGTACGTCTCCTCCCGCTTCGACGGCACGGTCTATCGCGTCGCCCGCAACGGAACCATGGCCGCCTATGCCGAAGGCATGGGAATCGCCACCGGAATTGCCTTCGATCGCGAGCAGAATCTTTACGTCGGTGATCGCAGCGGCACTATCTTTAAGATCTCCCGCGATCGCCAGACCTACGTCTTCGCCACCCTGGAACCCAGCGTCTCCGCCTACCACCTGGCTTTCAGCCCCGCGGGCGACCTGTTTGTCTCTGGACCCACCACCTCCAGCTTCGACGCCATCCACCGCATCACCCCCGCCGGCGACGTCTCCCTGTTTTACCGCGGATTGGGCCGCCCCCAGGGAATGGCCTTTGATCTGGAAGGCAACCTCTACGTCGCCGCCTCTCTCTCGGGGCGCCGCGGAATCGTTAGAATCTCGCCCGACGTGAAACCCACCCTGGCCGTCGCCGGTCAGGGCCTGGTGGGCTTGGCCTTTGCTCCCGGACGCTCGGCGGTTCTCGCTACCACCGGCGCCGTCCATCGCCTCGCCTGGGACGTTCAGGGCAAAGTCCTGCTCGGCGCTGAGATCTAGTCCGCTGCCCTCTCGCCTCGTCCTGCCTGATCTGCGCATTTCCGCGCGCCGCCTGGCTTTGTGCCGCTCGCGCCCTCGTTTACACTGGCTGCGTGTATGCCGAGATTGTTGCCGTCGGTTCGGAGCTGCTCACCCCGAACTTTCAGGACACCAATTCCCTCTATCTGACGGACAAGCTGAATTCGTTGGGTGTGCAGGTGGCGTTCAAGACGGTCGTCGGCGATCACCGCCAGCAACTGACCGACGTGGCGCGGGTCGCCCTGCGCCGCGCCGACATCGTCATCTTCATGGGCGGCCTCGGCCCCACCGAGGATGATCTCACTCGCGAAGCTGTGGCCGACGCCCTGGGCCGTGAGCTCAATCGCGATCCCCAGTTGATCACCGAGCTCTACACCCTGTTTGCCGCGCGCCACCGCCGCATGCAGCCCAACAACGGAAAGAAGGCAGAACTGA
>Ga0187788_10000230_pt1 | contig 15243 bp, 13 predicted proteins | sample 1015_BV01_MP10_2_FD_133008 | JGI IMG/M metagenome (GOLD analysis project Ga0187788, IMG submission 133008) | Tropical peat soil microbial communities from peatlands in Department of Meta, Colombia - 1015_BV01_MP10_20_MG | ecosystem: Environmental > Terrestrial > Soil > Wetlands > Peat | place...
CTAACAGGCTGCGGAAAAAGCGACTCCACGACTTAGATTCTCTGATGTTACCGTGATTTTGTGATTCGGGGGGGCTGTTGACTGCATCCGGCGGTGTCCCGCGGATTTATTTCGGGCCTGCGAACGCACAGCGATTGCGGCTTACGTGGCCTGCATCGCCAGATTCCTCATACGGACTAAGTTGTATGCTGCGGCTGCGAAGGTGAAGACCCATCCCACCTTAAAAACCCCGCGATGCCGAACCTTCCGCAACAGCGCGATTGTCTTCAGCCAGCCGAAGCACTCTTCAACGCGTTTCCTCTTCTTCTGGCTGATAGCATATCCGGCATGGTGCGTCGTACGAGCATCAATGGCACTCCCACCGGGCCGCTCCAGGTTCTGGGCCACGTGCGGCGTGACCTTTAAGTTTCTGCACTCAGCCACGAAATCCGCCGTGTCATACCCCTTGTCGCCTCCCACCGTCACTTGTTTCGTGCCCGGGATCTGTTCCAGCATCACCAGCGCTGCGTCGCGCTCCGCCGTTCCGTTGGCCTCGAACACCTCGGTGTTGACAATCAGCCCGTGGCGGTTCTCCACCAGCAGATTCCCGTTGTAACTCAGCTTGGCTTCCTTGCCCTTGCCTTTGCGGGCCATCTTCGCATCCGGGTCCTTCTTCGATGCATGCGTCTGATTCGACCGCTTCTCCCCGTGGAAGTCCACCGTCGCATTGCCGGGATCGTCCGGCGGAACATCGCTGTTTGCATCCTTGCGTTGATAACTTTTCACACTCGCCCACGCTTCCAGCAGCGTTCCATCCACCGTGAAGTGTTCGTCCGAGAGCAGGCTCCGCTCGCGTGCCTGCTGGAGCACGGCTTGGAAGAAGGCTTCGGCTATGTCCCCATCCAGCAACCGCTCGCGGTTCTTGGTGAATACGGTCACGTCCCAGACCGAGTCATCCATATTCAAGCCCACGAACCAACGGAACAGCAGGTTATAGTCGAGCTGTTCCATCAACATCCGCTCACTGCGCACCGAGTACAGGGCTTGCAGCAAGAGCGCTCGCAACAACTTCTCTGGCGCGATCGACGGTCGCCCCGTCTTCGCGTACAGCCTGTTGAACCGTGGTTGCAGTTCCCTCAATGCCCCATCGGTCATGACACGCAGAGGACGCAAGGGATGATCATGCGGAACTCGCTGCTCGGGGCTCACGTAGCTGAACACATCCAACTGCTGTTCGTCGTTTCCGCGCATACCTTCTTCTTATCAGGTTGTGCTGTGGAAACAAGGTAGGCTTTGGATACCTCGGGTGCACCGCTGATGCTGGAGAAGGGCCTAGTGGCTACGCACAACCATGCTCACGTAGATGCATCTGGAACTGCTTGTGCGCGTGCCGAAGTTTACGGCGAGCATCTTCGAGTTTCAGCTTCGCAGCATTGTACGCAGCGGAATCCTTTTTGGAAGTCATAGCCAATGCATCTCGCGCAGCGTAGTACTCAGGCTGCAGCGCGATGCTTTCTTCGTGTAGTCTCTTGAGTTCAGCGCAACCAGCCATTAAGCCAGAGGATAAACTGCCTGCCGGAGGCCCTCCAAGTTACTTCCGCCACGGGGTTTTTCCGCAGCCTGCTAGGGTGCACTGACGTTGCTCTTCGCGGGCCCACCTGCTCAACGGCCTCGCGTCAGTCCTCGGATCAGCTCCGAAGCCTGAGGATATCGCCGCAACAAATCCTCCCGATTGCCCAGAACGAAATCCTCGGCGTCGAATCCCGGAGCCATCGTGGTGCCCATCAAAGCCAATCGCCCGCCCGACCGCAGCCGCGACCCCTGCCACGTCTCCCGCGGCACTACGTGTTGCACCTTCTGCCCGTTCCTGATGTCGGTACCCAGCAGTAGCGTCTCGCATTTCCCATCGGGGTGCAGCACCAGCATCTCCACCGGGTCGCCCAGATAGAAGTGGTAAATCTCCTCGGTGGGTAGCCGATGCAGGGCCGAGAAAGAATCCGGCTCAGCCGTCAGCAAGTAGTAGATCGCAGTGCAAAACGATTTATCCCCAGCGTACCTCCCGGGCAGGGCCGCTGCTTCGATCATCTCCTCCGAACGATACGTCTGACGGAAAAGGCCGCCCTCGACTGGAAGCGGCGCCAATTTCAGCATGCGGACGATCTCTTCAGCCGTGATCATCGTGAGCCCTTGTCAATAAACGCGCGATGTCAGAACTCCGCCGTCAACGACGAGATTGGCTCCCGTGATCCATCGCGCGGCCGGCGATGCCAAAAACAGGCAGGCATCGGCAACATCATCCGCCTGACCCAGGCGTCCCAGGGGAACCGACTTCAAGTACGCCTCCACCCCTTCCGGCCATGCCTGCTCCAGGCCCTCGCGCCAGATCACGCCGGGTGAAACTGCATTCACTCGAATCCCGTACCTCCCCAGCTCCTGCGCAGCCGTGCGCGTGTGCATCACCACCCCGGCTTTCGCCGCATTGTAATGGCTGTGCCCGGATGCAGGATTCTCGGCCTCGATGGACGCGATGTTCACCACCGCTCCCCCCGTGCCTTGCTTCCTCATCTGTCGGGCCGCCGCCCCGGTTCCCAGATGCACTGCGGTCAGGTTGGCAGCGATCACGGAATCCCACTCCCCCTTCTTCATCTCCAATATCTCCGAAGCCGGATAGTTGCCCGCATTGTTGATCCACACATCGATCCGCTCATACGCTGCCAGCGCCTCCTCTACCAGCTTGTCCACGCCCTCCGGGCGCGCCACATCGGCCTCTACCACGTGGCCCTCCCCGTCCAGGTCTTGTATCTGCTTTCGAACCGCGCGCGCTCCAGTCTCGCTTGAGAGATAGTTCACCACCACCTTCGCGCCCGCTTCGGCGAACCGCAGCGCAATTCCGGCTCCAATCCCCCTGCCGGCTCCCGTGACCACTGCCACCCTGCCGTGAAGGTCCAGCAATTTAGACGGCGGTGGTGTCGGCATCTTCTTCGCCTCAGAATTTCTTGGTCCCCGGTGCTCATGCCGGGCATCGAGGGTCAGCATGGTAGCACCCTGCCTGAGCGGTCAAAAAATTCGCATGCCCGAACGCCGCTCCCTACTCTAATTACCTGCACCCATCGTTCGACCGCTCGCTTACGGTCAAGCGGCCCCGTTGGGTGCAACTGAGGTGGACATGACAAGCGCAGACTTGGGTTCGCATTCGCCGGTACGGTTGGTCATCGCGGACGTGGATGGCACGCTGGTCACCCAGCAGAAGGTCCTGACTCCCCGGGCTTCGGCCGCCGTCCAGCAGCTGCGCAACGCAGGCATCGCCTTCACCATCACCAGCGGCCGCCCCCCCAAGGGTATGCAGATGATCGTCGATCAACTGCAACTGGACGAGCCGATCGCGGCTTTCAATGGCGGCATCCTGGTCAATCCCGACCTGTCCCTGATTCGCGAGAACTTTCTTAACCCCGAGGTTGCCCGCCAGGTCATCCCCATCCTCGCCGCCCATAAGCTCGACGTCTGGCTCTATAGCGACCAGGATTGGTTCGTCAAGGATCCCCAGGGACCGCACGTCGCCCGCGAGCAGTGGACGGTGAAGTTTCCTCCCACGGTGGTAACCGGATTCGACGATCTTCTCGCCCGCGTGGCAAAGATCGTCGGTGTCAGTGACGATTACGACGCCGTCGCCCACTGCGAGAAGGATGTTCAACTGGCGGGAGGCGATCATCTCTCCGCCGCCCGCTCCCAGCCCTATTACCTGGACGTCACCCACCCCAACGCCAACAAGGGTCAGGTGGTGCTCATGCTGTCCGAAATTTTGCGAATTCCCGCCGCTCAGATTGCCACCATCGGCGACATGCCCAACGACGTCCTGATGTTCCGCAAGAGTGGCATCAGCATCGCCATGGGCAACGCCAGCCCCGAGGTTCAGCGCTCGGCTACCTTCGTCACCACCTCCAATGAGGACGAAGGCTTTGCCAACGCCATGCAACGCTTCGTGCTGCAGCCGGCGCCGGCTTCGCGGCCGGCGAGCTAGATTCCACTCAAAGCGATCCCTCAGGGAGCGACGGAGACAGAAGCGTAATACGGCCCCAGATAGAAGCGCCCGGAACCGTCTTTGGCAACGATCAACTGCACCACCTTCAGCGGGCGCAGATTCTCCGTCTTCTCGGCCGGAACCTCGGCCACCTGGTTGCCGCCTAGATCATAGAGAAAAAACGTCACCGCATCTTTGCCTCCGGCCGCGGACTTCTTTCTCCCGAAGCCGTACGCCCCGGGCGGCAGATTCGCCGTTCCCAGCCGGAAGGCTGACTGGGCCAGAAACACTCCAATATATTTTTCCTGATAGGCAGCGCTGTAGCCGGTGGTGTCGATCATGGCAAACTCCAGTAACTTGCCGTTCGCCATTTGCGCAAGAAAAGCGTTGCGCCCCTGCGTGGGAGGGTTCTCGCCGTCCAGGAAAACGGTTGCCGGAAGCAGTTTCGTCAGCTTCTCCTCCGGCAAGAGTTGAATTCCACTCCCCTGCGCCCATAGCCCGGGAATCGACGACACCATCAGAAGCAGCACACTCAGCAGCCGAATCAACACCATCCTCCACCTCAGGCAAGACTAAAGTATTGGCATACGCGGGAGCCCGCTCCAGCAACCAACTTTCGCCGAGGCAGCATACCTTTCGGCACAAACCCACGCAAGCCGCACGCCAAGCTTGACGATTATTGTGGTCAGCCGCCGCCCTGTGTGAAACCATGCGGTTGCAGCGTCTTCGCTGTGCCCCAAACCAAAATCAGGAGAAATGCTGGTGATCATTGGCAGACTTGTTGCGTCGATCGCGTTCTTGCTGGCGCTGGCCTTGATGGGCTGGGCGCAATCCGATACCAGTGCCCCCACCAAGGTGACTGGCAAGCCCGTTACCACCTCCTCCGGCCTCAAGTACTGGGACATCAAAGAAGGAACCGGAGCCACCGCCGCCGCTGGCCAGCGGGTGAAGGTCCACTATACCGGGTGGCTCACCAACGGTAAGAAATTCGACAGCTCAGTGGACCGTAACAAGCCCTTCGAATTTGTCCTCGGCCAGGGAATGGTGATCAAGGGCTGGGACGAGGGCGTCGCCGGCATGAAGGTGGGAGGCAAGCGCCAACTGCAAATCCCTCCCGAGTTGGGCTATGGCTCGCGCGGCGCGGGGGGTGTCATTCCCCCCAACGCCACCCTGATCTTTGACGTGGAGTTGCTCGGCGTCGGCAAATAAGGCCGCCGCTCATTCTCTTCGGACTCCGGTTGGCTGTCCCGCCTTCGGCGTTCTGCCCGTGGGCGGGACCGGCCGCCCTCCTCAAATCTGGTAGTCGATCTCTATCACCTGCTGCAGCGCGTCGGCCGAGTTGTCCAGAGCAGGCCCATCTCCCTCCAGCTTGCGCACCCGCGCTTTCAGATCCTTGACCTGCACGGCCACCGCGGCCAGGGCTTCCGACAGGGGGTCGTTGATCTGCTTGGGATCGGTGATCACCACGCGCTTGCCGTTGCGCAGGACCACGTGCCCGGGAACACCCACGATAGTGGAATCGGCCGGCACGTCGCGCAGCACCACCGAGCCCGCGCCAATCCGGCAGTTGTTGCCGATGGTTATGTTGCCCAGGATTCTCGCTCCCGCGCCAATCACCACGTTGTTGCCGATCGTTGGGTGCCTCTTGCCCTGCTCTTTGCCGGTCCCGCCCAGGGTTACGCCTTGGTAGAGAGTTACGTCATCGCCCAGAATCGTTGTTTCCCCGATGACCACTCCCATCCCGTGATCGATGAAGAACCGGCGTCCGATCTCCGCTCCAGGATGAATCTCGATTCCCGTCAGCAGCCTCCCCGCCTGACTCAGGCAGCGCGCCAGCAGCCGCAGATTGTGGATCCAGCACCAGTGGCTGATTCGGTACAGCCACAGGGCATGCAGGCCGGAATAACAAAGCAGGATCTCCAGCTTCGACTTGGCCGCCGGATCGCGGTCAAGGACCGCCGCAACGTCTTCCTTGACGGATTCGAAAAATGTCGCCATATCTCCGGATTCCGGTGCACGCCCCATTCCCTGCGCCGGATCGATTTCTCATCCTAACTCCCCCGCCGCCCGATTCTGCGCCAAAAAACTTCCTCGGACTCAATTTGTGCTCCGCCGCCTCACCTGCAGAACCTTCTCGACCTCCGCGGTGCCCTGTCACTTCGAAATTCAGGTCCGATGGCAGCTTGCATCGAGCGCGTCCAGCGAACGATTTCGATGCCTTGACCGCCGGAAGTCCGCCACGCACTGGACAGGTAGCGTAGAATGCCTCGCTACCCTTTTTGCTTTTCCTGCACTGTGAGTTCCGGGTCGCGTTATGGCCCATGGGCGCAGGCTACGGCCCGGGAAGGCACAAGGAACAACCGCACCACGGGAATGGACACTCGATGAGAATCGCCAGCGCAGCCAGTGCTCTTCCAAAACACGAATATGACCAGGCAACCATCGTCTCCGCCCTGAGCCGTTTCTGGGGAGACCGCCTGCCCCGAGCCGACATGCTGGAGCGCCTTCACGCTCGTGCCGGAGTCAACAAGCGCTACCTGGTGCTCCCCCTGGAAGGCTACCTGCGAGTGAACACCTGGGGTAAGGCCAACCACAAGTGGATCGATGCCGCCGTGAACCTGGGGTCGCAGGCTATCTGCCAGGCGATCACGCCGCTGGGCATGACTCCCTCTGGCTTTCACGCGCTGTTCTTCGTCTCCGTCACCGGCATCGCCAGTCCCTCGGTCGACGCCAAGCTGGTCAACCACATGGGTTTGTCGCAGAACGTCAAGCGCATCCCCATTTTCGGCTTGGGTTGTGTTGCGGGCGCAGCCGGCATTGCGCGCGCCGCCGATTACGTGCGCGCCTTCCCCGACCAGGTAGCCGTGCTGCTCTCCGTGGAGATCTGCTCGCTCACCTGGCAGCGGGAGGACTTTTCCATCGCCAACCTCATTTCCACCGGCCTTTTTGGCGACGGCGCGGCAGCGGTGGTTGTAGCCGGTGCCGACACCGATTTGCAGGGGCCGGAGGTCATTGCAACCCGCTCCGTCTTCTATCCCAACACCGAAGAAGTCATGGGTTGGGACATTTCCGAAAAGGGTTTTCAGATCGTCCTTTCCCCCGACGTTCCTCTGATGGTGGAGAAGCACCTGCGCAACGACGTGGACACCTTCCTCGCCGATCACGGGATGACGCGCGCCGACATTCAGAGCTGGATCATCCACACCGGCGGCCCTAGAGTATTGGACGCCGTGGCCGGCGCCTTGCAGCTCCGGGATGGGGAACTGGATGCCTCGTGGCAGAGCCTCCGCAAGGTTGGCAATCTCTCTTCGGCTTCCGTGCTCTTCGTGCTGGAGGATTTCCTCGCCAATCGCCGCGGCGAGCCCGGAACCTACAGCGTGCTGGCCGCCATGGGTCCGGGATTCTGCTCGGAGATGATCCTCTTGCGCTGGTGACCGCCTTCCGGCCGCAACCATCGCCCGCGCCGCGACTCACGCGCTCTCCGTCCGCCGGCTAGTTCTCCTACTTTCCGTGGGCGGCTGCTGGCCCACGCGACAACCGTCTTGCGATGCTCTCGTCGTACATCGCGGCGTAACCCAGGTATTGGCGCACGGGATCGCGCGTGTACGTCATGCCCACTCCCTCCAGATCGCCCTTCTTGTCGAACTTTCCGCTGAGCTGCGGATTCACTCCTGCCCAGTAGGTTGGCAGTTTCAATTGCCGGTAGCGTGCCACCACTTGGTCGCGCAGCGCCGGATCGAAGTGCACGCCATACTTGTCAACCAGCCCCTTGATGGCCTCATAGTCGCCTTCGGCTTTGATCCGCATCAACTCCGCCAGCAGCATGCCCACGCCCTTGCGCACTTTGTCGTAGTCCGTGACCCGAATATAGGTCTTGCCACCGCGATCAAACTGTTCAACCGACCCCGGAACCCTGTCCTGGATGTACCTCACGATCAACTGGCGGTCGCGCTGATGATCCTCTTCGATGCTGTCGCCCTTGGGAATGCGCCGCAATTGCGTCAAGGCAGCCAGAATCGCGGAGTCGTACATCGCCTTGGCCACCTCCTCCTGATTGGAGATCAGCCCCAGCTCCTTGAGCTTGGGATCCCACACGTTCCACAGCGCCATCAGGTCGGCGCGCCCCTCTTCCAGTGTGGAGAAGTATTCCTTCAGGTACGGCTCCGCCCCCTTCGCCAGCCGCTCACTCAATTTGCCGGACCCATGCCCGATCACCTCGTGCATCGCAACCAGCAGGTCGGAGGCCTCCGTCCCATACTTCTTCTGGCGGGCAACGATCTCAGCGCTGGCGGCAAATTCCTCCACCGACGCATACCCGGCAGCTTCTGTCAGGGCGCGGCTGCTGCCGGTGAAAAGAAAATTCTTCGTCCCGTACTTCTCGTGGATTTCATTCTCGTTGGGCAAATTGTCGCCCACCGTGTTGACCTGAAAGTCGCCAGTCTCAATCAGGGTTTCCACCGCCTTGACCACGGGCATTTTGAACGCCTGGCGCTTGTATTTCGCATCCCACGGGGCCTTTTCCTCAAAATATCCGGCGTTCCTGGCAAGCTTCACCATAGCTTCGGTCACCGGTTTGTCGGTCACGCTGACGAAGCTCTGCGAACTGCCTTTCGCTCCCCGTGCATCGCGGTAAACCTCAATGAAGCCATTGGCAAAATCCACCGTGGCATCGTCCTGCACCCAGGTCGTACCGAACTGCAACCAATCGCTGAAATTGCCGGTCTGGTAAAAGCGCATCAGGTCGGAGATCACTTGCTGCTGCCCAGGCTCCGCGTAGGCGCGGGCTTGGTCGAAGCACTGAATGGCCTTTTTCAGGTAGGTCGCGTACAGACCGGGAGCCACGCTGCCATCCGCCGTACCGGCGCGATACACCAGTTCCGTTAGCTTGCCGCTTGCGTCTCTCACCACGCGTGAATTCAAAGGAAACTGTTCCTGAAATCCCTTCAGATCGTTCATGCTCACATTTTCATAGAACGTGTTGGCGCTGGCCTGGATGATGTCCTTCCCACCGGACGGGCTCTTCGCCGTGTTCATGGGCTCGAAGCTGGGATCGAACAGCGAGGCACGCAGTGCCGTAACTTCCTTCTCCACATCTCCCGCCGTCGCCAGTGGCGGCAAGTCAGCATCTGCGGTCTGAAATGCTCCATTGCGATGCGCCCTCAGCGCCGCCTCCCGGAGCTGATCGAACGTGAACTCGGGAAGAAATTTCTGCGCCGTGTTTTCGTTATGGTTGCCGCGATTAGCCCAGAACAGCTTGGCAAAGTCGGCGATCTTGCCCATCGCGCTGGAATCGATCCCCTCCGAATACGCCATCATTCCATCCAGCAACCGCTTCTGACGGAGCGCGTAAGCCGAAAGCTGGTCATAGATGATGGGGTCGGTGGCAATGGAAGCCTGCGTCAGCCAATACGCCAATCGCTGCTGGCGGGCGCTCAGAGAATTGAAACTCTCGGCCTCCAGTTGCACGAATCCCGTGTCGCCCACGCGGTCGACGAGCGCCGGCTCGTGGTCCTTCTTGCTCTGCCCTTCGCCGGCTATGGACAGCACGATGGCCAACAGGGTCGCAGTGATAATTCTCACGGCTGCCTCCTCGGAAAACAGACTCCGCTCCTCCCCACTCTCGGGGATCACCGGAAGAAGATTACAGAAGTTACAAGAATGTCGGGGTGAAGCAGCAGAAGATTACACGAAGCCAAGCCGGATCGGGAATCAACCAGCCGCGGCCAAAAAGGGCAAGAGGCTGGATCGTCGGGCGATCACCGGATACCGCCCGAGAACCCAGCCTCCCTGGGCCCGCCGCAACAGCCCGCTTCTATGGCAGCGGCACCCGCAAAACCTCCAGAGCTGCCCTGCAGACCGCGAGCGAGCAGATCGCCTCCTGGAGGGAGCAGAGATCCAGTTTGTAAGTTTTGCGGAGGAGCCCCATCTTTCCGGCCAGAGGTCGCGGGAAGATAGCGTTGCGCCATAGAGTGCGCCGCCCCCTCTGGCTTTTCAATTCCCCGGAGTGTCTACGCAGGGGGACTAGTCACTGCAGAGGGGAAGATGCGGGCAACGCTCTCAATCAGCTGAGACGGCACCGAACCACGCCACCACAGCGCCATTTGCGCCTCAGGGCTTGGAGCCCGTCTTGGGGTGTTTCTCGAAAACCTTGCGGTGAATATCCGGCCAGAACTCGCTGATTAGTCCCCCCAGGCTGCCCCACATCAGTGAAATTCCCGCCCGGCTCATGGTCAGGCCGAAGCCGCGATCGTCTGGCGGGTAATAGGCGTTGGAAAGTCCCCCGGCGGAGACCGCTCCCAGCACATTGGAGAAGTTGAACGAACGCCCGCCCTTGTCGGTGTGGCAGACAAACTCCTGGGCCAGCGCATATCCGATGCGATGTTTCACCGGGCCCTCGCCGAAACGGAAATAGCGAGGGTCCTCCTTCAGCAGCGTGGGATAGAGGAAGTTCGAAAAGAAATTGCTTGCGGTTCCATCCGCCAGAGCGGCCCCATACCGCTTGGCATACCCTTCGGCGCCCTGGCCGTAGGCTTCGAAGTTGTTCTGCGCCTGCGCAATTCCAGCCTGTATTCCTACCGCGACATAAACGAAGGGATCAAGCGCGTTCTTGACGAACAAGTGAAATTTTTGGTCGGTAGTCAGCGGAGCAGCATTCTGGCGGCTGGTCACTCCAAACATGGGCACTACCCCCAGAATTCGTTGCGACTCTTCCTGCTTGAGGACCTCGGCCTCCGTTGCGCCCTGTTGCCCGGCGGATTGCTGTGCTGCGGTCGCGCTGGGAGCGTTCGGAGCCCCCGTCGGATTCGTCTGTTGCGCATCGGCGGCACAGACAATGAGGGCTGCGCTGACGATCACCAGGACAGAGCGGCAGCTCAGTATCATTCGTTTCTACCTTCTCGATGATTGTGCGCGCAGTCGCCCGCCCACACCAGCGGCGCACCCCGGCCTGTTCTGCCTCGCCTGGATCGGCCGGAAGCGGCGCAAACCCGGCCGTATTTCTATTCTAGCGTGACCTCTGCTTTCAACGCCGCGCGATTCCGCACACGCCGTGAATTCCGTGTAAGCCCTTGCAAGCCGCGCCTGTTCCCAATTGCTGATCTGCCCCCGCCTCGCCATTCGCTCCGTAAAAATGCACCAACCTGCTCGGGCGGACTTGCGTTCAATGCTACTCTCTTCGGGATCTCATGCGTTCGCTCTGCATTGCCCTCAACCTCATTCTCGCGGCCGCCGCAGTGGCCGGCGTATGGCTCGGCCGCAAGGCCAGCACCGCCGAGGAGGCAGGGTTTCTGTTCGTTCTGGCTGTCCTTTTTCTCGTTACTGCGGTGGGCCTCATCTTCAACAACCGCTGGATTGCCGTCCTCGCCGCCATCCCGCTGGCTGTCCTCAGCGCCTTCTTCGCATTCCTGATCCTCGTGGGGGGATGGGTCTGGGCGCCGCAGAATGTGGCCACCATGTACGGCCTGATTCTCGGCGGCCTTTCCGTCGTCGGCCTGGAAGTAGTCTCCGTCCTCGCGGCCATTCGGTTAAACAGCGGGCAGACCGAAGCCTGAGCCCGCGGGCGGTTCTCCAAATCCATTTGTCCGCTCGCACTCAGCTTCAGTGAAAGATGAGACGTTAACCGCAAATGTATATAAATAAGCAAATTATCTAGTAGTAACTGGATCCGACTTCTTGATTACCGGCGTCACTTTTCTCACCTTCCCCCAGGCTGTAGAGTCTCCAGACTGCAACCCAAAAGCCTTGCAAGTCAACAAAGCGGCAGCGCCAGACGAACAGGAGCGCCGGGAGGCAAGGTTGATGAGCAGGACAATGATTCGAGCTTTGGGGCTCTCAATTCGCGTCCTGCTGTCGGCGGCAGCAGGTCTGACCGGATTTGCTCTGGTGGTGCTTGCGGTAAGTGCTCTCGTTTCGCTCGCCTTTCCCCACAACGACAAAGCCCTGGGCCTTTACGCCATGTTGTATGGCCTGACGGCGGGTCTGCCCATCGCAGCCCTGGTGTTCAGCGTGGCTTTCGCCAGGCTGCACGGTCTGGCAGTTCCACCGATTCATCCCAAACCGCACAAGCTTCTGGAACACTAGTTCTGGGACCGCCGCGTGCCGAGCAGGCCCCGGCAATGCTTGCCCAGCGCCTTCCCCTGCCGAGTCACGCGATCAGCGACTTTGCTTCCACTTGAATACGGCGCTCATCGCCCTGCGCGCTGGATCTTCGGAACAACAGGTAGTCCAGCGAGAAGACTCCCGCCCCGAAGATCAGAATGAACGCTGACGCGAACAAAAACGTGTACGGATCGGCGGCATAAAACTTGCCCGGTTCTGTGAAGATCGAGAACAGCGCCTCGCGGTCGCCAAAGTAGTACGCCGCCAGCATATTCACGGTAAGGGGAATGGCGATCAGCCTGGAGCCAAGGCCGAGGATCAGCAAAATCCCTCCCACAAACTCCAGGGAACTGACCATGACGGCCGTAGCCTGGGGGGCAGGAACGTTCAGGCTCTGAAAGTACGCGCTCACCCTCTCGATGCCGTGCAGCTTGCCCCAGCCGTTCTGCGCCAGTTGCCATCCCCAATACAGGCGAACGGCCAGAATAAAGAGCGACTGGGTTCGATCCAGCGCCGCCGCCAGCCCAATGTATGCCTTCTTCAGCAATGCAAACATGACTCAACCTCGCTGTGTCTTGCTCAGATGTCTGGTTTAGGAATGAGTGGCCGCTGTTCTCTGCCATCCCACTCTTAGTCGATGAGAGTCTGTCTTGAAGGGAAAGTTACAAACGTGAGAGGAACTGAAGGCCACTGGCTGGAATCGCTACCGGCTCGCGCTTTTCGCCCCCCAGCCACTTCTCGGCTCGTTGCCAGGCGTCGATTCCAGAACTAGGAAGCCAGCGCCCGCGCGTACGCCCCCGTCTCGGTCTTCTTGCCGGATTCCTCGCCGCTCTGGATCAGCAGCTTCGAGACCAGGGCCGTCCATCCTGTCTGGTGATTCGCCCCTACGCCGCTGCCGTTATCTCCGTGGAAGTACTCGTGGAACAGGATCAGATCGCGCCAGTGCGGATCGCTATGGAAAATCTCGGCGGTGCCGGCCACCGGCCGCCGCCCCTCCTTGCCGGGGAGGAAGATGCGGTTCAACCGCCGCGATATCTCCGCCGCCACCTCATTCAGCGCGAGCATCTGCCCGCTTCCCGTGGGGAATTCCACCTTGAACCCTTCTCCCAGGTAGTGGTGGAACTTCTGCAACGACTCGATCAGCAGGAAATTCATCGGGAACCAGATCGGGCCTCGCCAGTTGGAGTTTCCTCCAAACAGGTTGCTTCGCGATTCTGCCGGCTGGTATTCCACCCGGTGTTCGGCTCCGTCCACATGTATCACGTAAGGATGCTCCAGGTGATAGCGCGAGAGCGCCCGCACTCCATACTCGGAGAGAAATTCCGATTCAGCCAGCATGTAGCGCAGCACGCGCCGCAGCTCTTCGGTGTCCACGATCGATAGCAAACGGCGCTCCCGATCGCCGGCCGTCCGCATGCAAGCCGTATTCCTGATGAGATCCGGTCGGTTGTCCACAAACCACTCCAGCCGCCGTTTGAATCCCGGCAGCCGCTCCAACAGTTCCGGTTCGAGTGTTTCCACCGCGAACAGCGGAATCAGGCCCACCATGGACCGCACCTTCATGGGAATGCGCTCCCCGTGCGGGAGATGCAGCACGTCGTAGAAGAATCCGTCCTCCTCATCCCACATGCTCTGCTCGCCATCGCCTCGGTGACTCATGGCATGCGCGATGTACAGGAAGTGCTCCCAGAACTTGCTCGCCATGTCCTCGCAGGCGGGATTCTGGCTGGCCAACTCCAGCGCGATCGCCAGCATGTTCAGCGTGTACATGGCCATCCACGCGGTGCCGTCCGACTGCTCGATGTGGCCGCCGGTGGGCAGCGGTGCGCTGCGGTCGAACACCCCGATGTTGTCCAGCCCCAGGAATCCGCCCTGGAACACGTTCGTCCCTTCCGCGTCCTTGCGGTTCACCCACCAGGTAAAGTTCAGCAGCAATTTCTGGAACACGCGCTCCAAAAAGGCGGTGTCTCCCCGGCCCCGCTTCTTCTTGTCGATCTTGTACACCCGCCACGCAGCCCAGGCATGCACCGGAGGATTCACGTCCGCCAGCGACCACTCGTAGGCCGGAATCTGCCCGTTAGGGTGCATGTACCACTCGCGCAGAAACAGCGTCAGTTGCTCCTTGGCGAACTCGCTATCCACCAGCGCTAGCGGAACACAATGGAAGGCCAAATCCCAGGCCGCGTACCAGGGATACTCCCATTTGTCCGGCATGGAAATCACGTCCGCGTTGTAGATGTGCTGCCACTCGCTGTTGCGCCCGTTCCGGCGTTGCTCGGGCGGGGTGGGCATAGTCTCATCCCCCGCGATCCACTCTCGCTGCACGTAGTGGTAGAACTGCTTCGACCAGAGTAGCCCGGCAAATGCCTGGCGGGCCACGTTGCGCGCCTCCTTGGAGAGGCTCTGCGGGATCACCGCGGAGTAGAAGTCGTCGGCCTCCAGCTGCCGCACCTTGAAGATGCGATCGAACTCCCCATTCAGCGGATCTCTCCCCTCCTTCCATTCCCCGCTGGTCAGCCGCAGCTTGATGCTGAAGCTGTCTCCCGGGCCAATCAGCGGCGAGTAGTGCGCTGCCGCCTTGGTGCCCACCGGGTCGGGGTTAACCGCGTCCTTCCTGCCCTGAACGATGTAGTCGTTGATCGCATCCTTGGGAAATCTCGGGCCCGGCACGCCGTACAAGCGCTCGCTGTTGGTCTCGTTCTCGCAGAACAGAATTTCCGGGCTGTTCTGGCTATGGAGCCAGTAGTTGCCGAACTGCGGATGCTCCAGCGCGATCGCCGCCCCCATGCGCCCGGCTCCCAGCCCCCGGGCCACCGGCTTTACCGCGCCGCTCGTCCACGACCACGTATTGCGGAACCACACCGTGGGCAGCAGGTGCACGCGCGCCGCTTCCGGTCCGCGGTTGTGGGCCGTAATCTTGATCAATATGTCTTCCGGTCCCGCCTTGGCGTACTCCACCACAACGTCAAAGTAGCGGCTTTCCGCAAATACGCCCGTATCCAGCAACTCGAATTCGGGATCATCCTTTGACCGCTGCCGGTTCTCCTCCACCAGTTGCTCGTAGGGGAAGGCGCGCTGCGGATATTTGTAGTGAAACTTCATGTAGGAGTGCGTGGGCGTGCTGTCCAGGTGAAAGTAATACTCCTTGA